>MHCFR04200__coassemble_10962_pt1 | contig 2963 bp, 2 predicted proteins | sample MHCFR04200__metabat2_high_PE_032 | metagenome-assembled genome bin MHCFR04200 | reverse complement strand
GCCTGGAGCCGGGGCAGCAATTCCGGCAGGTCCTCCTCCCCCACGGAGCCGCCGCAGAGGACGTTGGCCAACAGCCCGGCGAACATGTTGCCGGAGTTGGACTTAGCCGGGTCGGTGGTGCCCACGGTGACGCTGCCGTACAGCTCCGGCAGGCCCACGTCGCTCCACTGGGCGCCGGACTCCATCAGCTCTACCAGTTGTTCCATGTCCGCGGTGAGCACCCCGCCGCTCTGGGAGAACACCCCCTCGGCAGTCAGCGCCTCCGCCACAGCGGTGTGGGTGTACAGCACAATGGGGGTGTTGAAGACAATCTGGCTCTTTTCGGGAGCGCCCCCCTCCCCCTCGAACAGCTCCAGGGCTGTCTGGTTGGAGGGGAACAGGAAATCCTGGCCGGCGCGGTCCAGGGTGGTCACCATCTCGATGGAGCCCGCCCGGTTGTAATCCAGGGACAGGCGGTACTTGTCTTTCAAGATCTTCTGTACCTGCTCATCTTCCAGCAGGCCGATCTTCTCGCCCCCCACATAGCCGGTAATCTCCGTCACCTGGGTGGACTGGGAGAACCACACATAGCCCACGGCCCCCAGGGCCACCACGATGAGGAGCAGCAGGCCTATCCACTTCGCTTTCATTTCGTCCCCTCCTTTGGTAGAAGCTCCGGCCCCAAGGCCGCTTTCAGCACGTCGATCTCCACCTGGGTGTCCATCAGCTCCCCGGCCAGCAGCTGGTCGTACTGCTTTTCAAAGGCCTGGTTGAGCAGGGGCAGGGCCTGCTGGGTGCGCTGTAGCAGGTCCACCACCTCCGGCGAGCGCACCCCCGCCTTCTGAAAGGCCTGGTACCGCTCCAGCAAATGGGCGGCGGTGTCCAGATAGTAGAGGAAAAACTGCCGGGCCTGGGGGAGCTTCCCCGGCTCCTTTTCCAGGTAACTTACCAGGCTGCGGCCGGTGGTCCACAACCGGCGAACCTGCTCCCTCCCCTGGGGGCTGTCCATGGTCTCTTCCGCCTGGGCCAGCACAGCCAGGTCTTTGCGGGCTTCCCCCAGTACCGCCTGGTATTCCTCCTCGTCCACGCCGTAGGTCATGCGCAAGGTCTGCTCCTTGGCCTTGGGGGCCAGCAGCAGGTAGACGCCCCCATAGAGCCCCACGGACAGGGCCAGCGCCACCAGGGGATGCCACTTGAGTGCCAGGAACAGCAGCAAAAACAGCCCCGCCGCAGAGATGGCAGCAAAGAGCACCCGTTTCCATTCCCGCATCAGTTATACCCCTTTACACTGCGGAAGGCCCCCACCAGGTCCTCCCGGCCGTCGAAAACTCTCGCATTGGTGAGCTCCGCCAGATCCTCCAGCTGGCTCTCGTCCGCATCCCCGAACATGATGGAAAACACCGGCACTTGGGCCCCCAGCTCCTCATAGGCGTCGGCAAACGCTCGGAAGGAGCCCTCGGACTGGCCGTCTGTGAGCAGGATGATGGCCGGGGTGTACTGGGACAGGTCGTAGTTTTTCAGCTCCTCCAGCCCTTGGATGGCGGCGGCGTACATGTCGGTGCCGCCCCCCGGCTCCAGATCCTGCACGGTGGTGTTTAAGGCTTCCAGCTCCGCCCCGTTGCCCTGGGCAATGCAGACTTCCATGGGCTCGCCGCTGAAGGGGATGAGGATGTTCACCTCCCGGCTGGAGGCCTGGAGGAAGTGTTCCTGGGCGTTTGACTGAATGAGCAGCTGCTCCATGGCCGCCTCCAGCTGCCGGTTCCCCTCCCCAGCCATGCTGCCGGAGTAGTCCAGGCAGTAGACGTTCAAGGAGGGCTTTTTGAATTCCGTCTGGTACAGATCCAGGGCCTGGAACAGTACCTCCTGGGCGGGCATCTTCATGGGGGAGAGCACCCGGTCCGGCTGCAGGCCCCAGTCCTCCCGGAACACGTCCCGGTTTTCCTCATTCACCCCGGTGTAGCTGGACCGCCGCCCCGTGCGTTGGATGGCGCTCTGGATTTCGTCAGAGAGCAGGTATTCCTGCAATTTCAGAAATAGCTCCTCCTTCTCCCCGTCCCCCTGGTCCACATAGGCCAAGGGGGAGTCGGCGATGGTCAGGCCGTCGGTGGGGTACACCACGTACAGGGGCTCCCGGCCCTGGGCCTCCAACTCCTGGTTGGCCTGGATGACCAAGCACTCGTAGTTGACCATGGCGTCAAAGTCCCCCTGGAGGAACATGTCCTTCAGCCAGTCGGAACTGCCGGAGGAACGGTCCATCCCGGAGAGGAGTTCGGTCATCTGGGTGCGGAGGCGTTCGCTCTCCAAATCGGCGGATGTGAGGGATTCCGGGTTGCCCAGCAGGGCGTAGAGGAACCCGATGTAGGCGCTGGCCCCGGAGTTGGACTGGGTGGCGCTGGTCATGCAGAACCGCAGCTTCCCGCCGCGGATGGGCTCCAGCAGGTCCCCCACCGAAACCTCCTTTCCCACAAGGCCCAGCTCCTGAGCCAGGCTCTGCCGGATGCCGAACACCACCGGGGTGACGGAAACGGATTCGGCGTGCTTTAGATTCAGGGACGTGTCCGCCGCATCCAGCCACAGGGAACTGGCGGGCCACACCGCATCGTAGGGCAGCTCCTCCCCCTCCAGCAGGCGCATGATGTCCAAAGAACCCTGGTAGGTCATCTCGATGCGGACGCCCTCCGATTTGGCGAAGTCCTCTAAAATAGGTTCCAGCTCCCGGTTTTCCGAGCCGGACACGATCCGCAACGTTTTGCCGCCGCTGCCGAGAACAGTGTCGGCACCGCTGTCCGCAGCGGTATCGCAGCCGGTCAAGACTGCCGCCGCAGTCAAAAGGGCCAGCAGCAGCGCCGTGAATTTCCGCAGTTTCATAGCTTCCTCCTTGGGCTGGGCAGAGTACCCCAGCTTCTGCTCCCATTCTAGGGGAAATGGCGCCGCCCTTCCACCGCACCAAGGAAAAAGGCAGGTTAGAACTGTGTGAAGTTTGG
>MHCFR04200__coassemble_9411_pt1 | contig 3273 bp, 3 predicted proteins | sample MHCFR04200__metabat2_high_PE_032 | metagenome-assembled genome bin MHCFR04200 | reverse complement strand
ATTTCTCTATAACATTCTTATGCTTTTAGGATACTACTCCCACCTTTTGCAAAAGAGGTGGGAGTTTTTGTATCCTCGCAGACATGAAAAGGCACGGAGAAGAAGGCCGCCCTTCCACCACTGCAGAAAGAATAATTGAACTCGGCTTAGCCGTCTGCCGGGCAGTTTTTCCTCAGCCATTGCAGAGGACTGACTCAGTGGCTTTCCGCAATTAAAAACACTAGACTTCTGCCCACACGTGGGGTAGTGTGTGGTTGCCTCCACAGGAGGAATCCCAACAGGAAAGAGGTTTTTATCATGGCAAGCATCCGAAAGCGCGGAAACAGCTACCTGCTGGTGGTGTCCATGGGTTACGACCCAGAGGGCCACCGCCGCAAACCACAGCAAAAGACCGTCCACCCACCCGAGGGCCTGACTCCCAAGGCCAAGGAAAAATGGCTGGAGGAAGAAGCAGCCCTCTTTGAGCGGCAGTGCAAAAACCAGCCCCTAACCGTGGACAAGTCCGTCACTCTGGCAGAATATACCGCCTACTGGCTGGCTCACATCGCCCCAGGCAAGCTGGCAAAATCCACCCTGGCCCGGGACAGGCAGGACATCGACCGGTTCCTGCCGGCCCTGGGCAGCTACAAACTCACTGAACTAAAGCCCGAACACTTCCGCAATCTCTACGCAACCTTGCGGAAGCAAAAGAACTCTGTGACGGGAAAACCGCTCTCCGAGAGCACCGTAGAAGGAGTCCACGCCTGCCTGTGTGGAATCCTCTCCGATGCCATGGAGGGCGGTTTTTTGTCACAGAACCCCGCCTGGCGCACCTACAAATACGCCGGGAAAAAGAAACAGAAGCGCACTGTGGCGGATGAGGAAACTACCAAGCGGCTAATCGCCGCGCTGGAGGAGGAGAGCATCAAGTACGAAACCTACTTCAAACTCATCATCGCCACGGGGATGCGGAGGGGAGAATGCTGTGGCCTGAAATGGAAGGACGTGGACTTCACCGAAAAGTCCATCCATATCTGCCGCAACGTGGTGAAGGTCACGGGAGAGGACATCATCGTCAAAGAACCCAAGACCGCTGCCGGGGACCGATATGTGTACTTCTCCCTGGAGACGGCCAGCCTCTTGAAAGAGTACCGCTCCTTCTGCCAGGGGGAACTGGAACTCCACGAGGGCAGAGAGCTGACCCTGGAGGACTACATCTTCCGCCGCCATGGAGAAAATCTGCCCATGACCCCTAGCACTTTTACCTGGCGATTCAAGCTGATTCTCAAAAAACACGGCCTGCCCCTGGACCTGAACGTCCACAGTCTCAGGCATACGGCGGCCAGCCTGATGATCTCCGGCGGGGCGGATGTGGCCACGGTTTCCGGGCTGCTGGGGCACTCACAAGTTTCTACCACGCTGGACATTTATACTCATGCTTTTGATGAGAAGAAGCGGGAGGTCAGCGCCCAGATGCAGGGGAGGGTGGGGGTGTGAGGCCTGCCAAAAGGGAACTAGGTGCGCCCGGCCTTCGTCAGAGAGCTGCGTTCCAGTTTTGGCAAGCCCACAATCATTGCGTCCCCAGCAGCGGTTTACCGAACCGCCCCCGCAATGGGTTCCAGTGCGCTGAAGTCCACAAAGTCCACCGCCTTGTTGAAGGTCTCGATCATGGCACGTGTCTCCGCAGTTTTCTGCTCTTCCGGCTGGTTTTTTACGCTGTGATAGAGGAGCGTCATCATGGCCTTGTGCTTGAGACTCAGCTTCCTATAATCGATGCCGCCCCGCAGGTGGAACACCTGGGTTTTCTCCAAGAGATGGCCGGGCACCTGCCTCCTCAGTGCGTTCCGGATATTGGCGAGGTTCTCCTCATCCGTCACATCCGCCAGCCCCACGGTGACAATGACCAGCCCAGTGTGCTCCCCCAGGGCCCGGAGGGTTTTCCGCAGGCCCTTGACCCCGCCGGCGTACAGGCCCCCGAAGTGGATGACCCGGTCATAGCAGGAGAGGTCTTTCACCGCCTCGCTACGGATACAGGGCAGGCGGGTCAACTGGGAAAACCGTTCTGCGTACCGCTGGGTGGTGCCGTATTGGCTGCCATATACGATCAACTGGTCCATGTGGTATCACCTCAGAAAAAAGTGGTTAGAGGCAACCGACAGCCCCGTCACAGGGAGGCCGCCAGCCCGGTGGCGCCTGTCCACAACAGAAAGGCCGCCGTCACCAAAAGGCAGAGGACGAACAGCCCCACAAAGAAAACCGGCAGCAACGCGATGGGGATGAGCAGGTAATCGAGAGGTTCCGGCTCCAGGGAGAACCGGCCCTTGGGGCTCTTGTAAACGGTGAGAATGTCCCCCGGTGCGAAATGCTTTTGCCGGGTGACGGCCGGGAAAAAGTCCTGGCCCTGCCCCAGGGAGAACAAGGGGTAGGAACGGACCCCGCCGTCCCCGTCGGACTCATGCACCCAGCCCACAAATTTGGCTTGGTGCGGCTCCCACTGGCCCAATAGGGAGCGGGCCACCCAGGCAAGGGGGCGGAAGGCGTCCCGCAGCACAGGCAGGAACAGGCCCCAAGCAAGGGCCGCCCCCGTTGCCCCGGCCCCAAAGCCCACGAGCAGGGCCAGCCCGCTGCCCGCCGGGTTGGGGTGGTCTACGGTGTAGTCGGAAAGCTGGGCCGCCACGGTTCTTCCTCCCAACAGCAGCAGGAGAAACACCGCCACAGCGGTTGCCGCCAAAATCGCCCACAGCACCCACCAGGAGCGGACGTCCTTCCACAGGGCCCACTCCCCGGTGGAGCGGCGGTACAGCACCTGCACCCGCTGGCCCAGGGCGGGGGCGGCCAGCACTTTGGGAAAGTCCTTTTGCAGGGCGACCTCCCGCCCCTCCAGGGAAAGACGCAAAGTCACCCTGGCGAGGGAGCGGTCCCCGTCCATGGAATCGGCGCCGTTCCAGGCGGGGGTGACGCTGACCCCCATCACCTGGCCCCAGAGTTTTTCCCCGTCCCGCCAGCTACTGCGCCGCCGCAGCCCTGACCAGGCGAGAAAGGCAAACAACAGGCCCAGCCCCAGGGCCAGCAAGCTCCACTTCCACATACGCTGTTCCTCCTTACGAAAGGGCGGCGATGATGGCTTCCATCACCGGGGCGCCGGGCATGGGGGCCACCTGGGTGACCTCCTCCGCCACACCCTCCACCCCGAATTGGGCGGTGTCCGTGGGGGCGTCGTACACCCCGGTGCGAAAGCCGTGGTTCTCCCAGGCCAGGCGCTGCACCTCCTCGTCCAGCAGGGCGTCGATGCCC
>MHCFR04200__coassemble_8199_pt1 | contig 3606 bp, 4 predicted proteins | sample MHCFR04200__metabat2_high_PE_032 | metagenome-assembled genome bin MHCFR04200 | reverse complement strand
TCATCTCATTTGACAACGTAGTGGCGTTTCTAGAGGGGACGGGCAGCGGCCCGTTCCCCGCCGCTTAACAGCTTTCTGCCGCCCTGCAAATTCTTGTGGGGCGGCATCCTTATCTCTTTGCTTAGGAGGCACCACAATGGCCAGCATCAGAAAACGCAACGGCAGCTACCAAATCACCGTTTCCTGTGGATATGACATCCACGGGAAAAAGCTGCTGGAAACAACCACATTCACCCCAGATCCGTGCCTTACCCCCAAAAAACAGGAGAAAGCCGTACAGGATTTTGCCATGGAGTTTGAGGCGAAAGTCCGCAACGGCATACTTCTCAGCGGGCGGAAGATTATCCTGCAGGAGTACGCTGCCCGATGGATCGACGAATACGCCAAGCCCAATCTCCAGCCTGGGACTGTTTCCAAGTACCAGGAGGAGCCTTCCCGCCCTGGGCCACTACAAGCTGTCGGAGCTCAAGCCCCATATCGTCAACGCTTTCTTCGTTTCACTCAGTAAAGACGGCGCCAGGAAGGACGGTAGGCCTGGGGGTTACAGCAAGGGCAGCATCATGAAAACCCGGAACGTCTTATCATCCATTCTGCGGACCGCTGTACAATGGGAAATCATCGATTCCAACCCATGTGACAAAGTCCAAATGCAAAAGATGGACGTAGCCGAGAAGGTATCTTTCTTTACCCCAGAGCAAACCATTCGTTTTCTGGAGTACATTGAACAGCCTTACACCGTCCAGGTTAAAGGGCACAAGCGTGTGGATGACACCGGCAAGCCCTATCAAGTGGGGAATTACACCTTATCCAGGTACATCCCCGAGCAGATCCGGCTGCTGTTCAACCTGGCCATCTATGCCGGCCTACGAAAGGGCGAGCTCCTGGCTTTGGAGTGGGATGACATAGACTTTGGCCAGGACACCATCAGCGTCACCAAGTCCGTCGCCGTGGTCAACAAGGAGCAGATTATCAAGCGGCCCAAGACCAGGACCTCTCACCGCGTGGTGACCATTCCCCACTTTCTGGCAGAACGGCTCCAGGCCCTGAAAGAGCAGCGGGAAGATTTCATCGTCCAGGTAGGGGACTACTGGCAAGGCAACCAATGGGTCTTCATTCAAGAAAACGGCAAGATGATGAACTACAGCACACCTTATCAAGCTTTTCACGATGTTATCGTCCGGTACAACAAAGGAAAGCCGCCCCAGGAGCAGCTTCCCCAGATCCCCTTCCACGGGCTGCGGCACACCTCGGCCACGCTGCTGATTGCCAACCACCAGGACCTAAAAACCGTATCCAAGCGGTTGGGGCACGCCCAGACCTCCACCACCATGAATATCTATGCCCATGCCCTCCAGCAGGGGGATAAACAGGCCGCCAACGCACTGGAAACCATGCTCAAACCAAAATCTTGATTGCAACACGCCGCCGAAACCTCCCTCATCCGTGAGGATAACTCGGCGGTTTATCATTCTTAAAAGCCCGTAGTAGTCAAATAGTAGTCAAATGGCTTTTTCCAGAAAAGCAGACTTTTGACAAGGTGGCGAAAACAAAAGAAAAAGCCCTGAAATCTTGCGATTTCAGGACTTTTCTTGGAGCTGCTAACCAGATTTGAACTGGTGACCTCGTCCTTACCAAGGACGCGCTCTACCGACTGAGCCATAGCAGCATACATGGCGACCCGGAACGGGCTCGAACCGTCGACCTCTAGCGTGACAGGCTAGCGTTCTAACCAACTGAACTACCGGGCCATCTTCTGAGAAGAAGCTGTGGAAACTCTTCCTATCTCCCTCTCGGTGCCCGAACATCTCCGAGCGACGGGTGTTATTATAATACATTCAGGGTCGCTTGTCAAGGCGTTTTTTCGACTTTTTTAAAAATTTTTTATCCCACCCATTGCAGGAACTCTTCGTCGGTGGTGGTGGGCTTTACATAGAAGCGGTTGAGCCCATACAGGCTGCGCTCGGAGCCGGGCGTCACCTGGGCTTTCCCGCCCTCGATGGTGAAGGTGCACTTGACTCCGTAGGAGCGCAGCAGCTCCTCGCTGATTTGGTCGTGCAAGCCGCCGGGATAGGCCAGGGCCACCGCCTCTTGGCCTGTGCCCTCTACAATGTCCTGGCGGGAACGCTCCACGTCCTCCCGCAGGGCCTGCATATACTCGCCCAAAGTCTCCCAGGGCTGGCGCAGGATGTTGGGACGCAGGCACTGGCCGCCGCCGGCAGTTTCAAAGGCCTCCCACTGGTGCATGTCATAGGTGTGGCTCTGGATGGACACCAGGCCGGACTCCGCCATTTCCTTAGCCTCCTCCCAGCTGAAGTGGGGGACCATGGCCAAGCCGGTGTCCTTGTAGGTGTCCTTCCCCACGGAGACGCCAATGGGGAACATGGCCGCGTGGAAGTCCATCTCCTGGAGGATGGGGAACGCCAGCTCGTAGGCGCTGCGGTAACCGTCGTCAAAGGTGATGAGCACTGGCTTTTCCGGCAAGGCCTTTCCCCGGTTGCCAAACTCCACCAGCTGGTCCACGGTGATGGTGGTGAAGCCGTTTTCCTCCAGCAGCTCCATCTGGTGCTGGAACTGGCCCACCCACATGGTGTTCTTGGAGATGGAGGGGTCGTCTTCCTCCGCCACCAGGTTGTGGTACATGAGAATGGGGATATCCACCGGTTCCTGCAGGATGCCCTCATCCACAGTCTCCACCCAGTTGACAGCGCCGCTCTTCTCCGATGCAGGCGTTTCCGCCGCCTGGGCAGGCGCAGCCCCTATACACAGGAGCACCGCCAGCAGACAGGAAAGCAGCGGTCTCCCACACATTTTCCTCTTCATGATTCACCTCTTCCCGCCCCTCTATAGAGAGGCGTACACTGCCATGATTATACCCTGCTGGCACAAGGTTTGTCAATGGAAGAGGGGATTCAGGCAGCAAGAAAGGGCTGCCGCCCAAAGCGACAGCCCTTTCCTATCCTAATTGAGGGTCTTTCCAAGCGCTTCTATCAATAACTCCTTTTCCTCTGGGTTACCCTTATCACTGGATATCCAGCCTGCGGGAGGTGGAAGGCGCCGTGGGACTCTTCTTAGGCAGTGTAAGCGTCAGCACGCCGTCGTGGTAGGCGCCGCTGATTTCCTCGCTCTTGATATTGGAAATATCAAAGCTGCGGCTGAAGGAGCCATAGGAGCGCTCCCGGCGCAGGTACTGGCTGTTATCGTCCTTCTCCTCTGTCTCCGCGCTACGGTGGGCGGAAATCGTCATGCGGTCGCCGTCGATGTCCACCGCGATGTCCTCTTTCTTCACGCCGGGCAAGTCGGCCTCCAGCTCGTAGTGGTCGCCCTTATCTTTAATGTCGGTGTTGAAGCCGGTGCTCCAATCGCCAAAGAAGGAACGCTCCCAGTTTTCCAAATCGCGGAAGGGGTTGTAGGACAAATGGTTTCTGTGTTCAAAAGGCATCATGTCAAACATACTCATAAAGCAAACCTCCAAATCAAAACTATTTTTTGCGTTGGCCCAAGGCCGTCTTTGTGATTTTTTAGATGTCTTCGTACCGCTCCATCGGTATCGCCTTTCTTTCTGTTTCTGGTATACATTGTAGGGCGGGAGTTTGAAGAAATTATGGT
>MHCFR04200__coassemble_2821_pt1 | contig 7240 bp, 7 predicted proteins | sample MHCFR04200__metabat2_high_PE_032 | metagenome-assembled genome bin MHCFR04200 | reverse complement strand
GGCACCTCCCCCAACCCGCTGATCAAGTCCACCACCCAGGGCTTGGAGACCCAGAAGTGGGGCGGCATCATCGTCAACGAGGAGACGGGCCTCACCAGCCGGGAGGGCGTGTACGCCGGCGGCGACGCGGTCACCGGAGCTGCCACGGTGATTCTGGCCATGGGCGCCGGCAAAACAGCCGCCACGGCCATTGACCAGTACATCCAAAGCAAGGCGTAAGAGAAATAAAAGAAGGACCGAAAGGCTGCTGCCTCCGGTCCTTTTTGCTGTTTACGAGAGAGCGTACCGCCGGACGGCCTGGGCCAGGCCGTTCTGGTCGTGGGGGGCGGTGAGGAACCGGGCGGCGGCTTTGGCCTCTGGGGAGCCGTCCCCCATGGCCACGGACACCCCGGCGTATTGGAGCATAGTCACGTCGTTGCCGTTGTCCCCCAGGGCCATGACCTTTTCCCGGGGAATCCCCAAGCGCTCCGCCAGGGCCCGCAGGGCGCTGCCCTTGTCGGCGCCTTGGGCGTTGACCTCGATGTTGTCCGGGATGGAGGAGGTGAGGACCAGGCCGCCCAGGGCCTCCAGGCGCTGCCAGACCTCCTGGCGCAGGGCCGGGGTGGGCAGGTAGGGCAGGTTGATTTTCTCCGGCTGGAGGCCGCTCTCCTGGAGGTGGCCCCCCAAGGCGGGCACCAGGCAGTAGTCCTTATCCAGGAAGTGACGCTTGCTCTCCGGCAGGCCGAAGTGGGTGAAGGCACGCTCCGGGTCGCCCTGGCGGGTGGTGGCCCGGCCCTGGCTGTAGTACTCCACAAACAGGTCGTACTCCTCCAGCACCGCCTGGACCTGCCGGGCCTTTTCATTGGGGATGAGCCGCTGCCACACCGCTTCCCCGGTGGCCAAGTCGTAGACGCCGGCGCCGTTGGCGGTGATGGCGTAGCGCACTCCCGGCAGGGCGGTGATTTCCAGCGGGAGGAAGTCCTTCATCCGGCCAGAGGCGGGCACCAGCAAAATGCCCTGGGCGGCGGCGTCCTCCAAGGCCAGGCGGTTTTCCTGTGGCAGGTACTGGTGCTGGGTGATGGTGGTGCCGTCCAAATCAAAGGCGAGTAAGGCGATGTTCATGTGAGCTCCCCCATTTCTAATTGCTCCCTCGATTATAGCACAAGGCGGGTGTGTGTGCAATTTGCCCTGTGTAAAAAAGAAAAACGGCCTGGCCGCGCCAGACCGCTTTCCCCCTGGGGTTTTTACTTGCACTGGAAGGTGCTGCACTGGGTGCCGCTCTTGGAGGAGACATCCCCGCAGCAGCAGGCCACGCAGACGTTCTGCGCGTCGCAGCGGTTGTGGCTGTTGTAGGCGCAGCCCTTTACTTTGCAGTGGATTTCCGTCTCCACAGAGGGGTTCTGGCCCATGGCGTTCTGGCCGGCGCCGGGGCGGCGCTCCTCATAGGAGGCGCAGCAGGTCTGGCTGCTCTCCTGGGCGGCGGGGCCGTCCACCTGAATGCCCATCAGGCAGCACTGGTTGTTTTGAAAATGCTGGCAGCTGTTCACCTGACATTCCAAACGGTTCATACAAGGCACCTCGTTTTCGGGTAGATTTTCGCAAAGGGGCGCGCCCTTCGCACTGTGTAGTCTGCCCGGGAAGCCCTCCCTTTATTCCACCTGCGGGAAGCTCTGGACTTTTCCCCCGGGGGCCGGTATAATGAACGTAAAAAAAGAGGCCCCAGGGCGGGCCTGGTGGAAGGAGAATCCCTATGGAACTGCAAGGCTTTGAAAACAAGGCGAGGCCCATTGGCGTGCTGGGGGTGAAAATCTCCCAGGGCGGGTAGGTCATCGCACACAAGACCTGGGACGAGGAGTGCCGCCGGAACGTGTACTCCGCCAGCAAGAGCGTCACCTCCTGCGCGGTGGGGTTCGCCGTCCAGGAGGGACTGCTGTCTTTGGAGGAGCGGCTGGTGGACGCCTTTGCCCAGGATTTGCCGGAGACAGTCAGCGAAAACCTGGAGCGCGCCACGGTGCGGGACCTGCTGACCATGTGCCTGGGCCAGGCCCGCGGGGAGCTGATGGGCGCCCAGCGGCCCCTGTACCAGGAGCGGGACTGGGTGAAGCTGGCCCTCTCCTTCCCCTTTACCGACGCGCCCAACACGAAATTCGTCTACAACAACGTGGGGCCCTATCTGGCGGGGATGCTGGTCCAGCGGCGCAGCGGGTGCGACTTGGTCTCCTACCTGACGCCGCGGCTCTTTGAGCACCTGGGCATCACCCGGCCCACCTGGGAGACAGACCCCCTGGGCCACACCTTTGGGGCGGGCGGGCTGTTCCTCACCTTGTCGGAGCTGCACACCTTTGGGCAGTTCTACCTGCAAAACGGCCGGTGGAAGGGCCGCCAGCTGCTGGACCCGGCGTGGGTAAAGGCCAGCACCTCCAAGCAGGTGGATAACGGCGCATACGGCTACGGCTACCTGTTCTGGGGCGGGGAGCAAAACACCTTCCGGGCGGACGGCAAATACGGCCAGCTCTCCATTTTGTGCCGGGAGAAGGACGCGGTCATCACCGTGGTGGCGGAGTGCCGGGAGGGCGCCGCTTTGAACCGGGCCATCTTCGACGAGCTCTATCCCCAGCTGTAACACTGGCTTTTCAAGAGGTACGCTGTGATGGACGTTACATGTGAGGCGCTGTATACGCTCTATGGGGAGTGCTTCCCCTGCTATCCCCTCTCCCGGGAATGGTTCTTTTCCTTGCTGGCTTTGGAGCAAGGGGAAATCTTCACCCGGTGGGAAGGCGGGGCGCTGGCCGGGGCCGCGGTGCTCCACGGGGACTCCCTGCCGCTGCTGTGCGTGGGGAAAAGCTTCCGGGGCCGTGGGCTGGGGCGCCAGCTGCTGGCCCAGGCGGAGGAGCGCGCCAAAAGCCAGGGGCACTCCCAGGTGGTGCTGGGCCAGGGGCCCCACTACCTGTTCCAGGGGGTGCCGGAGGAAAATCCCGGCGCGGTGGAGTTTTTCCGGAAGCGGGGCTACCAGGCGGCCTGGTCCAGCGTGAACATGCGCCTGGATTTGGCAGGCTATGACCCGGGCCAGGTGGACATCCCCCCGGTGCCGGAGGGCGTCGCTTTCCGGCTGCTGGAAACAGGCGAGGAGCCCGCTTTGTTGGCGGCGGTGGAGGACGCTCAGCCCGCCTGGCTGGAGTTCTACCAGGGGTGCCCCTCCCCCATTTTGGTGGCGGTAGAGCAGGGCCGGCTGGTGGGCTTTGCGATGGTGCCCCCAGAGGGCGGCCGCTTTTTAGGGGACGTGGAGAAGCCCGGCTCTTTGGAGTGCGTGGGCGTGGTGAAAAGCCACCGCAACCGGGGCATCGGCATGGGCATGGTGCTGGCGGGCATCCGCTGGCTGAAGGAGCAGGGCTGCGGCAGCATCGAGCTGCGGTATGTGGCCTTGGAGGACTGGTATCACAAGGTGGGCTTTTGCACCTTTCAGCGGATGTGGATGGGAGAAAAAAGCCTGTAAGTAACAAGGGCCGCCCTGGGGCAGCCCTTGCCTCTCACCGCCGGAGCATCAGCTCGTAGGCCATGCGGCGCAGGTCCTCCTCGCTGTGGATTTCGTCCTTGCGCTCCTCAATGGCGGCCCGCACCTCTTCCGGCAGGTCCAGGCTCTCGGCGCGGACGGCTAAAAGCTCGTAGGCGCCGCCGGATAAGCCGGAAGAAGGCGTACCTCCCCAAAAATACGGATACATGCAAAAATCACCCCCGGGGTTAGCTTGCGCGCTCCGGGGGTGATTACTCCTGCCGCGGTTTTTCAAATCCTGGCAACGGGCGCCGGGGTTGGAAAGCCGCTTATTGGTTTTCGAAGAATTTCTCGTGGATGGCCTCTACAGCGCGGTCGCCGTCGGCCTTGTTGATAAGCACGGAAATCTTGATTTCGCTGGTGGAAATCATCTGGATGTTCACGCTGCGGGAGAACAGCGCCTCGAACATCTCCGCTGCCACGCCGGGATGGGTCTCCATGCCGGCGCCCACAATGGACACCTTGGTGACGTTGTCGTCGGAGACGATATTGGAAGCGCCCCACTTCTCCGTGTTCTGCTGGAGCAGGGCAATGGCGTCGTCCATCTTGTTCTTGTCCACGGTAAAGCTGATATCCTTGGTGCCATTGCGGCCGATGGACTGGAGAATGATGTCCACGTTAATCCCCTTGCTGGCCAGCTTGGAGAAGATTTTAAAGGCCAGGCCCGGCTTATCCGGCACCCCGATAATGGAGATGCGGGAGATGTTGTCGTCTTTTGCCACCCCGCTGATGAGCATTTTTTCCACGTTGCTTTCCTCCTTCACGATGGTACCCTTCCGCCGGGTGAGGCTGGAAAGGACCTCCAATTCAATGTTGTACTTCTTGGCCATCTCCACAGAGCGGTTGTGGAGCACCTGGGCGCCCAAGGTCGCCAGCTCCAGCATCTCGTCATAGGAGATGGAGCTGAGCTTGATGGCCCCGGGGATTTTCCGGGGGTCGGCGGTGTAGACGCCGTCCACATCGGTGAAAATCTGGCACAAATCCGCGTGCATGGCGGCGGCAATGGCCACGGCGCTGGTGTCCGAGCCGCCCCGGCCCAAGGTGGTCATATCGCCGTAGCGGTTGACGCCCTGGAAGCCTGTCACCACCACGATGCGGCGCTTATCCAGCTCCTGCTCGATGCGCTGGGCGTTCACCCGCTTGATACGGGCGTTGCCGTAATCCGAGGAGGTGTCGAAGCCCGCCTGCCAGCCCAGCAGGGAAACCACCGGGTAACCCATGCGCTCGATGGCCATGGCAAGCAGCGCGGCGGAAATCTGCTCCCCAGAGGAGAGGAGCATATCCATCTCCCGCTTGGAGGGCTTTTCGTTGATTTCGGCGGCCTTGGCGATGAGGTCGTCGGTGGTATCGCCCTGGGCGGAGACCACCACCACCACATCGTTGCCCTCCTTATAGGTGGAGGTGACAATGTCCGCCACATTGTTGATGCGCTCGGCGTCCTTGACGGAGCTGCCGCCGAACTTCTGTACAATCAATGCCATTACACATTCTTCCCTTCCTCCCGCCCTGGGAGAGGGCGGGTCATCTCTCTAAAAAACACTCCCACACAGGGATGTCCCAAGCTATTGTATGCGGCCAAACCGCCGGGGGCAACTCACTCGATGACGATTTGGGCGCCCTGGGGGGCGGCGGAGAGAATCTCCACCCGCCAGCCGGTGATGCCCTTGTCCTCCAGGTGGGTGACGCAGTTGCGGCCGAAGGCATCGGCGTTCTCCGAGTCTATCATGGCGATGATGGTGGGCCCGGCGCCGCTGACATAGGTGCCAAGGGAGCCCAGCTCGTAGCTCATGCGGAACACGTCATCGTAGTGGCCGATGAGGCCGGAGCGGTAGGGCTGGTGGATGCGGTCCTGCACGGCCACCCGCAGGTTTTGCAGGTTCCCGGAAAACAGGGAGGCGGTCATCAGGCCGGAGCGGGACAGGTTGTACACCGCGTCCTCCCGGGAGTATGTTTTGGGCAGTGCCGCCCGGGCCTCCTCGGTTTTCAGCTCGAAGGGGGGAATCAGCAGCGCGAAGCGGATTTTCTCCGACACGGGCACGCTGACGCTGTACACCCGCTTCCCCTCCATGGCGGAGGCCACCAGGCCGCCGGACAGGGCGGGGCTGGTGTTGTCCGGGTGGCCCTCAATCTGGGCCGCCAGGTTGATCAAATCCGAGTGGGACAGGGGGTTGCCCATAAAGCGGTTGGCCCCCAGGATGCCCGCCACAATACAGGCAGAGCTGCTGCCCAGGCCCCGGGCCATGGGGATGTTGTTCTCCTGGATGATTTTCAGCCCCGGCAGCTTTTTGCCGCAGATTTCATAGAGGTGCTGGGCCGCCCAGAAAATCAAGTTGCTTTCGTCGGTGGGGACCTTCACGCCGTCGGTGCAGCGGATTTCCAGCGTGTCGGACTCCTCCATCCACACCCGGTTCTGCATGGTCAGGGCGATGCCCAGGGAGTCAAAGCCGGAGCCCAGGTTGGCGCTGGTGGCCGGCACGTCAATGCGAATCATACTCTACCTCTCCCCTCTCAAAAGTCCGCGATGGTGATTCGGTTTTCCAGCTCCACGCCCAAGGCGCGCAAAGCTGGCAGGCGCTCCTCCAGCTGGCGCTGGGACAGCTGCCCCACGGTGAAGCCCGCCTCCCCCGGCTTTTCGTCCTTGCGGATGAGCCGCACGGCGCTGGGGAACACCTGCTGGGCCTTGTCGAAGAGGCTGTCGCTGTCCCCTTCGCCGCCCACCCGCAGGAACAAATCCTGGGGGGTGTCCTCCCAGGGCTGGACGTAATCGGGCTTGGCGTCCTCCCAGAAGAGGATTTTCCTATCGGACTTCAAGTGGCGCACGCAGTCGATGACATCGGCCACCACGGCGCTGGCGGTGGGAAGCTTCCCCGCGCCCTTGCCGTAGAACACCACGTCGCCGGTGGCGTCGCCCCGGACAAGGATACCGTTGAACACGTCGTCCACGTTGGCCAGCTGGCTCTCCCGGGAGATGAACATGGGCGCCACCTGGATGTGGATGCGGCCGTTCTCCAGCTTCTTCACCTCGCCGATAAGCTTGATGACGCCGCCCCAGGCGCCGGCATAGCCCACATCCTCTTTGGTGATGGCGGTGATGCCCTCGGTGTGGACGCTGTCCGGGTAGACGTGGGTGCCATAGGCCAAAGAGGCCAAAATGCAGATTTTCCGGCAGGCGTCGATGCCCTCCACGTCGGCGGAGGGGTCCCGCTCGGCGTAGCCCAGCTGCTGGGCCAGCTTCAAAGCGTCGTCAAAGGCCATGCCCTCCCGAATCATCTTGGTGAGGATGAAGTTGGTGGTGCCGTTTAAGATGCCGGCGATCTCCGTCATCTCGTTGGCGGCTAGGCACTGGCTGATGGGCCGGATGATGGGGATGCCCCCGCCCACGCTGGCTTCGAACAGGAAGTTCAAATTGTTTTTCTGGGCCAGGGCCAAAAGCTCCGCGCCCTTTTGGGCCACCAGCTCCTTATTGGAGGTGACCACGCTCTTGCCGTTTTCCAGGCAGGCCTTTACATAGGTATAGGCGGGCTCCAGGCCGCCCATGACCTCCACCACAATCTTCACCTGGGGGTCATTTACAATCCTGTTGAAATCCTTGGTAAAAATGCCGCTGTAGGGCAGGCCGGGGAACTCCCGCAAATCCAGGATATGCTTGACGTGGACCTCTTCCTTGGCGCGCTTTTCGATGCTGTCCTTGTGGGAGATGAGCACCTCCAT
>MHCFR04200__coassemble_2617_pt1 | contig 7569 bp, 4 predicted proteins | sample MHCFR04200__metabat2_high_PE_032 | metagenome-assembled genome bin MHCFR04200 | reverse complement strand
AGCAGGTCGCGGATCTCCATCTCAACCAGCTCCAGCAGCTCGGGGTCGTCCACCTGGTCGCACTTGTTCATGAACACGACGATATAGGGCACGCCCACCTGACGGGACAGCAGGATGTGCTCGCGGGTCTGAGGCATGGGGCCGTCAGCAGCGGACACAACCAGGATGGCGCCGTCCATCTGAGCAGCACCGGTAATCATCAGCGTGGCCGGGGCAGTCCACATGAGCGTAGTGGCGCTTGTCGGTCTGATACTCAACGTGAGCGGTGTTGATGGTGATGCCGCGCTCGCGCTCCTCAGGAGCCTTATCGATGTTGGCATAGTCCATGAACTGAGCGTCGCCCTTCATGGCCAGGACCTTGGTGATAGCGGCGGTCAGAGTGGTCTTACCGTGGTCAACGTGGCCGATGGTGCCAATGTTAACGTGCGGTTTTGTTCTTTCGAATTTTTCCTTTGCCATTGGGATTTCCTCCTTTTATTTGCAAGAAAAGATATTCCGGCTTTATAAGCTCCATTTTACCAATAAAGCATAGAAAAAGCAAGTGGAATTTAAGACTTATTCAGACTTTTTGCCCCGCTCGGAGATGATCTTCTCAGAAATGTTCTTGGGAACCTCGGCATAGTGGGCGGGCTCCATGGTGTACTGGCCACGGCCCTGGGTCTTAGACCGCATGTCGGTGGCGTAACCAAACATTTCGCTCAGGGGCACCTCGGCGTTGACCTGCTGGGCGCCGGGGATGGCGTCCATGCCCAGGATCATGCCGCGGCGGGAGTTCAGGTCGCCGATGACGTCGCCCATGTACTCCTCGGGAGTGATGACGGTAACCTTCATAATGGGCTCCATCAGCACGGGGTCAGCCTTGCGCATGGCCTCCTTAAAGGCCATAGAACCGGCAATCTTAAAGGCCATTTCAGAGGAGTCCACTTCGTGGTAAGAGCCATCGTACAGGGTGACTTTCACGTCCACCACGTTGTAGCCAGCCAGCACGCCAGAGAGCATAGCACCCTGGATACCCTGGTCAACAGCGGGGATATACTCCTTGGGAATGGCGCCGCCCACAACCGCGTTGACGAACTCGTAGCCCTTCTCGGGGTTGGGCTCGATGCGGATTTTGACGTGGCCGTACTGGCCCTTACCGCCGGACTGGCGGGCGTACTTGGTATCCACATCGGCGTTCTTGCGGATGGTCTCCTTATAAGCAACCTGGGGCTTGCCCACGTTGGCTTCCACCTTGAACTCGCGCATCAGGCGGTCCACGATGATTTCCAGGTGCAGCTCGCCCATGCCGGCGATGATGGTCTGGCCGGTCTCCTCGTCGGTGTAAGCCTTAAAGGTGGGGTCCTCTTCCGCCAGCTTGGCAAGGGCAATGCCCATCTTCTCCTGGCCAGCCTTGGTCTTAGGCTCGATGGCCACGCGGATAACGGGGTCCGGGAACTCCATGGACTCCAGAATGATGGGGTGCTTCTCGTCGCAGAGGGTGTCACCGGTGGTGGTGTTCTTCAGGCCCACGGCGGCGGCGATGTCGCCAGCGTACACGCGGTCGATGTCCTTCCGGTCGTTGGCGTGCATCTGCACAATACGGCCCATGCGCTCGTTGTTGTCCTTCACGGAGTTGTACACCGTGGAACCGGCCTCGATGGTGCCGGAGTACACACGGAAGAAGCACAGCTTGCCCACGAAGGGGTCGGTGGCAATCTTAAATGCCAGAGCGGAGAAGGGCTCCTCGTCGGAAGAGTGGCGGACTTCCTCTTCCCCGGTCTCGGGGTTGGTGCCCTTGATGGGGGGGATGTCCGTGGGAGCGGGCATATAGTCCACGATGGCGTCCAGCAGCTTCTGCACACCCTTGTTCTTGTAGGAAGTGCCGCAGGTGACGGGCACCATGTGGTTGGCGATGGTGGACTTGCGGATGCAGTCCTTAATCTCGTTGATGGTCAGCTCCTCGCCGGAGAGATACTTGTCCATCAGGTTGTCGTCCAGCTCGGCCACGTGCTCCACCAGCTCGGTGTGGTACTTCTCGGCCAGCTCCTTCATATCCTCGGGGATCTCCTCGCAGCGGATGTCCTTGCCCAGGTCGTCATAGTAGACATAGGCCTTCATCTCCACCAGGTCCACAAGGCCCTTGAAGGTATCCTCGCTGCCGATGGGCAGCTGGATCGGGACGGCATTGCACTTGAGACGGTCTTTCATCATCTGGACAACGCGGTAGAAATCGGCGCCCATGATGTCCATCTTGTTCACGTAGGCCATACGGGGGACCTTGTACTCCTCCGCCTGGCGCCACACAGTCTCAGACTGGGGCTCCACGCCGCCCTTCGCGCAGAACACGGTGACAGAGCCGTCCAGAACACGCAGGGAGCGCTCCACTTCCACGGTGAAGTCCACGTGGCCGGGAGTGTCGATGATGTTGATACGGTTCTGCTTGCCGTTGCGGTCGGGCCAGAAGCACGTGGTAGCAGCAGAGGTAATGGTGATACCGCGCTCCTGCTCCTGGGCCATCCAGTCCATGGTGGCGGCACCCTCATGGGTTTCGCCAATCTTGTAGTTCACGCCGGTGTAAAAAAGGATACGTTCGGTCGTGGTGGTTTTACCGGCATCGATGTGGGCCATGATGCCGATGTTTCTAGTAAGTTCCAGTGGTACCTGCCTGGCCATAGTTTCCTCCTTATATACCTGCTAGCGTTACCATCTATAGTGAGCGAAGGCCCGGTTGGCCTCGGCCATCTTGTGTGTATCCTCGCGCTTCTTGGCGGCGCCGCCGGCGCCGTTGCAGGCGTCCAGGATTTCACCGGCCAAACGCTCCTTCATGGTGCGCTCAGAACGGTTTCTGGAATAAGAGGTGAGCCAGCGCAGGCCCAGGGTCTGGCGCCGCTCGGGGCGGACCTCCATGGGCACCTGGTAGGTGGAGCCGCCCACGCGGCGGGCCTTAACCTCCAGGCTGGGCATCACGTTCTCCATAGCCTGCTCGAACACCTCCAGGGGCTCTTTGCCGGTCTTCTCCTGCACGATTTCGAAGGCACCGTACACGATCTTCTGGGCAACGCCCTTCTTGCCGTCCAGCATAACGCTGTTGATCAGGCGGGTGACGAGCTTGGAATTATACATAGGGTCGGGCAAAACGTCGCGCTTTGCCACATTGCCTCTTCTTGGCATAATCTTCCCTCCTTCATTAAAATGATGAATTCATCGGTACTCGAAAGCATAAAACTCCCGCTGGCCAAACTTGGGCAAATTACGACCCACATGGGGTTCTAGTGTAATATGCCAATGTTCGCGGCCTGGGCCGCGGTCAGCCATAACGAATTTTGCTATCAAGCGGAAAAAAGCAAGCGGGTCTGCTTACTTCTTAGCGCCGGCCTTAGGCCGCTTGGCGCCGTACTTGGAACGGGCCTGCATACGCTTGGCAACGCCCTGGGCGTCCAGGGTGCCGCGGATGATGTGATAACGCACGCCGGGCAGGTCGCGCACACGGCCGCCGCGAATCATCACCACGCTGTGCTCCTGCAGGTTGTGCCCCACGCCGGGGATATAGGCCGTGACCTCGATGCCGTTGGAAAGCCGCACTCTGGCAATCTTACGCAGAGCGGAGTTAGGCTTCTTAGGGGTCTGGGTCTTAACGGTCGTGCACACACCGCGCTTCTGGGGGGAGTCCTGGTCAATGGCAACTCTCTTCTTGGAGTTCCAGCCCTTGAGCAGGGCAGGCGCTTTGCTCTTCTTTTCCGCAACGGAACGGCCGTTGTGGATTAGCTGATTAAAGGTTGGCATATTGCACCTCCTTACAAAAAAGTATCTATTGTGCTGGCTTTCGCCTTGGCACCTTACAAAAGGCAGCGGCTGGGAAATAGGAAGCGCCCCGGCAGCAGCCGGAGCGCGGTTCCTCATTTTGCCTAGAAAACCCGGCCTTTCCCCGCTGCCTTTTGGCAGGGGTTGGGCAGGATTCACCCGAAACCGCTCAGTTTATTATTATAGCACCAGGGTTTTGGGTTTGTCAAGTTTTTTCACGTCATTCTGAGACATGGGGCCACTGTTTAGGCGCCGGCCTCTTCCAGCTCCACTTCTTCCAAGGCGTCCTCGTCCTGGGCGTCCTCCTCCAAGAGGGTGTCGTCCAGCTCGGCCTCCTCCAGGGGCTCCTCGTCTAAGAAGTCCTCCTGGTCCTGGGGCTCGTGGGGGGTGTCCTTGGGGCCGTCGTCCTCGGGGCCGTTGACAGACTGGATCTCCACATCGCTGTAGCACTTCATGCCGGTGCCGGCGGGGACCAGCTTACCGATGATGACGTTCTCCTTCAAGCCGATGAGGTGGTCCACCTTGCCCTTGATGGCGGCGTCGGTGAGGACGCGGGTGGTCTCCTGGAAGGAGGCGGCGGACAGGAAGGAGTCCGTGGCCAGAGAGGCCTTGGTGATGCCCAGCAGGATGGGGGTATAGGTGGCCTCCCGCAGCTCGGTCTCGCCGTTGGCGATGCGGGCGCGAATCTCCTCGTTGGCGGAGAGCACCTCGTTCTTGTCGGCCAGGGAGCTGACCAGCAGGCCGGTGTCGCCGGCGTCGTCCACGCGGACCTTGCGCAGCATCTGCCGCACGATGATTTCTATATGCTTATCGTTGATATCCACGCCCTGCATCCGGTAGACACGCTGGACTTCCTGAATCAGGTAGTCCTGGACCTCCTGGGTGCCGCTGATGGCAAGCACGTCGTGGGGGTTCACAGAGCCCTCGGTGATGCGCTTGCCCCGCTTGATATACTCGCCCTCTTTCACCGTCAGGCGGCTGCCGAAGGGGATGAGGTAAGAGCGGGAATCGCCGGTTTCGTCGTTGGTGACCACCACGTGGCGGTTCTTCTTGATTTCCTGGAAGGTGACCTTGCCGTCAATCTCGTTGATGATGGCCACGTGCTTGGGCTTGCGGCCTTCGAACAGTTCTTCCACGCGGGGAAGACCCTGGGTGATATCCTCGGCGCTGGCAACACCGCCGGTGTGGAAGGTACGCATGGTCAGCTGGGTGCCGGGCTCGCCGATGGACTGGGCGGCGATGATACCCACGGCCTCGCCCACGGTGACGGCCTTGCCGTTGGCCAGGGAGGCGCCGTAGCACTTGCGGCAGACGCCGTTCTTGGCGCGGCAGTTCAGCACGGAACGAATCTTGATGCGCTCGGTGCCGCGGCTGGTAATCAGCTCGGCGTCGGCGTCGTCCATCAGCTTATCCTTGGAGACCAGCACGTTGCCGTCCTCGTCGCAGTAGTCCTCCACCAGGTACCGGCCGATGAGACGCTCCTTCAAGGGCTCGATGGACTCGGGGCCGGAGGTGATTTCAAAGACCTCCAGGCCATCGGTGGTGCCGCAGTCGTCCTCCAGGATGATGACCTCCTGGGAGACGTCCACCAGGCGGCGGGTCAGGTAACCGGAGTCGGCGGTACGCAGGGCGGTATCGGCCAAGCCCTTCCGGGCGCCTCGGGAGGAGATGAAGTATTCCAAGATGTTCAAGCCCTCGCGGTAGTTGGCGCGGATGGGGATTTCAATGGTCTTACCAGAGGTGTTGGCAATCAGGCCGCGCATACCGGCCAGCTGGCGGATCTGGGACATGGAGCCTCGGGCGCCGGAGTCGGCCATCATGTAGATGGGGTTGTAGCGGTCCAGGCCCTTCTGCAGGGCGTCGGTGACGTCGTTGGTGGCTTTTTCCCAGGTGCGCAGCACGGCGTTGTAGCGCTCGGAATCGGACAGGAAGCCCTCGGCGTACTCCACGCGGATTTCGTCGATTTCCTTCTCTGCCGCGGCCAGGATGTCCTTCTTGGCGGCGGGGATAGTGGCGTCGCTGACGGCCACGGTGATGCCGCTGATGGTGGAGTACTTGTAGCCCTGGGCCTTGATTTCGTCCAGCACCTCGGCGGTATGCTCGGTGCCGTGGACCTTGATGCAGCGGTCGATGATGTTGCCCAGCTGCTTCTTGCCCACCAGGAAGTCCACTTCAAACTTCAAGGCCTCCTCGGGGGTGGAGCGGTCCACATAGCCCAGGTCCTGGGGGATGGGCCGGTTGAAAATCATGCGGCCCATGGTGGTGTCCACCAGGCCGGTGACGGGGGTGCCGTTGAAGTCCACGGTGCGGCGGACGCGAATCTTGGAGTGCAGGGTGATGTCGTGGGCGTCGTAAGCCATCATGGCCTCGTCCATATTCCGGAACACCTTGCCCTCGCCAGGCTCGCCGTCCTTGTCCAAGGTCAGGTAGTAGGAGCCCAGCACCATGTCCTGGGTGGGCACGGTGACGGGGCGGCCGTCGGAGGGCTTCAGCAGGTTGTTGGCGGCCAGCATCAGGAAGCGGGCCTCTGCCTGGGCCTCGGCGCTCAGGGGCACGTGGACGGCCATCTGGTCGCCGTCAAAGTCGGCGTTATAAGCGGTACACACCAGGGGGTGCAGCTTCAGGGCGCGGCCCTCTACCAGCACAGGCTCGAAGGCCTGGATGCCCAAACGGTGCAAAGTAGGCGCGCGGTTCAGCAGAACGGGGTGGTTCTTGATGACCACTTCCAGGGCGTCCCATACCTCGGGCTTGGCGCGCTCCACGGACTTGCGGGCAGCCTTGATGTTGCCCACGGCGCCGGTCTCCACCAGGCGCTTCATGACAAAGGGCTTGAACAGCTCCAAGGCCATCTCCTTGGGCAGGCCGCACTGGTACATCTTCAGCTCGGGGCCCACCACGATAACGGAACGGCCGGAGTAGTCCACGCGCTTGCCCAGCAGGTTCTGGCGGAAGCGGCCCTGCTTGCCCTTGAGCATATCGCTCAAAGACTTCAAAGGACGGTTGTTGGGGCCGGTGACAGGGCGGCCGCGGCGGCCGTTGTCAATCAAAGCGTCCACGGCTTCCTGGAGCATGCGCTTCTCGTTGCGGACGATGATGTCCGGGGCGCCCAGCTCCAGCAGGCGCTTTAAGCGGTTGTTCCGGTTGATAACCCGGCGGTACAGGTCGTTTAAGTCGCTGGTGGCGAAGCGGCCGCCGTCCAGCTGGACCATGGGGCGGATGTCAGGGGGGCACACGGGCACCGCGTCCAGAATCATCCACTCGGGGCGGTTGCCGGAGATGCGGAAGGCCTCCACCACCTCCAGGCGCTTGAGGATGCGGACACGCTTCTGGCCAGAGGCGGTCTCCAGCTCCTCCTTCAGCTCCTCGCTGGTCTTTTCCACGTCGATTTCTTCCAGCAGCTTCTTAATGGCCTCGGCGCCCATGCCCGCCTCGAAATCGTCCTCGTACTTCTCCTTCAAATCCCGGTATTCCTTCTCGGTGAGGGTCTGCATCTTAGAGAGCTCCCGCACGTTGCCGGGGTTGGTGACGATGTACATGGAGAAGTACAGCACCCGCTCCAGCACACGGGGGGACAAATCCAAAATCAGGCCCATCCGGGAGGGGATGCCCTTAAAATACCAGATGTGGGACACGGGGGCGGCCAGCTCGATGTGGCCCATGCGCTCCCGGCGCACCTTGGCCCGGGTGACCTCCACGCCGCAGCGGTCGCAGATCTTGCCCTTGTAGCGGATGCGCTTGTACTTGCCGCAGTGGCACTCCCAGTCCTTGGTGGGCCCGAAGATGCGCTCG
>MHCFR04200__coassemble_2462_pt1 | contig 7864 bp, 7 predicted proteins | sample MHCFR04200__metabat2_high_PE_032 | metagenome-assembled genome bin MHCFR04200 | reverse complement strand
CGGAAGAGAAGGAGGAACATGCCCATGATGATTAAATACAGAGTGCGGGAAGTGGCCAAGGACCTGGATATCCCCAACAAGGATGTCATCGATATTCTGGCCAAGTACTTCCCCGAGCCCAAAAAGTATATGACCGCCCTGACGGAGGAGGAGCTGGACGTGGTGTTCGAGGCCTTCACCCAGCAGCGGAGCATGAAGAGCCTGGACGAGTACTTTGCCCAGCGGGCCAGCCAGGAGGCTGCCCCCGCCCCGGCAGCCCCTGCCCAGCAGGCGGCCCCCCGCCAGGAGAAGCCCCAGCAGAAGGGCCAGCCCCAGCAAAAGGCGGCGGAAAAGCAGGAGAAGCGCCCGGCCCCCCAGGCCCAGCAGCAGCCTGCCGCCCCTGCCCAGGAGCAGCCCAAGCACCAGCCCACCCGCCGCGTGGTGGACACCCGTTCCTCCAATGTGAACATCGACAAGTACAATGAGAAATACGACCAGCTGGCCGACCAGAAGGTGAAGACCCGCACCGACAACGTGGTGACCAAGCAGAAGTTCCCCAACCGGAACAGCCAGCGCCGGGGCCAGCGCCGCGGCAAGCGGGAGACCGAGGCCGAGCGCCTGAACCGCATCGCCCGGGAGCGGGCCGCCAAGCACATCACCATCGAGGTGCCGGACGAGATCACCGTGGGCGAGTTTGCCCTGCGGCTGAAGGTCTCCGCCCCCGAGGTCATCAAAAAGCTGATGAGCCTGGGCGTGTTCGCCGCCATCAACGACACCATCGACTTTGACACCGCCGTGCTGGTGGCCGACGAGTTCCACGCCAAGGTGGAGAAGGAAGTGGTGGTCACCATCGAGGAGCGCATCATCGACGACAGCGAGGACGATGAGGCCAACCTGGTGCCCCGGGCCCCCGTTGTGGTGGTCATGGGCCACGTGGACCACGGCAAGACCTCCATTTTGGACGTCATCCGCCACTCCCACGTCACCGAGGGCGAGGCCGGAGGCATCACCCAGCACATCGGCGCCTACCGGGTGCAGGTGGACGGCCGGGAAATCACCTTCCTGGACACCCCCGGCCACGCCGCCTTCACCACCATGCGCGCCCGCGGCGCCCAGGTGACGGACATCGCCGTGCTGGTGGTGGCCGCTGACGACGGCATCATGCCCCAGACCGTGGAGGCCATCAACCACGCCAAGGCCGCCGGCGTGTCCATCATCGTGGCCATCAACAAGATGGACAAGGAGGGCGCCAACCCCGAGCGAGTGAAGGAGCAGCTCACCGAGTATGAGCTGGTGCCCGAGGAGTGGGGCGGCGACACGCCCTGCATCCCCGTCTCTGCCCACACCAAGCAGGGCATCGACGATTTGCTGGAGATGATCCTGCTCACCGCCGACATGATGGAGCTGAAGGCCAACCCCGACCGCGCCGCCAAGGGCACCGTCATCGAGGCCCGCCTGGACAAGGGCATGGGCCCCGTGGCCACCGTGCTGGTGCAGAACGGCACCCTCCACGCCGGGGACACCATTGTGGCTGGCACCACCGTGGGCCGTGTGCGCTCCATGATGGACGACCGGGGCCGCCGGGTGAAGGAAGCCGGGCCCAGCGTGCCTGTGGAGATCACCGGCCTGGGCGACGTGCCCGTGGGCGGCGACATCTTCAACGCCGTGTCCGACGAGCGCCTGGCCCGTGAGCTGGTGGAGCAGCGCATCAACGAGCGCAAGGAGGAGCAGTTCAACTCCCAGACCAAGGTCACCCTGGACAATCTGTTCGAGCAGATGAAAGAGGGCGACATGAAGGAGCTGAAAATCATCGTCAAGGCCGACGTGCAGGGCTCTGTGGAGGCCGTGCGCCAGTCCTTGGAGAAGCTCTCCAACGACGAGGTGCGGGTGCACATCATCCACGGGGCGGTGGGCGCCATCAGCGAAAGCGACGTCATGCTGGCCAACGCCTCCAACGCCATTATCGTGGGCTTTAACGTGCGTCCCGACCCCGTGGCCGAGGAGAACGCCAAGCGGGACGGCGTGGACATGCGGCTGTACCGCATCATCTACGACTGCATCGAGGAGATTGAAAGCGCCATGAAGGGCATGCTGGCCCCCAAGTTCCGCGAGGTGGCTTTGGGCAAGGCCGAGTGCCGGGAGACCTACAAGATTTCCAACGTGGGCATGGTCATTGGCGGCCACGTCATCAGCGGCAAGATCACCCGCAACGCCCAGGTGCGCGTGGTGCGGGACGGCATCATCGTGGCCGACGACAAGGTGGCCTCCCTGCGGCGCTTTAAGGACGACGTGCGGGAAGTGGCCGACGGCTACGACTGCGGCATCACCCTGGAGAAGTTCTCCGACATCAAGCAGGGGGACATCCTGGAAGCCTACGAGATGGAGGAGTACCGGGAGTAAACCCAGTGCCTGGGCTATCTTTTCGCGCCCTGGGCAGCTCGCTGACGCTCGTGCTCTGCGAGAGGTTAGAGCACGTCCGCGCCGTTTATTTTTCTGAGACCTTTCCGCCCATGCCGTAGGCGAGAGGGCGGCATGCCTGGGGTGCAACCCCCCGTGACGAAAAAAGTTCTTTGCCACCTTTCTTTCGAGAAATCGAAAGAAAGGGAGCTATTCTGATAGTGGCAACCCCCGCGGACGCCGAACGCTAAATTGCGGAAAGCTAAGCAGCGGCTTGCGCTGCGTCCCGCGACGAAAAAGTTCTTTGCCACCTTTCTTTCAAGAAAGGTGGGGGAAAGGAGGCATCGCTATGCCTAGCTTTAAAATCGACCGCACCACCGAGGACATCCATCGGGAGCTCACCGCCATCCTGCGGGAGGTGAAGGACCCCCGGGTGAAGGATTGCCTCCTCAGCCTGGTGCGTGTGGAGGTCACCAACGACCTCTCCTATTGCACTGTGTATGTCAGCACCATGGAGGGCTTAGAGCGCTCCAAAACCGCCGTGCAGGGCTTAAAGTCCGCCGCCGGGTTCATCCGCCGGGAGCTGGGGAAGCGCCTCTCCCTGCGCCATGTGCCCCAGCTGCTTTTTATGGCCACCGATTCCATCGAGTACGGCACCCACATCTCCCAGCTGCTCCACCACTTGGAGCCGGAACAGGCCGGGGACGAAGCCGCCCCCAGCCAGGAGGAATAAGCCATGCTGGACTGCGCCCAAACCGCCGCCCTGCTGCGAAGCTGGGACAAGATTTTGGTGATGAGCCACGCCTCCCCCGACGGGGACACCTTGGGCTCTGCCAGCGCCCTGCTGCGGGGCCTGGTGAGCCTGGGGAAACAGGTACGCTTCTTCTGCGCCGACCCGGTGCCGGAGAAGTTCCAGTATCTCTTTGCGGGCATCCCCCTGGGGGACTTTGCGCCCGACCACGTGATGACAGTGGACGTGGCGGACAAGCGCCTGCTGGGGGAAGCCCCCCCGGAGTACCTTGCCCGGGTGGAGCTGGCCATCGACCACCACGGCACCCACGTGCCCTTCTCCCAGGAGCGCTGGGTGGACGCCCATGCCGCCGCAGCGGTGGAGCTCATCTACGCCCTGCTGGTGGAGCTGGGGGTGGAGCTGGCCCCGGCTGTGGCCGACTGCCTGTACACCGGCCTCACCACGGACACGGGATGCTTCCGGTACCGCAGCGTCACCCCCCGCACCCACCGCATCGCCGCGGACCTGCTGGAGCGCGGCGCCCGGGGGGCGGACATCAACCGGGCCATGTTCGAGAGCAAGTCCCGGGGCCAGGTGGAGGCCGAGCGCCTTGCCATGGATTCCCTGCGCTTTTCCAGCAACGGCCTGGTGGCGCTGGTGAAAATCCCCCTGGACATCTACGGGAAGACCGGCGCTTCCGAAAGCGATTTGGACGGTATCGCCTCGCTGCCCCGGGAAATCCAAGGGGTGGTGCTGGGCGTCACCTTAAAGGAGAAAGAGGGCAAGGTGAAGGTTTCCCTGCGGGCCAATCCCCCGGCGGACGCCTCGGTCTTCTGCGCCCGGTTTGGAGGCGGCGGCCACCAGGGGGCCGCTGGGTGCTCGCTGGAGGGCGCCACCCTGGAGCAGGCCCAGGCCGCCTTGGAGCAGGCCTGCCAGGCCTATTTGCAAGAGCTGAACTTACTGTAACACGCGCAGGGACTGCCAGAGGGCGTCCCTGCGTTCTGCTGGGAAAACCACCTTTGGAAAGGAGCGAGCCACATGGACGAGAGAAAGATTCAAGAGGCCATCCGGCGGGGGCGGGACTTTTTAAAGTCCCAGGACACCGCGGAATTGGAGCGGAACGGCAGCGACTACAAAACCGACCAGGAGCTGAAAAAGCCCCAGCCCCCCTTGGTAAAGGCCCCCATGACAGAGAACCGCATCGACCTGCCCCGGAATTTTGAGAGCCTGTCCCTGGAGGACAACCTGTACCAACTGCTGGCAAAGCGCAAGAGCAGCCGCGTCTACACCCAGGAGGACATGAGCCTGCTACAGCTTTCCTTTTTGCTGTGGGCCACCCAGGGCGTCAAGTCCATCCGTGGCAAGAGCTACGCCACCATCCGCACCGCCCCCTGCGGCGGGGCCCGGCACCCCTTTGAGACCTACCTGCTGGTGCGCCAGGTGGAGGGCCTGCTGCCCGGGGCCTATCACTACCTGCCCATGACCCACCAGCTGGAGCTGCTCGCCCCCATGGAGGACAAGGAGGCGCTGTTCGCCCTGGTGGAGGAGAGCCTGTGCGGCCAGCGCTGGGCGGCCAAAAGCAACGTGGTGTTCTACTGGAGCTTTGTGCCCTACCGCAGCGAGTGGCGCTACGGCATCCACGCCCACCGGATGATTATGGCGGACATGGGCCACGTGGGGGAGAACCTGTACCTGGCCTGCACCGCCTTGGGGTTGGGCACCTGCGGCATCGGCGCCTATGACCAGAAGCTGTGCGACAAGACCTTCCAGCTGGACGGGGAGGAGGAGTTTACCCTCTACACCCAAAGCGTGGGCACGGTAAAAGACGAGGACGAAGGCAAGGAGAAGGCCTTCTACAGCTTTGTGGAGGAGCAGGGATTGTGAGAAGCCGTGCCGAAGGCGGATAAAGGTTTCGGCCATCATCACGGAGAAAGGAGACCCCTATGAACGGCATACTGATATTGGACAAGCCCCAGGGGTTTACCTCGTTCGACGCAGTGGCGGTGCTGCGGGGGCTGGCCCGCGAAAAGAAAATCGGCCACACCGGTACCTTGGACCCCATGGCCACCGGCGTGCTGCCTGTCCTGCTGGGGCGGGCGGCCAAGGCGCTGAACTTCCTGCCGGACACGGATAAGGAGTACACCGCCGCCTTCCGCCTGGGGGAGCGCCGGGACACCGGGGACATCACCGGCCAGGTGGTGGAGGAAAGCGCCGCCCCCGTCTTCCAGGAGGCCCTGGAGGCCGCTTTGCCCGCCTTCCGGGGGGAGATTTTGCAGGTGCCGCCCATGTACTCCGCGGTGTCCGTGGGGGGCAAGCGCCTGTACGAGTTGGCTCGCAAAGGCCTGGAGGTGGAGCGGCAGGCCCGGCCGGTGACAGTTTCCGCCCTGGAGCTGCTCTCCTACGACGCCCAAAGCCGGGAGGGCCGCCTGCGGGTGGCCTGCTCCAAGGGGACGTACATCCGGGTGCTCATTGAGGACATCGCCAAGGCGGCGGGCAGCTGCGGCACCATGACGGCGCTGCGCCGGGTGCGGGCCTGCGGCTTTGGGGAGGGGGACGCCCGTTCCCTGGAGGAGCTGAAAGCCCTGGCGGCGGAGGGCCGCCTGGAGGAGGCCTTGCTGCCGGTGGAGCGGCTCTTCGGGGAGTACCCCGCGGTGTGGGTCAGCCCCGCCCAGGCCCAGCGCTTCCAAAACGGCGGCGCATTGGATTTGGAGCGGCTGCGGCGCGTGCCCCCAGAGGGCCTGTGCCGGGTAAAGGGCCCCCGGGGGCTGTTCCTGGGGCTGGGCCGCGTGGAGCCGGAGGCAGGCCAGCTGCGGTTTGTAAAATCCTTTTTGGAACAGGAGGGAACGCCATGAGAATCATCCACCAGGTGGGGGAGCTGCTGGCCCAGCAGCGGCCCGCGCCCTGCTCCTTGGCCTTGGGCGCCTTTGACGGCCTGCACCGGGGCCACATGGCGGTCATCCACGCCGCCTGCGCCCCGGGGGCCGGCGGCCAGGCTTTGGAGCCCGCGGTGTTCACCTTCTGCGCCAGCCCCTCGGGGAACAGCGCGGTGCTCACCGGCCGGGACAAGGAGCGCCTGCTGGAGGACGTGGGCATTTCCACCCTGTACTCCTTGGACTTTGCCCAGGTGCGGGACTGGCAGGCGGAGGACTTTGTCCGGCAGGTGCTCTTTGCGGCCTGCAACGCCCGCCGCCTGTGCTGCGGGGAGGACTTCCGCTTTGGCAAGGGCGCCGCGGGGGACGTGGCCCTGCTGCGCTCCCTCTGCCAGGAGGCCGGTGTGGAGCTGTATGTGGTGCCCCCTGTGGAGGACGGCGGGGAGAAGGTCAGCTCCACCCGCATCCGCAAAGCCGTGGAGGAGGGGGACATCCCCACCGCCAACCGGCTGCTGGGGCGGCCCTTCGGCTTCTCCCTGGAGGTGATTCACGGCAACCACATCGGCACGGGGCTGGGCACGCCCACCATCAACCAGGCCATTCCAGAGGGCTTTGTGCTGCCCCGGTTCGGGGTGTACGCCAGCTGGTGCCGGGTGGGGGGGCAGTTCTTCTACGGCGTGACCAACGTGGGGGTAAAGCCCACGGTGGGCTCGGACAAGGTGCTGGCCGAAACCTGGATGCCGGAGTTTTCCGGCGATTTGTACGGCAAGCGGGTGCGGGTGTTCCTGCTGGAGTTTTTGCGGCCCGAGCGGAAGTTTGCTTCCCTGGAGGAATTAAAAGCCGCCATCACCCACAACGGCCGCCAGGCCCAGGCGGTAGCCGCCCACACGCCGCCCCCGGCGTTCCCCGCCAGCCGGGGGTAAAAGGGCTGTTTTGCCAGGGTTTTCCCGTGATATTTCCCGGAAACCACTTTACAAAAACCGCGCCCTATGGTAAAATAAGCAAGCTGCCCGCCCCTCGGGTAAGGGAGTCACCGACCCCTACCTGTGGAGCTGGGTGAATACAAAGCGGCGCTGCCGCGGAAAAGGTGGAATGTACCATGACTAAGACTGAAAAGACCGAAATCATCCAGAAGTATGCCCGGCACGAGGGCGACACCGGTTCCCCCGAGGTGCAGATCGCTGTGCTGACCAAGCGCATCAACGACCTGACCGAGCACCTGCGCGTGAACAAGAAGGACCATCACTCCCGCCGTGGCCTGCTGAAGATGGTCGGCCAGCGGAGAAACCTTCTCAACTACCTGACCAAAATCGACATCGAGCGCTACCGCGCCATCATTGCCGAGCTGGGCATCCGTAAGTAAGAGAAAAGAAGCGGGCTGTGACTGTGGGCCTTTTGGCCGGCGGGCACAGCCTTTCGCTCTTTTTTGGGGCGGGACCTGTTTTACAAGCAAACCAGCTGGAGAACCCGGCCGGCTTGTTTCCTTGGAAAACAGGGGCCGCCTTTTGAGTAACCGCCCTGGCGGGAGTGCCAGGGAGAAAGGAACCTGTTATGTTCGAGAATTTCAGAGTGTTCGAAACAGAGCTGGCGGGGCGGCCGCTGGTGGTGGAGACTGGGAAAATGGCCCAGCTGGCCAACGGCGAGTGCCTGGTGCGCTATGGGGACACCGTGGTCCACGTGGCGGCCACAGCCTCTGCCAAGCCCCGGGATGGCATCGATTTCTTCCCCCTGTCTGTAGACTATGAAGAGAAGCTCTACTCCGTGGGCAAAATCCCCGGGGCCTTCCTCCGCCGTGAGGGCCGCCCCAGCGAGAAGGCCACCCTCACCTGCCGCATGATCGACCGGCCCATCCGCCCCCTGTTCCCCAAGGACATGCGCAACGACGTGT
>MHCFR04200__coassemble_2453_pt1 | contig 7883 bp, 9 predicted proteins | sample MHCFR04200__metabat2_high_PE_032 | metagenome-assembled genome bin MHCFR04200 | reverse complement strand
GTGGAGGCCAGCATGGGCGCCCGGTTCTTCCAGAAGTGCCTGGTGTGCTTTGCCATCACCGCGGTGTTCCTGCTGGTTTACATCGCCCTGCGCTTCCGCAAGATTGGCGGCCTGGCCGCCGGCGTCACCGCTGTTATCGCCCTGATGCACGACGTGCTCATCGCCTTTTGCGTGTTCGTCATCTTCGGGCTGGATGTGGACGACGTGTTCATCGCCGTTATCCTGACTATCTTGGGCTACTCCCTGAACGCCACCATCGTGGTGTACGACCGCGTGCGGGAAAACCGCCGGAAGCTGGGGCCCAAGGTTGGCTACGACGAAATCCTCAACCTGAGCATGAACCAGACCTTGAGCCGCACGGTGCTCACCTCTCTGTGCACCTTCCTGGCCCTGGTGGTGGTGTTCATCGTGGCGCTCATCTTCAACATCGACACCGTGGTGTCCTTTGCCCTGCCCATGATGGCGGGCGTGGCGGCCGGCTGCTTCTCCAGCCAGTTCATCGCCCCCAACCTGTTCGGCATGTGGCAGATCCACAAGCGCAACAAGCTGGACGCTGCCAAGCGGAAGGCCTAACCGCGCAAGCTTTCCAGAGCCGCTGGGAGTTCCCGGCGGCTCTTTTTACATCCCAAAGGAGGTCCTTGTAATATGGAACGGCACTTTTACCTTCTCACCGGGGTGATGGCCTCGGGGAAATCCACCACAGCCCAGGCGCTGGCGGAGCGGCTTCCCCGGTGCGTCCACCTGCGGGGGGATGTGTTCCGCAAGATGATTGTCACCGGCCGGGAGGAGATGACCAGCCAGCCCACCCCCCAGGCCTTGGAGCAGCTGGGGCTGCGCTACCGGCTGGCGGCCCAGGCCGCCCGGGGCTACTGGGAGGCGGGGTTCTCCGTGGTGCTGCAAGACAACTACTACGGCCCGGACTTGGCAAACATGGTGGATTTGCTGGGGGGCATCCCCGTGCGGGTGGTGGTGCTCTGCCCCGATGTGGAGACCGTCAAGGCCCGGGAGGCAGCCCGGGGCAAAACCGGCTACGTGGGCTTTGCCCCTGCCCCCCTGCTGGAGGCGTTCCGCCGGGAGACGCCCCGGCTGGGCTTTTGGCTGGATAACTCCCGCCTGACGGTGGAGGAATCTGTGGAGAAAATCCTGGAGCACTTTTCCGTATAGGCGGCGGGAAACTGCGAAAGCTATAGGCAAACCCAGGAAAGGATGTTGCCCATGAAGCCCAAAGACCCCACCGCGCCCAAGCACGCCCACTACCACGAGCACGACCCGCTGCCCCCGGGGCTGCTGCCGGAGGACACCGCCGTGGCCTCTGCCAACGAGTGCACCGGGCTGATGTTCACCCCGCCGGAAAACGCCGCCCAGCAGGAGGCCTACCAAGAGCTCTCCCCCATGGCCATCCCCCGCCGGGAGCCGGAGGGCCGGGCCCTCTCCAAGGGCTGCCCCGGCACGGGCAAGCGCCCGGAAAAGCGCCTATAACCCACGAAAAGGGCTGCCGCGAAACCAGCGGCGGCCCCTTTCTTTTCCAGACTGGGCAAATAGGGAAAACTGTGCTATACTATAGCGGAAAAAGGAAACAATTCTGGGGAAAATCCCCAGAGGAAAGGATGGGTTTCTATGGCAAGCATACAAATTCAATGGCTGGGGCATTCCTGCTTCCGGGTGGAGTGCCAAGGGTACGCTGTGGTGCTGGACCCCTTCGAGCCGGGCAGCGTCCCCGGCCTGCGGGACATCCGGCAGAGGGCGGACCAGGTGCTGTGCAGCCACCAGCACCACGACCACAACTACCGGGCGGGGGTGGCCCTGCGCCAGGACGGCCCGGCGAACCCCTTCACCATCACGGCGCTGCCCTCCTTCCACGACGGCTGCGGCGGGGCGAAGCGGGGCCCCAACACCATCCACCTGCTGGAAGCCCAGGGCCTGCGGGTGGCCCACCTGGGGGACATCGGCGCCATGCCCGCCCCCGATGTGGTGGAGCGCCTCCAGAACCTGGACGCCGTCCTGGTGCCGGTGGGCGGCTTCTACACCGTGGGGCCCAAGGAGGCCAAGGAGATTGTGGACGCCCTCCAGGCCCGGGTGGTCATCCCCATGCACTACCGCTCGGACACTTTCGGCTTTGACGTGCTGGCCCCGGTGGAGGACTTCCTGGAGCTGGACAGCCACTGGATGCGCTACGAGACGGACACCCTGGAAATCCACGAGAACATGCGCCACAGCGTGGCGGTGCTCTCCTACGGCGGGTGAGCCCTCACTGGGGGGCAAAGCCAAAGTAGCTGAGGATGCCGTTGTAAATCCCCCGGGCAAAGGCGGGCTGCTCATCCCGCAGCTTTAGGGCGTCGTTGCCGTTGGTGAGGTAGGCCAGCTCCACCAGAATGGCGGGCATGGCGGTGCGGCGCAGCACATAGAGGCTGGGGTTCAGGCGGACGCCGTTGTCCTTGGTGCCCACAGCGTCCACCACGCCGTTGAGCACGTGCTGGGCCAGCCAATAGGCCTGGGTGCGCTGCCGGTAGACGTACACCTCGGTGCCGTTGACAGCGGGGTTTGTGTTGGCGTTGCAGTGGATGCTGACAAAGTAGTCCGCAGGCCAGGAATTGGCCATCTGCACCCGCCGCTGCAAGCTGGCGGCGTTGCTGGCGCCCAGGCTCTCTGTGGGCGTGGTGCGGGAGACCCGGGCCACAAACCGGGGGTCGCTGTTGAGGAGCCGGGCCAGCTCCATGCCCACGGCGTAGTTGACGTCCTGCTCCCGCAGGCCAAAGCCCTCGGCCCCGGCGTTTACCCCCTGGGGGTTGTGCCCCTGGTCAATGAAAATGCGGATGGGCATGCCCACCGCCTCCTTTCTTTCGCTTGCTTTAGTGTATGCGCCGGCGCGGCGGGAGGTGCGGGCCTTTTTCCATCACGCGCTTTTGGAGAAGACGCCCTGAAATATAGAGGAGGGACAAAAGATGAAAGACTACATACTGGGCGTGGACCTGGGCGGCACCAACATCAAGGCGGCGGCCTACCGGCTGGAGTCCTATGAAAAGGTGGGGGAGAAGCGCCTGCCCACCCAGGTGGAGGGCGGCTGGGAGCACGTGCTGGGCCGGGTGCTGGCGGCCCTGGAGGAGCTGCTCCGGCAAATGCCCCGGGAGCGGGTGCTGTGCGTGGGCATGGGCGTGCCCGGCCTGCTGGACATCGAGGCGGGCGTCTCCCGGTTTTCCCCCAACTTCCCCCAGTGGGAGGACGTGCCCGTGGCCGCCTGGCTGGGGGAGCGCCTGGGCCCGGCCCGCCGGGTGGTGGAGAGCCATGCCCTGGCCATCTCCCGGGCGGGGTGCGAAATCGTCACCGCCCAGCTGGGGGACGCCGCCGGGATGCTGGGGGCTGCCGTCTACGGCGCCCGCCGCATGGGGGAGGGCGCCCGGATGTGAGCCGCAAAAAAAGTATCCCGTTTTAATGTTCTTTTCATGTTGCTGCCCTATACTGATGGCACAGAGAGGGACACAGGTCCCTGTGAAATTGCGATACAGGAGGTAACAACCATGAAAAAGAACAACCTTTGGAAGCTGGCAGGCGCCCTGGCGCTCACCGCGGTGCTGGCGGGGTGCTCCAGCAGTATCTCCCAGGAGGAGGCCACCACCATCGCCCTGGAGCACGCCGGGGTGGCCAAGGAGGAGGCGGTGTCCCTGTCCGTCCAGCAGGAGTACGAGGACGGCCGGGACATCTTCGAGGTGAAGTTCTCCACCCAGGACACGGAGTATTCCTACGACGTGGCCCAGAAGGACGGGGAAATCATCAACTACAACTACGATTCCACCGGCACGCCCCCCGCCGGGGCCAGCGAGGGCAGCTCCGCCAGCGGCACGGAAGCCCAGGAGGCCCAGGCGGTGCAAGAGGAGGTAGACAAGGCCCAGCAGGACCAGAGCGCCGCCGAGAGCCAGGCCCAGGCCGTGGAGGACGCCATCGACCAAGCAACGGCGGAGAACATCGCCCTGGAGCACGCCGGGGTGACAGAGTGCTACATGCACCGGGTAGAGCTGGACACGGAAGACGGCCGGGAAGTGTATGAAATCGAGTTCTTCTCCGGGAATACGGAGTACGACTACACCGTGGCCCGGGACACCGGGGAAATCCTCTCTTACGACCAGGACATTGAGGGCTGGGGCCTGGGCCAAGGCAATGGCCAGGGCAACGGCAACGGCCGGCAGAACGGCCAGGGGAACAGCACCTCTTCCACGGCGGCAGGGCCCATCACCCTGGAGGAAGCGGTGCAGCTGGTGCTGGACCGGGTGCCCGGGGCCTCCTCCGAGGATGTGCGCATCCAGCTGGAGGAAGAGGACGGCCGCCAGGTTTACGAGGGCGAGGTGATATGCAACCGCGCCGAGCACGAGTTTGAGATTGACGCCGCCACCGGGGACTTCATCCAGTGGAGCGTGGACTATCAGGATTAAAGCAGGAAGCCTCGGGAGCACCGGGGCTTTCTTGGGCAGGAGGGAAGGCCATGCGCATTTTAATCGCAGAGGACCAGCGGGACTTGAACCAGCTGCTGAAAAAGCGCCTGAAGGAGGCGGGCTACAGCGTGGACGCCTGCTTTGACGGGGCGGCGGTGTTCGACTACCTGCTGGGGGCGGAGTACGACGCCTTGGTGCTGGACATCATGATGCCCAAGGTGGACGGCATCCAGGTGGTGCGGCGGCTGCGGCGGGAGGGCAACCAGGTGCCCGTGCTGCTGCTCACCGCCCGGGACAGCATCGAGGACAGGGTGGCGGGCCTGGACGCCGGGGCCGACGACTACCTGATAAAGCCTTTCGCCTTTGAGGAGCTGCTGGCCCGGCTGCGGGTGCTGCTGCGCAAGCCCCAGGGGGGCAAGACCACCGTGCTGCGGGTGGGGGAGCTGGAGCTCCACCTGGACACCCGCCAGGTGTTCCGCCAGGGCCAGGAGGTGCGCCTCTCCTCCAAGGAGTTCTCCCTGCTGCGGTACATGATGCAGAACGCGGGCATCGTCCTCAGCCGGGAGAAGCTGGAGCAGCACGTGTGGGATTACGGCTACTCGGGGGGCTCCAACGTCATCGACGTGTACATCCGCTACCTGCGCAAGAAGCTAGACCAGGGCCACCCGGTGAAGTACATCCACACCGTGCGGGGGGCTGGCTATGTGCTCAAGGAGGGAGAGGGGTGAAAAAGCTTTCCATTCAAACCAGGCTGGTGCTGTTCCACACCGCTGCCATGACGCTGGTGGTGGCCCTGGTGCTGGGGCTGCTGTTCTCGCTGAGCTCCCAGGAGATTTTGACCAGCGCCCAGACCACCTTGGAGGAGCGGGTCTCCCAGGGGGTGGAGGAGGTGGAGTACACCCAGGGCCGGCTGGAGTTCGACTCGGAGCTGCTGAGCCTGGAAAACGGCGTGTACCTCTCTGTGTACCAGCCGGGGGACTCCTCCATGCTCTACGGGCGGCTGCCCTACGGCTTTGCCTATACGCTGCCCCTGTCCGACGGGGAGCTGCGCACCGTCACGGCCGGGGGCACGGAGTACTCCGTGCTGGATCTGCAGTTCCCCGTGGAGGGCTACGGCACGCTGGTGATGCGGGGGGTGGTGTCCCTCACCGCGGCGGAGCGGGACTTCCGGGCCACGCTGCGCCTGGCCTTGGTGCTGCTGCCCTTGCTGGTGGCGCTGACCGCCCTGTGCGGGTACCTGTTCAGCCGGCGGGCTTTGCGGCCGGTGGCGCAAATCACCCAGACGGTGCAGAACATCCAGCAGGAGCGGGACCTCTCCAAGCGGGTGCGCCTGGGGGAGGGCCGGGACGAAATCTACACCTTGGCCCAAACCTTCGACAGCCTGCTGGACCAGGTGGAGGCCAGCTTCCGCCGGGAGAAGCAGTTTACCAGCGACGTGGCCCACGAGCTGCGCACGCCCCTCTCCGTGGCGCTGATGCAGTGCGAGGAGCTGCTGGCCCGGGAGGACATGCCCCCGGAGGCCCGGCAGCAGGTGGAGGTCATCCGCCGGAAGGTGGACGCCATGGCGGGGATGGTCTCCCAGCTGCTGCTGCTCTCCCGGGCGGACCAGGGCCGGGAGAAGCTGGCCTTGGAGGAGCTGGACCTCTCCGAGCTCAGCGAGCTGGTGGCCCAGGAGTTTGCGGAGCTGGCCGGGGAAAAGGGCATCGCCCTGGCGGCGGACATCCAGCCGGGGGTGGCCATCACCGGGGACCAGACGCTGCTGCTGCGCCTGTGGGGGAACCTGCTGCAAAACGCCGTGACCTACGGCAAGGAGGGCGGCCACATCTGGATGAAGCTCTCCGCCGGGGAGGGCGTGGCCACCCTCCAGGTGCGGGACGACGGCGTGGGCATCGCCCCGGACCAGCTGCCCAAAATCTGGGAGCGCTTCTACCAGGTGGACCCGGCCCGCAGCGGGGAGAGCAGCGGCCTGGGGCTCTCCATGGTGCGGTGGATCGTCCAGGCACACGGGGGCACAATCCAGGCGGAAAGCGCCTTGGGGGAGGGCTCCACCTTCACCGCGCGGCTGCCCCTGGGCGGCCCGGAGGGAAAATAAAGGAAAGAGGCTGCCGCCTGCCGCGGCGGCCTTTTTTCGCGCCCAGAGGGGGCTAAATGTAAATAAACTGTGGAGTTCCTTGCAATGCCAAGGGCCGCCGTGGTATAATAAACAAGAATATGCGCCGCTAGGCTGGGGGAGCGCCTGGCTTTGGCGGCGGAAGACCTCTGCGGGAAGCGGCGCGCCGCCTCCCGGAAGAAAGGGTGGAACGCTAGTATGGCGAACGGACTTTTGAAGAAGCTGTTTGGGAATTACAGCAAACGGGAATTGAAGCGCATCCAGCCCCTGGTGGACCAGGTGCTGGGCTACGAGGAGAAATACAAGAAGATAAGCGACGAGGAATTGAAGTCCCAGACCAGTTGGTTTAAAGAGCGGCTGGCCCAGGGCGAGACGCTGGACGGCATTTTGCCAGAGGCCTTTGCCGCCTGCCGGGAGGCCATGGCCCGGGTGCTTTCCATCCGGCTGTTCCCCGTGCAGGTGCAGGGCGGCATCATCCTGCACCAGGGCCGCATTGCCGAGATGAAAACCGGTGAGGGCAAAACCTTCACTTTGGCTTTGCCTGCCTACCTCAACGCCTTGACAGGCAAGGGCGTGCACATCGTCACCGTCAACGAGTACCTGGCCAAGTACCAGGGCGAGATGATGGCCCGTGTGTTCAACTTTATGGGCCTTACGGTGGGCCTGGCCATGACGGGCATGTCCCCCAAGGAGAAAAAGGCCGCCTACGCCTGCGACATCACCTACGGCACCAACAACGAGATGGGCTTTGACTACCTGCGGGACAACATGGTCACCTACAAGGAGAACAAGGTCCAGCGGGGCCACAACTACGCCATTGTGGACGAGGTGGACTCCATCTTGATTGACGAGGCCCGCACCCCCCTGATTATCTCCGGCAAGGGCGCCAAGGCCGACGACCTCTACGGCCGGGCCAACGCCTTCGCCCGGGGCCTGAAGCCCATCCGCGTGAAGGAGACCGACGAGAAAGAGGACAACGACGAGCTTTACAAGGACTACGACTACATCATCAACGAGAAGCTGAAAACCTGCTCCCTCACCCGCCGGGGCGTGAAAAAGGCCGAGGAGTTCTTCGGCGTGGAGAACCTCACCGACCCGGACAACATCCGCATCCAGCACCATGTGAACCAGGCCATCAAGGCGTGGGGCATCATGCACCGGGACCAGGACTACGTGGTGAAGGACGGCGAGGTCATCATCGTGGATGAGTTCACCGGCCGCCTGATGTACGGCCGCCGCTACAACGAGGGCCTGCACCAGGCCATCGAGGCCAAGGAAGGGGTGGAGGTGGCCCGGGAGAGCCGCACCCTTGCCACCATCACCTTCCAGAACTACTTCCGCCTGTACGA
>MHCFR04200__coassemble_1722_pt1 | contig 9899 bp, 8 predicted proteins | sample MHCFR04200__metabat2_high_PE_032 | metagenome-assembled genome bin MHCFR04200 | reverse complement strand
GATAGAATAGGGGGTTGTCCTATGAAAAAGCTCGCTTTGCTGCTGACTGTCTGTTTGCTTGCCTGGAGTGCCCTGGCCGGCTGCCAAACCCAGGATACACCCCAGCCCCCAGAGCCCAGCGGCTCCGAGGCTTCCGCCAGCTCCACCGCCCAAGAGGGGGACCCGGTGGTGCTGTGCATTGAGGACAGCTTTGAACAGGACGCCTACGAACTGGAAAACTACCTGAAGGCCACAGGGGTGGAGACGGAGTACGAGTTTTTAGTGCTGCCCAATAACACCGAGGACCGGGAGACGGAACTGACCCGCCTGCGCACGGAAATCATGGCGGGGGAGGGGCCGGACGCCTTTATCCTGGATGCCACCGTTCCCGGGACGGTGACGAACTCTGGGGAACCTTTGGAGGCACTCTTCCCCAACGTGGAAAAAAGCATGTATTCCCACCTGTTCTTGGACTTGGAGGACATGGCCCAAAGCAGTGAAATCATCGACCTGGAAAGCTGCAACCAGACGGTGATGGACGTGGGTGTCACCGGGGAGGGCCGGTTCCTGCTGCCTCTGACCTACACCTTTTCGGGGCTGATTCTAGACCCATCCATCTTAAACGACCCGGCTTATGTTTTCACCACTCTGGACGAGCTGCTTCAAAGTGATGAGGAGGCCCTCAAGGGCATCATGGCGTGGGGCACGTTCCGGCTATTTCCCGACTGCCTGGGGCTTTTGGCAGACTACACGGACCAGAACCTGCTGGTCACCCAAGACTCCTTGCAGCAGGCAATAGAACAAGCGGACGCTCTTTCGGCGTTTCAGGATGAGACTTATTCCCAATCTCCTGCCTTGTACCAGGGCGTCAGAACCATCGGCGCTAACCACTTGATGAGCCTTGCCAGAGAGGAAACGGAGTACGCCGTCCTGCCCATACCCAACCCACAGGGGGGCGTCACTGCCGCGGTGACTTTCTACGCTGCCATCAACGCCAACGCGGCCCATCCCCAGGAGGCCTTCGACTTCATCGAGCTGCTGTATAGCCCGGAGCTTGTCACCCAGCAGGGCTTTGAGGTGAACGGCATGCACTACGGCACCATGTTCGACTACGGCGACAACGGCTCTCTTGCCATCCCTGTAAAAGATGGGCTTCTCCTCCAATACGCGGAGGACAGCGGCTTGCTGCCTGGCACCCTGGCCTCCTTCCGAGGGGCCTTAGACCGCATCGACAGTGCCAAGGTATATTCCGATTTAGACCTGGCCATTTATCAAATGTATAGTACCTGGCATTTTGAACGGCCCGAGGAAACGTTGGAGGAGCTGGTGGACCGCACCGTTTCCACCATGGAAATGACATTGGCGGAGTGAGGCGTATGAAACGGACGTGGAAGGGCTATCTCTTTGCCGGGCCGCTGCTGCTGGGCTTCCTGCTGTTTTACGTGCTGCCCTTTGGCCAGGTGGTGTGGGACTCCCTGTCCCAAGGCACCGGGAAAAGCCAGCTGTTTGTGGGCCTGGAAAATTACAGCCGGATGTTCCAAAACGACATGTTCCGCATGGCCTTTGGGAACACCATGGGCTTTTTGGGCATAGGGCTGCCTGTCATTCTGCTGGTGTCCTACGGGCTGGCGCTGTTTTTGAAAAGGCAGGCCCGGCGGTTCCAACTGCTGCGCACGGTGTTCCTTTTGCCCTATGTGATGCCCGTGGCGGGCACGGTGCTGCTGGTGGATTTGCTCTTTTCCAGAGAAGGACTGGTAAACCAACTTTTTCTCACCCTGGGCCTGCCCTTGGCGGATTGGCTCCAATCCCCGGCGGCCTTTTGGGTGATGCTCATCCTCTACCTGTGGAAGAGCACGGGCTACGCGGTGGTGCTGCTGCTGGCGGGGCTGATGGCCATCCCCCCTGACCACTACGCTGTGGCCCAGGTGGAGGGCGCCGGCCGGTGGCAGGCCTTCCGCTACATCACCATGCCGCAAATGTGGTACGCCCTGTTCATCGCCTTTGTCTTCTCCCTTATCAACGCCTTCAAGTGCTTCCGGGAGATTTTCCTGGTGGGCGGGGAACACCCCCACCCGTCGGTGTACATGCTCCAGCACTTTATCAACAATTCCTTTGAGAACTTGAACTACCAGCGCCTCAGCGTGGCCTCTGTGCTGCTGTTCTTAGTGTTGACCCTGGTGCTGGGGGTCTGCGCCCTGTGGGTTCTGCGGAAGGAGGCGGCCCGCTCATGAAAAAGCTGCGCGCTGCGGCCGTGGGGCTGTTTGCCGCCTTGCTGCTGGCCATCATCGGCGGCCCCTTTGTGTATGTGCTGGTTCTCAGCTTTTTCACGGAAGGGTCCGCCTTTTCGGCGGAGGGCTACTACCGCGTGTTCCTGGGCTCCCAGGAGTACCTTCTCAACTTCTGGAGGAGCCTGTTCCTCTGCGCCGTCATCGTGGCGGGGCAGGTGGTTCTGTCGGTGTTCGCGGGCCTGGGCTTTGCCAAGTATGCCTTCCCCGGGAAGAACTTCTGGTTTTTCCTGCTGCTGGTGGTGATGGTTTTGCCCCTCCAGGTGACGCTGGTGCCAAACTTCCGCATTCTGGGGGCTCTGGGCCTGCTGGATACCCAGTGGGCCTTGGTGCTGCCCGCCATGTTCGCGCCCCTGGGCACCTTCCTCATGACCCAGTGCTTCCGCTCAGTGCCCGATGAAATCCTGGAGGCAGCCCAGCTGGACGGCGCCAACATGGTGCGGGTCCTGTGGAAAGTCCTGGTGCCCATGAGCAAAAACGGCGTGGCCAGTGTGGTGCTGCTGTCCTTTTTAGAGGCGTGGAACATGGTGGAACAGCCGGTGGCCTATCTGAAAGAGCCCGCCCAGTATCCCTTGTCCGTGGCGGTTGCCTATGTGGGCACAGAGGACGCTGCCACCCAGCTGGTATGCTGCCTGCTCTCTCTGCTGCCGCCGCTGCTGCTGTTCCTCCGGTTCCACCAGGAGCTGGTCCAGGGGATTGCCCTGGCGGAAGTGAAGGGGTAGGGTGATACCATGAACAAGGCCTTTTTGCGGGGGCTGGTTGTGGCCGCCGTTTTGCTGATAAACTGCACGCTGCTCTCCGGCTTTATTGAAAGGCAGATGACAGTTCCGGTCCGGGAGTGCTCGCCACGGTACGATGCTGCCGTGGGGAGCCAGCGTATCCCCGCCGACGCCATCCGCTGGGAAGACGGGCAGAGCTTCCTCTACGCCATCCAGGAGGGCCAGGGCTTGACCGCAGGCCTGTGGGCAAAACGCGTCCCGGTGAACGTCATAGGCACAGAGGGCGCCGCCGCCTTTGTCATGGAGGATGAAAGCCAGGCGTATGTGCTGTATGGCTCTCGGCTGTTCCAAGACGGGGAGCGCGTCCTCCCTGTGGAGGAGGGGCGCGCCCAGCCGGACACTCTCCTTCTCTGGATGCCGGCGGGGGCGTCCCCCTTGGAGGAGGGCGCTGCCGTCCCCTTGGGGGAGGGGGAAGCCACCTTGTACAGCCGGGAGGTGACCCAGCCTTTCCTGGCGGAAAGGGAGCTGGCCCAGCTGGCGCCGGAGGAGCTGCGCGCCCAAAGCACTGTAATCAGCTGCCAGGAGCTGGAAGCGCTGCTCAACGGGCTGCCGTGGCTGGCGGGGGCGGCCCTGCTGGCGCTTGCCACCTTGCTGCTGGCTATTCTGCTTTGCGTGGCCCTGGGACAGGCAAGGCGCTGGCCCTGGTACCTGGGCTGCGGCGTGGGATGCTTTTTGGCTTGGGTGGGCCTGGTTCTTGTGCTGGGCCGCACCCAGCTGCCCTCTTCGCTGCTGCCAACGGGCAATATCTTTGCTTGGGGCCACTACAGCAACTTGTTCCAGCTGGCGGAAGAGGGGCTGGCAGCTTTCGCGGAGAATGCCCGCTGCGCAGAGCTCCTCAACCTTCTGGGGCAGCGGCAGCGGGAGGCCATGCTCCTTTTGGCGGGAGGGGCGGCGCTGCTCTGCCTGCTTCTTGTCACGGTGGGGATGTATCTCAGAAGGAGCTCTGGTTCACACGCGCGGGGCGGCGGTCTTTCTTCTTTCCGAAAGGAGGGAAGCGATAAATCGTAAAGCGGGAATAGGAGGCCTCCCGGTTTGAGCGTCCCATGTTCCTTTTCTCCTGTAGAAGTCTTGGAGAAGGGCAGCATCCGGGACCCGGCCCACGTTATCCGCAGGCCCAGGTCTGTGAGGCCATGCGGTTCCGTAATGGGGCTTCGGTTATTGGGCAGGCTGCTTCGGATGTGCCTTGTAGTATGATCGGACAGCTCCTCCAGTCTTTTATCCACACTTGTCCGACACGGTTTTGCCAAGCCCTCTTTTCTTCCCCCCTGGTTGAAAGGGAAGATTCAGGTCTCAAGACAGCAAAAGGACTTCCGGCAACCAAACCGGCTGCCGGAAGTCCAGCTTTTTTATTGCGTTTTGCTGCCCTCTTGACGGGGGAGCGGTTCAAAAGGCGCAGGGGGTTCTTTGAAAATCAGGGAAATCCAGCGGGATCAGCGATTGCCATCATAGGCCTTCTTCAGCCGGTGGAGGTTGGAGAGCCGCTGGACCGCCTCGTCTCCCAGCTTTTCCGAAACAGCCACCACCAGCGCATCCACCAGGGCGGCGGGCGCTGTCATAGAGTGGTACTCCTTGGCCTCTCCACGGTAGACGAACAGGTTCATGTCCGCCCGGTCCGGCTCCGGCAGATAGCTGCGGCTGGTAAAGGCGAGGGTGCGGTACCCCGCCTGTTTTTGATACTCCAAAATCATCCGGCCCTCCCGGGAGACCTTGGAAAAGCTGAACAGCACCACCAAATCGTCCGAGTGCGCCTGGGAAAGCCCCTCCAGCACCTCCGAGCCGCCGGAGGGCAGCAGAATCGCCTCAATGCCCAGCCGCCGCAGCCGGAACAAAAGCAGCTGCCCCAGGGAGGCGGAGGCGCTTTTGGCGTGGATGAACACCCGGTGGCAGTCCAGCAGCGCCTGGGCTGCCTGTTCAAAGGCTTGGGGGTCCAGGCCCTCCAGGGTCTTTTCCAGGCAGAGCTGCTGGCGCAGCATCCAGTTTTCCACTGTAAAGCCCTGCTGGGTTTCCAGCAGCTTGGCGGCAGGGCCCACCGGCTGCTCCTGCTGGGACACCAGCCGCTTCAAGCCCTTGTAGTCCCCGCAGCCCACCCGGCGGGCGAACCGGGACAGCGTGGTGCCCGAAACCCCCAGCTTCTGGCTCACCGCGCCGATGGAGTCCTGGAGGAACTCCCGGGGGTTGTTGGAGATGTAGTCGATAATCTCCGCCTCGGAGCGGGTGATCTGCTCCGGCATGTGGGGGAATTGTATGGTCATGGCTTTACCTCCGTCCCAGTTGGCATTGCAGTGATTTTCAGTATAACAGAACGCGCCCGCGGATGCAAGCCGGGCCGCGGCTTATTCGGAGCCCCGCTTGCGGAACAGCAAAATGCCTTTGGCTGCCGGCGTCACGGTGGAGGACACCAGCTCCCAGCCCTGCAAGGCCATCTCGTTGGCGGCTCGCTCCAACGCCTCCGCCATGGCTACGGCCTTGGGGGCGTATTCCACCACCACCGCCTTGTGGTGAACAGCGATCCGCTCTGCGTAGGAGGGGCCGTGCTCCTGGTCCTTTTCCGGCCCGGTGAGCACCGCCACATAGTCCCCGCCCAGGGCGTGAATCTCCTTCAGGGCCCGCTTCAGCAGGCTGGCGGTTTTTGCCTTTTCCGCCGCGCTTTCCGACACGGTGATGGTATATCTTCCCGCTTGCATTTCCTGCAGCAGCTCCGCCGCCGTGGAGCATTCCCGCTGGAACTCCGTCCACACGCAGCCGTACTGCACCGCCTGGTGGGTGTCGCTGCCAGATACCACCGGGATACCCAGCGAGCTGCCCAAGCCGTAGGTGCGCTGCTCCGCCTGTTGGCGGTTGGTGGCCAGGTCCTTGCCGTTTAAGTCCAGAAAATCCAGCCGGGCCAGCTGTTCCCGGGGCAGCTGGGGGATATGCCCCCCTTCCCGGTAGGGATGGGCCCCGCCCACCACCACCGGGTATTGGTCGAACAAATCCCGCAGCTGGGCAAAGGGCAGAAAGTTCCCCGGCGCCTTGTGGGGGGCCAGACGCTGGTTCAGCTCCAGAATGGCCTCCAGCGGGCCGATGGACAAAATGTGCCCTCCCTCGGCGATGTCCGTCTCCATGCCGGGGAAGACCCGCAGGCCGTTTTCCAGCACCAGGGCGTCGCCCTCCCGGGTGCTTCTGGCGGCGAGGTAGCCGTACAGCTCGTCAAACTGCAGGGTGTTGAAGTGCTCTGTCAGGCAGAGGGCGTCCAGGCCGGCGTTTTTGGCCTCGCCAAAAAGCCAGTCGGTGTACACCGTGGAGAAGGGCAGCCGCTTGGCCAGCTTGCCGTGGGTGTGAAAATCCAGTTTCAAGGGGATACCTCTTTTCTAAATCAAAGTGGAAAGCAGAATGGCCAGGGAAATCCACAGCAGGGAGATGGCCAAAAACAGCAGGTCGTTGGTGCTCACCTTTAAGGTGGCCAGCTTCATCCGCTTCACCGCCTTGTTGGCGGCGGCGTTGCGGTAGCCCCGAATCTCCAAAGCCTCCACCGTGGTGCGGGAGCGCTTGGCGGTGTTGAGCATCAGGGGGTAGAAGGCGTGCATGACCACCTTGACCTGGTAGAACAGGTACTTCACCTTGCCCCACAGGCCCTCCCGGGAGGGCGGGTTGCCCCGCAGCCGGAAGGAGAGCAAAATGTTTTGAAACTCCTCCATCAGCATGGGCAGCACCCGGTAGGCGTAGGAGATGGAAAAGGAGAGCCGCTCCGGGCAGCCGAACCACATCAGGCCGTTGGAGAGCTTGTCCGGGTCCAGGCCGGAGAACACCGTCACCGAGGCCAGGGAGCAGGTGGCCACCTTCAGGCTGAGCACCAGCAGCGGCGCGATGGTGGAGGCGTTGCCCCCAAAGAGCAGGGACACCAGCAGCAGATAGCCCGTCTGGGAGAACACCCCCACAGCGAACACCAGCAACACCAGCCCCGCCACCCGGGCCAGCTTGGTGGTGACTACCACCAGCAAGAAGCAGGCCATCAAAAACCACAGGTCGTTGACAAACCAGGGCACCAGCCCAAAGAACAGGTACCACACAATCAAAATGCGGGGGTCCAGCTTGGCGATGACGGTGTCGTCGTTGCCATAGGCGTTTTTCAGCACCTGGTTCCGCAGAAAGTCCATGGAGAACTTCTCCAAAATGTTCTCCGAGAGCTTTTTCTTTGTCTTGGTTCCCATTTCCATCATGCGCCCTCCCCAAAGCAGCTTGTAAATTCCTCCACGGTGTAGCACAGCGCCCGCTCCTCCAGGGCCTGGCCCATGGAGAAGATTTCCGGCGGCCGGATGCCCACCTCTTTCAGCAGCGCCCGGTTCCCGAAAATCTCGTCCCGGGGGCCGTCCGCCACCACCTTGCCGCCCAAAAGCACCACAATGCGCTGGGCCCATTCGCACACCAGCTGCATGTCGTGGGTGGCAATCACCACCGTGTCGGTGATGTCCTTCATCTCCCCTAAGGTACGCAGGATCTCCTTGCGGGTGGCGATGTCCAGGTTGGCGGTGGGCTCGTCCAGCAGCAAAATGCCGGGGTTCAGCGCCACGCCAATGGCCAGGCTGGCCCGGCGCATCTGCCCGCCGGAGAGCAGCCGCCCGTCCCGCTCCTGCAGCGGGGAGAGGCAGAATCGGGCGAGCAGCTCCTGGGTGCGCTCCTTATAGTGCTCCACGCCCCGGGCCTCCATGGCAAAGGCGATGTCCGCCCGGATGGAGTCCTTGATGAACATCTGCTCCGGGTTTTGGTACACCAGGGAAATCTGCCGGGAGAGGTCCTCTGTCTTTTTCCGGTGGATGCTCTCCCCGTTTAGGCGGATGTCCCCGGAGGCGGGCTTTAAAAGGCCCACCATCAGCTTTAGCAAGGTGGATTTCCCCGCCCCGTTGGAGCCTATCAGCGCCACCTTGTCGCCCTTGCGGATGGTTAGGTCCAGCCCGTCGAACACCACCCGGTCCGCCCCCTTTACCGAGCGGTAGGCCAAAGACACCTGCCGGAACTCCACCGCCGGGGCGGGTTCCTGCTCCGGTGGGGGAGAGGGGGCCCGTTCCGCCGGACGGTAGGCAAGGCCCCGGAAGGCCTCCAGCCCTTGGGGGATGGTGGTGGGCAAAGGCCGCTCCCAGGGGAGGCGCCCCTGGCGCCGCAGCTTGTCTGCCGCCCGTGTCACCTGGGGCGGGAAGATGTTGCACTCCTGCAGGTCGCCCACCCGGCGCAAAGCCTGGCTGGTGGGCAGCTTCCAGGCGATGTTTCCGTCCCGCATGAGCATCACGTGCTTGCAGTAGTCGGCGATGTACTCCGTGTGGTGCTCAATGACGATGATTGTCTTGCCGTGCTTTTCGTTGAGCTCCTTGAGCACCTGGTAGATGCGGTCGGCGTGGCCTGGGTCCAGCTGAGCGATGGGTTCGTCCAGAATCAGCACCTCCGGCCGCAGGGACACAGCCCCAGCCAGCGCCAGCAAGTGGGTCTGCCCGCCGGAAAGCTGCCAGATATAGTCGTCCTCCCGGCCCTTCAGTCCGCACAGGGTCAAAGCCTCTTTGCCCCGCTCCACATAGTCCGCCATGGCGTAGTTCAGGCAGGCGTAGGAGGCGTCGTCCAGCACCGTGGGGCGCACGATCTGGTTTTCAAAGTCCTGGTACACATATCCCGCCTTTTGGGCCAGGGCGCCCACGTCCGCCTCCAGGGTGTTCACCCCGTCCACCACCACTTTCCCAGAGAATTCGCCGGTGATAAAGTGGGGGATCAGCCCGTTGAGGGTCTTGCAAAAAGTGGATTTCCCACAGCCGTTGTTGCCAACGATTGCCAGGAAATCCCCTTTTTCCACCTGTAGCGTGATGTCCTTTAAAATGGGTGTTTCAGCGGCGGGATAGGAATAGGTCAGGTTCTCTATCTCGATGATGTTCATCCCGCGGTAGTCCCGTCCTTTCCGGCCTTCCATTTCAGCACGGCCAGCACGATTACCGCCAGCGCCGCGGCCACCACCAGGCCGATGGCCAAAGCGGTGCCGCTGCCGGCCCAGTCAGCTTCCCAGTCCACAATGGAGAAGCCGCTCTTGGCGATAAGCTGAGTCACGACAGCCACCACAAAGCCGATGACGCAGCCCAAAACCACCTTGGGGCTGACGCCGCCCACCCAGGTCTTTTCCGTGCGGGGGGCCATGCCCAGCAGGGGCTCAATCTTCCCATAGAGCTTGGGCACCAGGAACAGCGTGGGCAGCAGGCAGAACAGGATGCCGGAGAACAACAGGTCGTTGAGGAAGGCAAATCCCTCGGTGGCGAACACGCTTTCCGGCAGGCCGGCCACAGCCTCAAAATCCTCCACGGCAAACTGCACCTTGCAGATGTCCACCACAGCGCCCATGGCCAGCTGCAGCGCCGTGCCGGTGATGGCGGCGATGCCCACCATCTTGTAGTTCTTAGGGTTCTTCACCATGCGGCCGGCCACATACACGCCAATGGTCACGGTGAGGAACTTCTCCAGCTCGCCCAGGCCGCCAAACTGCCCCAGCATAATTTCACTGAACACCAGCTCGCCGGTGGCGGCGCCCAGGGCAGCGGAAAGGGGGTCAAAGAGCATGGCCAGCGTCAGTGGGATAAACAGGAAGTACTCCACTGAGAACTCCACAACGCCCACCTGGAAGCTGGGAATCAGCTCGGTGAACAATGTGGCCAGGCCGTACAGGGCCATGGTCAGTACAAACACCATCAGTTTTTGGGATTGGGTCGCGGTCTGCTTTTTTGCAAGTTCCATGTCACTCTTCCTCTCTCATACAGTTCCGTTTTCTTACAGCCCTATTGTAATCCCTATCTGTGTAAAGCCGCGACCGCGTTTCTGTAAAATTGAAATTAAAATTTCTCTTATCTAA
>MHCFR04200__coassemble_1412_pt1 | contig 11283 bp, 5 predicted proteins | sample MHCFR04200__metabat2_high_PE_032 | metagenome-assembled genome bin MHCFR04200 | reverse complement strand
AAACGGGGGAAAGTGAAAACCCGCATGGGGACAAGGGTTTTTCACAGTTTCCACAGAGTTTTCCACATTCCCCCGTGGAAACGGTGGTTGCAGGGGGCGGCGGTGTGGAAAAGTCCGCAGGCAAGAAGGGGCAAAAAAGAATTTTCTTGCAGGTTTTGGAAAAAAATACCCCAAAATGGATTTCCCTGCCGCCCCTGGCGGAAAAACACGGGCTTTTCGCCCTTCTTGTCCGCATTTTTATTTGAGATTTCCGGGAAACTATGGTATAATGCAAATATATTGTGCCAAAATCGGAGTTTTGGCCCAGGCCCCGGGCATCCCGGCGGCCCATTCTCAAAGGGAAAAGGACAGGTGGCCCATTTGCAAAAAGACCGAGAAAAGCGCCAGCCGGAGCAGGAGCCCCGGGGCGCAGACATCATCGCGGGGCGCAACGCCGTAAGCGAGGCCCTGCGGGCAGGGCGGACCATAGACAGCCTATACATCCAGCGGGGCGAGCGCTCGGGGGCCCTTTCGGCCCTGGTGGCCAAGGCCAAGGCGGCCGGCGCCGCCATCAAAGAGGCCGACCCCCGCAAGCTGGACCACCTCTGCGGCGGGGCCAACCACCAGGGGGTGGTGGCCGTGGCGGCCGTAAAGGAGTACGCCACGGTGGAGGACTTGTTCCAGCTGGCCCAAGAGCGGGGCGAGCCCCCCTTCTTCGTCCTCTGCGACGAGCTGGAGGACCCCCACAACCTGGGCGCCATCATCCGCACGGCGGAGTGCGCCGGGGCCCACGGGGTCATCATCCCCAAGCGCCGCAGCGTGGGCCTGACCTGGGCCGTGGGCAAAGCCTCCGCCGGGGCGGTGGAGCACCTGCCCGTGGCCCGGGTGGGCAACCTGGCCTCCACCCTGGAGGAGCTGAAAGCCCGGGGCCTGTGGGTGTACGCCGCGGACATGGACGGCGCCCCCTGGTGCCAGACGGACTTTACCGGCCCGGTGGCCTTGGTCATCGGCTCGGAGGGCCGGGGCGTCAGCCGCCTGGTGAAAGAAAAGGCCGATTTTGTCGTTTCCCTCCCTTTAAAAGGGAAAATCAACTCGCTGAACGCCTCGGTGGCGGCGGGCATCCTCTGTTACGAGGTTTCCCGCCAGCGGGGCGGCTTAAAAGCGGTCAATCCGTAAAAGGAGGATTTTCAGCCTATGTCACAGGATAACAAGGACTTTACCCTGGAAGATATTCTGGCGGAACAGCGGGCCCAGCGGGAGATAGAGGCAGCCCAGCGCGCCGCCCAGCAGGACCTGCGGCAGCGTCCGGCAGCGGCCCAGCCCGCCCGGCGTCCCGCCCCCCAAGGGCAGCCTGCCCAAAGGCCGCCCCAACCCCGGCAGCAGGCGCCCCAGCCTGTTCCCCAGGAGGCGGCTCCCCAGCCCGCGCCCAGGCCGCAGCCTGCCCCGCAGGTGCAGCAGCCCCAGCGGGCCCCCCAGCCCCAGCCTCCCCAGCAGGAGGATTCCCAGGCGGATTTAAACGAATACGCCACCGGCACCGTGGAGCTGCCCCAGGAGGAAACTCCGCCCGCCAAGCCCGGGAAGAAAGAGAAGAAGAAAAAGCGCTGGGGGCTGTTCGGCCGGAAGAAGCGCGTGCCCGACTTCGACGAGAACGAGGACGACATCTACTACGGCATCCAGCTCAAGCCCATTGACGAGTACCGCATGGGCTACGACCCCTCCGGGGAGCTGACCAGCGAGGAGGAGACCTACAAGGCGCTGTTCGACGACTCGAAAAAGGCCATCGACAGCGAGGTGGAGGAGAACTTCCAGCGGCTCCAGCGGGAGCGCCGCCGCCGGGTGGCCGAGGCCGTGCAGACCGCCGGTGTGGACGAGCAGCAGGTGGCCGACGAGTTCGGCGTGGTGGCGCCCATGCCTGTCACCTCTTTCGCGGCGGACCCCTACGCCCGCCAGCACGGCATCGCGGTGGAGGGCGGCAAGCGCCTGCAGGAGGACATGACCGACATCCAAAAGGCCATGCTGGAGACCTCCGCCGACCAGACCATGGAAATCAAGTTGAACGTGCTCAACGATACGGTGGAGCTCCAGCGGGTGGGCGACATGGCCCCCGTCTCCGAGGAGGCCATCGGCCGGGTGCTGGACTCCCCCGCCCCCCTGGAGCCGGACGAGCAGCCCGCGCCCCTGCCCCAGGAGCCTGTCCCCCAAGAGCCGGTGGAAGAGATACCCCCGGAAGACGTATCCGTGGAAGAGCTCCCTGCCCCTCCCGAGGTGGAAGTGCGGGAAACCGTGGTGTACAATGAGCCCGCCTCCCAGGTGCGCGAGGTGTCCCCGGCTCCGGAAGCCGCTGCCGAACCTGTCCAGGAGGCCGCGCCGGCGCAGCCCATCCAAGAAATGGCGGAGGAGCAGCCCGTCCAAGAGGCGACCCCCGCTGCCCAGGCGGCGCCCGAGAGCCAGCCCGTCTTTGAGGACGTTTCCTCCCAGACGCCGGCGGCCCCCGCCCCTGCGGAGCAGCCCGCCCAGCCGGAGGTCACCCAGGAGGCCACCCAGGTGCTGGAGCCCCCCGTGGCCCAGCAGCCCGCCCAGCCCCCTGTGGAGGAGAAGACCACGGTCATCAACCGGCCGGTGGCAGAGCCTCCCCAGGTGGCCAGCGTGTTCGAGTACCGCCCCCGCAGCGTGCCCACCCACATCATCCACGCCGAGGTGCTCCAAAGCGCCCTGCTCTCCGAATCCGAGGAGCTGCGCCAGGCCGCCGAGAAGGCCCAGCGGAAAAACGCCCCCAAGCGCCGGGTGCGCAACAAGAAGCTGGAGACGCCCCAGCAGGCCGAGGCCCCTGTGCCCGACGCGGACACCGGCGAGTCCATCGACGACTACACCGGCCCCGAGGACGCCAAGTCCATCTCCCACGAGCTGCGCGGCGAGATGCGGGAGCTCACTTTGCGCATGATGATTACCGGCGTGTGCACCGTGCTGCTGGTGCTGGTGAACCTGATTTTCGGCGGCCAGATTACCGGCCCCGGGGACCCGGGCTCCCTGCCGGTGGTGTATGTGGTGCTCACCTTGGTGTTTTTGGCCGTGGCGGTGGGCGTGTGCTACCGCACCGTGCTCAACGGCCTGAAAGCCCTGTTCTCCTTTAACGCCAATTCCGACAGCGCCGCGGCGGTGGCCTCGGTGGCTGTGATTATCCAGGCGGTTTCCGCCGCCTTCTTCCAGGATGCCCTCACCGACGGCACCCTCCACCTGTACGCGGTGGTGCTTTCGGCCATCTTGTTCGCCAACGCCGCGGGCAAGCTGACCATGATTCGCCGCATCCACTCCAACTTCCGGTTTGTCACCGGCCGGGAGCAGAAGTACAGCGTGCGCCTGTACGGCGACCACAACACCGCCTTGAAGATGGCCAAGGACTGCGTGGCGGAGACGCCCGTCATCGCCTACCAGTGCCCCACGGGCTTCCTCAAGCGGTTCTTAGAGCTCTCTTACAAGCCCGACCCCTCGGAGTCCGCCTCCCAGCTGATGGCGCCCATTGGGCTCATCGCCTCGCTGCTGCTGTGCATCGCCACCTTGCTGATTACCAGCAGCGTGCCCACGGCCATCAGCGCCTTTGCCGCGGCCAGCTGCGCCTGCGTGGCGGTTTCCAACATGCTCTCGGTGAACCTGCCCATCAGCCGCCTGTGCCGCACCGCCCGCCGGGCCGGCGCCATGGTGGTGGGCTATGAGGGCGTGGAGCAGATGGGCAACGTCAACGCCGTGCTAGTGGACGCCGGCGAGCTGTTCCCCCGGGGCACCGTGGTGCTGGGCGGCATTAAGACCTTTGGCGGCCGGGCCCTGGCGGAAGAGGCAGTCATGTCCGCCTCCGCCCTGATGCAGAAGGTGGGCGGCCCCCTCTCCGGGGTGTTCGACCAGGTCATCAGCGAAAACGAGGACGCCCTGCCCCAGGTGGAGAACTTCACCTATGAGGACAGCGCGGGCATTGTGGGCCGCGTGGACGGCAAGACCATCTACATCGGCGGCCGCGCCCTGCTGATTAACCACCGCATCTCCGTGCCCCCCCGTGAGGAGGAGAGCCAGTACGCCTCTGGCAACCAGCAGGTCATCTACATCGCCGTGGAATCCGAAGCGGCGGCCATGCTGGTGCTCACCTACGCCGCCGACCGCCGCCGGAAGAACGAGCTCCAGCGGCTGGAGGACAGCGGCATCAGCGTCATTGTGCGCACCACCGACCCCAACGTCACCACCCAGCTGGTCTCCCGGCTGTTTGGCATCGACACCGCCTCGGTGGGCATTCTGGACAGCCGCCTGGGCGAGGAGTACCAGAAGCTGGCCCAGAAGGAGATCCCCCGGGCCGACGCCCTGGTGGCCACCAAGGGCCGCATGGAATCCATGATGAACGTCATCTCCGCCTGCGTGGAGGAGCGCCGCACCGTCAGCATGGTGGTGGCCATCCAAAACGCCGCCATGGTGCTGGGCTTTGTGCTGGTGGCCTTCCTGGCCTGCTTTGGGGCCATGGGGCAGCTCACCAGCCTGGTGCTGTTCCTGTTCCAGCTGTTCTGGGTGCTGGTCACGTTGGTGCTGCCCAAGCTGCGGCGCTGACACAATTTTATAGCAAGACTTGCCCCGGTCCCCGCGGACCGGGGTATTTTTATGGCTTTTTCTCCCTGGGGCCCCTGTTTTCGCCGGAAAACCACCCGGGTCATTGGGCAATCCTGCTAAAAATCAAGGGTTCAAACCGTAAAATTCATAGTATTTCTGTTTTCCCCATTGTATTCTTTGGAAGATTGATATATAATTAGCTATGCCTTGTAACATCGAACTTGTGCAAAACAGGGAATTGCTGGGCAGGCGGCTAAGGCCGCTCACTATGGCAGTGGAAGGAGTCTATGCGTTATGAACCAATATCAGGCCAAAAATATCATCAACCTGGCGGTAGCCGGTCACGGCGGGGCGGGAAAGACCTCCCTGGCGGAGGCCATGCTCTACCTGGCCGGGGTTTCCGACCGCCGGGGCAAGGTGGGCGAGGGCAACACCGTGTGCGACTATGACCCCGAGGAAATCCGCCGGAAGGCTTCTATCTCCGCGGCCAGCGCCCCTCTGGAGTGGAAGAACAAGAAAATCAACCTGCTGGACGCCCCCGGCCTGTTCGACTTTGAGGGCGGCATGTGCGAGGCCATGCGCGCCGCCGACACCGCGCTGATTGTGGTCTCCGGCCGGGACGGCGTAGCTGTGGGCACGGAAAAGGCCTTTGCCGCCGCCGAGAAAAACGGCCTGGCGAAAATCTTCTTTGTCAACGGCCTGTGCGACGAGAGCGCCCGGTTCTACCGGGTGTTCGAGGATTTGAAGGCCAACTTCGGGCCCTCTGTGTGCCCGGTGGTGGTGCCCTTCATCCAGGACGGCCAGGCAAACATCTACATCAACCTGCTGGAGTACAAGGCCTACGATTACTCCGGCGGCAAGCCCGTGGCCGTGGCCATGCCCGACATGGGCGACCGGCTGGAAGGCCTGCGCACCGCCATTTACGAGGCCGTCGCCGAAACCGACGACGAGCTCTTTGAGAAATACTTCGCCGGCGAGCCCTTCACCCCCGAGGAAGTCATCGTGGGCGTGAGCAAGGGCGTGAAGTCCGGCACCATCACCCCCGTGTTCTGCGGCGACGCCCTGCTGATGCGGGGCATGGAGCAGTTTATGGACGGCCTGTGCTGGCTGGCCCCCTCCGCCGAGGAGAAGGCCGGGGAAATCGGCCTGGACGTGGACGGCAACCCCGTGGAGCTCTCTGTCAACGAGGACGGCGCCGCGGCCGCCATTGTCTTTAAGACCGTGGCCGACCCCTTCATCGGCAAGCTGTCTTACGTGAAGGTGGTCTCCGGCAAGATTTCCACCGACTCCCAGCTGGTGAACATGCGCACCGGCAACACCGAGCGCGTGGGCAAAACCGTGATGCTGGTGGGCAAAAAGCAGGTGGACGTCAAGTACATTGGCGCGGGCGACATTGGGGCCATCCCCAAGCTGACCGCCACCAACACCGGCGACACCCTGTGCTCCCCCACCCGGAAGGTCACCTTGGACGGGGTGGAGTATCCCAACCCCACTTTGCGCATGGCCATTGTCCCCGCCAAGAAGGGCGAGGAGGACAAGGTGGCCCAGGGCATGATGCGCCTCTCCGAAGAGGACCCCACCTTGCAGTTTAGCACCAACAACGAAACCCACGAGATGATTTTAAGCGGCCTGGGCGAGCAGCACCTGGACGTGGCTGTCTCCAAGCTGAAGAGCAAGTTCGGCGTGGATGTCACCTTGAAGAAACCCAAGGTCCCCTACCGCGAGACCATCCGTAAAACCGTACAGGTCCAGGGCCGGCACAAGAAGCAGACCGGCGGCCACGGCCAGTTCGGCGACGTTTGGATCGAGTTCTCCCCCTGCGACAGCGAAGGCCTGGAATTCGGCGAGCGGGTTGTGGGCGGCTCTGTGCCCAAGGGCTTCTTCCCCGCGGTGGAAAAGGGCCTGCGGGAGTGCATCCAGCGGGGCCCCCTGGCGGGCTACCCTGTGGTGGGCCTGTCCGCCGTGCTGTACGACGGCTCTTACCACCCGGTGGATTCCTCAGAAATGGCCTTTAAGACGGCGGCGGCCTTGGCCTATAAGGCGGGCATGCCCCAGGCCAACCCTGTGCTGCTGGAGCCCATCGGCCACCTGAAGGCCACTGTGCCGGACGCCAACATGGGCGACGTCATGGGCGAGGTGAACAAGCGCCGCGGCCGCGTATTGGGCATGGAACCCGCGGGCGAAGGCAAGCAGACGGTAGAGGCGGACGTCCCCATGGCGGAGATGCACGACTTCACCACCTTCATTCGCCAGTGCACCCAGGGCCGGGGCAGCTTCACCTTTGGCTTTGAGCGGTATGAGGAAGCGCCCTCCAACGTGGCCCAGAAGGTCATTGAGGAGGCCAAGGCAGAGGCCGGGGAATAACTAACACGCGAAGCGCGTAAAAGTTTCGCCAGCCTTTTCAAAGGCTGCAGAGCGCGAGACAGCGTCTCGCGACCTTAAACCGGCGCAGCCGGAAAGAAAAAACCAGCGAGCGGGGCGCATGCTGCGCAGCAGATAGCCCCGGGAGCGGCCGGAAAGGCACCCAGTATGCCTCTCTTCCTGAAAGCCCCTCCAGCGGCCCGCGGGAACCAAAATGCAAAAGAAAAGGACACCCAAGCCCAAAACTTGGATGTCCTTTTTATTGTCTGTAAAAATCTCTTGAAAAAAGACGCTTGCTGTGAAGATGCGTTTCCGGTGTGCTACCGGCCGGAGCGCAAGCCTATCGCCCTTACGGGCGCGTGCGGCTTTCGCTCCTGGTCTTCTTTTACGGCTGCGCCGTCAGATCAAGGTCGTGGAGCTCTGCTCCACACCTCGCAAACTTTTTGAAAAAAGTTTGACCAAAAACTTTTACGCTCGCTTCGCTCGGCGCTGTTCAGTCTTTTGCCAGCACATCGCCCCACATGGCGCCGGCTGCCTGCACCAAGTCCCCTGGGGCCAGCTTCAGCTGCAAGCCCCGCTTGCCGCCGCTGACGTAGATAAACGGCTTCTCCCGCAGGCTTTGCTCCACCACCGTGGGGAACTGCTTCTTCATGCCCAAGGCGGTACACCCGCCCCGGACATACCCGGTGACGGCCAGCAAGTCCTTGACGTGAAGCATCTCCAGGGATTTCTCCCCCACCAGGGCCGCGGCCTTCTTCCTATCCAGCTCCCCTGTTACCGGCAGCACGAACACAAAGTGCCCGCCGCTTTTTCCCACGGTGACCAGGGTCTTGCACACGTCCGCCGGGTCCAGGCCCAGCTGGCGGGCCACGTCCTCCCCGCCGGTGAATTCCTCGCAGGGGTAGCTGTGGGCCTCATAGGGGATTTTCAGCTTGTCCAGCAGCCGCAGGGCGTTTGTCTTTTCACTCTTTTTAGCCATTACCGCTGCGTTTCCCCCTTGTCCTCCAGCAGTGTGATGGTGACCTCCAGCTCTTCCCCTTCGCCCATGCCGTTCACCGGCGGCCGGTACAAGGTGACCGTCACCTGGTCGCCGGGGCTGTAGCGCAGCAGCAGGTTGGAGATGTCCTGAAGCTCCTCCACCGTCTCGCCGTCAATGGCGGTGATGATGTCCTCGGGCTGGGCCTCGGTGCCGGCAAAGGCGCTGTCCTCGTCGATGGAGACAATCATAAAGCCCCGGGGCACGCCGTAAAAGGCCGCCTGGGTGGCGCTGATGTCCGAGCCGGTGATGCCCAGCCGCACCCGGCCCTCCACATAGCCGCCGGAGAGCAGCTGGTCGATGATGTCCTTGGCCTTGCTCACGGGGATGGCAAAGCCCATGCCCTCGTAGCCGTCGGTGATAATCTTCGAGGAGTTGATGCCCACCACCTGGCCGTACATATTCACCAGGGGCCCGCCGGAGTTGCCCGGGTTGATGGCGGCGTCCGTCTGGATAAAGGTCATGCCGTCCTCGCTGTAGCGCTCCACGGCCCTGTCCAGGCCGGAGATAATCCCCCGGGTGAGGGAGCTGGCAAACCGCTCGCCGCCGGGGTTGCCAATGGCCACCACCCACTCCCCAATGGAGAGCTGGTCCGAATCCCCAAACTGGGCGGGGGTAAAGCCGTAGTCGTTTGTCTTGATGATGGCCAAGTCCGTGGTGCGGTCCATGCCCACCACCACAGCGTCGTACTGCTGGCCGTCGTAGGTGGTCACGGTGACAAGGACGCTCTTGGTGTTCAGCACCACATGGGCGTTGGTGATGATATACCCATCGCTGGTGGCGATGATGCCCGTACCGGAGCTGTCGGTGGTCTCGCCGGTGCGGGAGGCGGTGATGGCCACGGTGGACTTCACCACCTGGTTGTAGACCTCCTGGGCATCCAGGGCCTCCCCTTCCGGCTTCTCGTGGATGGTGATGCCCTCCTCGTTGGGGGTCACGTCCACGTCGGGCAGCTCAATCTCCGGCGTCTCGGCGGCGTCCTGGCCCTCCTGGGAGCTGTCCGGCTGGCTTTCCTCGGGCAGCGTCTCCACCAGAGAGCCCCCCTGCTGGGGCCCGGCCACCGCCCAGCTGACGACAAACCCGGCAAAACCCAGAACCACCCCGACGGTCAAGGCGGAGGCGATCCACAAAAAGACCTTCAGCCCCCGGGACATTTTCTTCCGGGGCGGCTTGGCCGGCTGCCCGGCGGGCTGGCCGTACCAGGGCTGGCCCGGCTGGGGCTGGTACCAGCCCTGGGGATAGGGGTAGTACCCACCCGGGGCAGGCGGCGGGACGTAAGGAGCCTGGGGCGGCGCGCCGTAATACCACCCCTGCCAAGGCTGGGGCGGGTAGGGCTGCCCTCCCGCCGGGGCCCCTGGCTGAGGGGCGGCCTGCTGGCTCTCCCCTGGGATGGGCTCCTCCGCAGCGGCAGCGCTGCCCAGGCTTTCCTCCACAGGGACGGCTTCCCCTACCGGGGCGGCCTGCTGGCTCTCCTCCGGGATAGGCTCCTCCACAGCGGGGGCGCTGCCCAGGCTTTCCTCCACGGGGACGGCTTCCCCTGCCGGGGCAGCCTGCTGGCTTTCCTCCGGGATGGGCTCCTCCACAGCGGGGGCGCTGCCCAGGTTTTCCTCTACGGGGACGGCCTCCTCTGCCGGGGCGGCCTGCTGGCTTTCCTCCGGGATGGGCTCCTCCACAGCGGGGGCGCTGGCCGGGCTTTTCTCCACAGGGACGGCCTCCCCTGCCGGGGCGGCCTGCTGGCTTTCCTCTACGGGGACGGGCTGCCCCTCTGGCTGGGGGTTATTCTTCTGGTCGTCCGTCATCTTCCTTACTCCTTTCGGGTTCCTCCCGCTCTTGCTTTTCCGCCTTGGTAGCTTTCTTCTCCTTGGCCTTGGAGCGGTAGGACGCGTCTTTCAATTTAAACGAGCCGGTGTCCTTCAGTTTGGGCGCCTCTTGGGGCTTGGGGATGTAGAACTCGAACCGGCAGAACTGCCCCACCGCCGAGCTGACGGCGATGTCCCCGCCGTGCAGCTTTAAGATGGTCCGCACAATGTACAGCCCCAGGCCCATGCCGTTTTTATCCCGGCTGCGGGATTTGTCCGTCTTGTAGAACCGCTCGAAAATCATGGGCAAATCCTCGGGGGCTATGCCGGGGCCGGTGTTCTCAATGACCACCGTGGTGCGGTCGATGCTGTCGGACACCTGCACGGAGATGGCGCCGCCGTCGTTGGTGAACTTCACGGCGTTCTCAATGAGGTTATACACCACCTGGTGGAGCAAGTCCTGGTCGCCCAAGACCATCTGGGGCCGGGCCTCTTCCAGGCCCCGTATCTCAATGCCCTTTTCGTCAATCTTCTGCTCGAAGGTGAGCAGCGTGGTGACGATGGTGTTTGTGATGTCGAAATTGGTGGGGTGCAGCTGCATCTCGCCGCTGTCAATGCGGGAGAGGTCCAGCATGGACTTTACCAGCCGGGACAGGCGCTTCACCTCGTCGGAGACGATGTGCAGGTATTTGTCCTCCTGCTCCTTGGGGATGGTGCCGTCCAAAATGCCGTCGATAAACCCGGCGATGGTGGTCATGGGGGTTTTCAGCTCGTGGGAGACATTGGCGATAAAGCTTCGCCGGGTGCCCTCGGAGTTGGAGAGGGAGTTTGCCATGTTGTTAAAGGAGAGGGCCAGCTGGCCCAGCTCGTCGGCGCTGGTGACCGGCACCCGCACGGAGAAATCCCCGCCGCCAAAGGTGCGGGCCGCGGCGCTCATCTGCCGCAGGGGCTGCACCAGGCGGTAGGCAAAGGCCCCCACCACAATAAAGGTGATGCCCAGCGCCGCCGCCGCGGCCACCAGGAACATTTGCAGCGCCTCCCCCTGGAAGGCGCTTACCGTGTTGACGCTGGTGGCGGCGAACACCGCCCCCACGCACATATCCTTGTTTTCCCCGGCGTACATGGGCACGCCGATGATAAAGGAGGGGCTGCGGTACAGCCCGCCAAAGGTGTTGCGCCCCTCGTACATGCCCTGGGCCGCCAGGGAGACGGTCTGCTGGGGCACCGACTGGGGCTGGGAGAGCTTGCTGTTGGGGTAGTTTCCCAGCAAGATGTTGCCCTCCAAATCGGTGATAAAGATATCCGCGTCAATGCTGGTGGAAAAGGCGTCGATAAAGGTTTTCAGCACCGTGGTTTGCAGCTGGTAGGTGTCCTCGCTGGTCTTGGAGAGAAAGGCGTTGGACATCTCCGCGATAGAGGTGGCGTTCTGGGTAAGCAGGTCCCGCTTCTCGTTTTTCCAATATTGGGAGAAAAAGGCCATCATCACCGTGCCCAGCATGATAAAGCTGAGCACCACAATGCCCA
>MHCFR04200__coassemble_1197_pt1 | contig 12668 bp, 9 predicted proteins | sample MHCFR04200__metabat2_high_PE_032 | metagenome-assembled genome bin MHCFR04200 | reverse complement strand
CCTGCATGTCCGTCTCAAAGACCACCTTCCGCTGGAGGGTGGAGGTGGAGTTGTAAAAGTGGACGATGACGTCCTTCGCCCCGCGGATGGCCTGGAAGGTGCGGCGGATGAGGTGTTCCCGGGCCTGGACCAGCACCTGGATGGTGACGCCCTCTGGGATGAGGTCCCCCTCGATGAGGGTGCGCAGAATCTCAAACTCCGTCTCCGAGGAGGCGGGAAAGCCCACCTCGATCTCCCGAAAGCCAATGGCGGTGAGCATGCGGAAAAACGCCACCTTCTGCTCCAGGTCCATGGGGGTGACAAGGGCCTGGTTGCCGTCGCGCAAATCCACGCTGCACCACACCGGCGCCTGGGTGAGGGTCCTCCCCGGCCAGGCGCGGTCCGCCAAGGCGATGGGCTGGAAGGGCCTGTACTTTCGATACCCTTGGTTCATGACATCTCGTCCTTTCCACACAATTTCCCCGTACAAAACAAAACGCCCCAGGCGCGGCTTGCCGTCGCGCCCGGGGCGAAAACATCTTCGCGGTACCACCCGGATTTGGCGGGTCGCCCCGCCCTTTGGCCCCCCTTGCGGGAGCCCGGCGGATAACGCCGCCACACGTCCCGCCCTACACAGCTTCAGGCGGGAAACTCTGGGATGAGCTATCCCGGCGGGGGCCCGCCTGCTTCCACCTGCCGCAGGCTCTCTGGGCGGCGCCCCGCCGTCTTGTTCCCTTCACAGTCTTTCCCTTTGTTGGCATTATAGGCCGGGCAGGCGGTTTTGTCAAGAGCGTGGCCTTAGCTTTCCTGCTGCTCCTGGCCCCAGGCGCGGCTGGCGGCCTCCCGGGCGATGTCCACCACCAGGTGGTCGGGCTGCCGGCCGTCCTCCCCCAGGGGCAGCGTTTGGTAGACCTCCATCACCATGGAGCGCATCCACAGGCTGGGGGTGATGCGCACCGAGTAGCCGCAGCCCGGCTGGCACATCCACTGGGTGGGCTGGGCCTGGGGCACCCCATAGGCGGAAAGCAGGCCGGTGATCACCCCGGCGTGGGTGACCAGCACCGTCTCCCGCTGGCCCTTGGCCATGACGTTCTGCACCAGCGTCTCAAAGCCGCGGCACACCCGCTGCAGGAACACCAGGCCGCTCTCCCCTTCCGGCGGGGCGGCGTTGCCCCCCTCCTCCATCCACTGGAGGAACCGGGGGTCGTTTTGCAGCTCCTGGGCGGTTTTGCCCTCCCACTGGCCAAAGTCGCACTCGGCCATCTCCAAGATGACCTCGGGGTCCGCTTCGGGGTAGAGGAGGCGCAGGGTGTCCACGCACCGGGTGGAGGGGCTGGCGTAAAAGGCCGTGGCCCGGGGGTAGCGGAACTTGGTTTTCAGCTCCAGCAGCTCCCCCAAAGAGGCGTCCGCCAGGGGGGAATCGGTGCGGCCAATATAGCGGCCCTCCAGGTTGCCCTGGCAGGGCATGTTGCGGATGAGGTGGATGACATAGGATTTCATAACGGCGTCTTCTCCTAGAATTTACGTTTTCTTCATCTATTTTTCCTTTTAGGCATTTACGGGCAGGGGTTATACTGTATAATTATCCTAGATATTCGCCCGCTTATCTAGCTGGTTTTGTTCCTTTAAGCCTGACCGGCCGGAAATTCCTCCGGCCGCCATTCCCTGTGACAATCGAGGTGTGCGCGATGCCAAACAACGATTTCCCAAGGATTTTAACGCTGCTGCGGAAGGAACGGGGCTTCAGCCAAAAGAAAGCGGCCGCGGACTTAGGCATCTCCCAGGCGCTGCTCTCTCACTATGAGAAGGGCGTACGGGAGTGCGGGCTGGATTTCCTGGTCCGCGCCGCGGCCTATTACGGCGTGTCCTGCGACTATCTGCTGGGGCGCACCCCCCACCGGGGCGCAGCCCCTGCCGGCAGCCCACTTACCCAGGGAGCGGCCCCACTGGCCCCAAGCGGTGGATCCGCCGCCCAAGCCCAGTGCCAAAGGCTGGAAAACTCCCTTTCTATTGTATTCGGGATTATGGAAAAAATCAAGTGTGAAGCCGTGACGCGCCAGGTTTCCGCCTATCTCTCGGCGGCGGTGTACCAGGCGTTCCGGCTGCTGTACTCCGCCCGGGAGAAAAACCCCCAGGAGGCCTTCTCCCTGGACCTGCGGCTGTACGCCGCCCAGGCGGAGGCGCTGATGGACCTCTCCCTGGGGAAAGCCCGCTTCCTGCTGGAGGGGGGCAGCCTGGAGGACAGCCGGGGCATGGCCCAAAGCCAGCTGCCTCCCTTGACCCCGGACATGCTGCTGCGGGAGTCCCCCCTGCGGGCGCCCTCCCTGCTGGAGCTGGTGCAGGAAGTGGAGGACACCATTGCCGGCAAACAGTGATAGCCCCCATCACCCCAAGGGCGGCGGGGCGGTGTGAGACTTTTTAGCCTGTATAAAAATACATTATTTATACTTATGGGATTATCCCCGCTCCCCGCGTCTTGGTGGGGCGGGGATTTTTTCATCGGACACCGGCGAAGGCTGGAAAAGGAAAATAGTATTTGTCATACCACCGCAGGTGTGGTACAATAAATTAGATATCGTGTTGGCGCGGGCGGCTGGCTGCGAACCGGGCACGGCTCCCGCGGCGATAGGAGCGTGGGCGGCATGCACACCGCAAGCGTGGCGTGTAAATTTCGGAAAGCCATAAACGCGGGCCGCGGGCTTCTTTTTTAGAAGGGGCCTCGCGACGATAGGAGCGTGCGCGACATGCACACCGCAGGTGTGGCACAATAGATTGCATTGGAGTATCTGTTGGAATGGCCCCGCGAAAAGGGAACAGCCCGTGGGTTATTCGCCCGGGTTCCAGCAAATGCTAACAAGAGAAAGGCAGGTTAGGACCATGTGCGGCTTTGTGGGATATATTGACGGCGGCGACACCCTCCGGGACGAGGGGGTGCTCCACTCTATGGCGGACGCCATCCGCCACCGGGGACCGGACGACGCCGACTACTATATGGATGGCACCATTGCCCTGGGCTTCCGGCGGCTTTCCATCATCGACCTGGAGGGCGGGCGCCAGCCCATCCTCAACGAGGACGGCACAAAAGTGCTCACCTTTAACGGGGAGATTTACAACTATCAAGAGATTAAAAAGGACTTGCTGGCGGCGGGCCACGTGTTTAAAACCGCCACCGACTCCGAGGTGCTGCTCCACGGGTACGAGGAGTACGGCACCCAGCTGTTAAACAAGCTGCGGGGCATGTTCGCCTTTGTCATCTGGGACAAGGAGAAGCGGGAGCTCTTTGGCGCCCGGGACTTCTTCGGCATCAAGCCCCTGTACTACGCCCAGATGAACGGCACGCTGCTGTTTGGCTCGGAGATCAAGAGCTTCCTCCATCACCCCCACTTTGTGAAGGAGCTCAACGAGAAGGCCCTGGAGAACTACCTCTCCTTCCAGTACTCCCCCGGGCCGGAGACCTTCTTTAAAAACGTGTACAAGATGCCCCAGGGGCACTACTTTAAGTACAAGGACGGCAAGATGGAGCTGACCCGGTACTGGATTCCCACCTTCCAGGCCGAGGAGGACAAGAGCCTGGAGTACTGGGTGGACGAAATTGAGAAGACCTTTGACGACAGCGTGGAGGCCCACAAGATTTCCGACGTGGAGGTGGGGTCTTTCCTGTCCTCCGGCGTGGACAGCAGCTATGTGGCCTGCTCGGCCCATGTGGACAAGACCTTCACCGTGGGCTTTGACAACGGCACCAAGTACAACGAAATCAGCTACGCCCAGGAGCTTTCGGAGCAGATCCCGGTGAAGAACATCAGCCACATCATCACCCCCGAGGAGTTCTGGGGCAACTTTGGGAAAATCCAGTACCACATGGACGAGCCCCTGGCGGACCCCGCGGCGGTGGCCCTGTACTTTGTGTGCAACCTGGCCAGCCAGCACTTGAAGGTGGTGCTCTCCGGCGAGGGCGCCGACGAAATTTTTGGGGGCTACAACATCTACAAAGAGCCCCTGGAGATGCAGTGGTACGACAAAATCCCCTTCCCCCTCCGCAAGCTCATCGGCAAAATCGCCGGGGCGCTGCCTGCCCACCGGGGGTTGAACTTCCTGGTGCGCCGTGGCAAGCGGCTGGAGGAGCGCTTCATCGGCAACGCCTATATGTTCACCGAGAAGGAGCGCCAGGCCCTGCTGAAGCATCCCACCGGCGCACCGGCCCCCGAGGCGCTGTGCAAACCCTATTACGACATGGTGCGGGACAAGGACCCCGTGACCAAGATGCAGTTTGTGGACCTGAACATGTGGATGGTGGGGGACATCCTCTTAAAGGCCGACAAGATGAGCATGGCCAACTCCCTGGAGCTGCGGGTGCCCTTCTTGGATAAGAAAATCATGGCGCTGGCGGGGCGCATTCCCCTGAAGTACCGGGTCAACGAGGAAAACACCAAGTACGCCATGCGCAAGGCGGCCCTGCGGCGGATGCCGGAGAAGTGGGCTGGCAAAAAGAAGCTGGGCTTCCCGGTGCCCACCCGTGTGTGGCTGAAGGAGGACAAGTATTACAACATCGTCAAGGAGGAATTTTTGGGGGAGAACGCCCAGAAATTTTTCCACACAGAGAAGCTTGTCAAGCTGCTGGACGACCACAAAAACGGCAAGGCGGACAACAGCCGCCGGGTGTGGACGGTGTATACCTTCTTGATTTGGTATAAGCAGTTCTTCGGAGAAGAGACCCGCGAAGCGGCGTAAAAGTTTTTGCTCAAGCTTTTTTCAAAAAGCTTGCAGGGTGTGGGACAGCGTCCCACGGTCTTGACCTTAGTGGGCGGCAGCCAAAAAGAAACCAGTGACCGGGGCGCACGCGCCCGTAAGGGCGATAGCCACGGGAGCGGCCGGTGTGGCAGACAGCACCCGAGGCGGCAGGCGAGAGTGTCATGCCAGAGGCATGACGGAGAGGGCCAACCCGCCCCCGCCGCGCACGTGCGCTATTCTCTTGATGAGCACGAGCGGAGCGAGCGTCTCGCCTGCCGGCTCGGTCGGTCCTGAACGGTCCCCACTGGGGACCAGGACCCCAAGGCGCGAATTGCCTGGGGTGCAACCCCCGCGAATTGAGAGCCCAGGCACTGGGCCCCCAGGGCCGAAGATAAGAAAAGTGACAAGTTAACGATTTTGCTAGGAAACATGCGGGTTTTGAACTTGTCAGGGTGACAAGTTAACACGGTGAGCTTGCCACTTTCAAAGTTAACTTGTCAGGGTGACAAGTTAGCAACCCCGCATAAATACTGGGTTTTTCCTTAACTTGTCACTTTTTGGATTTCAAGTGGGTACCAAGAGGGCGGCGCAACGGCCCGCTCTCCTTTGTCTTATCATTTCTGAAACTGGAAGAGGAATCTATCATGAACCAGGAAATCGATTTTCAGCCTGTCCTGCTGGGCAGCGACATCAACGTCTATGGCATGGCCCGCTCCTTCCACCAGGAGTACGGCGTCAAGTCCGTGGCCATTGGCAAGGGCATTTTGGGCCCCTGCACCGCCAGCAAAATCGTCACCGTGGAGGTGGTGGAGCCCAACCTGGAGGACGACCAGGTGTTCGTCAAAACCCTGCTGGACTTTGCCAAACGCTATGCGGGCAGCGGCAAAAAGCTGCTGCTGGTGCCCTGTGGGGACAACTACATCAAGCTGCTGGTGCGCAACCAGGAGAAGCTGCGGGGCACCTATGTGTTCGAGTGCATCAGCGAGGAGCTGCTGATGCGCCTCTCCATCAAGGAGAGCTTCTACCAGGTGTGCACCGAGCACGGCTTCGCCTTCCCCAAGACCACCACCTGCTCCTATGAGAACTACAAAAACGTGGAGCTGCCCTTTGACTTCCCCGTCATTATCAAGCCCTCCAATTCGGTGGCCTATTGGAACTGCCGGTTCCCCCACAAGAAGAAGGTGTTTGTGGCCCAAAGCCGGGAGGAGTTCTCCGCCATTTTGGAGGCCATTTACTCCTCCAGCTACAAGGACCACCTGATTTTGCAGGAGTACATCCCCGGGGACGACAGCAACATGCGGGTGATGAACTGCTACTGCGGCCGGGACGGGAAGGTAAAGCTCATCGCCCTGGGCAACGCTTTGTTGGAGGAGCACTCCCCCGAGGGCATCGGCAGCTACGCGGCCATCATCAACGGCTACGACGAAAAGCTGAACCAGCAGATGAAGAATTTCCTGGAGGGCATTGGCTACGTGGGCTTTGCCAACTTCGACATGAAGTATGACCACCGGGACGGCACCTACAAGCTCTTTGAGATGAACCTGCGCCAGGGCCGCAGCAGCTACTACGTCACCGCGGCGGGGTACAACCTGGCCAAGTGGCTGGTGGACGACGTGCTCTACCACAAGGACATGGAGTGCACCGTGGCCAAGAACAAGGTGCTGTGGACCATCATCCCCCTGAAGATTATCTTCGACTACGTCAAGAGCGAGAGCGTGAAGGCCGAGGCCAAGGCCCTGATAAAGGCGGGCAAGGTGTGCCACTCCTACTACTACGAGGGGGACCGCTCCTTGAAGCGGTGGGTGCACTACAAGAAGAACCAGTTCCACTATTTTGAGAAGTATAAGCGCTACTTTGGAAACAAGGGGCTGAGAGATTAAGCGCGGGGGTTGCACCCCTGGCAATTCGCGGCGCGTGGCCGCGCAGGACGAGCCGCCTTCTTGCGTTCCGCAAGGGCGGGTCCCTCCGCAAAAGCCCGGTGGAGAAACGTAAAAGTTTTTAGTCAAGTTTTTTTCAAAAAACTTGTGGGGTTTGGGGTGAAACCCCAAGACCTTACAGGGGTGCGGGGGGTCCTGGTGCCCGGTGGGCACCGTTCAGGACCGACCGAGGCGGCAGCCGAGACCAGCCACCGCCTTCCCATACACAAAAAAGGGGGGGACGCACGTCCCCAACAGGGAGGAACGCTATGAAAACACTGGGCATCATCGGAGGCATGGGGCCAATGGCCACCGCCTACCTGCTGGAGCTCATCATCCAGATGACTGCCGCGAAAACGGACCAGGAGCACCTGGGCGCCGTTGTGCTGAACAACCCCCAGGTGCCGGACCGCACCGCCTACATCCTGGACCGGGAGAAGCCCTCTCCCCTGCCGGTGCTGGAGGGCATGGCCCACGCCCTGGAAAACCTGGGCTGCGGGGTGCTGTGTGCCCCCTGTGTCACCTCCCACTACTTTTACGAGGAGCTGGCGGGGTGCGTGCGGGTGCCCTTTCTCCACATGGTGCGGGAGACAGCCAAGGAGCTGCAAGCCGCCGGGAAAACCCGGGCGGGCATTTTGGCCACCACGGGCACGGTGAGGATGGGGCTGTTCCAACAGGCCCTGGAGGAGACCGGCGTGGAGTGGGCCATCCCCAGTGAGGCGGGCCAGCGCCTGGTGATGTCTTTGATTTACGAGGACATCAAGGCCGGGCGGCCCGCCAACATGGGGAAGTTCCAGCGGGCCAGCGAGGAGCTCTTTGACCAGGGGTGCGACTGCGTCATTTTGGGCTGTACGGAGCTCTCTTTGGTCAAGCGGGACATCCCCCTGGGCCACGGGTACTTAGACGCCCTGGAGGTGCTCTCGAAGCGGTGCGTGGAAGCCTGCGGCGCCCCGCTGAAAGAGGCCTACCGCCAGCTGATTTCATAAAAGAAAAGGAGGAGCTTTCCCATGTGTGGTTTTGTGGGATTTCGAAATACGCCAGAGGTGAGAAGCCCCGAAAGCGTGGTAAAGGCTATGGCCGACCGGATCGTGCACCGGGGCCCGGACGACGCCGACTACTACGTGGACCAGGATGTGTCCCTGGGCTTCCGGCGGCTTTCCATCATCGACCTGGAGGGCGGGCGCCAGCCCATCCGCAACGAGGACGGCACCAAGGTGCTGGTGTTCAACGGGGAAATCTACAATTTCCAGGCTTTGCGGGAGGACCTGCTGCAAAAGGGCCACCAGTTCACCACCCGCACCGATTCGGAGACCATCCTCCACGGCTACGAGGAGTACGGCAAGGGCATTTTGCAAAAGCTGCGGGGCATGTTCGCCTTTGTCATCTGGGACAAGGAGAAGAAAGAGCTGTTCGGCGCCCGGGATATCTTCGGCATTAAGCCCTTCTACTACTATCACGACGGGAAGACCTTCCTCTTTGGCTCGGAGATCAAGAGCTTTTTAGAGCATCCCGGCTTCCACAAGGAGCTGGACGAGGAGAAGATTCCCGAGTACCTGTCCTATGAGTACATCCCCACCGAGAACACCATCTTTAAAAACGTGTTCAAGCTGCCGGGGGCCCACTGCTTCACCTACAAGGACGGCAAGCTGAACGTGGAGCGGTACTACCGCATCCAGTACAGCATTGAGGAGGACAAGCCCCTGGAGTACTGGGAGGAGGCCATCCAGAAGGAGTTCAGCGAAAGCGTCGCCATGCACCAGATCGCCGACGTGGAGGTGGGGTGCTTCCTGTCCTCCGGCGTGGACAGCAGCTATGTGGTGAAGGAAATCAGCAAGGGCACCAAAAAGGTGAAGACCTTTTCCGTGGGCTACGAGGAGGAGAAGTACAGCGAGCTGCCCTACGCCCAGGAGTTCTCCCAGGCGGTGGGCGTGCCCAACATCTCCAACAAGGTAAGCGCCGATGAATTCTTCGACGCGGTGCCGGAAATCCAGTACATGCTGGACGAGCCCTTGCCCAACCCCTCGGAGATCCCCCTGTACTTCCTGGCCCAGAACGCCCGGAAGTATGTGAAGGTGGTGCTCTCCGGCGAGGGCGCCGACGAGCTGTTCGGCGGCTACCCCATGTACCTGCAGGGGGGCCACTTTGCCCAGTACACCCGGAAGGTGCCCCGCCCGGTGCGGAAGCTGGCCGGGGCTGTTGCCAAGCGCCTGCCGGCGTTTAAGGGCAAGCACTTTATCATCCGGGGGGCGATGGAGCCCTACCAGCGGTTTATGCGGGCCAACTATGTGTTCACCGACCCCGCGGAGCGCCAGAAGTACCTGAAGCGGCCCATCACCTCCAAGGCGCCGGAGGAGTACAGCAAGCGCTACTTCGACGAAGTCCCCAACCTGGACGAGCCCACCCAGCTGCAGTACGTGGACATGCACACCTGGATGATTTACGACATCCTGCTGAAAGCCGACCGCATGAGCATGGCCAACTCCCTGGAGCTGCGGGTGCCCTTCCTGGACAAGAAGATGCTGGAGCTCTCCTGCCGCATCCCCAGCCGCTACCGGGCCGACTGCCAAAGCGAGACCACCAAGCGGGCCCTGCGCTCCGCGGCGCTGAAGCAGCTGCCGGAAAAGACCGCCCGGATGAAGAAGCTGGGCTTCCCGGTGCCGTTGTCCGACTGGCTGATGGAGGACAAGTATTACAACAAGGTGAAAGCCGCCTTTACAAGCGGCATCGCCGAGAAGTTCTTCGTCACCGGCGAGCTGATGAAGCTGCTGGACGACCACAAGGCAGGCAAGGCCAAAAACATGCAGAAGATTTGGTCTTTCTACTCCTTTATCGTGTGGTACGACCAGTTCTTTGTGAAGAACTGAGCGTCTCAAGGATACACGCAAGGATACAAAAGAAAAGGACAGCCAAGATAGGCTGTCCTTTTTCTTTGCGCCCTTCTTTCTTGAAAGAAAGAAGCAAAGAACTTTTACGTCGCGGAGCGGGGCGCAAGCCGCCCCTTTGTCCGGGGCAAACCGTGCGGCTCTGTGTCCGCGATTTGGGGCAGTGTCTGCTTGACGCAGCTCGAACTCCCCTCCCGTTAGCTTTCGCTTTGCTCGGTCGCCAGCTGACAGCGCCAACGCGCATATTGCGAAAGAAAGTCGGGTTCTAGCACTGCCAGATAAAAGAAAAAGGGCCTCCCTTTGGGCGGCTCTTTTCGTTTGTCTCTGTTTTAGCTCTCCAGCTCGTTGACGGTGGATTCCCGGTCCACGGTGACCACGGCGCGGTAGGAGGGGTCCAAGGTGCTTACGGCTTGGGCGATGCGCTCCTTCACCTGGTCGTCGCTGTCCGCCAGGGAGAAGGGCACGGCCACGTCAAACACCACGTTGGAGTGGGTGACGCCCCACACCACCCGGAAATCGTGCATGGCGGCCTGGGGGTACACCACGTGGAGCAGGCTGCCCACCTGCTCCCGCAGCTTGTTGGTGCGCTCGTCGCCGGTGACCACGGGGTCCAGGTGGATGACAAGCTGAATGCCCATGTCCCGCTGGAAGTCCCGCTCGATGTTGTCGATGATGTCGTGGCTGACCAGGATGTCCTCCTCGGCGGGCACCTCGCAGTGGACCGAGGCAAAGCACTTGCCCTCGCCGTAGTTGTGGACGGTCAAATCGTGGATGCCGAAAATGCCCGGGTAAGAGAGGATTTTCTCGTAGATGGTCCGCACCAAGGCGGCGTCGGGGGCGGTGCCCAGCAGGGGGTTGCCCGTCTCCATAATCAGCTTGACGCCGGACACCACAATGAACACCGCCACGGCCAGGCCCAAAAAGCCGTCCAGGTTCACGTCGGTAAAGCGGGTGATAAGGGCCCCCAGCAGCACCACCGTGGTGGCAATGGCGTCGTTACGGCTGTCGCTGGAGGTGGCAAACACCGTGTCGGAGTGGATGGCCTTGCCCACGCTGCGGTAGAAAAAGCACTGCCACAGCTTCAGCAGCACGGACACCACCAAAATGACAAGGGCCAGGGCGCTGAAGTCCGCGGGCTGGGGAGAGATGATTTTCTCAAAGGAGGTGCGGCCCAGCTCCAGGCCCAAAAACAGCACGATGAAGGACACAATCACCCCGGAGAGGTACTCGATGCGGGCGTGGCCAAAGGGGTGCTTTTCGTCGGCGGGTTTGCCTGCCAGCTTAAAGCCCACCAGCATGACGATGGAGGAGCCGGAGTCCGTCAGGTTGTTCACGGCATCGGCCATGACAGCCACACTGCCGGACACCAGCCCCGCCGCCAGCTTGATGGCGAACAGCAGCAAATTGGTGGCGATGCCCACGGCGCCGGCCACCTTGCCGCTTTTCTCCCGCACCTGGGGGGTGTCCTGGGCGCCGTAGCCCGGGACAAAGGCCTTCATAATGGAATCAAACAAAGTAACTCTTTCCCTTCCTTTTAGTATCCGGTTTTCCGGACACGAAGCCGGAAAGCCTTATTGTACCACGCTGTTGCCCTGGCTGTCGATGGCCACAATCAGGGGGAAATCCTTGAGCACCAGCCGCTTGACAGACTCGCAGCCCAAGTCCTCAAAGGCGATGACTTCGGCGCTTTCAATGCACTGGGCGGCCAAGGCCCCGGCCCCGCCAATGGCGCACAGGTACACCGCGCCGTTGCGCTTCATGGCCTCTATGACCTCTGGGCTGCGCTTGCCCTTGCCAATCATGCACTTGAGGCCCAAATCCAGGAAGCGGGGTGTGTAGGGGTCCATGCGGCCGCTGGTGGTGGGCCCGCAGGAGCCAATGGGCAGCCCCGCTGGGGCAGGGGTGGGCCCGGCGTAGTAGATGGCGGCGCCCTGCAAGTCGTAGGGGGGTGTTTCGCCCTTATCCAGCATCTGGGTGATGCGCTTGTGGGCGGCGTCCCGGGAGGTGTAGCACACCCCGGAGAGCAGCACCCGCTGCCCGGCCCGCAAGGTGGGGGCCACCTGGGCCATCTCTTCCGTGTTTACCCGCACTGCGTCCGCCATGTTTATTTCTCCCAGAAGAACTCGATATATTCGCCGATGGGCCCATAGCAGAAGGCGATGTGGATGGACGCGCCGATGGCGTCGGTGTCGTAGGGCTCGTAGGCAATTTCGTAGCCGGCCTCCCGGACGCGTTCAATCAGCTCGTCCACCTTGGCGGTGGCGAAGGCCAGGTGGGCCAAGGCGCCGCCCCGAGACACGGCCTCGTCCCCGGGGAGGATCTCCAGGCAGGAGTTGTCCCCGCAGGAAATCATCAGGCAGGGGTGCTGGGGGTCGCCCCAGCTGCGCGTGATTTCCAAGCCCAGCAGCTGGGTGTAGAACTTCACCAGCTCGTCGTACTGCTCCACGGTGGGGGTTAAGGCGATGTGGTGCACGCCGTCGATCCATTTGCTCATAAGATAGTCCTCCCTAATTCTTTTACTTATCAAAAAAAGGGATGCCGGCCTGCGGCTCCCTTTTTTGACACAGATGCAGTTGTGCGAAGCTTACTTGCGGTTGAAGATGGACATGATGTCCGTGAAGGTGTCGTCGTCATCGATGACGGCGGGGTCCACCCGGGGCTCGGTCCTGCGGGAGGAGCGAGTGGGGGCGGCGGGAGTCACAGGGGCGGACTCCAGATAGTCCTCATCGTCCAGGTCCATGTCTACGTCTAAAGGGTCCTTCTTGTCCCCCTCGCTGCCCTGGAAGCCAGTGGCGATAACGGTGACGGACATCTCGTCCTCCATGCTCTCGTCGAAGGTGGCGCCCCAAATGATGTTGGCGTCCTCGTGGGCGCGCTCGGTGACAATCTGGGAAGCGGTGTCGATTTCGTCCAGAGCGATGTCGGGGGAAGAGGTGATATTGATGATAACGCCTCTCGCGCCGGCAATCTTGGTCTCCAGCAGGGGGCTGGAGATGGCGGCCATGGCGGCCTGCTCGGCCTTGTCCTTGCCGCTGGCGCGGCCCACGCCCATGTGGGCGTAGCCGGCGTTCTGCATAACAGACTTTACATCCTCGAAGTCCAGGTTGACAATGCCGGGCAGCTGAATCAAGTCGGAGATGGACTGCACGCCCTGGCGCAGCAC
>MHCFR04200__coassemble_1003_pt1 | contig 14242 bp, 12 predicted proteins | sample MHCFR04200__metabat2_high_PE_032 | metagenome-assembled genome bin MHCFR04200 | reverse complement strand
ACAGCCACAAGCAAAATAAAAGCAAAAGTTTGTAATTTGCTATTTACAAAAGCTTTTGAGTGTGGTAATCTGAGGATAGAAAGCATTTGAGTGTGAAAGGAGAAGTGAACAACTTGCGGATTGACAGAGTAAAGATCATTGCGGAAATGGCCCGGCAAAACCTGAGCGTGCTTTCCCTGGCTTCTCAGTGCGATTTATCCCGGGCCACGGTTACCGGTGTGAGAAGCGGCAAGTCTTGTAACAAAGAAACCGCTGCCAAACTGGCCCGGGGGCTAGGAGTGCCCCTGGAGAGCATACTGGAAAAGGAGAACTAAGCATGGAAAACTTTACCCTAGTGGCCACCATTCCCCGCACCGCTGCCCGGTGTAAAGCGGAGGGTATTGGCCTTTCTGCCAATCAGCTGCGGGTGCTGTGCAAGCGGGGCCTGCTGAAACACACCCAGATGGGCAGCAAGTCTTTGATTTACTGGCCCAACCTGCTGGAATTTCTGGAAAGCGGCACCCCGAAAGAAAGGCCCCCGGAGGCGGGGACCATTCGACGAATTGAGGAATAATTATGTCTGACGTGCTGGAAAATGGCTTTGTCAAAATTAGCCGGAGTTTTTTAACGTGGGAGTGGTACACCGATTCCACAACCAAAGTTTTGTTTCTCCATTGCATTTTGAAAGCCAACTGGAAAGCCCGAAACTGGCGGGGGATTGTGATTGAGAGAGGGCAGTTTATCACCTCTCTGGAGCAGCTTTCGCAAGAAACCAGGCTTTCAATTAAGCAAGTGCGAACTGCCCTAAAACATTTGACCGAGACAGGCGAACTGGCAAACCTATCAACTCCGCAATACCGCATTATTACTGTGGTTCACTATGATAGATACCAAGAACCGGCAAACCAACCGGCAAACCAGGGGCAGACGATCGGCAAACAAGGGGCAAACAAGGGGCAACAACTGAAGAAAGGGGAAGAAATTCAAGAAAGCAAGAAAGAAAGAAAAAAGACAATTTGCACTGAGCCGCAAGGCGACTCTGTGCCGCCGGTGTTGACGCTGCCCTTAAACGGCGGTTCTGAATACGCGATCAGCCAGGCCCAGGTGGACCAGTGGCAGGCTTTATACCCGGCGGTAGACGTATTGCAGCAGCTGCGGAACATGAAGGGCTGGCTGCTCTCCAACCCACAGCGGCGCAAAACAAAGGGAGGCGTTTCCCGGTTCATTACTGGGTGGCTTTCCCGCGAACAAGACCGCGGTGGACGCGGAGAAGGAGGATTTTTGAATGGACAGCAAAAACGGAATGAACCGCTTTCAGGTGCCGGAGACCATCCGGACCAGGCAGGAGAGTGGGACTGGCTCCCCTTTACCCAGCTGTGACCCGGCGGCGCACCTGAAACGACAGGTGGAGTTACTCAATTCCCTGACCGGGAACCGGACGGGCTATGACTGCCCCCGCTGCCGGAATAGGGGGTACACGTTCCGGCTGGACGGAAACGAGATTGTGCGCGTTGACTGTGCTTGCATGGCCATCCGGAAGGGCCTCCAGCTGGAACGGAACTCGGGACTTTCCGACCTGATCAAAACCAAGAACTTTGCAAACTTCCACACGCCCAAACCCTGGCAGAGACAGGCAAAGGACACGGTGCAGGCCTGGGCGGAAAGCCCCCAGGGTTGGCTTGTGTGCGCCGGAGAGCCGGGAAGCGGCAAAACACACCTTTCCGTTGCGGCCTGCGCCCTGCTGCTGAAACAGGGGCGGCAGGTGCTGTACCGCCGCTGGCGGGACGTGGCCCAGGCGCTGAAAGCGGCGTCAATGGACAGCAGCCGACAAGAGCTGCTTTCCACCCTGCGGGAGGCGGAGGTGCTGTATCTGGACGATTTTCTCAAGACGGCAGCAGGCCGGGCGCCCTACCCGGCAGACCTAGAAACGGCCCTTGACATTCTGAATCCCCGGTATGACCGGCAGGCAATCACCATTCTGTCCACCGAATTTTCCCCCACGGCGCTGGTCAAGCTGGATGAATCCCTGGGCAGCCGCATTTTGGAAAGGACCGGTAAAAACGGCGCGCGGTTTTTGTATTTCAGCCCGGCAACGGGGGAGGTCACCCGGAACTGGCGGCTTACATCCCACACAGACGAAAGGAGCAAAGAAGAATGACAGACACAAAAAAAGCGCCCCGGAAAGCGGCAACTTTCCAGGGCACACAGGACGATCTCTACATACAGGACAAGTTTATCACGGATTCCCCAGAAATGCAAGAAAAATCCTTCGGAGAAAAGCTGATTCCCGCCAGGCCGGGAGAGGTCTTTTCCCTGGGCGGGAAATCCTATCCCGTAACGGGCTATTTGTCCGTGGATGGAATGCCCACAGTTCCCCTGGTTGACATTCCCATGATGACCGACTACCAATGGCAGCTTTTCGCCCTGGAAAGCCGGTTACAGCACCCGGAGAACTACGCCCCCTTTGAGGACGTGGCGGAAACCGTGGCAAACCTCCGCCAGTGGCTGAAAGAGAACGCCCCGGAGGGAAAGGGGGCGGCGGTATGAAGCACTTCATGAGCGTGGAGGACCTGCCCGCCGGGGGCCTGGTCCGGGTATCCGTCTCCGGAAACTGCCTGGAAGGGGCGGGCATCCTGGAAGGGGACGCGGTGGGCGTGGCCCTGGACCGCTTTCCCAAGCCGCCGAAATTCGGCCCCCAGGGGGTGGAGCGGGAGGACTTTTGTCTGTGCCGGAGGCTGGACCAGCCCGGCCCCCTGCTGGTAAAGCGGTATGACGGGCGGGCGTTCGGGCAGCCCTGCGCCGGGACCCGGTACAAAAGCAGCGGGGACAGGCGGCGCGTTGACGTGTCTTTCCCGGTGGAGGTCCTGGGGGTGGTGTTCGCCCTGTGGGACGAACGGGGCGCCCTGAAATGGCAGCAGCCGCCGGACACCTTCCCGGACCGGCTGGACCCCGGCGGGGAGATTCCCTTTTGGAATGTCAGTCCAGTAAAAGAGCCGCGCCTGCTGGAACAGGTCACGGCCTGAGACGGTCCATCACGAAACCCGGGAAAGCGGTTTCTGGTTTTTTTATTTTACCAGGAATCGGGGGGACCGTCAATGACACTCGAACAGCTTGCGACCCGCGCCCAAAGCGGGGACCTGGAAGCCCTCTATCAGCTGTGGGAAACTTTTCACCGCCTGCTGTTTTCCCTGGCCTGGAAGTTTTACCAGGCCCACGGAAAAGAGGGTTGTTCCCGGCGTGGGGTGGTGTGGGAGGACCTGAAACAGGAGGCTTTCCTGGCACTCTCGGACGCGGTGCGCTGCTATGACCCGGAGAAGTCCTTTGTGTTCTCCACGTATCTGACCCATACGGCGGAGAACCGCTTTCGGTCCTGTATGGGCATCCGGCAAAACCGCCCGGAGAATCCCCTGAATGACAGCATCCGCCTGGACACACCCACCAAGGGGGAGGAGGGGGAGGCCGGGGACCCGCTGGGAGACTTTCTGCCGGACCCGAAAGCGGAAGCGGCCCTGGCACAGGTGGACACCCTCCAGGCCAAGGCCTGGGTCCATCAACTGCTGGAGAACTGCCTGGGGAACCTGACGCCTGTGCAGGAGGCGGTGGTGCGGCGGCGGTTCTATCTCCGGCAGACCCGCCTCCAGACCGCCCAGGCGCTGCACATCACCCCGGAACAAGTGCGGAAAGAGGAGGAAAAGGCCCTGCGGGCGCTGCGGGGCGCGCCCAGCCTGCGGCAGCGCAAGGAGGAAGCGCTGGAAGCGGCAGCATACCAGGGAACGGGGTGGTTTTCCTGGTACTATGACGGCGGCAGCGTGGAGGAACGGCTGGCGGAAAGCCGGTTGTTTGAGACGTGAAAGCACCCCCTAGGAACTGGACCAGCTGCAAGCCGATAAAACAAAACCCGAAAGCGGAGCCCCTCCACACTCACAGGAGGAGCTCCGCTCCTTTCTTGTTTTATTAAACGAACATTAGTTCTGTTTGTGAAACAAACAGGGGCGGTCTCATTTTCGTGGGTCCTTTCGGGCAGCTTGGCCCGAGTGGTTACTGCGACCCGCAAAAAAACGGGGATTTTGAGATAAAAATTAGGCCGGTTCGGTTTCGCTGGGGAAGCACTTCGGACGGAGACGGTCCCAGCGGTCCAGCAGCCGCCCCGGTCAGGGGTTCAGGTGGGAACAGGCAGCGCCCCAGACGGGCTGCCAGGGGCTTTCCTGCTACGATCCGGGACCGCTTTCCTGATTCTGTCCGGAACCGGACAGCCACAGCAGCGCCAGGGGTGCCACTTCCGCTTTTCTTTGTGGAGATCCGCCCAGGCCGCCAGCAGCCCAGCAACCCAACCCAGAGGGCGGGAAACCGCTTTCCCGGTATTTTCTGACGGAAAATAGGGGCGGTTCGGCTTCTCCGGGGAGAATGGCGGGCGGAGACGGTGCCAGAGGGAAGTGAAGGGAGCGGAGAATGGTCTTTATTTGGTCTTTATTTGGTCTTTATTTTGGCGTGTGGTCATTGTATAATGAAAAAAAGCAAAAAAATATAAACGTGAGAAACCTGCATAAAACCTGAGAATTTTAGATGTGGGAACACAATAGAAAATGATTGAAGGCTGTTTCAAATCCTGTCACCTCGACCAGCGGCGAGCCGCCGCTCCCAAGTCGCGAACTTCATTTTGGTGAGGTTCGCGATTTTTGTTGCCCGCGTTTTTTACGAGCTTTCGCTCTGTTTAGCTTAGCGAAGCCTGAGCGCAATTCACATCCTAAGTTTGGTAGCCATTGCCTCCCCCAAGCCACGAGTCTCCCTATGCGGGGCGTTTTCTCTTGTGCAGGTTTTTGCTGGGGCAGATACCGGTTGACAGTCACCTCTTCTCGTGCTACAATCCCGGTAAAACCACAGCCGGGAAACGCCCGGCGGCATGAAAGCGGGGAGCAGTTATGTATCAGCACCATTTGGATTCCATTGAAAAAATGAAGGAGTATTTCCGCCCCACAGAGGGCATCATCGCCTTGGTACTGGGCGGCTCGGTGGCCAAGGGCAACGAGCGGCCTGACTCCGACTTGGACGCCTTGGTCATCCTCACCCCAGAGGCCTACGCCAAAAAGCTGGCAGAGGGCCGCACGGCAGAGTGCGTGTTTGGCCACTGCACCTATGAGGGCGGCTACTTCGACGTGAAGTACATGACAAAGGACTACATCCAAGCCGCGGCCCAGCACGGCAGCGAGCCCACACGGAACTCCTTTGTGGGGGCCCGGGTGCTCTTCTCCAGCGACCCGGAGGTGGCGGAGATTCTCCCCAAAATCGGCGTGTTCCCCCTGTGGGAGCGGGAGGACAAGATGCTCTCCTTTTACGGCAACTACCGCTTGAACTGCGGCTATTTCCTCAAGGGCTGCAAGGCGGAGGGATATCTGCGGCTGCTCTCTGTGGGCCAGGTGGTGTACAGCGTGTACCGGATGATTCTCCAGGAGAACGAGATGCTCTTCCCCTGCAACCGCCGCTTAGAGGAGACCGTGGAGGCCGCCCCTCGCAAGCCAGAGGGCATTGTGGAGCTGGGCCGGCGGGCCGTGGCCACCCAGCGGGACGAGGACGTGGACGCCTTCTCCCAGGCCTATTTCCAGTGGACCACCTGGCACTTTCCAGAGGACCCCAGCCTGCCCCAGGCCCGCTACACCCAGGACTTTGAGCAGTGGTGGTACCGGCCCCGGCCGCTGGTCAACGAGTGGTAAGCCAGCCCCAAACATCTATGGATAAACTCCAAAGGCGCCTCCCAGCGGCGGGGGGCGCTTTTCTTTTCGGGCCGCGGCCAGTTGACAAGAAAATCACAGGATGCTACAATTTTATAGTATGGTCCGCCCAAAAGGGTGGGCCCGGAAAAATTGAGACTGTTCCAAAGGAGGAATTGCATTGCAGATTTATGTTTCCGCCAGCGTAAAGCGCAGCGGCGATGGCTCCCAGGCGGCGCCTTTCCAGACTATAAACGAGGCGGCCCAGGTGGCCGTTGCCGGCGATGAAGTCATCGTCCTGCCCGGCTATTACCGGGAGTGGGTCGACCCCAAAAACGGCGGCACGGCCGACGACTGCCGCATCACCTACCGTTCCCAGGTGCCCGGCGGCGCCGTCATCACCGGCTCGGAGGTTGTGAAGACTTGGGAGCCCTACCAGGGCGACGTGTGGGTGGCCCGCATCCCCAACGGCCTGTTTGGCAACTACAACCCCTACACCACGCTGATTGAGGGCGACTGGTACATCCCCTCCAAGCCCTTCCACACCGGCGAGGTCTACCTCAACGGCAAGTCCATGTACGAGGCCGAGGACCTGGAAGGCGTGCTCCAGCCCCAGGAGTACAAGTCCTCTTGGGATAGGGCTTTCACCATCTACCGCTGGTACACCTGCCAGGAGGATGGCAACACCGTGCTGTACGCCAACTTCCACGGCGCCAACCCTAACGAGGAAAACGTGGAAATCAACGTGCGCCGCAACTGCTTCTACCCCAGCAAGACCGGCGTGAACTACATCACCCTCTCCGGCTTTGTGGTGCGCCAGGCCGCCACCCAGTGGGCCCCTCCCACCGCCTACCAGGAAGGCATGATTGGCCCCCACTGGTCCAAGGGCTGGATTATTGAGGACTGCGAAGTCTCCGACTCCAAGTGCTCCGGCATCTCCCTGGGCAAGTTCCTTCAGCCGGAAAACGACAACAAGTGGCTGAAGACCAAGTACAAGGACGGCACCCAGACCGAGCGCGAGTGCATCTGCCTGGCCCAGATTCAGGGCTGGACCAAGGAGAACATCGGCCACCACATCATCCGCCGCTGCAACATCCACGACTGCGGCCAGACCGGCATTGTGGGCCACTTGGGCGGGGTGTTCTCCATCATCGAGGACAACCACATCCACCACATCAACAACAAGCAGAACCTCTCCGGCGCGGAGATTGGCGGCATTAAGATGCACGCCGCCATCGACGTGATTTTCCGCCGCAACCACATCCACCACTGCACCCGCGGCATCTGGCTGGATTGGCAGGCCCAGGGCACCCGCGTCACCCAGAACCTGTTCCACCACAACACCCTGCCCACCCTCAGCGAGAACCCCGACAAGGAGGAGTTCCTGGGCATTGGCGACGACATCTTTGTGGAGGTCTCCCACGGCCCCACGCTGATTGACAACAACATCCTGCTGTCCACCCGCTCTTTGAAGCTGGCTGCCCAGGGCATTGCCGTGGTGCACAACCTCATCGGCGGCGCCCTCACCTGCGTGGGCCGCGGCACGGACAACGGCGCCAAGACCCTGTCCTCCTCCCGCTACACCCCCTACCATGTGGCACACCGCACCGAGGTGATGGGCTTTATGACCTTCCTCCACGGCGACATGCGCTTCTACAACAACATCTTCGTCCAGCAGGACGTGCACCCCGCTTTGGTGAAGATGTGCGAGTTTGCCAAGGAGCACTACAACGAGTGGGACGACAACAACGTGGAAGTGGGCACCTTTAAGTACAACGGCTACCCAACCTTCGAGGAGTGGGACAAGCAGTTTGAGGGCTACTGCGGCATGGGTTCCGAGCCCAGCGACCGCTACTACAGCCACCTGCCCGTGTGGAGCGAGGGCAACGTCTACTTTGGCGGCGCCCAGCCCTGGGACAAGGAAAAGGACGCCAAGGTGGTGCCTGAGAAGGTCACCCTGAACCTGCGCGAAGAGGATGGCAAGTACACCTTGGAGACCAACCTCTACGAGCTGCTGCCCGAAGTGAAGGCCCCCGCTGTTTCCACCGAGCTGCTGGGCGCCGCCTTTGAGCCCGAAGAGAAGTTTGAGAACCCCGACGGCACCCCCATTGTGTTCAACCAGGACTACTTTGGCCGCCACCGGGCCATCAACCCCATGCCCGGGCCCTTTGAGTCCGCGGAAGAGCTCCAGGAAACCCTGTTTTGAGCGAAAACCTGACCCTGCGCCCCATTGGCCGCATCCGCACGGAGTTCCCGGAGAAATTCGGCATACCCCGGCAAAGCGGCCTGGTGGAGGAGCTGCGGGCCGTGGTGGAGTTTGAGCGGGAGTTCCGCGCCCCCGAGGCCTTCCGGGGCCTGGAGGGGTTCTCCCACCTGTGGCTGCTGTGGCACTTTACCCAGAGCCAGGGGTGGTCCCCCACGGTGCGGCCGCCCCGGCTGGGGGGCAACCAGCGGGTGGGGGTGTTCGCCACCCGGTCGCCCTTCCGGCCCAACCCCATCGGCCTTTCCTGCGTAAAGCTGGAGAAGGTGGACTACACCGCGCCGGGCGGCCCTGTGCTGCTGGTGCGGGGCGCCGACCTGCTGGACGGCACGCCCATCTTCGACGTGAAGCCCTACGTCCCCCTGGCGGACTGCCGTCCCCAGGCGGTGGGGGGCTTTTCGGACCAGCACCGGGAGGACGGCCTTTCTGTGGACTTCCCGCCGGCGCTGCTGGAGCAGGTGCCGGAGGAAAAGCGTGGGGCCCTGTTGGGCGTGCTTGCCCAGGACCCCAGGCCCTCTTACCAGCACGACCCCCAGCGGGTGTACGGCATGGCCTTTGCCGGGCTGGAGGTGCGCTTCACCGTGGAGGGCAATATCCTAACGGTACGGGGGATACAGGCAAAAGAATAAACCCTTTGGCGGGACGTCCCCAGTGGGCGCCCCGCTTTTTTGCGCCCGTTTCCGACGGCCTTCGCGGGGCGAATATGGTACCCTAATAGGCACGTCAAGTGGTCTTATACAGAAAACGCAGGTCTAATTTGTTCAGGAATTACAAAGTTTGCAAAGTATTTACCCAGGATTTAAAAGGAATCACTAAAAAGTACTTGAAATTTTTTTAGTTTATGTTATTATAACAGTAAAGAACCTGTGAAACCGGTGACAAAGGAGCGTTCAAACTATGGAACGTGAGAAGAATCTACTCAAAACCGGGCCCGGCAAGCAGCCGGATAACCCGCCGCTTTACCTGTTCCGCAGCGGCAAAAACCGCCGTTCTTACGAATATCTGGGCCTGCACAAGGCCACCCGCCAGGGCAAAGCGTGCATGGTGGCCCGGGTGTGGGCGCCCCACGCCAGAGAGGTCTCCCTGGTGGGGAATTTCTGCAACTGGGATAAAGCCAAGTATCCCCTGCAAAAAATTGACGACGCGGTGTGGGAGGGCTACACGGACTTTGTCTTTGAGCCCTACGAGCTGTATAAGTTCTACATCAAAACCGCCCAGGGCAAGGACACCTACAAGGCAGACCCCTTTGCCCGCCACACAGAGACGCGGCCCGGCACGGCCTCCCGCTGGGTGGAGCTGGAGGGCTACCAGTGGCACGATGGGGACTGGCTGCGCTATAAGGAGGAGAACCCCCACTACGAGCGGCCGGTGAACATCTACGAGGTCCACGCGGGCTCTTGGCGGAAATACGCCGACGGCAGCGTGTTCTCCTACGACAAGCTGGGGGATGAGCTCATCCCCTACGTGAAAGACATGGGCTTTACCCACATTGAGTTTATGCCCCTGACCGAGTACCCCTACGACGGCTCTTGGGGCTACCAGGTGATGGGCTATTTCGCCCCCACCTCCCGCTATGGGGAGCCCCAGGACTTTATGCGCTTTGTGGACAGGTGCCACCAGGCCGGCATCGGCGTCATCATGGACTGGGTGCCCGCCCACTTCCCCCGGGACGCCGCGGGCCTGGCCTCCTTTGACGGCACCCCCTGCTACGAGTACGAGGACCCCCGCAAGGGTGAGCACAAGGAGTGGGGCACCCTGGTCTTTGACTACGGCAAGCCCGAGGTGCAAAGCTTCCTCATGTCCAGCGCGGTGTACTGGCTGAAGGAGTACCACATCGACGGCCTGCGGGTGGACGCCGTGGCCTCCATGCTCTACCTGGACTACAACCGCCGGGACGGGGAGTGGATTCCCAACAAGGACGGCGGCAAGGAAAACCTGGAAGCCGTGGCCTTCCTCCAGGCGCTCAACGAGGCGGCCTTTGCCGAGGCGCCCCACTGCATGATGATTGCGGAGGAGTCCACCTCTTGGCCTCTGGTGAGCCGGCCCACCTACATGGGCGGCCTGGGCTTTAACTACAAGTGGAATATGGGCTGGATGAACGACATGCTCCGCTACATGTCCATGGACCCGCTGTTCCGCAGCGGCAACCACGACGCCCTGACCTTCTCCTTCTTCTACGCTTTCTCCGAGAACTTCATCCTGCCCATCTCCCACGACGAGGTGGTCTACGGGAAGGGGTCCCTCATCAATAAGATGCCCGGCGACGACAAGATGAAGGCCGACCAGATGCGGGCTTTCGTCAGCTATATGATGGCCCACCCGGGCAAGAAGCTCCAATTTATGGGCACGGAATTTGCCCAGAAGAACGAGTGGAACTTTGAAAAGGAGCTGGAGTGGGGCCTGCTCCAGTACCCCGAGCACCAGCAGGCCCAGGCCTTCTTCAAGGCGGTGAACCACTTCTACCTCTCCCGCCCCGAGCTGTGGGAGATTGACTTCTCCTGGGAGGGCTTTGAGTGGATTTCCAACGACGACTACCAGCAAAGCGTCATCGCCTTCCGCCGCAAGGCCAAGGACGGCCGGGAGCTGGTGGCGGTGTGCAACTTTGTGCCCGTCCAGCGGGAGAACTACTGCATCGGCGTGCCCATCCGGGGCACCTGGGCTGAGGTGTTCACCTCGGACGCCACGGCGTTCGGCGGCGGCGGCGTGACCAACGGCAGCGCCATTAAGACCCAGGACGTGCCCATGCACGGCTGCGAGCAAAGCGTCTCGCTGACCTTGCCGGGCTGCTCGGTGTTCTTCCTGGAGTGCGTGAAAAAGACCCCCAAGCGGGTCCGGCGCGCGCCCGCCAAAAAGACGGCATCCAAAACCGCGGCCAAGGCGAAACCCGCCGCGGAAGCCAAGCCCAAGGCAGAGAAAAAGCCTGCCCGGGGCGGCAAGAAAAAAACCGGGGCGAAAGCCCCCTGACACTGGGGTAAAGAAGCGGCCCGCCTTCCCGGCGGGGCATCCCCAGGGATGGGCCGCTTTTTCACACATAAACATAGAAAGATTAGGAGGACGCTAAAATGTTACCCAAACAAGAGGTTGTGGCCATGCTGCTTGCCGGCGGCCAGGGCAGCCGTCTGGGCGTGTTGACGAGGAACCTCGCCAAGCCCGCGGTGCCTTTCGGTGGGAAATACCGCATTATCGATTTTCCCCTTTCCAACTGCGTAAACTCCGGCATCGAGACGGTGGGTGTGCTCACCCAGTACCAGCCCCTGGAGCTGAATGACTACATCGGCAACGGGCAGCCCTGGGACCTGGACAGCAACAACGCCGGTGTCCACGTGCTGCCCCCTTACCAGAAGCAGAAAAAGACCGACTGGTACAAGGGCACGGCCAATGCCATTTATCAGAATATCCCCTTTATCGAGCGCTATAACCCCGATTACGTGGTGGTGCTCTCCGGCGACCACATCTACAAGATGGATTACTCCAAGATGCTGGCCTACCACAAGGAAAAGGGCGCTGCCTGCACCATCGCCGTGTACGAGGTGCCCATGGCAGAGGCCTCCCGCTTTGGCATTTTGAACACCAACGAGGACGGCTCTATCTACGAGTTCGACGAGAAGCCCAAGAAGCCCAAGAGCAATAAAGCCTCCATGGGCATCTACGTCTTCACCTGGGAAAAGCTGCGCAAGTACCTGGAGCAGGACGAGGAAGACCCCAAGAGCCAGAACGACTTTGGCAAGAACGTGCTGCCCGCCATGCTGAATGCCGGCGAGGCCATGTACGCCTACCGGTTTGAGGGCTACTGGAAGGACGTGGGCACCATCGACAGCCTGTGGGAATCCAACATGGATTTGCTGGACCCCAACGTGCCCCTGGAGCTCAACGACCCCGAGTGGCGCATCTACTCCCGCAACCCGGTTATGCCCCCCCACTATGTGGCCAAGGGCGCTACCATCCAGAACTCCCTGGCGGCAGAGGGCTGCAATGTTTACGGCACAGTGGATTTCTCCGTGCTGTTCGCGGGCGTGTACGTAGCCCCCGGCGCCACGGTGCGGGATTCCATCATCATGCCCGGCGCCCGCATTGAGGAGGGCGCCACGGTGCAGTACGCCATTGTGGCGGAGGATTCCGTGGTGGGCGCCAACTCCGTTGTGGGCCAGCGCCCCGAGGATGTGGAAAACAAAGAAGACTGGGGCGTGGCCGTCATTGGCCCGGGCTGCAAGCTGGCCCCCGGCACTGTGGTGCCCCCCAAGGCTATGATCGACGCTGAGGAGGTGGAGAAGTAATGCGCGGCAACGACGTTATCGGCATTTTGTTTGCCTATGTACATGAAGAGCGGGTGCGTGAACTGACCCAGAACCGGGTGATGGCTTCCGTGCCCTATGGCGGGCGCTACCGCCTGGTGGACTTCCCCTTGTCCAACATGGTGAATTCCGGTATCAACAAGGTGGGCGTTATCACCGAGCAGAACTACCAATCTTTGATGGACCATCTGGGCTCCGGCAAGGCCTGGGACCTCTCCCGCAAGCGGGAAGGCCTGTACCTGCTGCCTCCCTTTGGCGCGGAGACCATGCGCACCGAGGGCAAAATCAGCTCTTTGGCCTCCATCATGCGGTTTTTGAAGAATTCCCACGAGGAGTACGTGCTCCTCTCTGACTGTGACACCGTGGCCAACATCGATTACAAAGAGGTGTTCGCTCTGCACACCGCCAAAGAGGCGGACATCACCATCATCTACCGCCACGGCACCTCTCCCGATACGGACAAGAACGTGGTCTACACCGTGGACCCCGAGGGCTTTATCCGGGATATGGTGGTCAAGCGCGGCAGCGACACCGACTGCAACTTTGGCATGGGCATGTGCCTCATCGGCCGCAAGCGTCTGATGGCCATGATTGAAGAGTGCATGGGCCGCAACCTCTACGACTTTGACCGGGATCTGCTCCAGCGCAACCTGCCCGAGCTGCGGGTGGTGGGCTACGAGTTTACCGGCGCGGCTTACTGCATCTCCTCCTTGGGCAGCTACTTCAAGGCCAACATGGCTTTGATGGAGCCCAAGGTGCGCACCCAGCTTTTCGAGCCCAGCCGGCCTGTTTACACCAAGGTCCGCGACGACATGCCCACCCGCTACGGCCTGGGCTCTGTGGTGTCCAACTCCATTGTGGCCGATGGCTGCCTGATTGAGGGCGAGGTGGAGAACTGCGTGCTCTTTAGAGGCGTGCAGGTGCACAAGGGCGCCAAGCTGCGCAACTGCGTGATTATGCAGGATTCCATCATCGGCGAGAACAGCCGCTTGGACTTTGTGGTGGCCGATAAGGACACCGTGTTCGACCCCAACCGCACGCTGATGGGCTACCAGACCTATCCCGTGTTTGTGGCCAAGGGCAGCAAGGTGTAACAAAGCGCCCGGCCCGCCTCCGGCCCCGCCTGGCTCACTGCGGGGCGGCCCCGGCAGCACGGGGAACGGGGGGAGGACCCTGTGAGCGGAAAGACATTGAGGTACCAGTATGAAAGTTCTGTTTTGCGCCAGCGAGGCGCTGCCCTTCTCCGCCACCGGCGGGTTGGCAGACGTAGCCGGCTCTTTGCCCCAGGCGCTGCGGGCCCGGCTGATTGGCTGCCGGGTGGTGGTGCCCCTGTACGACGGCATCCCCCAAGAGCTGCGGGACCAGATGCACTTTGTCACCAGCATCAGCGTGCCGGTGGCATGGCGGCGGCAGTATTGCGGCATCTTTGAGGCCAAGGTGAACAACGTCATCTACTACCTCATCGATAACCAGTACTACTTCAAGCGCAGCGGCATTTACGGCCATTTTGACGACGCCGAGCGCTTTGCCTTCTTCTCCCGGGCCATTTTGGAGATGCTGCCCTATATCGACTTTAAGCCCGATATCATCCACGCCAACGACTGGCAGACCGCCTTGGTGCCCGTGTACTACCGGCTGTTCTACGCCAACAACGAGTGGTACTCTGGTATAAAGACGCTGTTTACCATCCACAACATCCAGTACCAGGGCCAGTATGGCAAGGAAATCCTGGAGGACGTGTTCGGCATCCCCAACTACGAGAGCTCTTTGCTGGAGTTCAACCGGGACGTGAACCTGATGAAGGGCGCCATTGAGTGTGCCAACTGGGTTTCCACCGTCAGCCCCACCTACGCCCAGGAGATTTTAGACCCCTGGTTTGCCCACAAGCTGGACCCCATCCTGCGGGAGCGCAGCTGGAAGCTCTCCGGCATTTTAAACGGCATTGGCACCGAGAACTACAACCCCGCCACCGACCCCAACATCTATGCCCACTACGCCCGGGAGGA
>MHCFR04200__coassemble_827_pt1 | contig 16097 bp, 16 predicted proteins | sample MHCFR04200__metabat2_high_PE_032 | metagenome-assembled genome bin MHCFR04200 | reverse complement strand
AAGGGTTGCAAATGGCGAGTAGTAAAACGCAGACTTTCCCCTCAATTTACTACTTTTTGTACTACTTTTGGGGGAAAAGATATGCGAATTTATGCCACGAAATGCCAAGGAGCAGGGTAAAAGTTGAGCTGGGAAAAATGCCCGGAAATCAAGAAAACACAGTGTTTTCAAGGAGTTTTGAATAGATGGTAAGAATACTTTTCGTGTGCCACGGCAACATCTGCCGCAGCCCCATGGCGGAATTCGTCATGAAAGACCTGGTGCGCAAGGCCGGGCTGGAGGAGTCTTTTTACATAGAGTCGGCGGCCACTAGCCGGGAAGAGCTGGGAAACCCCGTGTACCCTCCCGCCCGGCGGCAGCTGGCGGAGCACGGCATCAGCTGCCAGGGGAAAACAGCCCGGCAGCTCACCCGGGAGGACTACCAGTCCTTCGATTTGCTGGTGGGTATGGACTGGGCCAATCTGCGGAATATGGAGCGCATCTGCGGCGGCGACCCGCAGGGCAAGCTCCACCTGCTGCTGGATTACACCGCCCGCCCCGGCCAAGTGGCCGACCCCTGGTACACCGGGGACTTCGACGCCACCTGGCGTGATGTGCTGGAGGGCTGCCAAGGGCTGCTGGCCCAGCTGGCCCCGTAACACCGGGTTTTTTCACATAGCGGAAGCAGGTTGCATTCCACGGGGCGCTGTGGTATAATCGGAGTGCCCCCTGGGTAGGGGCGCAACAGACATATAGGTTCCTGACGCCAAAAACAGGCTTTGAGGCGGAAGGCCGGTCATAAACGTAGTTCACCGGGGGAGCCCCCGGTTCGTTTGCCGTGCCTTTCCGGGCGCGGCTTTTGTTTTGCCCAGGGACCGGCAAAAGGAGGTTTCCCTGTGGAAACAAGGATTGCCGTCATCGGCATTGTGGTGGAGGAGGAGCGCTCTGTGGAGCTTTTAAACGAAATCCTCCACGAGTACCGGGATGCCATCATTGGCCGCATGGGCATCCCCTACCGGCAGAAGGGCATCAGCATCATCAGCATCGCGGTGGACGCCCCCCAGGACACCATCTCCGCCCTGTCGGGCAAGGTGGGCAAGCTGCCGGGGGTCAGCTCGAAAACAGCCTACGCCGGGGTGAAAAAGTGAGCGCCCCCCAAAAGCTGGCGGAAACTTTGGCCGCCTGCCACAACCTGGAGGACGGCGAGCTGTTGCTGCTCCTGCGGGACAGCGGCCCCCACACCCGGGAGTTCCTGCGGCAGCAGGCCCAGGCCCAAGCCCAGGCTTTCTATGGCAGCCAGGTGTTCATCCGGGGGTTGATTGAGTTTACCAACTTCTGCAAAAACGACTGCTACTACTGCGGCATCCGCCGGAGCAATCCCCAGGCCCAGCGTTACCGCCTGAGCCAGGAGCAGATCCTCGCCTGCTGCCAGGCGGGCTATGGGCTGGGATTCCGCACCTTTGTGCTCCAGGGAGGGGAGGACCCCTGGTTCACCGACGAGCGCCTGTGCGCCATGGTCCGGGCCATCAAGGAGCGCTGGCCGGACTGCGCCGTCACCCTTTCCGTGGGGGAGCGCAGCCGGGAGAGCTACCGCCTGCTGAAAGAGGCCGGGGCCGATAGGTACCTGCTCCGCCACGAGACGGCCACCCCCGGCCACTACGCCAAGCTCCACCCGCCGGAGCTCTCCCTGGCCCACCGTTTGGAGTGCCTGCGGCAGCTGAAAGAGCTGGGCTACCAGGTGGGGGCGGGGTTCATGGTGGGCTCGCCCTACCAGACGCTGGAGGACCTGGTGCGGGATTTGCGCTTCCTCAAGGAGTTTGGGCCCCACATGGTGGGCATCGGCCCCTTTTTAAGCCAAAAGGACACGCCCTTCCGGGACTTCCCCAACGGCAGCGGGGAACTGACGTTGCTGCTGCTGTCCATTGTCCGGCTGCTGCTGCCGGGGGTGCTGCTGCCCGCCACCACCGCCTTGGGCACGCTGCTGCCCGGCGGCCGGGAACAGGGCATCCTCCATGGGGCCAATGTGGTGATGCCCAACCTCTCCCCCGAGGACGCCCGGGAGAAGTACACCTTGTACGACAACAAGCTGCACTCCGGGGCCGAGGCGGCGGAGAGCTTGAACCTGCTGCGAAAGAGCCTGGGTGGGATTGGCTACGAGGTGGCCGTGAGTAGGGGCGACAGTAAAGCGGTGTAAGAGAAACCCGCGCGCAAAGTTTTTTGTCGAAACTTTTTTCAAAAAACTTTCGGCCCTTCCCTGAATGGGGCGTAAGCTCGAAAAAACTAGGGAAACAGAGGCCAAAGGTCTGGCTTCCAGCGCACCAGGAAGGCGGGGCTCTGGGGCTGGGCAGTGTGCCAGCGCTTGCCCTCTCATTTGCCCAATGACGCAGATGGAACGCAGGATTTCCGGGGCGTTCAGCCCTGGCTGGTTCCTGTATCCACACTATGACAACTGATGGGAAAGTGTCTCTGACCCAGAAGAAAGGATGATTTTTCATGTACAATCCCAAGTCTTTGAAAGCCGAGGAATTTATCGACCACCAGGAAATCCTGGACACCTTGGCCTATGCCGATGAGAACAAAAACAACGTGGAGCTCATCGACCAGATTTTGAACAAGGCCCGGGAGCGCAAGGGCCTGTCTCACCGGGAGGCCTCTGTGCTGCTGGCCTGCGACATCCCCGAGAAGGTCCAGGAGCTGTACGCCTTGGCCGAGCAAATCAAAAAGGATTTCTACGGCAACCGCATTGTCATCTTCGCGCCGCTGTACCTGTCCAACTACTGCGTCAACGGCTGTTTGTACTGTCCCTACCACCAGAAGAACAAGCACATCCCCCGGAAAAAGCTGACCCAGGAGGAAGTGGAGAAAGAGGTCATCGCCCTGCAGGACATGGGCCACAAGCGCCTGGCCATCGAGACCGGCGAGGACCCCGTCAACTGCCCCATTGAGTATGTGCTGGACTGCATCCATACCATCTACTCCATCAAGCACAAAAACGGCGCCATCCGCCGGGTGAACGTGAACATCGCCGCCACCACCGTGGAGAACTACCGCAAGCTGAAGGAGGCGGGCATTGGCACCTACGTCCTGTTCCAGGAGACCTACCACAAGGAGAGCTACGAGCACCTGCACCCCACCGGCCCCAAGAGCAACTACTGCTACCACACCGAGGCCATGGACCGGGCCATGGAGGGCGGCATTGACGACGTGGGCCTGGGCGTGCTGTTCGGCCTGGAGCTGTACCGCTATGAATTCGCCGGGCTGCTGATGCACGCCGAGCACCTGGAGGCCGTCCACGGGGTGGGGCCCCACACCATCAGCGTGCCCCGTGTGAAGCACGCCGACGACATCGACCCCGACGAGTTCGACAACGGCATTGACGACGACACCTTCTTGAAAATCTGCGCCTGCATCCGGGTGGCCGTGCCCTACACCGGCATGATTATGTCCACCCGGGAAAACCAGTCCGTCCGGGAGCGGGCGCTGCATCTGGGCATCTCCCAGGTGTCCGGCGGCAGCCGCACCAGCGTGGGCGGCTACACCGAGGAGGAGCGCCCCCACGACACCGAGCAGTTCGACGTCAGCGACAACCGCACCTTGGACGAGGTGGTGGCCTGGCTGATGGAGCTGGGGTACATCCCCTCCTTCTGCACCGCCTGCTACCGGGAGGGTCGCACCGGCGACCGCTTTATGAGCCTGTGCAAGAGCGGGCAGATCCAGAACTGCTGCCACCCCAACGCCCTGATGACGCTGAAGGAGTACCTGATGGACTACGCCGCCCCGGAGACAAAAGCCATCGGGGAGAAGCTGATCCAAGCGGAGCTGGAGAACATCCCCAAGGAGAAGGTCAAGGAGATCTGCAAGGACCACCTGGAGAAGATCGAGCAGGGCATCCGGGACTTTCGGTTCTAAGTCCGTGGCCGGACTGGACGAGTCGCGCTTTGGGGGCGGCGGCTACGGCCGCGCCTGTGCCGATAGTTAGCGCACGTCCGCGCCGTAGGTGAGTAAAAGTTTTTAGTCAAGTTTTTTTCAAAAAACTTGTGGGGTTTGGGGTGAAACCCCAAGACCTTACAGGGGTGCGGGGGGTCCTGGTGCCCGGTGGGCACCGTTCAGGACCGACCGAGGCGGCAGCCGAGCCCAGCCACCGCCTTCCCCTACTCCAAAAAAAGGGGGGACGTACGTCCCCAAAATCTCTTACGCATGGTAAGACAGGCGAGACCAAATCCCCAAGGTCTTCCTGGCATTAGCAAGCGCAAAGGCTTGCGCGAAAACTTTTCGTTTCCGGCACAATACATTCGATTCGACCAGTGAAAGGAGGCACTGCCACCATGAGCTTAAACGACACCCCCTCCGCGGAGAGGGTACACATCGGCTTCTTCGGCCGCAGAAATGCCGGTAAATCCAGCGTGGTCAACGCCGTGACAGGCCAGGAGCTTTCCGTGGTCTCCGACGTGAAGGGCACCACCACCGACCCGGTGCTGAAATCCATGGAGCTGCTGCCCATGGGGCCGGTGGTCATCATCGATACCCCCGGCTTTGACGACGAGGGCTCCCTGGGAGAGCTGCGGGTGAAAAAGACAAAGCAAATCCTCAACCGGGCGGACTGCGCCGTGCTGGTGGTGGACGCCACCCAGGGCTTGACTCCCGCGGACCAGGAGCTCATCGCCCTGTTCCAGCAGAAGAGCATTCCCTATCTGGTGGCCTACAACAAGAGCGACCTGGCCGCCGCGCCCCAGCTGGGGGAAAAGGAGCTGGCCGTCAGCGCCGTGACAAGAGAGGGCATTGAGGAGCTGAAGGAGCGCATCGCCCGGCTGACCCGCTCGCAGGGGGAGGACAAGCGCCTGGTGGGCGACCTGCTCACCCCCGGAGACCTGGTGGTCCTTGTCACTCCCATTGACAGCGCCGCCCCCAAGGGCAGGCTGATTTTGCCCCAGCAGCAGACCATCCGGGACGTGCTGGACGCGGACTGCACCGCCATTGTGGTGAAGGAAAACACCCTGGCCCCCACTTTGGAAAAGCTGGCGGTCAAGCCCCGCATGGTCATCACCGACAGCCAGGCCTTTGCCCAGGTGGACCGGGACACCCCAAAGGACATCCCCCTGACCTCCTTCTCCATTTTGATGGCCCGCTATAAGGGCTTTTTGGAGGATGCTGTCCGGGGCGTGGCCGCCATCGACCGGCTGCAGGACGGGGACCGGGTGCTCATCGCCGAGGGCTGCACCCACCACCGCCAGTGCGAGGACATCGGCACGGTGAAAATCCCCCGGTGGCTGGGGGAGTACACCGGCAAGGACCTGGAGCTGGAGCACTCCTCTGGCCGGGACTTCCCCGAGGATTTGTCCCCCTACCAGCTGGTCATCCACTGCGGGGGCTGCATGCTCAACGGCCGGGAGATGGACTACCGCCGGAAAACCGCCGCCGACGCGGGCGTGCCCTTTACCAATTACGGCATCACCATCGCCCACTTAAAGGGCATCCTCAAGCGCAGCGTGGAGCTGTTCCCAGACCTGTACGCCCTGCTGCCCTAGAGCCGAATTTCCATTTGACAAGCACCCCCTGGTTGTTGTACAATACTAGGCAGTAACGGGCCCGCCCGTCCTCTGCCCCTATAGTTAAACGGATATAATAAACCCCTCCTAAGGGTTAGTTATCGGTTCGATTCCGGTTGGGGGTGCCAACAAAGAAAGCCTCCGGCGTTTGCCGGGGGCTTTTTTGCGTGGTTTTGGGGGGAGGGAGTCACCCCACCTTCTTCCCTGTATACAGCTGGTAATACCGGCCCTGCTGCTGGATGAGCTGGTCGTGGGTGCCACGCTCGATGATGCGGCCCTGCTCCAGCACCATGATGCAGTCGGAGTTCTGCACTGTGCTCAGCCGGTGGGCGATGACAAAGGTGGTGCGGCCGGTCATCAGGGCGTCCATGCCCTGCTGGACCAGGGCCTCGGTGCGGGTGTCGATGGAGGAGGTGGCCTCGTCCAAAATCAGCACCGGCGGGTCCGCCACGGCAGCCCGGGCGATGGACAGCAGCTGCCGCTGGCCTTGGCTCAGGTTGGCGCCGTCCCCGGTGAGGACTGTGTTGTACCCGTCGGGCAGGCGGCGGATGAAGCCGTCGGCGTTGGCCAGCTTGGCCGCGGCGATGCATTCCTCGTCGGTGGCGTCCAGGCGGCCGTAGGTTGATGTTTCTTCTCTTCATGGCAAGTCCTCCCTTCATTCGCCCTGGGCCTGGTCAAAGTCGCCGCCGCCCTGGGTTTGCGCCTGGTAGATTTCCTGGTAGATTTTGTTATTCTCCAGCAGCTGCTGGTGGGTGCCAAAGCCGTTGACCCGGCCGTTGTCCAGCACCAGGATGCGGTCCGCGTCCTGCACGCTGGAGACCCGCTGGGCAATGATAATCTTGGTGGTGCCGGGGATGCTGCTGGCGAAGGCCTGGCGGATTTTGCTGTCCGTGGCGGTGTCCACGGCGCTGGTGGAGTCGTCCAGGATGAGCACCTTGGGCCGCTTCAGCAAGGCCCTGGCGATGCACAGCCGCTGCTTCTGCCCGCCGGAGACGTTGGTGCCGCCCTGCTCGATCCAGGTGTTGTAGCCCTCTGGAAAGCGGTTGATGAACTCGTCCGCGCAGGCGGCCTGGCAGGCGGCCTGGCACTCCTCCAAGGTGGCGTCCTCCTTGCCCCAGCGCAGGTTGTCCAAGATGGTGCCGGAGAACAGCACGTTCTTTTGAAGCACCACGGCCACCTGGTTGCGCAGCGCCTCCATGTCGTACCGGCGCACGTCCACGCCGCCCACCTTTACGGTGCCGGCGTCCACATCGTACAGCCGGCTGATGAGGTTGGCGAAGGTGGACTTGCCGCTGCCTGTGCCGCCGATGACGCCGATGGTCTCCCCGCTGCGGATGTGCAGGTCCACGTCTTGGAGCACCTGGTCGCCGGTGCCGTGCTTGTAGGAGAAGCTGACGTGGTCAAAGTCGATGGAGCCGTTCTCCACCTGGGTGACAGGCCGCTGGGGGTCGGCTAAGTCGGGCCGCTCATGTAAGACCTGGGCGATACGCCGGGCGCTGGCCAGGCTCATGGTGAGCATGACAAAGACCATGGAGAGCATCATCAGGCTCATCAGCACGCTGAGCACGTAGCTGAACAGGGAGGTCAGCTGGCCGGTGGTCAAATCCCCCGCCACGATGAAGTGGGCGCCAAACCAGGAGATGGCAATCATGCAGCCGTAGACAATCAGCATCATGATGGGGTTGTTCAAAGCCAGGCGGCTTTCCGCCTTGACAAAGAGCCGGTACAGGTTTTCCGCCGCGGCCTTGAACTTGTGGTTCTCGTAGTCCTCCCGCACAAAGGCCGTCACCACCCGGATGGCGGTGACGTTCTCCTGGACGCTGGCGTTTAAGTCGTCGTACTTCTCAAAGACCTGGTTGAAGATGCGGGTGGCCTTGGACATAATCAGCACCAGGGCCGCAGCCAGCACCACCAGAGCTTCACGTCACCCAGCCGGCGGTCACCCAGCAAATCCACTCCCTGGAAAAGGAGCTGGGGGCCACCTTGTTCCAACGCACCACCCGCAAGGTCAGTCTGACCGCGGAAGGGCTGGCCTTTCTCAGCGACGCCCAGCAAATCCAGGCCCTGACCCACCGGGCCTTAGACCGGTTCGCCCACCCCCAAGACCAGCCCTTTGTGCCCTTCTCCTTGGGGAGTGTGTTCCACCTCCACCTGCTGTGGCTGGCGCCCGCGTTGCGGCGGCTGCGGGAGGAGCTTCCCAGCCTGCACCCCATGCTCCAGGTGGCGGGCGGGCCGTACCTCCAGCAGCTGCTGGAGGAGGGCAGCCTGGAGGGCGTGCTGGGCTTCGCGCTGCCGGCCCGGCGGAAAAGCGGCATCTCCTTCCAAGAGGTGCGCCGGGCGCCCATGGTGTGTTTGCTGCCGGAGGGCCATCCCCTGGCCGGCCGGGAGAGCCTCTCCCTGGAGGATTTGTCCGGCCAGCGCCTGGTGCTGTTCGACCCCTCCAAGCCCATCCCCATCACCACCGGCGCCATGAGCCAGATGCTGGGCGCCCGCACCCCGGCGGAGCTGTACTTTGCCCAATCCCCAGAGGCCATGGCGGCCCTGGTCCAGGCGGGGTATGGGGCTGGCTTTTTGCCGGATGTGTTCCCGCCCTGGGGCTGCGGCTGCGCCCGGGTCCCCCTGCGGGGCATGGAGCCCGCCTCCCTGGGGCTTTACTACCGGGCCCGCCAGGCCAGCGCTCCTCTAAAGGCGCTGCTGCGCATCCTGCGGGAGTGTGACAGCCGCCCCAAGCCCCGGGAAACCATGGGAAAACACCGGGATATTTGAAAAAATGCTTGCTTTTTTCCCGCTCCCGTGGTATCATAATATCCGCCTTATAAGACATGAAGGAGGTGTGACTGATGCCCAACATTAAATCGGCCAAGAAGCGTGTGAAGGTGATTGCCACCAAGACGATGCAGAACAAGGCCATCAACTCCCAGCTGAAGACGGAGATTAAGAAGGCCAACGCTGCCCTCGAGTCCGGCGCGGAGAACAAGGCTGCCGCCGTGCGCGTCGCTATCAAGAAAATCGACCAGGCCGCCGCCAAGGGGATTCTCCCCAAGAACACCGCTGCCAGAAAGAAGTCCGCCCTCGCCAAGAAGCTCAACGCGAGTGCGTAAGATGCGGCGTTCGCGTATCATTTGCGAAGACTAGTCTTTATACAAAAAACAGTGCGCAGGGCATAGAAGGGCCCGGCCAGGGGTAGCTGCCCAGGCCGCCTTCGGGAAATTGCCTTTGCGCTGTTTTTTTGCCCATTTTCCCGGTTGACTTTTTCCCCGGGATTGGGTATGATAAACTATAAGAAACGGAACACTAAATGCGTGGAGGTGCTCGACGATGAAAAAAGGAAGCAAGCTGGCGCTGTTCCTTGGCGTTGTGGCCGCGGTGGCGGCTGTTGTGGCGGCCCTGTCCGCTTTGCTGCTCTATTTGGATAAGAAGAAGGACGACGAGGAGCTGGAGCACTATCTGGATTGCTCCATCCAATAAGGCGGCATAGAAAACGGAACAAAAAAACGGCGGGAAGCTTTCCCGCCGTTTTTGCTGTTTTTACCGCTTTTTCGCGCCGATGAAGCTGACGCTCTGGTCTGGCGCCACGGTGATGCCCCGGGTGTCCGGGCTGGTGGCGTAGTAGGTCTTGTCCTGGAAGATGGGGTAAAAGACGTACTGCTCTTGCAGGAGCTGCTCCGCCGTCTGGTAGGAGGCCAGGTCAAAGGTGAGGGACTCCAGGGCCTGGTCGTACTCGGGGCTCTCCAGCAAGGCGGGCACGGCGGTGCTCTCAAAGGACTTGAGCACGTCGTAGGGGGAGGTGCCCCCGGCCCGCAGGGTGAACAGGGCGGCCTCGTAGTTGCCGGAGGCGATGCGGCTTTGGAAGGTGCTGGGGGAGACCCGCTCCAAGTTGAAGGCGTTGCCCAGGGCGCTGTTCCACGCCGCCAGGAAGGTGTTCACCACCGCCACGGACTCGGGGTCGTCTGCGCACAGCACGGTGATGCTGGGCATCTCCTCCAAGCCCAGCTGCCGCAGCAGGGAGGGGATGCCCTGGGCTGCCTCTGTGTCCTGGAGGGTGTAGGCCTGTGTCCCAGGGGCGTAATAGGGCTCCCCGTCCCACAGCACGCAGGCCGGCATAATGCCCTGGGCCTCCACGGCGTCGCCCCGCTGGGCCAGAAGGTCCTGGCGGTTCAGCGTCTTGAAAAACAGGGAGCGCAGCGTGGCGTCCGAGAGCTTGTCCGAGGCGGGGTTTAGCAGCAGGCCTGTCACCGCGTCGTCCAGGGCCATGACGCCGCAGCCCGCCTCTTGGGCCTGCTGGGCCTGGGCTTCCGTCAAGGTGAGGATGTCCACCTCCCCGCTGGTCAGGGCGGTGACAGGGTCTGTCTCGTAGGCCTCGTCGTAGTCGATGAGGAAGGTGACGCTGGCCGCCTGCACCCGGCGCTCCCCCCGGTAGGTGTCCGAGCGGCTCACGGTGATGGAGCGCTTGCCGCTGTCCGTCTGCCAGGCGTAGGCGGAGCCAAAGGTGAAGGGGCCGTTGGTCAGCAGGTACTGGGAGGAAAGCCCGTAGTGCCCCTGGCAGGATTCAAAATAAACCTGGCTGCAGGGCATGTAGTGGGCCCCGGCGGTGAGGGCGGGGAAGTCCGGGTTGCTTTTCTCCAGGCGGATGATTAAGGTGTGCTCGTCCTCGGCCACCACCCCCAAGGTGGAGGCGTCCCCCTCCCCGGCGGCAAAGCTCTTGGCCCCCCGGATGAGCAGCAGGTCCCCGGGGGTGCTGCCTGTGGCAGGGGAGAGGGCCCGGGTGATGCCGTAGACAAAGTCCTGGGCGGTCAGGGGGTTGCCGTCGCTCCACTGGGCGTTCCGCCGCAGGTGGAAGGTGAACTCCGTGCTGTCGCTGTTGGCTTCCCAGCTGCGGGCCACCCCCGGGATGGCCTCGCCGTCCTCGTCGATGCGGCACAGGCCCTCAAACAAGGAGCTGATGACCAGCTCCGCCGCGCTGTTGGAGGCCGTCTGGGGGTCCAGGGAGGTGACGTTCTGCTCCAGCAGATAGGTAAAGCTGGCGTCTGCCTTGTAGCTGCCGCAGCCGGCGCACAGGCAGAGCAGCAGCGCGCACAGCAGCACCGAAACAATCCGTTTTCCCATGGGACATCCCCTTTTCCGTTGCGTGATGAAATTTAGTATACACAGCAAAGCCTGCGCTATTGTTCCCAAGAAGAAAAAAGAACGGTGAATTTCCCTTCTATCCTTTTGACGCGTTCCCGGGCGGAAAGGGAAGGCCCCAAGGCTGGATTTTTCTCCTTCCATCCGCTATACTGTTTTCAGCACACCAAAGGAGGAAACACCATGAGCAGTTTGGGAAATAGCCTGTACAGTGCCCGGAAAAGCAAGGGCCTCACCCAGGAGGAGGTGGCGGAGAAGCTGGGGGTCAGCCGCCAGACCATCTCCAAGTGGGAGCTGGACGAAACGCTGCCGGACATCCGCCAGGCCAAAAGCTTGGCCCAGCTTTACCGCACCACCTTGGACGACTTGCTCCAGTACGACGGCCAGGTGGAGGAAATCCAGCGTGTCATCCGGCACACCAGCCAGGAGACCCAGCAAAAGGTGGACTGGACCAAACTGTGGGGCGAGATGTACCCTGTTCTCACCACCTACCCCCAGCAGGTGGACATCCCCCGCTACACCGCGCCCCTGGCGGCGCTGCTCCAGGATTTGGAATCCACCTACCACTACACGCCCTTGGACGCCTTTTTGGTGCTCAAGGACATCCTGGGCAAGATGTGGACCGGCCAGGGGAAAGACGCCTGAAAGAAATCTTACGAATTTCCTACACTTTTTCCGGTTCTCTTGCGTTTTCTGTGGGATATGCTATTCTATAGATGGGAGAATCTGCGGAGAAAAAGGAGGAATTTCTATGAAAAAGAAAGTGGCGGCGGCCATGGCGTTGTCCTTTGTCACGGTGTTTTTGCTTGGGAGCGTGGTGCTGGCCCAGCTGCGGATACGGGATAGGCAAGAGGCGCTGGCGTTTCAAATCACCAATAACTTCTCTGCTGTCCACAACGCTATCAGTGAGAACGTGCCCCAGGAGCAAAAACCTCAACGCGTCTTAGAAAACTACACCCAGAGGACCATAGGCGCCCTGGAAGAAGAACTGGACCTGTACAGCCATTTCCACCGCCGTTCTCAAGCAAACCAGGTGTGGAATGATTTGTTGTATTATGTGGCACGTATGGCTACAAAAACACTGCCGGAGCAAAACCCTTCCGAGGAATGCCGTCAAAAGGCCGAGGAATGCTTGGCTATGCTGGAGCCCTATGTGCGGGCGCTGCTCTACACAGAGGATGGGGAGCAGTATCCCAGTACGGCGGAGGGGCTGCAGGAGGGCATGGAGGCGGCTTGCCAGAGGATGGACACCCCAGAGTACGAGCAGCTGTATTTTGACATGATTGATATTATCCACGAATCTTGAAAGACATGTGAAAAAAACCAGCCCGCGCTGGCCTGTTTCCAAGGCAGTGCGGGCTGGCTGTTTTTTTGTGGGGATAGAGCTTACAGGATGATGCTTTCGCCGGTCATCTCGGCGGGCTGCTCCAGGCCCAAAACCTTCAGCATGGTGGGGGCGATGTCCGCCAGGCGGCCGCCTTCCCGCAGCTGGCAGGGGTGGTTGATGACGCAGAAGGGCACGGGGTTGGTGGTGTGGGCGGTAAAGGGAGTGCCGTCGTCGTCCACCATCTTGTCGGCGTTGCCGTGGTCGGCGGTGAGCAGCACGCAGCCGCCCATCTCCTTCACAGCCTCCACCACGCGGCCCACGCAGGTGTCCACGGCCTCCACGGCCTTCACAGCGGCCTCGAACACGCCGGTGTGGCCCACCATGTCGCAGTTGGCGTAGTTGAGGATGAGGGCGTCGTACTTGCCGGACTTCACGGCCTCCACCATCTTGTCGGTGACCTCATAGGCGCTCATCTCGGGCTGCAAATCGTAGGTGGCCACAGCGGGGGACTTGACCAGAATGCGGTCCTCGCCGGGGTATTGCTTCTCCACGCCGCCATTGAAGAAGAAGGTGACATGGGCGTACTTCTCCGTCTCGGCGATGCGCAGCTGGGTCAGGCCCTTGTTGGAGATGTACTCGCCAAAGGTGTTCACCAGGCTCTCGGGCTTGTAGGCCACCTCCACGTTGGGCATGGTGGCGTCGTACTGGGTCATGCACACATAGGTCAGAGGGAAGAAGCCCTTCTTCCGCTCAAAGCCGGTGAAATCGGGGTCCACCAAGGTGCGGGTGATTTCCCGGGCGCGGTCGGGGCGGAAGTTGTAGAAGATGACGCTGTCGCCCTCGCTGATGGGCTCGGCACCCTTGACAACCGTGGGCACCACAAACTCGTCGGTAACTTCCTTGTCGTAGGAGTTCTGCATGGCGCACAGGGGGCACTCGGCCTGCTCGCCCTCGCCGTAGACCATGGCGGCATAGGCCTTCTCCACACGCTCCCAGCGGTTGTCCCGGTCCATGGCGTAGTAGCGGCCCATGACGGTGGCAATCTTGCCCACGCCGATTTCCTCCAGCTTGTCCATCAATTCCTTGACGTAGTCCTTGCCGCTGGAGGGAGGCACGTCGCGGCCGTCCATAAAGCAGTGGACGAACACCTTCTCCACGCCCACGCGCTTGGCCATTTCCAGCAGAGCGTACAGGTGGGTGTTGTGGCTGTGCACGCCGCCGTCGGACAGCAGGCCCATCAAGTGGAGCGCCTTGCCGTTGTCCTTGGCGTTGTTCATGGCCTTCAGCAGGGCCTCGTTCTTATCCATGTCGCCGTCCTGGGCGGACTTGGTGATGCGGGTCAGCTCCTGGTAGACAATGCGGCCGGCGCCGATGTTGGTGTGGCCCACTTCGCTGTTGCCCATCTGGCCGTCAGGCAGGCCCACGTCCATGCCGGAGGCGCCAATCTGGGTGTGGGGGTTCTCAGCGAAGATTTTATCCAGGTTGGGTTTGTTGGCGGCGGCAATGGCGTTGCCCTCGGTGGGGGCGATGCCGAAGCCGTCCAAGATCATCAAAACGAGAGGTTTTTTCATAGTAATGACACATCCTTTCCCAGGCTTTCCAGACGGAAAGCCTGATAAAGGTCGCACCGTTCGGTGCGCCTATTCACTTCTTTCTTGAGAGAAAGAAGCAAAGAACTTTTTCGTCGCGATTTCGTTCGCCTTGCTCACTCCCCTCCATGGAGGAGGCGGCAGCGGCGCCCGCGTTTTTTCGCTTCTACCGTTATCCTTCCTGGCTGGGTTTCCCTTCGTAATCCAGGACGATTTTCTTGCAGTCCCTGCAAAGCCACCCGGGGAAGGAACAAGAGCTGAACAGCTTGTTGTCCAGCAGGATCTCGCCGTCTTTCGGCATCAGGGTCAAAGAATGGGGCTTTTTCACCCAGGCCGCCCGCTGGTTGGTCTGTACAAAGCCCGGTTCCATCTCTTTGCCGCAAACAGGGCAGTTCATGGAGTAGCCTCCTAACAACATGTTTTCCAAAAAGTTAATGAAACGCAGAGAGAAAAACATGGTTCTGCGGCTTGCCGCAGAATGCAAGCCGGAGTTTGGCTTGCAAATGTTTTTCTTTGTAGACTGCGCAAGCAGTTTACTTCGTGGCTGCAACGATGGTGGCGAAGTCCTGGGGCTTCAGGGAGGCGCCGCCAATGAGGCCGCCGTCCACGTCGGGCTGGGCCAGCAGCTCGGCAGCGTTGCCGGCGTTCATGGAGCCGCCGTACTGGATGGTGATGCCGTCGGCAGCGGCCTGGCTGTACACAGAGGCGATGCACTCCCGGATGGTGTGGCACACCTCGTTGGCCTGCTGGGCCGTGGCGGTCTTGCCGGTGCCGATGGCCCACACGGGCTCGTAGGCGATGATGATGCGCTTCAGCTCCTCCTCGGAGACGCCGCCCAGGGCAATCTTTGTCTGCATGGAAACCAGCTCGCTGGTGATGCCCTGCTCCCGCTGCTCCAGGGTCTCGCCCACGCAGAGGATGACGGTCAGGCCGGCATCCAAAGCGGCGCGCACACGCTTCTGCACGGTGACGTCGGTCTCGCCGAAGTACTGGCGGCGCTCGCTGTGGCCGATGATGACGATGTTCACGCCCATGGAGCTGAGCATCTCAGCGCTGATTTCGCCGGTGTAGGCGCCGCTCTTTTCCCAGTGGCAGTTCTCCGCGCCAATCTGGATGTTGGTGCCAGCGGCGGCCTCCTGGGCGGAAGCCAGGTCCACAAAGGGGGTGCAGGCCACAACGTCGCAGGCCGCGTCCTTCACCAGGGGGGCGATGGCGGCAATCAGCTCTTTGGCCTCGGCGGGGGTCTTGTTCATTTTCCAGTTGCCGGCGATGACAACCTTGCGCAGTGCTTTATTCATGAGAATTCTCTCCTTTGGTAGTATGGTGTGGTGTTTATCAAAAATGCGGCGGCTTGGGGCCGCCGCATTCTCGGTGCAGTGATTTATTTATCGGCAATGCAGGCGATGCCGGGCAGGACCTTGCCCTCCAGGTACTCCAGGGAGGCGCCGCCGCCGGTGGAGATGTGGGTGATCTGGTCGGCGTAGCCCAGCTGCATCACAGCAGCAGCGGAGTCGCCGCCGCCGATGATGGTGGTGGCGTCGGTCTCGGCCAGGGCCTTGGCCACAGCGCGGGTGCCCTCAGCCAGCACGGGGTTCTCAAACACGCCCATGGGGCCGTTCCAAACCACGGTCTTGGCGGACTTCACAGCCTCGCCGAACAGCTCGCGGGTCTTGGGGCCAATATCCAGGCCCATCTTGTCGGCGGGAATCTTGGCAGAGTCCACGACCTCGGTGGCAATCTCGGCGTCGATGGGCTCGGGGAACGCGGTGGCAATCACAGTGTCCACGGGCAGAAGGAGCTTTACGCCCTTCTCCTCGGCCTGCTTGAGCATGTTCTGGCAGTACTCGATCTTCTCCTCGTCCACCAGGGAGGTGCCAACCTCTTTGCCCTGGGCCTTCAGGAAGGTGTAAGCCATGCCGCCGCCAATGATGAGGGTGTCCACCTTGGTCAGCAGGTTCTCAATAACGCTGAGCTTGTCCGCCACCTTGGCGCCGCCCAGAATGGCCACGAAGGGACGCACGGGGTTCTCCACAGCGTTGCCCAGGAACTCGATTTCCTTGCTCATCAGGTAGCCCACAGCGGTGTCCTTGATGTGGTCGGTGACACCGGCGGTGGAGCAGTGGGCGCGGTGAGCGGAGCCGAAGGCGTCGTTGACATACACCTCGGCCAGGCTGGCCAGCTCGCTGGAGAAGGGCTCCAGGTTCTTGGTCTCTTCCTTGCGGAAACGGGTGTTCTGCAGCAGCACCACGTCGCCGTCGTTCATAGCGGCCACAGCGGCCTTGGCGTTTTCGCCCACCACGGTGTCGTCATCGGCAAAGACCACGGGCTGCCCCAGCAGTTCCGAGAGGCGAACAGCGCAGGGGGCCAGGCTGAACTTGGCCTCGGGGCCGTTCTTCGGCTTGCCCAGGTGGCTGCACAGGATAACCTTGCCGCCGTCGGCCACCAGCTTCTTGATGGTGGGCAGGGCCGCCACAATGCGGTTGTCGTTGGTGATGACGCCGTCCTTCATGGGGACGTTGAAGTCAACACGGA
>MHCFR04200__coassemble_528_pt1 | contig 21575 bp, 20 predicted proteins | sample MHCFR04200__metabat2_high_PE_032 | metagenome-assembled genome bin MHCFR04200 | reverse complement strand
AAGGTGAAGGTGCCGTGCTGGTTCTGGATGGTGGTGTCCACCGCGTCCCGGGTGGTGCCGGCAATGTCCGAGACGATGCAGCGGTTCTCCCCTGCCACCTTGTTCACCAGGGAGGACTTGCCCACGTTGGGCTTACCGATGACAGCCACCTTGATGATGTCGCCCTCGTCGTCGTCCTCCACGTCCTCGGGCAGGACGTCGCAGACACGGTCCAGCAAATCGCCGGTGCCGTGGCCGTGGACCGAGGACACCATCACCGGGTCGCCCAGGCCCAGGTTGTAGAACTCGTAGAACTCCGCCGGGGGCTCGCCTACGGTGTCGCACTTGTTGACGCACAGCACCACCGGCACCCCGCTTTTCAGCAGGATGTTGGCCACGTCCGCATCTGTGGCGGTGACGCCGGTGCGGATGTCCGTGACGAAGATAATGGCGCTGGCGGAGTCGATGGCGATTTGGGCCTGCTCCCGCATCTGGGTTAAAATCACGTCCTTGCTGGCGGGCTCAATGCCGCCGGTGTCCACCAGAGAGAACTTGCGGCCGCACCACTCGGCGTCGCCGAAAATGCGGTCCCGGGTGACGCCGGGGGTGTCCTCCACAATGGAGAGCCGCTGCCCCACAATCTTGTTGAACAAAGTGGACTTGCCCACATTGGGCCGCCCCACAATGGCCACGATTGGCTTTGCCATGTTTTCACCAATCCTTTCTAAAAAGCGGGAAACCCGCCTGTGTTTCTTTTCCTATCCCATGTTTTAGAAAGCCTGCCCCGCCCCGGTTTACCGGTGCTCCCAAGAGCCCTCGTAGGGGTTAAAGCCGGGGGTTTCCGGCTCCGGCAGGCCGCAGATGGCGCACACCAGGGCCTCCCCCGTGCTGCCCACCCGGCGGCAGGGCACCCCCAGGGCGGCGGAGAGCTCCTCCCGGGTCATGTCGTCCAGGAAGATGTCCTCCCCGGCCTTCATCATGTTGGTGGCCAGCAGCACCTCGTCCCCCAAGTCCCGGCCCCGGAGGTTTTTCAAAATGTCCTGGCCGGTGAGCAGCCCGGTGACGTTCACCGTGCCGCCGAAGAAGTCGTTGTGCACCGGCAGCAGGTCGATACTAATATTATGGCATTTCCGCCGCAATCCGTCAAGAAGCTGGTTGAGGAACTGGAAGCCGCACTCCCCGGTGGGGATGGTCACGCGGCGGGGGATGTCCGGCAGCTCCAAATCCTCCAGGGCCCAGTCAAACTCGTCCTGGAGGTTGCGCAGCATGCCCACGCCGTTTTCAATTTGGGGGAAGTCCTCGTAGAACTCCAGGGGCGGGATGGGCCGGCCGGCCAGCAAATACAGCTCGTCCGAGGCGTACACCGTGCGGGCGCCCCGCTCCGCTTTCCACCGGGCGCCCCAGCGCTCCAAGATGTCCAGGGCCTCCCCGGCGGTCTGCCGGTTAAAGGGCACCAGGGGGTACAGGCCCTCCCGGTAGCGGGTGAGGCCCACCGGCACACAGGCCACGCTGAGAAGCCCCTCCCCCAGGGACCAGAACTCCTCCAAAGTGTGCTCCAGGGCGGGGCCGTCGTTGACGCCCGGGCACAGCACAATCTGGCAGTTGAGGTGGATGCCCCCCTCCGCCAGCCGGTACAGGTGGCGCAGGGAGTCCCCGGCGAACCGGTTGTGCATCATGGTGCAGCGCAGCTGAGGGTCCATGGTGTGCACCGACACGTTGATGGGGCTGATGTGCATCTGGAGGATGCGGTCCACCTCCCGGTCGTCGATGTTGGTCAGCGTGATGTAGTTGCCAAACAGGAAGGAGAGCCTGTCGTCGTCGTCTTTAAAGTACAGCGTCTCCCGCATGCCGGGGGGCAGCTGGTCGATAAAGCAGAACACGCACTTGTTCCGGCAGGAGCGCTGCTTGTCCATAAGGTACGTCTCAAACTCCAGGCCCAGCTCGGCGTATTGGGGCTTGACCAGCTCCACCTCGTAGCTCTCCCCGCCCCGCCGCAGGGAGAGCCGCAGCTCCCGCTCGGTTTCGAAAAAGCGGTAGTCCAGCACATCGATGATTTCGTGGCCGTTGATGGCCACCAGCACGTCCCCCGGCTGGATGCCCACCCGCTGGGCGCGGCTTTTTTCGGCTACGCCGTTGATTGTTACAGCCATCTCCCATGCCTCCTTTTCCGGCAGCTTGTGGCAAAGCCTGCCGGTAAAAATAAAGAAGGGAGCGCTTTGCCCGCGTTCCCTTCTCGCCTTTGCAAAAATTTAAGCGTCCTTCTTCACAACGGCACGGCCATTGTAATAGCCACAGTTGCCGCAAACTCTGTGAGGTGTCTTGTACTCGCCGCACTGGGGGCATCTCATAAGGGCGGGAGCCTGGAGCTTCCACACATTGGAGCGCCGCTTGTTCTGCCGAGCGCTGGATACTTTCCGCTTGGGTACTGCCATGGGTGCACCTCCTTAATCTTCCGAAGATGATATTCTGCCGTCCGCCGCGCTGCGGTGGAACGGTTCAGTTTCTAGCAAAAACTTGTCCGGCATCTGCCAAGACCGGCTTGTTACAGCAGGTCTTTTAAAACCGCCAGGCGCGGGTCTACGGTATCTCTCTCGCAGCCGCAGGGGCCCTGGTTCAGGTTTTTCCCGCAGGTAGGGCACAGGCCCTTGCACCCTGGGGAGCAGAGGAACTTGCTGGGCACATCCAGCAGGATGTCCTCGGTGAGGAGCTGGTCCAAATCCAACTGGTCGTCGGGGACCACCACAAACTCGCCGTTGTCGTCCTCTTCATCGCTGAGCGCGCGCACCAGCACGTGGAAAAAGGAAAGCTCCCTCTCCTGGGTGGTGAGCTCAAAACAGCGGTCGCAGGGCATGGTCATGGTGTACACGGCCGTGCCGCTGAGCTCCACGGAATCGGGAGAGCCTTTCAGCTGCCCACGGACCTTTACCGGCGCACAAAACGGCTTGACACCGCCCAATTCCATACCGGAAAGCTCCAGGTCCCATTCCAGCTCGTCGCTGCTGCCCAGATAATATTTTCGCAAATCGATAGTCATAGTTCCTACCTCATGCCGTACTGATATATTATAATGAAGTCCGCCTTTCTTGTCAAGCCCCACTTTCTCAAAACCCAGGGGGACTTTTCGGGGAAAAGCGCCCGCAAAAAGGGAAGGCAGCCCAAAAGCCGCCTTCCCCAGCTTGCATCCCGTCAGGGCTTATTTCGCCACATACTCCTTCACGGACTCGGGAATCTCCTCGTCGGCAGCGGAAACGGAGAGCACGAAGTTGGCGCCGGATTCCTTCTCCAGCTTCTTCAGGTCGTTTACCAGCAGGTCCATCACCTCGGCGCCGGTGCCGGTAATCTTCAGGGTGGAATCCACCAGAATGTCGGTGACATCGTAGTTGCCAGCGCAGATGCCGGCCAGGAAGCCATACAGGCCCTTGCCGCCCTTCACGTCGTAGGCGTCGATGTCAATCAGGCGGGCCGCGTGGGAGATATCATAGGTAAGCTTCAGGCCCTTCTCCACCACAACCACGTTGCCGTTGGTCTTCTCCAGGGCAGCGTTGGCCATTTCGATGAGCTTTTTGGTCTTGCCAGAGCCTTTCTTGCCAGTCAAAAGAGTAATCATATTAGAACTCTCCTTTTTTTATTATTCACCGCCCCAGGGGAGCGGGGGTGTGCGGGGAAATCAGCGGGACAGGCGCTTCTCCAGCGCTGCCTTGGCCTCCTCGTAGCCGGGCTTGCCCAGCAGGGCGAACATGTTCTTCTTGTAGCTTTCCACGCCGGGCTGGTCAAAGGGGTTCACGCCCAGCAGGTAGCCGGAGATGGCGCAGGCCTTTTCGAAGAAGTAGATCAGCTGGCCCAGGGTGTCCTCGGAGAAATCCGAGGCGTGGATGACCACGTTGGGCACGCCGCCGTCGTTGTGGGCCAACACAGTGCCCTCAAAGGCCTTCTCGTTGATAAAGGCCATGGTGCGGCCCTCCAGGTAGTTCAGGCCGTCCACGTCGGTGGGGTCGTTGCCCAAAGCAATCTGGTGTTTGGGCTCGTCGATGAGCACCACCGTCTCAAACAGAGTGCGGCGGCCATCCTGGATATACTGGCCCAAAGAGTGCAAATCCGTGGAGAAGATGACAGAGGCGGGGAACAGGCCCTTGTTGTCCTTGCCCTCGCTCTCGCCGAAGAGCTGCTTCCACCACTCGTTCATCATGGCGTAGCAGGGCTCGTAGCTGACCATGACCTCGGTGCACTTGCCCTTGTTGTACAGGATGTTGCGGATGGCGGCGTACTTGTAGCAGTCGTTCTCCTCCAAAGAGGGGTTGTTGTACAGCTCCATGGCCTTCTGGGCGCCGCCCATCAGGGCGTCGATGTCCGCGCCGGCCACGGCGATGGGCAGCAGGCCCACGGCGGTGAGCACAGAGTAGCGGCCGCCCACGTCATCGGGCACCACAAAGGTCTCGTAGCCCTCTTCGTCGGCCAGGTGCTTCAAGGTGCCCTTGGCCTTGTCGGTGGTGCAGAAGATGCGCTCCCGGGCGCCCTCCTTGCCGTACTTCTTCTCCAGCAGCTCCCGGAACACCCGGAAGGCGATGGCGGGCTCGGTGGTGGTGCCGGACTTGGAAATCATGTTGATGGAGATGTCCTTGCCCTCGCAAATCTGCACCAGCTCCGCCAGGGCGGTGGAGCTGATGGAGTTCCCGGCGAAGTAGATGGCCGGGGTATCCTTGCGCAGGTCGTTGTACTTTTCGGACTTTAAAAACTCGATGGCGGCCCGAGCGCCCAGGTAAGAGCCCCCGATGCCGATGACCACGAACACATCGGAGTTGCCCTGGATTTTCTTGGCCGCGGCCTTGATGCGGGCAAACTCCTCCTTGTCATACGCAGTGGGAAGGTTGACCCAGCCCAAAAAATCGTTGCCCATGCCGGTTTTGGACATGAGCAGCTGGTGGGCTGTCTCTACTTGGGGCGCGATGGCCTCATATTCGTGCTGGGAAACAAAGCCGTTGAGATAACTGGATTCCAATTTCAGTGGCATTGCAAATAACCTCCTTGTACGGTTCTCAGGGCGCTCCCTGCCGGGGTGGAAAAGGCCCCGCTCCCTCCGCGATTCCGTCCACAGAAGAGGGAGGCGCTGTTCTTTGTGCTTCTATTCTACAATAAGTTGAGGCAATTTGCAAGTTTGTACGGCACTCTTTCCAAAAAAGTTCCCACTGGCCCGGGCAATCCTTTCTCAAAGGGCGAAAAGCCCCCGGAACAGGTAGCCCAAGGCCGAGACAAAGGTGACCGCCTCCACGTCCCCGGCGGCGGTGATGTCCACCTCTGCCAGCACCTCCCCGCCCAGGCTGTAGCGCACCGTGCCAATGACGTCCCCGGCCTTTATGGGGGCGGTCAGCTCCTCCAGCAGGACCTCCGTCTCCACCGAACCGGTCTCCGCGGCCTCCAGCAGCAGGCTGGGGCTCTCCCCCACCTGGGCCTCCACCGTGGGGGCCATGCCCCGGGCCACGGGGACAGGCTCCAGGGCGGGGGCTTCCGGCACCGTGGCTTTCCAGCCCGCGAAGCCGTAATCCAACAGGGCGGCGGCGTCTTGGAAGCGGTGGTCGGTGGAATCGGCCCCCAGCACCACGGCGATAAGGGACAACCCATTCCGCTCCGCCGTGGCGGTGATGCAGCTGCCCGCCTGGCCGGTGGTGCCGGTTTTCAGCCCGGTGATGCCCTGGTAGGAGCGGATGAGCTTGTTGGTGTTCACCAGCTGGGTTTCCCCGCCCCGCACGGAGTCCATCCAGGTGAGGGTGTAGTCGAAGACCTTCTCGTGGCGGATGAGCTCCCGGCTCATCAAAGCCACGTCGTAGGCGCTGGTGACGTGGCCCTCCTCGTCCAGACCGTTGCAGTTTTTGAACACGGTGTCGTTCATGCCCAGCTGCTGGGCCTTTTCGTTCATCTGTGCCACAAAGGCCTCCTCGCTGCCGGACACCGCCTCGGCCAGCACCACGGCGGCGTCGTTGGCGCTCATGATCACCGTGGCCTTGATGAGGTCGTCCACGGACATGGCCTCCCCCTCCTCCAGCCAGATATCCGAGCCGCCCATGGAGGCCGCGTGGGCCGAGGCGGTGAGGGTCTGGTCCAGGGAGAGACGGCCGCTGTCGATGGCCTCGAACACCAGGCAGAGTGTCATCACCTTGGTGATGGAGGCGCAGGAGCGCACGGCGTGGGGGTCTTTCTCAAAGAGCACCCGGCCGGTGGAGGCCTCCATCAGCACGGCGGAGGGGGCGGTGAGCTCCAGCCCTTCCGCCCGGGCAGGCAGGGCGGGCAGCAGCAGGGCGGCGGCAACCGCCAGGGAGAGCAGGGAAAACCGAAGCTTTTTCATAGGGAATCATCCTTTCTAGGGGCTATGGAAAGGATATGTTCCCCGCCGCGAAAAAAGACACCCAAGGCTAGGCTTGGATGTCTTTTTGCTCAGTCTTTCTTTTCAAACACGCCCCACAGGGCGAAAACCAGACCCGCCAGGGCCACAGCCAGAAACAACAGGAAGGGACCGGTCAGCCCCCAGTACAGGAAGCTGCCAAGCCAACCGTTAAAACCGTTGTAACTCACAGGCTCTGTCAGCAGCACGCCAAACAACAGGGCGGTGACGCCCAGTGTGCCAAGGGCCATCAGGGCAATGCCGAAAATCAGCTTTTTCACAAAGTCCATTCCTTTCCTTGCAGAGTTACCAGCCGGGGCTTGGCTATCGGCCTGCGGCCGCGTGCGCCTGCGCTCCTGAACTTTTTTTGCAAAGCTACGCTTTGCTTATAAGGCCGTGGAGCGCTGCTCCACACCTCGCAAGCTTTTTTGTAAAAAAGGCTGTTACGTCCCAGTGGGACGTTGCCCAACAGCTGACCGAACCGGCAGGTGAGAAGACTAAAAAACTTTATTCGCTGCGCGGCTCTTTTTTCACCCGCAGGTAGGCTCCCGCTTCCACGGGCAGGTCTGTTTTCCAGCGGACCACCATCTCCGCGTGGGGGGCCACCTGGATGGCCTCGCCGTCCTCGTTGTACAGCTCGTCCAGCGTGGCGGTGAAGGGCTCTCTCCCCGGCTGGAGGATGTCCACCTCCTGGCCCCGGAAGAACCGGTTGCGCTCCCGCAGGGTGACCAGGCCGTCCTCCCGGCCCTGGCACACGGCCACCAGCTCGTAGCCCCGGGCGTAGTGGCTGCGGGCCAGCGTCTGGCCGGGCTCGCCCCCAAAGTAAAAGCCGTGGGAATAGGGCCGGTGGCTGATTTTTTCCGTCTCCGCCAAAATGGCGGCGGGCAGCGGCTCGCCGGGGTGCTCCCAGGCGAAGTCGATGGCCCGGCGGTAGGCGGCGGTGACGCAGGCCACATAGTAGGCGGACTTGGCCCGGCCCTCGATTTTCAGGCTGGTGATGCCCGCGTCCATCATCTGGGGGATGGCGTCAATCATCCGCAAGTCGTTGGAGTTGAAGAAGTAGGCGCCCTTCTCCTCCTGGGTGAGGGTGAAGACCTCCCCCGGGCGCTGGGCCTCCACCAGGTGGTACTCCCAGCGGCAGGGCTGGGCGCACTCGCCCCGGTTGGCGTCCCGTCCGGTCATATAGTTGGAGATGACGCACCGGCCGGAGAAGGACATGCACATGGCCCCGTGGACAAAGGCCTCCAGCTCCAGGCCGGGGTCGGTGTTCTCCCGGATGCCCTGAATTTCGGAGAGGGGCACCTCCCGGGCCAGCACCACCCGCTTGGCCCCCAGCTCCCAGCAGACCTGGGCGGCGGCGTAGTTCACAATGCCCGTCTGGGTGGAGATGTGCCGCTCCACCTGGGGGGCCACTTTCCCGGCCAAGGCCAGCACCCCCAAATCGGAGATGATAAAGGCGTCCACCCCCATGTCCTGGCAGGCGGTGAGGAAGCTGGGCAGCTCCTCAAATTCCTGGTTGCGGGGCAGGGTGTTGCAGGTGACGTAGACCTTCACCCCCCGCTGGTGGCAGAAGTCCACGGCCTGGGCCAGCTCCTCCGGCCCAAAGTTGGCCGGGGCCGAGCGCATGCCGAAGCTCTTTCCCGCCAGGTACACCGCGTCCGCGCCGTAGCGCACCGCGGCCTCTAGCCGCTCCCGGTCCCCGGCGGGGGCCAGCAGCTCAGGTTTTATCCGTTCCATGGCGCCTCCTTCTTATGCCAGGCCCGCCAGCTGCCGGTTGTACTGGTGGTCGGCTTCGTTGGTGGCGTAGTAGGCGGTGCCGTCGGAAGCGTGGCAGAAATACAGGTAATAGGGGGCGTCGCCCTCGGTGTTGGGATGGAGGGCGGCTTCAATGGCGTCCAGGCCCGGGTTGCAGATGGCTCCCGCGGGCAGGCCCTGAACCTCATAGGTGTCGTAGTTGCCGTAGGCCAAAGCGCCGCTGGCGGGCACATCCTCCTCCCGCTTATAGGGATAGAAGGTGGTGGAGTCACACTGCAGCCGGTAGATGCCATACTCCGCGCCAAAAGCCAGGCGGTTGTGGAGGACGGCGGAGACATTGGCCATGTCCTGGGTGTTGGCGGCCTCCCGCTGGATGATGGAGGCCAGGGTGACCACCTGGTCCAGCGTCATTCCGGAGGCGGCGATGTCCTCCTGCAAATCCGCGGTGCGGTTCTGGAAGTTGTTCACCAGCTTGCCCACCACGGAATCGATCTCCTCGCCCTTGTAGAAATCGTAGGTGTCAGGGAAAAGGTAGCCCTCCAGCTTGTAATACTTGCCCGTAATGGCGGCAATGGGGGCTATGGCCTCGTAGCTGTCAAAGTCGGTGGAGTTGATGGCCGCCAGGAAATCCTCCTGGGAGCAGACACCGTTCTCCTCCAAAAGGGCGGCGGCCTCCAGGGCGGTGGTGCCTTCGGGGAAGGTGACGCGCACCTCCTCCCGGGTCTGGTTGCCCCCCTGCAGGGTGCTGATGATGGCCTGGTAATCCAGGTCGGTGTCCAGGTTATAGGTGCCGGGCTGGAAGTACTCCATCTCGTCGTCATCCACAGTGACCATGCAGAACAGGCTGAAAAACTCCGGCTCCTTGATGGCCCCGGCCTCGTAGAGGATTTGCGTGAGGTCGTCCAAGGTGACGTTCTCGGGGATGGTGACGCTGGTGGTGCCCTGGCTGCGGCCCACCGCGAAGAAATCGTTGGAGCCCTTAATCAAATAGCTTGCCAGGGTAAAGGAGACCAGCAGCACCATGCACACCCACACCAAGGCGAAAATCCGGCGGTTTTTCCGGGCTTTCAGCTTATCCCGCTTTTTGTGGGCCTTGCGCTCGGCACGGCGCTCCTTTTCGGTGAGGTAGGCCTTGTTCACCGAGTACTCCGGCCGGGGCGGCTGGCTGCGCCGCTCGGGCAGGTCAATGTTGCCGGTGGCCAGGTCCCGCTCGTCGATATTCAGCTTAAAGTTCCCAGTGGCGCGGTTCGGGTTCTCCCCGCCCCCTGTGTTTTGTCCGTGGTTCATAGGAAACCTTCCTTTCCGGGGCGCGCGTCCCCCGCTTCTGTCACCAGGCGGCACACCGGCCGGTCAAAGCCGTCCCGGGGCAGCCGCTCAAAGGCCAGCGCCTCAAAGCACAGGCCCACGGTGCGTACCGGCTGGGCCGCCAAGAAGCAGTCGTAATATCCTTTTCCATAGCCCAGCCGGTAGCCCTCCCTGTCAAAGGCCAGGCCCGGCACCAGGCACAAATCCCCTTGCCCCCGCTCTAAGGGCGGGCACCTCCCCGGGATAGGCTCCAGCAGGCCGAACGCCCCCGCCTGCAGGTCCTCCCGGGAGGAAACACGGTAAAAGGCCATCTCCCCCGGCCCCTCCAAGCAGCGGGGGGCGTAGACCTCCTTGCCCTGGGCCAGGGCGCGGTCCAGCAGGGGCCAGGTGTCCACCTCGCTGCCCTTGCTCAAATAGAGGAGCACCCGCCGGGCCCGCCGGTACTCCGGCAAGGCCAGCACGCGGCTTTGGATGGCCCGGGACTTCTCCGCCCTTCCCGGCAGAGCGTCCCGCCGGGCCAGCAGTTCCCGGCGCAGGGCGGCCTTTTCCTTCTTTACGCCTCCCACTGGATGGAGGCCCGGATGTCCGCGGCCTTCTCCGGGGAGACAAGGGCCTCCACCAAGGCCAGGCCGAACTGGGTGGCCACGCCCATGCCCCGGGCGGTGAGGAACTGGCCGTCCCGCACCACGTAGCTTTCGCTGAGGAGGGCGCCGCCCTCCTGCAAATCCTTCTGGAAGCTGGGGAAGGCCGTGGCGTTTTTCCCGGCCAGCAGCCCCTTGTGGGCCAAAATGGAGGGCGCCGCGCAGATGGCGGCCACCAGCTTGCCCTGCGCCACGCAGCTGTCGATGCAGCGCTGCACCGCGGGGGAAGCCTCCAGGTTGTGGGTGCCTGGCAGGCCGCCGGGCAGCACCATGGCCTCCAGCAAAGTGGCGTCCACCTCCTGGGCGTCCATGTCCGTCTGGACGCAGATGCCGTGGGAGCCTGTGACCTCCCGGCCGGTGACGCCGGCCAGCTTGACCGCAAGCCCGGCCCGGCGCATCACGTCCACCGGGGCCAGGGCCTCTACCTCTTCAAAGCCTTCCGCTAAAAACACAACGACCATCGCAAACCATCCTTTCCGCTCCACGGCTTTTTTAAGAAAAGCCGTACCGTATCACGTAGTATATCACATACACCCAGCTGAGCAGGCCGTGGAAAATGGCCCACCCCACCGAGTGCCAGTTGCAATAGCTGATGACCATGGCAAGCACGCTGCCAAAGCTGACGCCCTTCCACACGGTCTTTTGCACCACCGAACGCTTTCTGTCCCGCTCGTCCATAGGGGTCTCTCCTCTCAAGTTTTTTCCAGCAGGGGGGACACGGCCGCCAGCACCGCCTGGTGGATTTCCTCCACCGGCAGGGGCTCCTCCTCTTTGGCGCAGGGGATTTCCCGCCAGCCCAGGCGCTGCCCGGCGTAGCGGGCGCTCTCCCGGCAGGCGCGCAGAAAGTCCAAGTGGCTTTCGTGGATGTCCTTTTTCCCGCTGTCCCCGTGATAGCGCTCCAGCAGCAGCTTCTGGGAGACCTCAATGGGCATATCCAGGTAGAGCACCAGGTCTGGCCGGGGGATGCCCAGCTTTCGGTACTCAAAGTCCTCCACCCAGGCAAGGTACCTGTCCCACTCCTCCCGGGGGACCTTGCCCATCTGGTACACCATGTTGGAGGTGGCGTACCTGTCGCAGAGGATGAGCTTCCCCTGGCGGTAGTCCTCGCCCCAGTCCTTGCGGAAGCTGGCAAAGCGGTCCACCGCGTAAAAGGCGCTGGCGGCGTATGCGTTCACGTCCTCGGGGGCGCTGCCGAACTCCCCGTTTAGGTACATCTTCACCAGGGAGGAGGAGGGGGAGCTGTAGTCGGGGAACGTCACCGGGCGCAGGGGCACCCCCCGGCCCGCCAGGGCCTGGGCCAGCAGCTTGGCCTGGGTGCCTTTGCCGCTGCCGTCCAATCCCTCCAGCACAACTAAACTCATGGTTTCCCTCTCCTTTCCAAAAAGCCCGCGCCCTCCTTTTAGTATGGGCGGCGGGGCGAAACTTTTACAGCGCCTGGAATTTTTCCCGCACCTGGGCCATCTGCCCGCAGGACATCTTCCCCTCGGGGCAGGCACCCCGCAGGCAGGGCGGGCCCGCCTTTTCAAAGAGGTGGGGCGCCACGGCCTTGACCTCCTGAAGCATCTGGGTGGCCAGCTCCCGAATCTCCCACTGGGCCCGGTTGCAGCACCGGTGGGAGAAGAAGTTCAGCAGAGAGCGGGCGTTCATGGTGCAAATCATCTTGGTGGTGCAGGCGTTGGGCAGCACAAAGCGGGCGTCCTCAATGGCCTTTTTCTCCGCTTTCCGGGCGGCGGCCTTCTCCGTCTCCCCGGCGGCCAGGAACGCCTGGAAATGGCGCTCCTTCAGCAGCTCTGTCAGGCGCTCGTAGTGCTTCTGGTCCTCCTCCATGGCCCGGAGGAACTCCTCCTTGGCCTCGGGCACGGCGGCGATCTCGGGGGGCAGCACAAACTCAAAGCCGTTCTCCTTCACATAGCGCTGGCTCTGCACGCTGAAGGAGGCGATGCGGTGGCGGGTAATCTGGGCCAGCAAGGAGCGGGACACCCCCTCGATGCCAAAGGTGAAGCTGGCGTGCTCAATGGGGCTTTCGTGGCCAATGGAATGGAGCATCTCCAAAAAAGAGGCCGTCTTCTCCTCGGTAAGGCCCTCGTACACCGTGTCGATGTCCGCGGCGGCGTAGCACAGCTTGGCGGCGCAGGCCACGGTCTTTTCCGGCTCTGGCGTATAGGCCAAAAGCTTTACCTGCATGTCATCCACCCTTTCCGTTGGTAAAATCTCATAATCTAAACTATTATAGCAAATTCCCGGCCAGTCCACAAGGCCCTAATTTCCGCCAAAAAAGCCCCGGGCGTCCCAGGGCTTTCCGTGTTCTTTATTCCGCATCGGGGGCCTCTGGGGATTTCCACAGCTCCCCCTCGTCCTCCAGGGCCTGGGTCCAGTAGGCGTCAAACTGGCCCAGCAGCTCCTGCTGCCCCAGGTCCCCGGCCAAAAACTGCCGCAGGCTGTCCCCGGCCTGCTCCCGCCAGCCCGCCAGGGCCTGGTACATCACCGGCTCTTGGGCGTAGTAGTACCAATCCGCCCGGCGGACCATCAGCAGGTTCACCGCCAGGCCCGTCTCCTCCAGGGAGGGCTCCAAGTCGGCGGCGGTGGTGTGGATGGGCACCGTGCCGCAGACCTTGGCCAGGTGGGTGTTGTTGTCCGCCCCGGAGAGGTAGGTCAAAAAGTGGACGGCATTGCCCACCTGCTGGGAGGATGCCGCCACCCCAAAGCCCGTGAACTCCAGGCTGGTGACGGCAAGGCCCGCCGTGCCCCGGGGGTACCCGGCCACGTCCCAGGCGCCCTCGTCCATGGCGGCGGCAATCTCCTCCATGCGGTCCTGGCCGGCAATCAAGGTGATGGCCTCCCCGTTGATAAAGGCCTCCACCGCCTGGTCCTCGGTCCAGGTGAGGGCCTCCTGGGGCACGGCGCCCTCCACCAGCTGGGCGAACTGCTCCACGGCGCTGGCGGCATGCTCCAAGGTGAACAGGGTGGTGTTCCCCTCCACGTTGGAGAAGTACGAGGCGGCGGTGTCCGCCATGCGGCCCACGTTGGTGGTGCTCCACAGCACGGAGTCGAACAAATCCACCAGGTGCTCCTGGCCGCCGAACACCAGCCCGGCGGCGCCCTTGTCCGAAAGCTTTTCCGCCGCGTCGATAAAGTCCTCCCAGATGCGGCAGTACACCAGCCCCTCGGTCTTGTCCTGGTTGTACGCCTCAAACCAATCGCTGCGGTAGTAGACCAGGTCCTGGTTCAAGGTGATGGGCATGAGGAAGGCCCGGCCGTTGCCCATGGAGGACAGCACCGCCTTGGCCGCCATGGTCAGGCTGGAGCGCTCCTCCCACACGTCCAGGTAGGGTTCCAAGTCCACCAGCAGGCCCTGCTCCACCGCGCCGGGCTGCTCCTGCTGGGAGAGCTCCACCAGGTCCGCCTGGCCGCCCTCCAGCATGGCCAGGGCCTCTTGGCTGTCTTCCACGGTGACAATCTCAACGCGCGTCTGGGGGAAATCTGCCATGTACTTCGCCGCGATTTCCTCCAGGGCGGCGGTGCGCTCCGGGCTGTGGGAGATTTCCGCCACCACCAGCTGGGTTGTGGCCCCGTCGTTTTCCAGGGCCAGCTGGCTGCTCTCCTCCCCCGCCAAAGAGGAGCTCTCCTCCGCCGGGGCGCAGGCAGCCAACCCCGCCGCCAACACCAAGGCCGCCCCCGCCAGGGACGCGGCGCGCTTCCACCTGTGCTTCCATCTATTCATAAGCCGCCTTCTTTCTCTTGTAGGAATGCTCCTATTATAACTTTCCCCCGGGCAAATTACAAGAGCGGCGGCCCCACCCGGGGAAAACAAAAAGAGCGGTCCCTTTTTGGGGGACCACCCTTTTCTTCCCATTTCCGGCGGGGCTTACACCTTGTGGATGTAGCCCTCTTTGCGGGGCTTGGGCTGGGGCAGGGGCCCGGCGGCATAGCCCAAGGCGATGGAGCCCACGCCGCGCAGCGTCTCCGGCAGGCCCCACTGGCGCAGCAGGGCCTTGCCCTCTGGCAGCTGGAACATCTCCCGCTCCCCGTGAATCCAGCAGGAGGCCAGGCCCAGGGAGTGGGCGGCGTTCATCATGTTGCACAGCACGCAGGCGCCGTCCTCCACGCAGGTGCCCCGCTCCGGGTCGGCCAGCACCAGCACAATGGTGGGCGCGCCGTAGTAGGGGTCGCCGCTGCCGCCCCGGGCCTGCTGGTTCAGCTCCATCACGGCCTGGCGGGTTTGGGCGTCCTGCACCGCCACAATCACCGGGGACTGCATCCCCATGCCCGTGGGGGCGTAGGTGCCGGCCTCCAGCACGGCGTCCAGCTCTTGGGCCGCGATTTGCTCCGGCTTGTACGAGCGCACACTGCGGCGGGTTTTCAACAGTTCCAGCATCTTGTTTTCCATAAAGGCAAAGCTCCTTTCCACGCGGTTGTAATAGCGGTTAGTCTATTCTATATTGTAGCACGTTTCGGCGCTTTGCTCAAGGTTTTTCAGCGCGGCGGCCAGCCGCAGCAGCAGCTGGGCCGTGCCCACGTTGTAGCCGCAGCAGCCGTACAGTCCCTCTCCTCGCTGGTTGGCCAAAATGGCCAGGGGCAGCCGGTCGGGGTCCAGGTAGAGCCGCCGCCCCAGCGCCGGAATGACCGTGGAAAAATCGCACTGGCACACCGTGGCCCAGGGCAAAGCCGCCAGGGCCTTCCGCAGGGTGGGGTCGTCCCGGTGGGAGAGGCTGGGCAGCGCCAGGTACAAGGGCATGCCCGCCTGCTTCAAAGCGGCCGCGGCATCCCGCAGCTCGCCCAGCAGGTGCTCGGTGGGTTCCCGGTTTACCTCCAAAAAGCACAGCACCGAGAGGGGCGCCTTTTCCAAAAGCTCCTTCCCCTCCCACAGGGCGCCGTCCTCCCCCGCCAAGGTGAAGCCCGGCAGGGGGCAGCGCTCCAGCATATCCTGGACATCCCCCTCCCGGAAGGCCAGCGCCACCTCCCTGGCGGCGCTTGGGGCCAGGGAGAGCTCCTCCCACCGGGCCAGCAGGCCGCCGCCGGGCAGGCGGTTCACCGTCCACAGGCGGTACGCCCCCGGGGGCAAGAGCAGCTGCCGGCTTTCCCCGGCGGGCACCTCCCCGGTGGTGAGGGGCAAATAGCCCCCGGCCTCCCGGCGGGAGAGAGTGTAGTTCTGGGCCTCCAGGGCCTCTTGGCCTGCGGGGGCTGTTACGGTGAGGGCCGCCGTGGGCTCCTGCCCCCACAGGGGGGAGAAGCCATCCTCACGCCACACCTGGGGCACGCCGTCCACCAGCTTGGCGGGGATGCCCAAAGCCCGGCAGGCGGCGCAGAACAGCACCTGCTGCCCCTGGCTGGTGGAGGCCCCCACCTGGAGCATCCCCTGGGGGGTGCCCCACAGGGCGGCGTAGCAATCCTTGTCCACGGGGGCGGCGGCTTGGGCCCACTGCCACAGGCGGCTGGGCTCTTGGCGGGCGGCCTCCCGCTCCTGGGGGGAGAAGCGCCCCTCCAGCAGCCGGCGCCAGGGGGTGAGCACCTCCAGCGCCACCCGGGGGGACAGCAGCCCCTCCTGGAAAGCCTTGGCGGGGTACTGGCCCTCCCAGGCAAAGGCGGCCAGGGCGTCCTCCAGCAGCTGGGGAGACAGCTCCCCTTCCCTGTCCTTTTCCGTCAGGGACTGCCACACCCGGGCGCCCTCCCCAGCGGGCGGGGCAGGGCGGGCTTTCTCCCGGGCCAGGCGCTTTTCCTCCCGCAGGGCGGCGGCGCGGTCCAGGCAGGCCCGGCGGGCCTCCTCCTGGCTGGGGGAAAGGGCCGGCACGGTGAGGCCCGCGTCCGCCGGGGGCAGGAAGTCCCACTCCCCAGCAGCGGCCAGGCCCTGGCCCAGGACCAGCGCTGCCTGGGTGTCCTCAGGGGCCACCAGGCACTCCGCCAGCAGGCCGGGGGAGGCTTCCTCCCAGGCGGTGGCCAGGACGCTTCCCTTGCCCAGCCCCAGGGTGACGCGCCCCTGGCTGTCTGCCTGGCGGCGGGCAATCTCCCGGGGGGCGGCCATGTTCAGCACGGACAGGGAGACCCAGGCCCCTGCCGCCGGGGCGCCATCGGGCCCGGCCACCTGCACCGTGAGGCGCTTTGTGTCCCCGTAGCGGGCGGTGATGTTCTCCACGGCCACGCCCTCTTGGATGTCCCAGTCCACCGGGTCTGTCTCGGGGAACAGGAAGGCAACCTCCTCCCGGCTGCCCTGGACAAAGGCCCGGGTGTGGACCATCACCGCGCGGGCGGCGGCATGGGTGAACCAGCCCCGGTCCAGCTGGGGCTCGGGCTCGCAGGCGCCCAGGTAGCGCCAGCCTTGGCCGTCAAAGGCCTCCACCCAGGCGTGGTTGTCGTCGCAGTGGGACCACCAGGGCACGTACACCTGCCGGGCGGCAATGCCCACGCTGCGCAGGGCCGTCACCAGAAAGGTGGATTCCTCCCCGCAGCGGCCAAAGCCCCGCTGGTACACCTGCAGCGGCGAGGCCGTGCGGCCGTCGGTGGAGCGGTAGGTGGCCTCCTCGGCGCACCAGCGGTTCACCTCTAAAATGGCCTCCTCCAGGGAAAGCCCCCGCACCCGGGGGGCCAAAGCGTCGTGGAACAGCTCCCGGCAAGGGGCCAGCTCCTCGGTGTTCACCCGGGGATAGGCCACATCCTTGAGGAACCGGTGCTCGGCCAGCGCCTGGCACCAGGGGAACTCCTCCCGGACGGCCAAGGCCTGGCGCGCCACCGAGAGGAAGTAGGCCGGGCTGTAGTCCCCCACGTCGGTGAGGGGCAAGGTGGCGTAGTAATAGGCAAGCAGCGGCCGCTCCTCCCCGGCGCAGGCGGCCAGGGCGGCGGACACCTCCTCCCGGCGGGGGCCAAAGGCGGCTTCCCGGGCCAGCAGGCGGCCGCGGGTGTACTCCAACAGTTCTGGGGACCAAGTCATCATTCCATCAGTTCCTTCCGCGCTGCCCGGAGGTTCTCCGGGTCTGTGCGCCACAGTGTGTATTCGTCAAAGCCGGGCAGGCCCATGGACACGTCCCCCTTGCGGTAGGACATGGGGCTCTCCACGGTGATTTTGCCGCTCATGTGGAAAGCCCTGGCCTGGGGCAGGCTCTCCCGTATGCGCCGGATGGCCGCGGCGCTGATGCCCGCCCCCAGCAGCAGCTCCACCCCGCCCCGGCGGGGCCACAGCTCCTCCAGCAGCGGCAGGCCCGCCAGGCAGGTGTTTTTCTGCCCCGAGGTGAGCACGGTGTCCACCCCCAGCTCTTTGCACAGCTCCAGGGCGGCAAAGGGGTCCCGGCACATGTCAAAGGCCCGGTGCAGGGTGAAACGTTTCCCCGCCCGGTGGCACAGCTCCGCCAGCTGGGCCAGGCGCTGCCGGTCCAAGTCCCCCGCGGGGGTGAGAAAGCCCGAGACAATGGCGTCCGCGCCGGCCTCCAGCAAGGCGGCGGCGTCCTCCAGCAGCAGGGAGAACTCCTCCCCGGTGTAGAGGAAATCCCCAAACCGGGGGCGCAGCAAGGCGTGGGTGGGCAGGCCCGTCGCCGCCTTCACCCGCCGCACCAGGGAGGGCATGGGGGTGGTGCCGCCGATAAGCAGGTTGGCGCACAGCTCCAGGCGGGTGGCGCCCCCCTCTTTGGCGGCCAGGGCGGAGTCCAGGCTGTCCACGCAGGCTTCCAGCACAAAATCAGCGGCCATGGCTCACTCCTTCAAGGTGACTTCCAGCACGGTGTCCACCGGGTCGGGCAGAATGGGGTCGGGCCCCAGGTCGGCGAACACAATGTCCGGGAAGTTGCTGTGGGTCCAGCTGTTGGAGATGGGCACCTCGGCGCCGGTGGCCAGGTAGCGCACGTATTCCACCTCCTCGGCCTTGACGCCGGGCAGGGGCATGGGGCCGATAGTGTTCTCGAACAGGTGGTAATACAGCTTGTTGCCCCGGCGGGTGATGCGGCCGTTGTCGGGCTTCTCCAGGCCGGCCTTGCCGCAGCCGTAGATGCTCTGGGAATTGTCCTTCATCCAGGCGCCAATCTGCCGAAGGATTTCCAGGGACCGGGGCGGGATGTTGCCTCGGGCGTCGGGGCCCACGTTCAGCAGCAGGTTGCCGCCCTTGGAGACGCACTCCACCAGCTTTTTAATGAGCATGGGGGCGGGCTTAAAGTAGTGGTCGTTGGCGCAGTAGCCCCAGTTGTTGTTCATGGTGACGCAGGCCTCCCACACCATGTCCCGGCCCTGCTTGTCCTGGATGCCGTTGGGGGGGATAATCTGCTCGGGGCTGACAAAGTCGCCGTGATAGGGGGTGGGGTCGCACTCCCACAGGGAGCCAAAGCCCTCGCCGCTCACCTCCAGGCGGTTGTCGATGATGATGCCGGGCTGAAGCTGGCGCACCATGTTCACCAGCTCGGTGGCGCCCCACGTCTCGCCCCGCATGACGTAGTTCTCGTTCTCATAGGAGAAGTCGAACCACAAAATGTCCAGCTTGCCGTAGTTGGTGCAGATTTCCCGCACCTGGTTGTGCATGTACTCCACATAGCGGGAGAAGTCCCGCTTCTCGTTGGAGTAGGCGGGGTTGTTGCGCATGGGGTGGTTCTTATCGCCGTAGTGGGGGTAGTCGTCGTGGTACCAGTCCAGCAAAGTGAAGTACAGGCCCACCTTTAGGCCCTCGGCCCGCACGGCCTCCACAAACTCCTTGACAATATCCCGGCCATAGGGGGTGTTAGTGGACTTAAAATCGGTGTACTGGCTGTCGAACAGGCAGAAGCCGTCGTGGTGCTTGGCGGTGAGGACCACGTACTTCATGCCGGCCTCTTTGGCGGCGCGGGCCCACTGCTTGGGGTCAAAGTCCACGGGGTTAAACTGGTGGAAGAAGGGCATGTAGTCCTCCTTGGGCATCTCCTCCACGCTGCGCACCCACTCGCCCCGGGCGGGGATGGCGTACAGCCCCCAGTGGATGAACATGCCAAAGCGGGCGTCGGTATACCAGGCCATGCGCTGGTCATACTCCTGGCGGTCGAACTTGTACATACAAAAGCTCCTCTCCTGGCGTCGTTTTGCCGCCTCTTTTTTTACAAGCTTACTATAGCACAGCGGCGGCCGGATGAAAAGTGAAACGGAACAATTTTTTTCGCCCCAAACAAAAAGGACACCCAAACCAGCTTGGATGTCCTTTTCTCTGTTTGAAAGGGGTGCGGGAGGGCAACCCGTCCTCGGCGCGCACGTGCGCTATCCTCTCGATGAGCACGAGCGACAGCGAGCTGCCCAGGGCGCGAATTGACAGCGGAGGCACTCCGCCGGCCGGGAAAGGCGCTTCGCTGTTTCCCTAGTTTCCTTTCCTGCGCTGCGCGCCTATACGGGCAAGGTCGCGCCTTTTTGAAAAAAGGCGCCCCAAAAACTTTTACGCTCGCTTCGCTCGGCCTACCTTTTTACAGCCACTTATTTCTCGTCAGCCTTGCGGATTTGCGCCCGCTTTATTTTGCCGCCGATGGTCTTGGGCAGCTCGTCCACATACTCTATCACACGGGGGTATTTGTAGGGCGCCGTGGCGTGCTTCACGTGGTTTTGCAGCTCTTTCGTCAGCTCCGGGGTGCCCTCATAGCCCTTGGCCAGCACAATGGTGGCCTTCACCACCTGGCCGCGGATGGGGTCCGGGGCGCCGGTGATGGCGCACTCCACCACCGCAGGGTGCTCCAACAGGGCGCTCTCCACCTCGAAGGGCCCAATGCGGTAGCCCGAGCATTTAATCACGTCGTCGTTGCGGCCCACAAACCAGTAGTAGCCGTTGCTGTCCCGCCAGGCCACGTCGCCGGTGTCGTAGTAGGCGCCGCCCAGCTTCTCCTGGGTCATCTCCGGGTTTTGAAAGTAGCCGGTAAACAGGCCCGTGGGCGGGTGGTGCTTCACGTCCATCACGGCGATGGTGCCCTCCTCGCCGTCCTCGCAGCTGTTGCCGTCGGCGTCCACCAGCTGGATGTCGTACAGCGGCGAGGGCTTGCCCGTAGAGCCGGGGATGGGCTCGAACCACTGGAAGTTGGCCAGCATCACCGAGCTTTCGCTTTGGCCAAAGCCCTCGTACAGCTTTAGGCCGGTCAAATCCAGCCACTTCTTGTAGACCTCGGGGTTTAGGGGCTCCCCGGCGATGCAGCAGTGGTGGATGCTGGAGAGGTCGTACTTGGTCACGTCCTCCTGGAGCATGAACCGGAACATGGTGGGCGGCGCGCAGAAGGTGGTCACCTTGTACTTTTCCAGGTGCTCCAGCAGGTGGCGGGGGTTGAACTTGGCCTCCATGTCGTAGCAGAAGATGACGGCGCCGCAGACCCACTGGCCGTAGATCTTGCCCCAGCCGAACTTGGCCCAGCCGGAGTCGGAGACGCTCATGTGCAGCTTGTTCTCCTCCACCTGCTGCCAGTACTTGGCGGTGACAATGTGCCCCAGGGGGTAGGAGAAGTTGTGCTGCACCATCTTGGGCATGCCCGTGGTGCCAGAGGTGAAGTACACCAGCATAATGTCGTCCCAGCGGGTGGCCTCCTGGCCGGTGGGGCGGGGGAAGGTGTCGGGGAACTTCTCCAGCTCCTCGTTGAGGTCCAGCCAGCCCTCCCGCTGCTCCGCCACCAAAATCTTGTTGCGCAGGGAGGGGATGTCCGGCTGGGCGGCCTCCACCTGCTCAATGACGAAGGGGTCGTTGACGCACACCACCGCGCAGACCTGGGCGGCGTTGCCCCGGTAGACGATGTCCTTTTTCGTCAGCTGCAAGGTGCCGGGGATGAGGATGGCCCCCAGCTTGTGCAAGGCCGTGGCGCACACCCAGTACTCCCACCGGCGGCGGAGGATGAGCATCACCACGCTGCCCTTCTTCACGCCCAAGCTTTTGAAGAAGTTGGCGGCCTTGTTGGACAGGCGCTTGATGTCGGTAAAGGTGAAGATTTTCTCGTTGTCCTCCTCATCGCACCACACCAGGGCCTTTTTCTCGGGCTCTTCTTCGGCCCAGGCGTCCACCACGTCAAAGCCGAAGTTGAAGTTCTCCGGCACGTTCACGGTATAATTGGCTTTAAAATCCTCGTAGGAGTCAAACTCGATACGGGGCAGGAATTTTTTCAGCAAATAGTCCATGGGTAACACATCCTTTCACATCCTGGGGCGCTGCCCCTGCTGGAAATCCAAACGTGTACAAGTGTGGAAAACCCCGGTGTTCCCGCGGGTTTGGGCCATAGTTGTACGCTTTTTTTTCTTCGATGGGGGGACCAGTTGTCACCTCTATGACTTGAGATTTTAAAAGTGACAAGTGGTAAGAAAAGCCAGGTTTTATGCGGCTTCCGCCATTTGTCCCCCCTGACAAGTGACCCCCTGGCAAGAGGCTCCCTTGTCCCAGAGGAATTGCCACTTGTCCCCCCAGACAAATGGCAACCCCCGCATATTTGCTGGGTTTTTGGGCCACTTGTCACTTTTCCTATCTTCGGCCGGGGGGCAACTTGTCCCCCCTATGACTTGAAATCTCAAAAGGGACAAATTGAAGGAATCATCAGGTTTTATGCGGCTTCCGCAACTTGTCAGGGTGA
>MHCFR04200__coassemble_505_pt1 | contig 22462 bp, 15 predicted proteins | sample MHCFR04200__metabat2_high_PE_032 | metagenome-assembled genome bin MHCFR04200 | reverse complement strand
CCACCAACATGGCGGGCCGCGGCACCGACATCCTGCTGGGCGGCAACGCGGAGTTTATGGCCAAGGCCGAAATGCGCAAGATGGGCTATGAGGAGGAGATGCTGGCGGAGGCCTCCGCCTACAGCCACACCGAGGACGAGGCCATTTTGGAGGCCCGCAAGACCTTCTCCGAGCTGAACAAGAAGTACAAGGAGGAGATTGCCCCCGAGGCCGAGGAGGTCCGCAAGCTGGGCGGCCTGTACATCATCGGCACCGAGCGCCACGAGTCCCGCCGCATCGACAACCAGCTGCGTGGCCGTGCCGGCCGCCAGGGCGACCCCGGCAAGAGCCGGTTCTACATCTCCCTGGAAGACGACCTGATGCGCCTGTTTGGCGGCGAGCGCCTCCAGGGGCTGATGGACAAATTGAAGATCGACGACGACACCCCCATCGAGGCGGGCATGGTCTCCAACTCCATCGAGAGCGCCCAGCGCAAGGTGGAAAGCCGCAACTTCGCCATCCGCAAGAACGTGCTCCAGTACGACGAGGTGATGAACAGCCAGCGGCAGATTATCTACAGCCAGCGCGACCAGGTGCTCAACGGCGAGAACATGAAGGAGCAAATCCAGAAGATGGTGTACGGCTCCATCGAGCACAACGTGAAGCAGTACCTGCCCGAGAGCGTCCCCCACGAGGAGTGGGATATGATGGGCCTGCGGGAGCACTACATGGGCTGGCTCATCGGGCCGGAGGATTTGCACTTTACCAAATCCGAGATAGAGGACTTGGAGCCCGAGCACGTGGCCACCGAGCTGAAAAACAAGGCCGACGCCATCTACCAGGCCAAGGAGGCGGAGTTTACCTCTCCCATCATGCGGGAGGTGGAGCGGGTGGTGCTGCTGCGCAACGTGGACCAGGAGTGGATGGACCACATCGACGCCATGGAGCAGCTGCAGGACGGCATCCGCCTGCGTGCCTACGCCAACCAGGACCCTGTGGTGGAGTACCGCATCGAGGGCTTTGACATGTTCGACAGCATGATCGCCGCCATCCGGGAGAACACCGCCAAGATGATTCTCACCGTGCGGCTGCGCAAGAAGGAGGAGGCCCCCCAGCGGGAGCAGGTGGCCAAGGAGACTTCTGCGGGGGCTGCCTCCGCCGGGGACAAGACCGTGCAGAAGCAGCCGGTGCACAAGCAGAAGAAGCCCGGCCGCAACGACCCCTGCCCCTGCGGCAGCGGCCTGAAATACAAGAAGTGCTGCGGCCGCAACGAGTGAGCCGCCAAGGAGGGCGTGACGTGAGAAATGGAATGAAACGGGCTGCCCTGGGGCTGGCCGCCGCGGCGCTGTGCCTGGGGCTGATGGGCTGCTCTTTGTCCAGCGGCTTTGCGGACTACGACGTCTCCGGCTACTTCCAGGCGCTGCTGGACAGCTCCTATAAAAACCAGAACGAGAACTACGCCACGGTTGCCGCCACCACCGAGGAGAACGCCCAGCAGAACAACACCACCACCGTGCGCAACGCCGCGGTGAACTTCTGCAACACCTACGGCGTCACCCCCAGCGACGACCAGCTTTCCCAGCTGCAGGAGGTTATGAGCCAGGCCCTGGCCCAGGCCAGCTACACCGTGCAGGACGAGGTGAAGACCGAAACCGGCTACACCTTGGAAATCGTCATTGACCCCATTGTCAATTTCAGCGACATGGGCGACGACATCCGCCAGCTGCGCAACCAGGCCCAGGACGAGGCCACCCAGGCCAACTCCAGCGCCTCCGATGACGAGGACAGCTACGGCTCTGGGGACAGTTACGACGAGAGCAGCGACGGCGACAGCTATGACAGCTACGATGACTACGGCAGCGATGATTACGGCTATGGCGGCGACAGCAGCGAGGACAGTTCCACCATGGAGGACCAGGATTCCAGCCTGGGTTCCAGCCAGGAGCCGGTGGACGCCAACGAGCTGTTTGTGGACAAGGTGGTGGAGCTGTGCCAAGAGCAGCTTTCCAGCCTGCGCTACAGCGGCGAGACGGTGACCATCACTTTGGACATCCGCCAGACGGAGGAAGGGGAGCTGCAGCTGGACACCAACCAGCTGGACACCATCGACCGCACGGTGCTGCAATTCCAAAGCTAAAGGAAGGGGGCGGAGCAGTCCGCCCTCTTTTGTAAATTTGCCGGGCATACTAAAAAGAGTAAAACGCAAAGGAGATTTCGCGCTATGATGAAAGAAGAAGAGAAGCTGTACACCAAAGAATTGTACGACCTTTCCCACACCGCCGCCGCCCCCCTGCTGGAGGGCACCACCTACCCCTGGGAGGCTTTGCCCCAGATAGGCGCCTTTATCCGGGAGCTGGGGGCCGGCCTCTCCCTGGAGGAGTACGACCATCCCCAGGAGGATGTGTGGATTCACAAGACGGCCAATGTCTACCCCAACAACTTCATCGCGGGCCCCTGCGTCATCGGCGCGGGCACCGAGGTGCGGCCCGGGGCCTTTATCCGGGGCAACGCCTTGGTGGGGGAAAACTGTGTGGTGGGCAACTCCACCGAGCTGAAAAACGTCATCCTCTTTGACAACGTCCAGGTGCCCCACTACAACTATGTGGGGGATTCCATTTTGGGCTACAAGAGCCACATGGGCGCCGGGGCTGTCACCTCCAACGTGAAACAGGACAAGACCCCCGTGGTGGTCCACGCGGGCTTCCGCCAGCTGGAGACAGGCCTGAAAAAGTTCGGCGCCATGCTGGGCGACCACGTGGAGGTGGGCTGCAACAGCGTGTTGAACCCCGGCACCGTGGTTGGACGGGGCTCCCATGTGTACCCCCTGTCCATGATGCGGGGCTTTTTGCCCAGCGGGATGATTCACAAAAACAGCGGGGAGACAGTCCCCCTGCAGGAGCGGCGGTAAGCCCTTTGGGAAATGAAAGCTTTTTGGGAAAGGGGATGAACCCGTGGACGTGATTTTGGAATTCCTGCAATCGGGGGTGCTGCCCACGGTGCTGCTGATTGTGCGTGCCCTGGTGCCCCTGCTGGCATTGTACGTGGTGTGGCGGTGCTACACCTCCTTTAAAAAGGGCCAGCGCCGCCGGGACCCTGTGATCATGCTGTGGGACGAGGCCTCCGGCACGCGGTTCCCCGTGCTGTACTGGGAGAACTCCATCGGCCGCAGCCGCAGCTGCGACATCTACCTGCCGGACCCCTCCGCCAGCCGGGACCACGCGGTGCTGCTGCGCCGGGACGAGGGCTGGTTTATCTGCGACACCGGCTCCAAATCCGGGGTGCTGGTAAACGGAAAGAAGATTGAGGACCGAAAGCTGGTGAGCATTGGGGACACCATCACCATGGGCTCCACCACGCTGACCATGTGGAACGCCGACCAGAAACCCTTGGAGCGCCGCCGGTTCTTCACAGGCTTCTCCCGGGAGGCGGCCTCCCCCCTGCGGCTGATGCTGGCGGCCACCTTCACCTTGCTGCTGGTGGCTTTGCAGGGCCTGTGCATGGACGGGGAGCTCCACCCCGAGCAGCTCATCCCCTTTGCCGCGGTGCTGGTGATGGGCTGGGGGCTGTACATCTTCTCCATCGGCGTGATGCACCGAGTCAGCTTTGAGATTGAGACCGTGGCCTTCCTCCTTTCGGGGATAGGCGTCCAGCTGCTCTCCGCCTTTGACATCGAGGGCATCACCACCCAGCTGGCGGCCATGCTGCTGGGCATGCTGCTGTTCTGCTTTATGATTTGGTTTATGGGCGACATGGACCGGGTGGCCAAGTGCCGGCTGTGGATTGGCCTGGGAGCGATTCTGCTGCTGGGGGCCACCTTGGTGCTGGGCACCAACACCTATGGCTCCACCAACTGGATTCGCATTGGGCCCCTCAGCGTGCAGCCCTCGGAGTTTGTGAAAATCGCCTTTATCTTTGTGGGCACCTCCACCTTGGACCGCTTGCAGACCAAAAAGAACATCGGCGAGTTCTTGATTTTCACCGGCGCCTGCATTGGCCTGCTGGCCTTGATGCCGGACTTCGGCATGGCGCTGATTCTGTTCGCCACCTTCCTCATCATCGCCTTTATGCGTTCCGGCAGCGTGCGCACCATCGCCTTGGTGCTGGCCGGGGCGGTGCTGGCTGTGCTGGTGGTGCTGACGGTGAAGCCCTACGTCCTGGATCGCTTTATGGGCTGGGGCCATGTGTGGGAGCACATCAACGACAACCTGGGCTACTCCCAAACCCGCACCTTGACCTACCTGGCCAGCGGCGGCCTGTTCGGCGTGGGCCTGGGCAACAGCTATTTGGCCTCGGTCTTTGCCGCGGACAGCGATTTGGTCTTTGGCCTGCTGTGCGAGGAGCAGGGCCTGCTGCTGGGCCTGGTGATACTGCTTGCCTTTGTGCTGTGGATTTTCTACGCCCGCAGCGACGTGACGCGGAGCCGCTCCACCTTCTTCTCCATCGCGGCCTGCGCCGCCGCGGGGATGCTGCTGTTCCAGACAGCCCTAAACGTGTTCGGCGCCACCGACGTGCTGCCCATGACAGGCGTCACGCTGCCCTTTATCAGCTCCGGCGGCTCCAGCATGATTTCCGTCTGGGGCATGATGGCCTTCCTCAAGGCCAGCGATGAGCGCACCTACGCCGCCCGCCGGGCCAGCCGCCGCAGCCTGCGGGAGGAAGCGCCCCCGCCGCCCAGCCGGACGCCCCAGAGCCGCGCCCCCCAGCGGGCGCCGGCGCCCCGGCCCCAGGCCTCTCCCAGCCGGGGGAGGGTGACGCCCCCCGCGCCCCAGCGGGCCCCCGCCAGGAGCCCCGCGCCCCGGGGCGGCTCCCATGCCCGCAAGCCCGCGGGACGCCATTCCAGAAAGGAGGCATGACCCATGCGCACCACAGGTTTCCGCTCCATGGTCCTCTACATCTTGCTGGCCGCGTTTTTAGGCGGCCTGGGCTACCTGCTATACCAGTTTGTGGTAAACGGCAGCCAGTGGGCCATGCAGCCCTATAACGGCCACGTCTATTCGGAGAATTCCACCGTGAAGCTGGGGGACATCACCGACCGGGACGGCAACCTCCTTGCCACCACCGAAGACGGCGCCCGCCTCTACAGCCAGGACGAAACCGTCCGCCGCTCCCTACTCCACACCGTGGGGGACCCCTATGGCTACATCTCCACCAGCGTGCAGTACACCATGCGGGCTCAGCTCTCCGGCTACAACATTATCACCGGGCTCAACGACACCATCTTCAACCGCATGGGCAGCGACATTGCGCTGACCATCGACCAGGACGCCTGCGTGGCCGCTTACAACGCCCTGGGCGGGAAAAACGGCGCTGTCATTGTCTACAACTACGAGACGGGGGAGATTTTGGCCAAGGTCAGCACCCCCACCTTTGACCCCAACGCCGTCCCCGAGGATTTGGAGACCAACGAGGCCTACAAGGGCGTGTACCTGGACAACACCCTCTCCGGCAGCTTTACGCCGGGCTCCATCTTTAAGATTGTCACCGTCGCCGCGGCCATGGAGCGCTACCCTGACAGCTGGAGCTCCATCACCTACAACTGCCAGGGCGCTGTGGAGCTGGCGGGCAGCGACATCACCTGCTTAAACGGCCACGCCCACGGCAGCCAGGATATGTCCGCGGCTTTGGGCAACTCCTGCAACGTGTACTTTGCCCAGCTGGCCAACGACCTGGGGGCGGAGGCCCTGCAGCAAAAGGCCGAGGAGATGGGCTTTAACACCCAAATTGACTTCGGCTCCATCCCCATCGCCCAGAGCACCATCGACCTGGCGGACACCAACGCCAATCAGCTGGGCTGGGCGGGCGTGGGCCAGTACACCGTGCTGACCAACCCCTACCACATGATGGTCCTCATGGGGGCCATCGCCAACGGCGGCACCTACGTGGAGCCCAAGCTCACCCAGGATTCCGGCCTGCTGGAGGGCCTTTCCAGCGGCGACCGCACCTTGGTCACTTCCACCGAGGCCCAGAACTTGAAGACGCTGCTGCGCACCAACGTGGAGAGCTATTACGGCGACTGGCTGTTCCCCGCGGGGATGAACGTCTGCGCCAAAACCGGCACCGGCGAGGTGGGAGAGGGCAAAGGCCCCAACTGCTGGATGGTGGGCTTCTGTGACTCCACCGTCACCCCCTATGCCTTCGCCGTGGTGGTGGAGGACGGCGCCGGCGGCATTGAGACAGCCGGCAGCGTGGCCAGCGCCGTTTTGACCGCCTTGGCCAGCTGACGGGGGCGGCCCGCTGCCACCGGATTTCGCGGAGGAAAGCCCTTGGCGCGCCTCTCTTGCAAGAAAAATGGGAACGCCCCACCTGGCATATCCACCAGGTGGGGCGTTCTGTATGGTGAGGAGGGTTGACGTACCGAAAAGCAAGTTTACAGGGGCAGAACGGCCAGCAGCGCGCCGCCCAGGAGCCAGCTGCACAGGTTGGCCGCCGCCGCGTATCCTACTGCACGGCGCCGCCGGTGCTCCCGCAGCAGCAGGGCGAAAGCGGCCATCTCCACCAGCAGCACGGCGATTTCCAAAGGGGTGTAGAAGAAAATCCCCGAAACCAGCAGGTTGTAAAAATCAATGGCAACCGGGAACAGCGCCTGCACCGCCACGTTCACCCCCAGCTGGGTGAGAAGGTTCGTTACGAGGAACACTGCCCAGCTGGACTTCCGCCGGTAGCCAAAGCGGTAAAACAGCAGGCCCTCCAGCAGCAGGGTGAGGAAAACCCGCAGGCACACCAGCAGCGGCTGCCGCCACCGGGGCTCGCCGTAGAGCAGGCGGCGGTTTCCTAAATCCAGGGTGACCAGATTGTTGGTGTAATGAAACCCCTTTGGCTCTACCGGCAGGGAGAAGCTCTCGCCGCCGGTTTCCACCAGCAAGGTGGCCGTGGCCTGAGGGGCCCCCTCTGGGGCCCAGGGGCTCCAGATGTGGGAGTAAAACCGGAAGTACCGCTCCCACAGGCGGGTGTCGTGGGACAGGACGTGTTCCTCCTGGGAGGTTTCGTCCACCACGGTGAGGGTCAGCTGTAAGTCCGCCGGGGGATTCTCCACCAAAATGGTGAGGTAGGGCGGCTCCACCCCGTTGGCCGAGGCGGGCAGGGGCACCAGCAGGCACAGCGCCAGGGCGAGCAAAAGGGCGCGCGCTTTCTTTTTCACCGGGAAACCCTCCTTCCCGTCAAATGGGCAGATAGGCCAGCAGCGCGCCGCCCAGGAACCAACTGCACAGGTTGGCCGCTATGGTGTAAAGGACGGCGTTCCACCGTTTCTTTTCCTTGAGCATGGGGCAGAACAGGAACAGCTCCAGGAGAATCACCAGGATTTCCATGGGCAGGTACAGGAACCAGAAAGCCAGCTTGGCGGAGTAGATGTTCCCCAAGGCGCCCACAAAGTTGAGTAGGAGCAGGTTGACAAACAGCTGGGTCAAGCCGTTGGCCAGGAAAAAGAGAATCCAGCTGCGTTTCTGCCGGTAGCCAAAAAGGAAAAAGACAATGCCCTCCAGCAGCAAAGTCAGCGCCACCCGCAGAAAGACCAGCAGCGGCTGCCGCCACCAGGGCTGGCCAGCGGTTAAAGTGCGGCTTTGCAGGTCCAGCACGCACAGGTTGTTGTAATAGGCGCCGGTATCCTGGTTGAGAAATTGGGTGTCCAGCGGGAGGGTGAAGCTTTCCTCCGGCGTCTCCACCAGCAAAGCCACAGCCATGTCCTGGGGAGAGCTGCTCCCCTCCCAGAAACCAGGAAAGTTGAAGGGCCGAAACAGGTAGTACCCCTCCCAGGCCAGGCGGGTGGCTTCCGCCGGCACAGGCTCCTCCTGGCCCTCCCAGGAGAACACCAGGGAAAGCTCCAAGCCCTGGGGCGGGTTGAGGACCACCACCGAAAGCTGCGGCGGCTCCGCCGCGTTGGCTCGGGCGGGCAGGGGCAGCAGCAGGCAAAACACAAAGGCCAAAACCAGCGGGATGGCTTTCTTTTTCACAGAAAACCCCTCCTTCCCTGCGCACAAAAGGTTTGCGTTTTTCCTAAAAATAGTATACCATAGAGAAAAGGATTTGTCTCGTGACAGTGTTGTAACGTGGGATGACAATTTTGCAATGATTTGGAGTGATGGCCCATGAAGCTGGAAAAACTGGCCCCCGCCTTTCAGGATTACCTGTGGGGGGGCACAAAGCTGCGGGATGTGTACGGCAAGCGCTGCGATTTTGACAAGGTGGCCGAAAGCTGGGAGCTTTCCACCCACCCGGCGGGGGAGAGCACCCTCGCCGGCGGGGAGCGGGGCGGCCTGCCCCTGGGCCAGTATTTTCAACAGTTCCCCCAGGCCCTGGGGAAAAACGCCGCCGCCTTTGAGAACTTCCCGGTGCTCATCAAGCTCATCGACGCCAAGGAGCCCCTGTCCATCCAGGTGCACCCCAGCGACGAGTACGCCCTGCGGGTAGAGGGCGAGTACGGCAAGACAGAGATGTGGGTCATTGTGGACTGCGACCCCGGCGCCTTCCTCTACTTTGGGGTAAACCGGCCGGTGAGCAAGGAGGAGTTCCGCCAGCGCATTGAGAACAACACCGTGCTGGAGGTGTTAAACAAGGTGGAGGTCCACCCCGGGGACGTGTTCTTCATCCAGTCCGGCACCATCCACGCCATTGGGGCGGGCATCCTCATCTGCGAAATCCAGCAGAACTCCAACTGCACCTACCGGGTGTACGACTACGACCGCCGGGGCGCCGACGGCAAGCCCCGCCCGCTGCACATCGACAAGGCCCTGGACGTGTGCACCCTGGAGCCCTCAGACACCGCCAGCCACCTGGGGCCGGTGCTCTCCTGCGCAGGGGGCACCGCCCAAAAGCTGGGGGAGTGCGCCTATTTCTCCACCCAGAAGCTGCGGGTGGAGGAGTCCCTCACCTTAGAGGCCGGGGAGGAAAGCTTCCTCTCCTTGGTGTGCGTAGAGGGCGGCGGGCTGCTGTGCGGACCGGAGAACACCCTGGAATTCACGGCGGGGGAGAGCCTGCTGGTGCCCGCGGGCACGGGGAAGGTGTCCCTGCGCGGTGACTGCACCGTCATCCAGACCACCGTGCCGGGGCAGGCGTAAAGACAGACACAGACAAGGAGGATATACCATGAAAATCATCTTGATGGGCGAGCCCATGGGCCTGTTTATGGCCAACGAGACCGGTTCCCTCAGCGAAGTGAACACCTTTACCGCCTCCATCGCCGGGGCGGAGTACAACGTGGCGGTGGGCCTGGCCCGCCTGGGCCACACCCCGGCCTACTGCACCCGCCTGGGCTTTGACCCCCTGGGGGAGCGCATTTTAAACGGCATGCGGAAAAACGCCATCGCCACCGACTTGGTGATGCAGACGGAATCCGCCCAAACGGGCTTTATGATGAAGGGCTTCACCCAAAAGGGCGACCCGGACATCGCCTATTACCGCAAGGGCTCCGCAGCCTCTCAAATCTCCACCCACGACATTGACGGCCTGGACCTCTCCGGCTGCGAGTGGCTCCATGTGACGGGCATTTTCCCCGCCGTCTCTCCCAGCGCCCTGGCCGCCACCAAGCGGCTTATCAGCCGGGCCAAGGCCTTGGAACTCCCCATCTCCTTCGACCCCAACCTGCGGCCCCAGCTGTGGGAGAGCCAGGAGAAGATGGTGGCCACCTTAAACGACCTGGCCCAGGGCGTGGAGACCATTCTGCCCGGCATTGGCGAGGGGAAAATCCTCACCGGGCAGGACACCCCCGAGGGCGTGGCGGCGTTCTACCACCAGCGGGGCGTGAAGAACGTGGTGGTGAAAACCGGCAAAGAGGGCGCCTACTTCTCCCAGCTGGGGGGCAAGGCGGGCTACTCCCCGGCCTTCCCCGTCAAGGAGAAGGTGGACACCGTGGGCGCCGGGGACGGCTTTGCCGCCGGTGTCATCAGCGCTTTGGCCGAGGGCGAAAGCCTGGAGGAGGCCACCTTCCGGGGCAACGTCATCGGGGCCATCCAAATCACCCACCGCAGCGATAACGAGGGCCTGCCCACCCGGGAGCGCCTCTCCCAGATCATCCTGGCGGGCATCGCCTAAAGGGGGCGCCTATGGAATGGAAGGAAATCCTCTCCCACGTGGACCACACCCTGCTAAAGCCTGAGGCCACCTGGGAGGACATCCGCCAGGTGGTGGAGGAGGGTATCCACTACGGCTGCGCCAGCGTGTGCATCCCGCCCGCCTATGTACAGCGGGCCGCGGAGTACGCCGCCGGGCGGGTGGCCATCTGCACGGTGATCGGCTTCCCCAACGGCTACAACGCCGCGCCCATCAAGGCGGCGGAGGCCACCCACGCTGTGCTGTCCGGCGCGGCGGAAATCGACATGGTGGTGAACCTGGGCTGGGTGAAGGACGGCCTGTTCGGCCAGGTGCTGGCGGAGATCCAGGCGGTGAAGGCCGCCTGCCAGGGCCGGGTGCTGAAGGTCATCATCGAGACGTGCCTGCTCACCCAGGAGGAGAAGTGCCGCCTGTGCCAGGTGGTCAGCGACGCCGGGGCGGATTACATCAAGACCTCCACGGGCTTTTCCACCGGCGGGGCCACCGCCCAGGACGTGGCCCTGCTGCGGCAGCACACAGCCCCCCAGGTGAAGGTGAAAGCCGCCGGGGGCATCGCCACCAAGGAGGACGCCGAGGCGTTTTTGGCCCTGGGCGCGGACAGGCTGGGCACCAGCCGCCTGGTGAAGCTGGCAAAGGAGGCGGGCCTGTGAAGGAGCAACGGGAGATGATTCGCCTGGCGCTGGTCCAGCGGGCCAAGGAGGCCCGGAAAAAGGCCTATTGCCCCTACTCCGGCTTCGCGGTGGGAGCGGCTTTGCTGTGCGCCGACGGCTCTGTCTACGACGGGTGCAACATTGAAAACGCCGGCTTTACCGCCACCTGCTGCGCCGAGCGCACCGCCTTTTTCCGGGCGGTGAACGACGGCAAGCGGGATTTTAAGGCCATTGCCATTGCCGGGGGCAGGGCCGGGGAGGAGCCCACGGGCATCTGCGCCCCCTGCGGGGTGTGCCGCCAGGTGATGGCGGAGTTCTGCGGCCCGGGGTTTGAAATCCTGCTGACAGACGGGCACAGCCTCCAGGTGCAAACGCTGGAGGAGCTGCTGCCCTTGGCCTTTGGCCCAGGCAATTTACAATAAGAAGCGCAAAAAAAGAGGGCTGCTGCGGTTTCGCGGCAGCCCCTTTTGCTTGGGGAGGTTATATGGTTACGCTTGCAGGCGCTTCCCCTGGCCGTGGATCAGCGGGGAGATGCGCTTATACACCGCGAAGGTGATGGCCACGTCGCAGGCCGCCTTGAAGAAGGTGAAGGGCACGTTGAACCAGAGCAGCGCCTGGGCCAGCGTCTCCACCGCGGGGTTGATGGCCTGGTACATGGAGAGGATGGCCTCCTCGCTTAGCATGGTTGCGGTGTAGAAGGGGTAGGTGATGAAGTAGTTGATGGGGAAGCTCGTCAGGGCCATCACCACCGCCCCCAGAAGGGAGCCCCACAAGGCGCCCCAGCGGTCCTTGCGGAATTTGTAAAGCAGCCCGGCAGGCACCACAAAGGTGACGCCCATCAAGAAGTTGCACAGCTCCCCTGCGCCGCCGGTGGTGGACATGGTCAGGTTTACCAGGTTCTTGATAAAGCACACCACCACGCCGCTGACCGGCCCCATGGAAAAGGCGGCGATCAGGGCGGGCAGCTCGGAGAAGTCCAGCTTGATAAAGCTGGGGATGATGGGCAGGCTGAAGCTGATGAACATCAGCACAGTGGCCACGGCGCTTAAAATGGCGGTCATGGCGATTTTTCGGACGTTGACTTTCTTTTGCATGGAACCATCCCTTTCGGAAAATTTTGGTTCGCAAAAGACCGGTGGGGGTGGCGAAAAGGCGCAAAAAATCCCGGAGCCGCACAAGGGTCCGGGAGCCTTTTCGATGAAGGGGAGATACAGCGGGAGCGGCAGCGCCGCGCCTAAGAATCTTCTATCATCCGGACTTTGCCGCCTTTTTTCCAAAAGAGAAAAAGCGGTTCACCGTCGGTGCTGGAATTTCACCAGCTCGGCGGAGAGGGAGACCTCCCCGTTCGCAGACTTTTACTGCCGGTCAGGAATTGCACCTTGCCCCGAAGTTCTTTTGCTGGTATCATTTTAGTACAGGGAACAGCCCTTTGTCAAGGAGGATGTGGTATGAAGCTTTTTTGCCGTGATGAAATGCAGCGCTTGGAGATGGCCGCCGTGGCTGCCGGGGTGCCCCTCTCCCAGCTGATGGACAACGCCGGCGCCGCCGTGGCCCAAGAGGTGGAGCGCCGCTGCCGCCCGGTGGGGGGCAAGCGGGCGGTGGTGCTGTGCGGGAAGGGCAACAACGGCGGGGACGGCTTTGTCTGCGCCAAGCTGCTGGCCCAGCGGGGCATGGCCTGCTGGGTGGTGCTGGCCCAGGGCAAGCCCGCCACCGACTTGGCCGCTGCGGCCTTTGAGGCGCTGCCCCCCCAGGTGGCCGTCCTGCCCGGGGAGGAGCTGGAGCAAATCCGCCCGGTGCTGGAGGCTGCGGACGTGCTCATCGACTGCGTGTTTGGGTTCAGCTTCCGGGGGGAGCTCTCCGGCCTGCCCCAAAAGCTGCTGGCCTATGGCAGCGGCCTGCCCTGCCTGAAGGTCTCCGCCGACCTGCCCAGCGGCGTGGAGTGCGACACGGGCCGGGTGTCCGCCGGGGCCTTCCGGGCGGACGTCACCGTGACCTTCACCGGGAAGAAGCCCGCCAACGTCAGCTACCCCGCCAAGGAGTTCTGCGGGGAGACGGTGGTGCGCCAGGTGGGCGTCCCCACCGCCTTGGTGGAGGGGGCGGAGACCCGGGTCTTTGAGACGGACAGCCGCTTCCCCCGCCAGTGGCTGCCTCAGCCGGACGCCCAGGCCAACAAGGGCGACATGGGCAAGCTGCTGCTGGTGTGCGGCAGCTGGGGCATGGCCGGGGCCTGCGTCATGGCGGCCCAGGCGGCCTTGCGCAGCGGCGTGGGATTGCTGACCATCGCCGTGGAGGAGCGGCTGTACCCCATCCTGGCCCAAGCGGTGCCCCAGGCGGTGTACGTGGTGCTGGACTGGGAAAACCGCCGGGAGGAGAGCCAGCAGGCGCTGCTGGACGCCTTGGGCAAGTGCACCGCCTGCGTCATGGGCTGCGGCCTGGGGCAACGGGCGGAGCTGGTGTGCCCTTTGGTGTTCTCCCACTGCCAGCGGCCCTTGGTGGCCGACGCCGACGCCGTCAACTTCCTCAGCCGCCACCCGGGGTATCTGGAGGGGCTGGAAATCCCCCTGGTGCTCACCCCTCACCCCGGGGAGATGGCCCGGCTGTGCGACGACACCATCCCGGAAATCCAGGCTGACCGGCTGGGCGCTGCCCGGCAGAAGGCCAAGGAAACCGGCGCCGTGGTGGCGCTGAAGGGGGCCGCCACGGTGGTCGCCGCCCCGGACGGCCGCTGCGCCGTGAACCCCACCGGCAACCCCGGCATGGCCAAGGGCGGCAGCGGCGACGTGCTGGCGGGTATGGCAGGGGCCTTTTTGGCCCAGGGCGTCCCCGCCTTTGAGACGGCGGTGCTGGCGGTGTACCTCCACGGCCTGGCGGGGGACGTGTGCGCCCAGCGGTACACCCAGCGGGCCATGCTCCCCACGGACTTGCCCCAGGCGCTGCCCCAGGTGTTTGCCTCTCTATCCTAAAAAAAGACAGCGCGCCCCTTCTCCCGGTTCTGCCTGGGAGCAGAGGCGCGTACCTATAGGTGCCCGTCTTTACAAACGGTGGGAAATCTGCTAGAATGACAAAAACCCCGCCGCTCTTGGCAGGGCATTCTTGTAAGAAAAGGAGAATGGGAGTTGGCCTATACCTATCTGTGGTGTTTCTTTCTGTTTTCGTTTTTGGGCTGGTGCAGCGAGGTGGTCTTTGCCGCCGTGCGGGAGCGGCGGTTTGTCAACCGCGGCTTTTTAAACGGCCCCCTGTGCCCCATTTACGGCTCGGGCGTGGTGGCCATCGACTTTTTCCTGCGGCCCTTTGGCAGCAGCTTGCCGGTGCAGCTGGTGGGCGCCATGCTGCTGGGTTCTGTCCTGGAGTACGCGGCGGGCTTTTTGCTGGAGAAACTCTTCCACCAAAAGTGGTGGGACTACTCCGACACCCCCCACAACCTCCATGGGTACATCTGCCTAAAGTTCAGCGTGGTGTGGGGCCTGGCCGGTGCCTTGATTGTCCGCTATGTGATGCCTCTGGCCCACCGGCTTTTCGGCCAGATTCCCCGGCAGGTGGGCTGGGTGCTGCTGGTGGTGCTGGGCAGCCTGTTCGTGGCGGATTTCCTGGTGACAGCCATCGGCCTGATTGGTTTAAACCGCAAGCTGAAAAACCTGGAGTACGTCACCAGCAAGCTGCGCCAGGGCTCCAACAAGCTGGGCGAGGACTTGTTCCAGGGCGCTGTGGCCCTGTACGACAAGCAGCAGGAGAGCAAGCAGGTGCTGCTCACCAAGGGCCTGGCGGGCAAGCGCGCTTTGCAAAAGGACTGGCAGCGCGAGGCAGCCCGGCTGAAGGTGAAGTACGAGGAGAACATCCGCAACAACTGGCTGCGCCGCCGCCTGCAGAACGCCTTCCCCGACTTGCGGATTTTAAAGTACAACGAGCAGCTGGAAGAGCTGCGCCAGAACATGGATGTGCTGCGCCGCCGCTCTTGGGAGGCGCTGCGCAAGCGCAACGAGGACGCCCGGGCCGCCTACGAGACGCGCCTGGCCCCCGGGGAGGAGCGGCCCTTTGCCTTTGGGCTGTGCTACTCCAAGCTGTTTTGGATTTTCATGGTGGGCAACGTGGTGGGCTTTGTGCTGGAGACGCTATATGCCCTGGTGCGCGCCCATGAGTTCCAGGTGCGGGTGGGCCTGGTGTTTGGCCCCTTCATCCCGGTGTACGGCCTGGGGGCTGTGGCCATCACCTTGCTGCTGTGGCGCATGTACAACCAGAAGGACATCATGATTTTCCTGGCGAGCATGTTCATTGGCGGCGCCTTTGAATACCTGTGCAGCTTTGTGCAGCAGGCGGTGTTCGGCACCGTCTCGTGGGAGTACAGCGACTCCCCCTTGAACATCGGGGGCCGCACCAACTTGATGTACTCCTTCTTCTGGGGCATCTTGGGCATGGTGTGGGTGAAGGACTTGTACCCGGCCATGTCACGCACCATCCAGAAAATCCCCAAAAAGGTGGGCCGCCCCCTCACGGTGGTGTTTACCGTTTTGATGGCCATTGACGTGCTGCTGTCCGCCGGGGCGGTGTACCGCCGCAGCGAGCGGGTGAATAACATCCCCGCCACCAACGTGGTGCAGGCGTTCTTCGACGAGTATTTCCCAGACTCCTACCTGGATTTTGTGTTCCCCCACATGCAGTACGTGGGCAAGCCGGAGCTGCCTGCGGCGCCGCCAAAGCCATAAAAAAAGAAGGGCCGTCCCGGCGATTGCTGCCGGGGCGGCCCTTTGGGTATGGGAAAATGTGTGACTTGTACGCGATGGGGAAGGCGGAAAAAAAGGCGTGGGTGAAAACCTCACCGCACGCCTTTGTGCTGTTGCACTTTTGTTAAAGGGGCCCTTACACCCGGAACATCAGGTCGCCATAGGAGGGATAGGGCCAGAACTGGGAAGCAGTGTCCACTTCCATCTGGTCCACCACGGCCCGCAGCTCGTTCATGGCGGGGATGATGACGTCCTTGTAATAGGTCGCCGCGGTCAGGGCGTTGTGGCTTTCGGCTTTCCCGTCAGCAACCAAAGTGTCCAGGGCCTCCACCTTTTCGTAGGCGCTGTCCAGCAGGGAGGACAGCTTTTGGATAAGGCTGGTTTCCGCCGCGCAGGGCAGGCCCGCCACCGCAGCCCGCTTGGAGGCAACCGCCTCCGCCAGGCTGGCGATGTAGCCGCTTACTGCCGGCAGAATGTCCCGGCGCACCATTTCGCTCATGGTCAGGGCCTCGATGTTCAGCGTCTTGGAGTACTCCTCGATGATGGTCTCATAGCGGGCCTCCATCTCGGCCTCGGTGTAGATTTTGTGGCTGGTGAACAGCTCCACGTTCTTCTGGTCCAGGTACCGGGGCAAGGCGTCCACGGTGGTGGGCAGGTTCAGCAGGCCGCGGCGCTTGGCCTCTTCGGTCCAGGCTTCGGAATAGCCGTCGCCGTTGAAGATGATCCGCTTGTGCTGCTGCATCACCCGGCGCACGATCTTGCGCACGTCCCCTTCCAGGTCGGCGGTGCCCTCCAGCTCGTCGGCGAACTGGCGCAGCTCCTCGGCGGCGATGGTGTTCAGCATGATGTTGGGGCAGGAGATGGAAATGGCGGAGCCCAGCATGCGGAACTCAAACTTGTTGCCCGTAAAGGCGAAGGGGGAGGTGCGGTTGCGGTCGGTGGTGTCCATGGCCAGGTCGGGCAGCACGTGGACGCCGGTTTGCAGCTGCTTTGCCTCTATGCCGGTGTAGGGCTCATCCTTTTCGATGGCCTCCAATATGCCTTCCAGCTCATCCCCCAGGAACATGGAGACAATGGCCGGCGGGGCCTCGTTGGCGCCCAGGCGGTGGTCGTTGCCGGCGCTGGCCACGGAGATCCGCAGCAGATCCTGATACTCGTCCACGCCCTTGATCACCGCGGCCAGGAACAGCAGGAACTGGGTGTTCTTCTCCGGCTCCTTGCCGGGATCCAGCAGGTTCTTGCCGGTGTCCGTGGAGATGGACCAGTTGTTGTGCTTGCCGCTGCCGTTGACTCCCTCAAAGGGCTTCTCGTTGAGCAGGCACACCAGCCCGTGCTTGGCCGCCACGTTCTTCATGGTCTCCATGGTCAGCTGGTTGTGGTCGGTGGCCACGTTGGTGGTGGTGAAGATGGGCGCCAGCTCGTGCTGGGCAGGGGCCACCTCGTTGTGCTTTGTCTTGGCCAAAATGCCCAGCTTCCACAGCTCCTCGTCCAAATCCTTCATAAAGGCGGCAACCCGGGGCTTGATGGCGCCGAAGTAGTGGTCCTCCAGCTCCTGGCCCTTGGGCGCCTTGGCCCCAAACAGCGTGCGGCCGGTAAAGCGCAGGTCGGGGCGCTGGTCATAGAGCTCCTTATCCACCAGGAAGTACTCCTGCTCGGGCCCCACGGTGGTCACCACCCGCTTGGACTTCTGGTCGCCAAACAGCCGCAGGATGCGCAGCGCCTGGGCGCTTAAATCCTCCATAGAACGCAGCAGCGGGGTCTTTTTGTCCAAAGTTTCGCCGCTGTAAGAGCAGAACGCCGTGGGGATGTAGAGGGAGTCGCCCTTGACAAAGGCGTAGCTGGTGGGGTCCCAGGCGGTGTAGCCCCTGGCCTCGAAGGTGGCGCGCAGGCCGCCGGAGGGGAAGGAGGAGGCGTCCGGCTCGCCCCTTACCAGCTCTTTGCCGGAAAACTGCATGATGACCCGGCCGTCGCTGGTGGGGGAGATAAAGCTGTCGTGCTTTTCGGCGGTGATCCCGTTTAAAGGCTGGAACCAATGGGTGTAGTGGGTGGCGCCCTTTTCCACGGCCCAGTCCTTCATGGCGTTGGCCACCGCGTTGGCCACGTTCAAATCCAGGTCCTTGCCCTCGTCGATGGTTTTCCGCAGGGACTTGTACACGTCTTTGGGCAGCCGTTCCTGCATGACGTCATCGTTAAACACCGAGCTGCCAAAGAGCTCGGGGACATTTTTGCGGGTTTCCGGACAACTCATAACCATAACCACACTTTCCGAGAAATTAGGCGCCGCCTTTCGTATTTGCCTTTGGGGCACCCTGTAACACGAAAGGCGCTGAGGGGACTCCCTTCAGCGCCTTTGCTGGTCTACCCGTATTCTATACCCGGCGCGCCGCATTTGTCAATAGGTTTTTCCCCAACGCCGCCCTTTCTCCAGGGTGAACAGAAGCCTGCCGCGCAACCCCGTGGGATTTTATGGAAAATCCCGGAATTCCTTGGGGCTTTTGCAGGAAAAGCGGACGCGCCATGCAAAACCGCCTTGACTTTCCCGCCGGGGCATAGTATACTCTAAGCCAAGAACAGACAAGGGCGTCTGGCGTTTTCCAAAAGCTGGAAAGGCCAGGCGCTTTTTCTGGAAAATGCAGGAAGTGCGTCGTGCTGCTGCATCGGCCCGGATGGGCCCGTCCCCCCGGGGAGCGGCGGCCTCTTGGGGAAAAGGGGGAAGAACCTTCCCACAAGGGGAGGGGCTTTGTGTAAAGTGGAGAATTGAAAAATCTTCTTGCTTGTTTTCTCCCTATCGGGTATGATATACTATTGATAACAAGAGAGAAACCGGAGCGCCTTGGCCTGCTCCCCCTGGGGAAAGGGGAGCGGGCTGAGGCGACGCAGTGTCTAAAACCAAGAGAAAGGGTTGAGCGTATGGGGAAAACAGGGTATCTTGTGCTGGAAAACGGCAAGGTTTTTCGTGGCGAGCGTTTTGGCGCCCAGGGCGAGATGACCGCGGAAGTGGTGTTCACCACAGGCATGACCGGCTATTTGGAAACGTTAACAGACCGCAGCTATTGGGGGCAGATGGTGGTGCAGACCTTCCCCCTTATTGGCAATTACGGCGTTATTCCCGCCGATTTTGAAAGCGATGCCATCGGTCCCTGTGCCTATATTGTCAAGCAATGGTGCCAAGCTCCCTCCAACTTCCGTTCCCAGGGCAGCCTTGACACCTTTTTTAAAGAAAAGGGCGTCATTGGCCTTTCCGGCATCGACACGCGCACGCTGACGAAAATTATCCGGGAGACCGGCGTGATGAACGGCGTCATCACCGACGACCCCGCCGCCGTGGACTTTGAGGCCCTGAAGGCCTACCGCGTCACCGGCGCGGTGAAGGCCTCCTCCACCAAGGAGCGCTATGTGGTCCGCCCCGAGGGCGAGGTGAAGAAGAAAATCGCCCTGCTGGACTTTGGCCTAAAGCGCAACATCTACCGGGAGCTGGTAAAGCGGGGCGCGGAAGTCACCGTGTGCCCCTGCACCACCACCGCCGGGGAAATCCAGGCCCTGGGCGTGGACGGCATCATGCTGAGTAACGGCCCCGGCGACCCCGCGGAGAACGTGGAGATCATCGCCAACTTGCGGGAAATCTGCAAGCTGGGCATCCCGCTGTTCGGCATCTGCCTGGGCCACCAGCTGCTGGCCTTGGCCCACGGCTTCCAGACGGAGAAGCTGAAGTACGGCCACCGTGGCGCCAACCAGCCTGTCAAGAACCTGGAGACCGGCCGGGTGTACATCTCCAGCCAGAACCACGGCTACGCAGTGGTGTCCTCCAGCATCGACAGCGCCGTGGCCCGGGAGCTGTTCGTCAACGTCAACGACAACACCTGCGAGGGCATCCGCTATCTGGACTGCCCCGCCTTTTCCGTGCAGTTCCACCCCGAAGCCTGCGGCGGTCCCCTGGACACCCAGGCCCTGTTCGATGAGTTTTTCGCTATGATGAAGGAGGGGGAATAAAATGCCGCTGAATAAGGATATTAAAAAGGTACTGGTTATCGGCTCTGGCCCCATTGTCATCGGCCAGGCTGCGGAATTCGACTACGCCGGCACCCAGGCCTGCCGCGCCCTGCGGGAGGATGGCATCGAGATCGTGCTGGTCAACTCCAACCCCGCCACCATTATGACCGACAAGGCCATGGCGGATAAAATCTATATCGAGCCCCTGAACCTGACCACCATCAAGCGCATCATCGAGAAGGAAAAGCCCGACAGCATCCTCTCCGGCTTTGGCGGCCAGACGGGCCTGACCCTCTCCATGCAGCTGGCCAAGGAGGGCTTCTTGGAGAGCCACAACGTGCGGCTGCTGGGCGCCTCCCCCGAGACCATCGACAAGGCCGAGGACCGCCAGATGTTCAAGGACACCATGGAGAAGATCGGCCAGCCCTGCATCCCCTCCAAGGTGGTCACCACCGTGGAGGACGCCGAGGCCTTCGCCCTGGAGATCGGTTACCCCGTCATCATCCGGCCCGCCTTTACCCTGGGCGGCTCCGGCGGCGGCATTGTGAACAACCAGGAGGAGCTGCGGGAAGTGGCCGCCAATGGCCTGGCGTTGTCCCCCATCACCCAGATCCTGGTGGAGAAGTCCATCGCCGGGTGGAAGGAAATCGAGTTCGAGGTGATGCGCGACAGCAAGGGCAACACCATCACCGTGTGCTCCATGGAGAACCTGGACCCGGTGGGCGTGCACACCGGCGACTCCATCGTCATCGCCCCCACTGTGACGCTGTCTGACAAAGAGTACCAGATGCTCCGCTCCGCCGCCCTGAAAATCATCGACGAGCTGGGCGTGGAGGGCGGCTGCAACTGCCAGTTCGCTTTGCATCCCACCTCCTTTGAATACGCCGTCATCGAGGTAAACCCCCGTGTGTCCCGCTCCTCCGCCTTGGCCTCCAAGGCCACGGGCTACCCCATCGCCAAGGTGGCCACCAAGATCGCCATCGGCTACACCTTGGACGAGATCAAGAACGCGGTCACCGGCAAGACCTACGCCGCCTTTGAGCCCGCCCTGGACTACGTGGCGGTGAAGTTCCCCAAGTGGCCCTTTGACAAGTTCGTCTACGCCAAGCGTGACCTGGGCACCCAGATGAAGGCCACCGGCGAGGTCATGTCCATTGCCGACACCTTTGAAATGGCCCTGATGAAGGCGGTCCGGGGCGCGGAAATCTCCCTGGACACCCTGAACCTGCCCAAGTTCGCCACCGAGAGCGAGGAGAACCTGTGGCACATCGCCACCCACGCCACCGACGAGCGTCTGTTCGCTGTGTACGAGCTGCTCAAGCGGGGCGTGACCGTGGAAAAGATGCACGAGGAAACCATGATCGACTGCTGGTTCCTCTCCAAGATACTGAACTTGCTCAACTACGAGCGGGAATTGGCCAAGGGCCAGCTCACCCAGGAGCTGTACACCCAGGGCAAGAAGCTGGGCTATCCCGATTCCACCATCGCCCGGCTCTCCGGCTGCGAGGTAACCTTTGAGCGCAAGCCCACCTTTAAGATGGTGGACACCTGCGCCGGCGAGTTCGCCGCCCACACCCCCTACTTCTACGCCACCTACGACACCGAGGCCTCCGGCGGCGAGGACGAGGCCCTGGAGTTCATCGGCCAGGACCGGGACAAGCCCACGGTGCTGGTGCTGGGCTCCGGCCCCATCCGCATCGGCCAGGGCATCGAGTTCGACTACGCCAGCGTCCACTGCGTCATGTCCCTGCGGCAGCTGGGGTACGAGGTGGTCATCATCAACAACAACCCGGAGACCGTGTCCACCGACTTCGACACCGGCGACCGGCTGTACTTTGAGCCCCTGTCCCCCGAGGACGTGCTGGACATCATCAACATCGAAAAGCCCATCGGCGTGGTGGTGGCTTTTGGCGGCCAGACGGCCATCAAGCTCACCAAGACTCTGGCGGCCCACAACATCCCCATTCTGGGCTCCTCCGCCGACACCATCGACATGGCCGAGGACCGGGAGCGGTTCGACGAGCTGCTGGAGCGCTCCGGCATCAAGCGGCCTAAGGGCCACACCATCATGACCACCGAGGAGGCCCTCACCGCCGCCCGGGAGCTGGGCTACCCCGTGCTGATGCGCCCCAGCTACGTGCTGGGCGGCCAGAACATGATTATCGCCTACTGCGACGAGGATATCCAGGAGTACATGGCCATCATCCTCTCCCACAAGCAGGATAACCCCGTGCTCATCGACAAGTACCTCTCCGGCATGGAGATTGAGGTGGACGCCATCTGCGACGGCGAGAACATCCTTATCCCCGGCATTATGGAGCACGTGGAGCGCACGGGCATCCACTCCGGCGACAGCATCGCCGTGTACCCCGCCTCGGACATCGACGACGACATGAGCGCCAAGATCGTGGCCACCACCGAGACCCTCTGCCGGGAGCTCAACGCCCTGGGGCTCATCAACTTGCAGTACATCCTCATGGATGGGGAGATCTACGTCATCGAGGTGAACCCCCGGGCCTCCCGCACCGTGCCCTACATCAGCAAGGTCACCGGCGTGCCCATGTGCGACCTGGCCACCAAGGTGAGCCTGGGCTACAAGCTGGTAGACCTGGGCTTTGGCACGGGGCTGTACAAGCCCTCTCCCTATGTGGCGGTGAAGGTGCCGGTGTTCTCCTTTGAGAAGCTCACCGACGTGGACACCCACCTGGGGCCGGAGATGAAGTCCACCGGCGAGGTGCTGGGCATTGGCAACAACCTGGAAGAAGCCCTGTACAAGGGCCTGATTGCCTCCGGCCACAAGATGACCAAGGGCGGCGGCGTGTTCATCACCGTGCGGGACCAGGACAAGCCGGAAATCGGCGAGATTGCCAAGAAGTTCGACAAGATGGGCTTTGCCATCTACGCCACCACCGGCACCGCCATGGTGCTGGCCAAGGTGGGCCTCTCCGTGAAGATTGTGGACAAGATTCACGAGAGCTCCGTGAACACCATCACCTTGCTGGAAAGCGGCAAGGTAAACTACGTCATCTCCACCTCCGCCAAGGGCCGCAACCCCGCCCGGGACAGCGTGAAGATCCGCCG
>MHCFR04200__coassemble_499_pt1 | contig 22563 bp, 16 predicted proteins | sample MHCFR04200__metabat2_high_PE_032 | metagenome-assembled genome bin MHCFR04200 | reverse complement strand
CCCCAGAAAGGAGTTGTTTCCCATGCCCCTCTTCACCACCAAACCCACAGACCAGCTCTTTGAGCGGTTCATGAAGCACCAGCCAAATTTTAAACCAGACGCCCCAGAAGCTGACCGCATCCAGGTCGAACTGGACGCAGAAAAAGAAAGGAAGGAAACACACGCCATGATTCTCCAGCGCAACTACGATAGCAAGAACCAATAAAGACAAAGACGCAAGCCTAAATCGACTCCTATAAAAAAGACACCGCCCTTCCATTACATTGGATGGGCGGTGTCTCTGCCTGTCAAGCAGGAGCTGCCTTGGCCCTGATGGGGCCAGAAGTGCCGCGGCTTTTCCACATTTCCGGCAAAGAAGTTGCATTTGGATATTTACATATGGGAAAAGGACGGGTATAATCGCATTGATTCCATGAAATCATCCTGCAAGGAGGAGTTATTTATGTGCAACATACCACGTCCGGAGCATCCCAATCCCCAATGGGAGCGGGACAGCTGGAAAAACCTAAACGGCACCTGGGAGTTTGCGTTCGACTTTGGCTGCAGCGCTGTGGAGCGCCGTCTGTGGGAGAAGGAGACCTTCGACCGGGAAATTCTGGTGCCCTTCTGCCCGGAAAGCAAGCTCTCCGGCATTGGCTACACAGACTTTATCAGCGGCGTGGCCTACCGCCGCACCTTCACCTTGAGCCAGGAGGAGCTGGCCGGCAAGGTGCTGCTGCACTTCGGCGCGGTGGACTACGAGGCCGCGGTCTACGTCAACGGGGAGCTGGCGGGCACCCACAAGGGCGGGTACACCTCCTTTACCCTGGACATCACCCGGCAGGCGCGCCTGGGGGAGAACAGCCTCTTTGTGGCAGTGCGGGACGACGTCCGCTCCGGCTTGCAGCCCAAGGGCAAGCAGGCCCACCTGTACGCTTCTTCCGGCTGCGATTACACCCGCACCACGGGCATTTGGCAGACGGTGTGGCTGGAGTTCGTGCCCCAAAGCTACATCCAGTACGCCAAGTATTACCCCAACCTGGAAAACGGCTGGGTGACTGTCACCGGCGCTGTCCAGGGCGAAGGGGAGCTGACCCTCTCCGCCGCCTGGGAGGGCCGCGCTGTGGGGCAGAAGTCCCTGCGGGTAAAGGACGGCTTCTTCACCGCCCAGCTGGAGCTGGAGGAAACCCACCTGTGGGAGCCCGGCAAGGGCGGCCTTTACACCTTGGAGCTCACCTTTGGGGAGGACCGGGTGCACAGCTACTTCGGCCTGCGGGACGCCCGCTTCCAGGGGAAGAAGTTCCTGGTAAACGGCAAGTCCCTGTTCCAGCGGATGGTGTTGGACCAGGGCTTCTATCCCGACGGCATCTACACCGCCCCCACCGAGGAGGACCTGATTCAAGACATTCAGCTGTCCTTCGCGGCGGGCTTTAACGGGGCGCGGCTCCACGAGAAGGTGTTCGAGGCCCGGTTCCTCTACCACTGCGACAGGCTGGGCTACCTGGTGTGGGGCGAGTACCCCAACTGGGGCCTGGACCACGCCCATCCCCTCTCCACCGAGACCTACCTCAACCAGTGGAGCGAGGCCGTGGAGCGGGACTTCAACCATCCGGCCATCATCGGCTGGTGCCCCTTCAACGAGACCTGGGGCTATCGGGAGGAGCGGGAGAAAAACGCTTTGCTCAGCAGCATCTACAAGCTGACCAAGCGCCTGGACCCCACCCGCCCCTGCATCGATTCCAGCGGCAATTACCGGGTGATTTCCGAAGTCTACGACATCCACGACTACGACCAGAACACCGAGAGCTTTTTGGCCCGGTACAACGGCCTCTCCCAGCGCATGGAGGAGACCGGCGGCGTTATCACGGCGGAGGACCCCTTCTTCAACTCTGTGCCGGAGGCGTCCAACGGCCGCCCGCCCTTCTTCAACCAGCCCTACGCGGGCCAGCCTGTCTTCATCAGCGAGTACGGCGGCATCCGCTGGCCCGATGAGACCGTGGAAGGCTGGGGCTATGGCAACGCGCCCACCACCCCCGAGGAGTACTTCGCCCGCTACCGCGGCCTGACCGAAGCTTTGCTGAACAACCCGGACATCTGCGGCTTCTGCTACACCCAGCTGTACGATGTGGAGCAGGAGGTCAACGGCCTGTACACCTACGGCCGCAAGGAGAAGTTCGACATCCAAATCATTCGGGAAATCAACCAGCAGAAGGCCGCTATTGAAGAGTGACCCTGCAAATAATGGGAGGAGAAAACAGTGAATATCAACCGTTTAAAGGTCAACCGGCTCACAAACCCCCTGGGGTTTGAGATGAACAGCCTGTCTTTTTCCTGGACCGTGGAGGAAACGGACGCGAAAAAGCAGCAGTGGGCGCGGGTGGAAGTGGCCGCGGACGAAAGCTTCCAAAGGCTGCTGTGGGACTCCGGCGAGGACGCCGGCCTGTCCTCGGTAGACTGCCCCGTCACCCTGGACTTGCAGCCCCGCACCCGGTATTGGTGGCGGGTGACGGTGCAGGGGGACAACGGCGAGCAGGCCACCAGCGCCGCCGCCTGGTTTGAAACCTCCAAAATGGGGGAGGAATGGGCCGGCAAGTGGATTGCCCCTTCCCTGGAAAGCAGCGTCCATCCCCTGCTGCGCCGCAGCTTCTTCCTGGAGGGGGAGCCTGTCCGCGCCCGGGTTTACGCCGTGGGCCTGGGGCTCTACGAGCTGTACGCCAACGGGGAAAAGGCCGGGGACGAGTACCTGGCCCCTGGCTGCACCGCCTATGACAGGTGGCTGCAATACCAAACGTACGACGTCACCGGGCTGCTCCGCCAGGGCCAGAACACCCTGGGGGCCATGCTGGGCAACGGCTGGGCCAAGGGCCGGTTTGGCTTTGGAGGCATTCCCGCCAGCTATGAGACAGGGGAAAAGGGCTTCCCGGCGGAGGCCTTCGCCGAGCAGTTCCTCCTCCGGCTGGAGCTCCGCGTTTTGCTGGCGGACGGCCGGGAAGTGGTGCTGGGGACGGACGACACCTGGCAGTGCGCGCCCTCCCCTGTGACCTTCAGCAGCATTTACGACGGCGAGCGCTACGAGCAGGCCAAGGAAATCCCCCACTGGGCTGCCCCCGAAGGGGATGGGGCCGGCTGGCTGCCGGTGGAGGAGGTCACCCCCAGCCTGCCGCTGGCGGAGCCCTCCCCCCGCCTGAGCCTGCCCGTCCGGCGGAAGGAGGAGTTCCACCCCGCGCTGCTCCACACCAAAAAGGACGAGTGGGTGCTGGACATGGGCCAGGTCATCACCGGCGGCTTTGCGCTGCGCGCCAACCTGCCCCAGGGCACGGAGCTGCGCCTGCAATTCGGCGAGCTGCTGCAGGACGGCTGCTTCTACCGGGACAACATGCGCTCCGCCCTGTGCGAGTACCGCTACATTTCCGATGGACGGCCGACCGTGGTGCGCCCCTATTTCACCTTCTACGGCTACCGGTACATCAAGGTGACGGGCTGGCCCGGCGGCAAGCCCGATGAGAGCGCCTTTTTGGGCTACAGCCTCTACTCCGACCTGGAGGAAATCGGCTTCTTGGAGACTGGCAGCGAAAAGGTGAACCGCTTGATTCTCAACGCCAAGTGGAGCCAAAAGGACAACTTTGTGGACGTGCCCACCGACTGCCCCCAGCGGGACGAGCGCATGGGCTGGACGGGCGACGCCCAGGTGTTCAGCTCCACCGCCTGCTTTGTCATGGATTGCGCGGCCTTTTACGACAAGTACTGCCGGGATATGTGGAAGGAGCAGGAAATCCGCGGGGGCAGCGTTCCCCATGTGGCGCCGGTCATCGCCCGGCCCGGCGGCGACTTTAACATCATCCGGGAGCAGGGCGCCTGCGGCTGGGCGGACGCCGCGGCCATCGTCCCCTGGAACAGCTACATCTACAACGGCGGCAAAGAGAAGCTGCGGGAGCACTACCCCGCCATGAAGGCTTGGCTGGAGTGGGTCCGTGGGGAGGACGCCGCCACGGGGAGCACCCGCCTGTGGCAGGCGGTGAAGTTCCACTACGGCGACTGGCTGGCCTTGGACGGCCCCCGTTACGGCATGGACCCGGAGACTGTGTGGGGCGGCACGGACGTGACGTTCCTGTGCTCTGTCTACTACTACCGCTGCGCCCAGATTCTCGCCGGGACGGCGAAGGCCCTGGGCTATTCCGCGGAACAGCAGGAATACGGGCAGCTGGCCCGGGAGATTAAGGCAGCCATCCAGAAGGAGTTCTTCACCGCCACAGGCCGGTGCGCGGCCGCCACCCAGACGGGGCTGGTGCTCTCCCTGATGTACGGGCTTGTGCCGGAAGGCTACGAGGAAAAGAACCGCCAGGCCCTCAAGTCCCTGCTGGAGGGCGCTGAGATGCACTTGAAGACAGGCTTCCTGGGCACGCCTGTGCTGTGCCGGGCCCTCTCCAAGTGCGGCGACAGCGAGACGGCGTACACCTTGCTGCTGCAGGAGGACCTTCCCAGCTGGCTTTACGAAGTGAACATGGGCGCCACCACCATCTGGGAGCGGTGGAACGCGGTGCTGCCCGACGGCGTCATCAGCGGCATTGGCATGAACTCCATGAACCACTACGCCTACGGCTCCATTGTGGAGTGGATGTACCGGAACATGTGCGGCATCAACCCCACCGAGGAGGCCCCTGGCTTCAAGCGGGTGCGCCTGGCCCCCGAGCCGGACAGCCGCCTGGGCCGGGCCAAGGCCACGGTCAACTCCCCCGCCGGCCTGTACGAAAGCGGCTGGCAGTACGAGGAAGACGGCAGCCTGACCTACACCTTTGCCATCCCCTTTGACGGCGAGGGCGCGCTGGTGCTGCCCAACGCCGACCTGGAGCAGCTGACCATCAACGGCGTCCCCGCGAAAGCGGCGGATGTTGCCGCCCAGCAGGACGGCACCGCCGTAAAGGCTGTTTTGCCGGCAGGCCGGTATGTGGTGAGGCAGGCCCAATAAACACAAAAGCATTTCGGGGTAATCGTTCATACCAAAGCCGGGAGGCCTTTCCGCAAGGTGAGGTCTCCCGGCTTTCTGCTTGGAATAGAATTCAGCTGGAATCCTGGCCCGAGCTTTGGTACTGTTTGGGGCTGACGCCGTAGAACTTTTTAAACGCCCGGCTGAAGTGGGGGCTGTTCTCGTACCCCACCGCCACGGCAACGTCCCCGATTTTCTCCCCGCTGCGCAGCAGCAGGCCCACCCCTGCTGCTCTACTTTTTCCTTGGAAGAAAGACACGGCATGCAGAAGCCGCTCCGCCGGAACCAGCTCGCTGCTTCAAGCGCCGCAGATGTGCCAGCTTTGTGGCCAGCTGGGTTCTGCCTACGGCTCCCCGGGCAAGCGGAGTTGGAAAAAACCACAGGGGACGTGACGCCTGCACCATCGCGGGAACTTTCCCTATAAAACATATCCACATTCCTGGAAATTCTATGTTGACAACCTCCTACACCTATACAATAAACGGTGGTAGAGAGGGGATGAGGTAAGATGGAACAAGGGAAAGCCGCGAACAACACAAGGCTTGCTTTTTTTCATGCGATCCAGGCCACAGCTGTATGCGGCTGTTTACTTCTCAAAGCGGAGGACGTTCCAGGACAGGGGCTTTAAGGTGGCGGTGACCACGCCCTGCTCCTCCTTGGCGGACTGCCCCACGGCGGGGGCGATGGTGTCCGGGGCCTCCCAGGTGTTGCGGGCGTCCATGTCCGGGGCGCACAGCTCCAGGTGCTCCACAAAGCGGTAGCCCTCGAAGGCGGAGACGTCCAGCTGGATTTGGGTGTCCCCGGCGGGGTCCCGGTTGATGGCGAACAGCGTCAAGGCGCCTGCCTTTTCGTCGTAGGCGGCGGCCGCGTCCACATAGGGCAGGCCCTCCTTGGCCGGGTACTGGGAGGTGTCGTTTACCGCGTAGGCGGGCAGGTCGAAGGTGTCGCCCTCCACCGCCACCTGCAAGGACTGGCCGCGGCCGTACTCCATCAGCTGGTGGAAGGGGTAGTAAGAGGCCGTGCGCCAGACGTGCTCCCTGTCGGTGGCGCAAAGGGCCCCCAGGCCGCTGGTCATGCAACCAATCTTCACCCTGTCCGCGTGGCGCAGGAAGGCCAGCAGAATGCTGGCGCTGCCCAGGGCCGGGACCATGTCCCCCATCTCCCGGCGGCGGCTGTCCACCATGTTGTCCGGGTCGTGGCGGACGTAGGCGGCGTTGGGGTCGAAGCGGTAGTGGGAGTGGTACAGGTTATAGGGGCCCCAGCCGGGGTGCTCGATGCCCTGGAGGGGGCGCATCATGGCGCCGTACTCGTCGAAGGAGAGCATCAGCTTGCGGGGGGAGCGCATCTTGGCCTGGACAAAGTCGCACAGGGCCGCCTCGGTCTCGATGTAGTCCTCGATGTACGCCGCGCCGCCCAGCAGCTGGAAGTAGTTCCCCGGGGCGGCGGTGTGGTAGTGGTGCAGCGAGACATAGTCCACGGCGTTGTAGCACTCCTGCAGCACCTCCAAATCCCACTGGGGGAAGTGCCCCATAAAGGGGGAGGAGGAGCCGCACACCGCCGTCTCGATGGAGCCGTCCACCCACTTCATGGCCTTGGAGGTCTCGTTGGCCAGGACGCCGTAGCCCTTGGGGTCCTTCTCCCAGGAGGCTATCTGCCAGGGGCCGTCCATCTCGTTGCCCAGGTACCAGGTCTTTACGCCGTAGGGCTGCTCCCGGCCGTACTGGCGGCGCAAATCGGACCAATAGGTGCCGCCGGGATGGTTGGTGTACTCGGCGATGTGGATGGCGTCCAGCAGGGTGCCGGTGCCCAGGTTGATGGTGTACATAGGCTGGGTGCCAATCTTTTCCGCCCACTGCAGGTACTCGTCGTGGCCCACGTCGTTGGGGATGTACTGGTGCCAGGCCAAATCCAGGTGGGCCTTGCGCTGCTCCTTGGGGCCGATGGAGTCCTTCCACTCCCAGCCGGAGACAAAGTTGCCCCCGGGCAGCCGCAGGGCGGGCAGGCCCGCCTCCCGCAGGGCGGCGATGAAGTCCTGGCGGAAGCCCTGGCTGTCCGCGGTGGGGTGCTTGGGGTTGTACATGCTGCCGTTGACCATGGTGCCGATGGGCTCCAAAAAGGCGCCGTACAGCCGGGGCGAGATTTCCCCAATGGTGAACTTGGGGTGCAGCGTCAGTTTCGTTGTTTTTGCCATTGTAATTCCTCCCAAAAGAGTGTCGCGCCGGCCTTTCCCGCAGGCGCGCGTTGTATATGGGCCTTCCCCCGGGACTACTGCCGCTGGTACAGCAGGAAGTCAAATCCTATCTCGGTGGAAAAGCCCTCCACCGTCTCCAGGCGCTGGGCGGCCTGGGGACCGGTTTTCCAATAGTAGGGCGTCATGGTGAACAAATCCACGGCGGTTTGGCTGTCCGGGACGCGAATCTCCCCCCGCACGGCGGTGCGCCCCACAAACCGGAAGCCCGGGTACTCCGTCTCCCGGTGGGGGTTTTCATAGGGGTTCTCGTACAGCAGCTCCTTGAGGCCGTACAGGTGCCTCTCCCCCGGCACGGCGTAGAGGAAAAAGCCCCCGGGCTTTACCACCCGGGCGAACTCCTCCGCCGCCAGGGGGGAAAACACGTCTGTCAGCAGGTGGACGCTGGCCTCCCCCAAGGGGATGGCGAAGGAGCTTGCCACCCCAAACTCCACGGATTTGTACTTGCCCGCGGCGGCCTTTACCGCCAGCTTGGAGATGTCGAACCCGCACACACGGGCCTGAGGCAAAGCCTCATGCAGGCCGGCGGTGTAGTAGCCCTCCCCGCAGCCGGCGTCGCAGAGGAGCAGCCCCTCCCCGGCCGGGCTTCCCAGCTGGGAAGCGCACGCTGCCGCCAGGCGGCACAGCTCCTGCCGAAAGGGGGCGTAATAGCCCGCCTCTAAAAAGCGGCGGCGGCCCTCCACCATCTCCCGGCTGTCCCCGGGCAGCTTGGAGTGCATCTTGTGCACCGGCAGCAGGTGGACGTACCCCTGGCGGGCCACGTCAAAGCTGTGGCCCTGGGGGCACACCGCCCGGTGCTCCTGGCGGGTCAAGGCCCCGCCGCACAGGGGGCAGCAAAACAGCAGCTCTCCCATGGCTTCACTCCTTGGCCTCAAACCAGGTGCGGCCGGAGCCAGCCTCCGCCACCATGGGCACGGAGAGGCGCACCGCCCCCTCCATCTCCTCCTGGAGGATGCGCTCCACCTGCTCCCGCTCCTCCGGGGGGCACTCCACGATGAGTTCGTCGTGGACCTGGAGGATGAGCTTGCCCTGCAAGCCCTCCCGGGCCAGGCGGGAGCTGACGCGGATCATGGCGATTTTGATGATGTCCGCCGCCGCCCCCTGGATGGGCATGTTCCGGGCCACCCGCTCCCCAAAGGCACGCAGGTTGAAGTTGCCGCTTTTCAGCTCCGGCAGATAGCGCCGCCGGCCGAAAAGGGTCTCCACATAGCCCTTCTCCTTGGCCTCTTCCACCACGCGCTTCATATAGGCGTCCACGCCGGCGTAGTTGCGCAGGTATTCCTTGATATAGTCGTCGGCCTCCTTGCGGGTGACGCCGATGTCCTTGGACAGGGAGAAGGCCCCTATGCCGTAGACAATGCCGAAGTTTACGGCCTTGGCCTTAGAGCGCATGTCCTTGGTGACCATGTCCACGGGCATTTGGAACACGCGGGCCGCCGTGGCGGTGTGGATGTCCCGGCCCTCTACGAAGTCCTCCTTCATGGCGGCGTCATCCGCCACGTGGGCCAGCACCCGCAGCTCGATCTGGGAGTAGTCCGCGTCCACCAGGAGGTTTCCGCCCGACCCGGCGAAGAACTTCCGCAGCTCCCGGCCGATGGGTGTGCGCACGGGGATGTTCTGCAGGTTGGGCTCGGCGCTGGAGATGCGGCCGGTGCGTGTCTCCGTCTGATTGAAGGTGGAGTGCACCCGGCCGTCCGGCCCGATGACCTTCAGCAGGCCGTCGCAGTAGGTGGATTTCAGCTTGGCCACGGTGCGGTAGCGCAGCACCTTGTCCACCACCGGGTGGAGCAGCCGCAGCTCCTCCAGCACGTCGGCGTTGGTGGACCAGCCGCTCTTTGTCTTTTTCCCGTGGGGCAGCCCCAGCTTGCCGAACAACGCCTCCCCCAGCTGCTTGGGGGAGTTGATGTTGAACTCGTACCCCACCTCCTGGATGATCTCGTCGTGGAGCTGGTTTACCTGGGCCTCCAGCTCCTTGCCGTAGGCCTGGATGCTCTCCCTGTCCACATAGAAGCCGATGTGCTCCATCTGGGCCAGCACAAAGCTGAGGGGGATTTCAATGGCCTCCAGCAGCTCCTGCTGGTTGTTTTCAGCGATGGCCTGTTCCAGGGCCTGGCACAGCCCCGGCATGGCTGCCCCAAAGTTCAGCTCCGGCTCCTCGAAATCCGCCAGGGCCACGCCGTACTCGGCGCAGAGGCGCTCCACGTCGTAGCCGGAGGCGGAGGGGTTCAGCAGGTACCCCGCCAAAGCCGTGTCCATGCGGACGGCCTCCATCTTGCAGCCCAGCTCCAGGGCCCGGCGGTGGAGGGGCTTTGTGTCGTGGGTGTACTTCCGGATGCGGTCATTCTTAAAGAAGGCCCGCAAAAAGGCGTCGTCGGGACTTACCCGGTGCACCTCCCCCTTGTGGGAGAACACCAGGCTTTTCAGGGCGCCGTTTTCCCACTGGGCGTAGAAGAAGGCCTGGCCCGCGTCCTCCAGCATGGGCAGCAGGGGGGCGCCGTCCTCATACTCCTTGAGGCCGGGGCGCTCCGCGGCGAGGGCGTCCTCCTGGGGCTGGGCGTTTAGGGACAGGCCGAACTTATCCAGCAAGGAGAACAGCTCCAGCTTCACCATGGTGGCGGTGGCCTTTTGGGGGTCGCCCTCCCCTTTTACGTAGTGGGAGAGGTCCGTGTCGATGGGGGCGTCCCGGCGGATGGTGCCCAAATCGTAGCTTAATAAGGCGTTGTCCCTGGACTTCTCCAGCTTAGCTTTCATGGCGGGCTTGATGTCCAGCTCCTCCAGGTGGTCGTAGATATACTGCACGCTGCCGAACTTCTGGATAAGCTCCCCGGCGCCCTTGGGGCCGATGCCCGCCACCCCGGGGATGCAGTCGGAGCTGTCCCCCTGGATGGCCTTGATATCGATGAGCTGGCGGGGGGTGACGCCGTAGTCCTCCTGGATTTTGGCCACGTCGTACAGGGTGACCTGGGGCTGGCCGAACTTGGTGGTGGCCAGCCGCACCGAGGTGGAGCCGCTGACCAGCTGCAGGCTGTCCCTATCCCCGGTGGCGATAAGGCACTGGGCGCCCTCCCGCTGGCACTGGGCGGACAAGGTGCCCAGAATGTCGTCGGCCTCCCAGCCCTCGCAGGAGACGGTGCGGTAGCCCAAGTCCACCAGCAGCTGCTCCAGCACCGGCATCTGCTGGGCCAGCTCCTCGGGCATGCCCTTGCGGTTGGACTTGTACCCCGCATAGGCCTTGTGGCGGAAGGTGGGCGCCTTCTGGTCAAAGGCAATGGCCACCCCGTCGGGGGCGGTCTCCTCCAGCAGCTTATTGAGCATGGTCAAAAAGCCGTAGATGCCGTTGGTGTAGTCCCCGGCCTTGGTGGTGAGCACCTTAATGCCGTAAAAGGCCCGGTTTAAAATGCTGTTGCCGTCTAACACTAAGAGTTTCATACAAGGCACTCCTTTTCCATAGTATCCCGCTCCTGCTGGGCGGCGGCGTACACATCCCCCAGCAGGCGGTCCAAATCCTCCAACGTGGAGAGCTCCCCGGCGCGGCGGCGGAACTGGGCCGCCCCCCGCACCCCGTGGAGGTACCAGCCCACGTGCTTTCGGGCCTCCCGCATGGCCCGCTGTTCCCCTTTCAGGGCGCAGAGGGCATCCATGTGCCGCCGGATGACCACAATGCGCTCCGCGATGCCCGGGGGCGGCAAAATGGTGCAGGAATCCCGCAGGTAGGCGTTTATCTGCCGGAACACCCAGGGGTTGCCCATGGCCCCCCGGCCCACCAGCACCATGTCGCAGCCGGTGGCGTCCAGCAGCTGGCAGGCGGACTGGGCGTCCACCACATCCCCGTTGCCGATGACGGGCACCTGCACCGCCTGCTTCACCTGGCGGATGATGTCCCAATCGGCGCGGCCCATGTACATCTGGTCCCGGGTCCTGCCGTGAACAGCGATGGCGGCGGCCCCGGCCTCCTCGCAGGCCTTGGCCACCTCCACGGCGTTTTTGTGCTCCTTATCCCACCCGGCCCGGATTTTCACCGTGACGGGCAGGTCTGTGTTCCGCTTCACCGCGGCCACAATGGCGGCGCACTTGGCCGGGTCCTTCATCAGGGCGCTGCCCGCGCCGTTGCCCGCCACCTTGGGCACCGGGCAGCCCATGTTGATGTCGATGCCGTCGGGGCCAAACGCTGCGGCCTTGCGGGCGGCCAGGCCAAAGTCGAAGGGGTCGCTGCCAAACAGCTGCAAAAACACCGGGCGCTCGTCCCCCGAGGTGTCCGCCAGCTGGGAGGTCTTTTCGTAACTGTATTGGATGGCCTTGGCGCTGACCATCTCCGTGACGGTGTATGCGGCGCCGAACTGGGCGCACAGCCTGCGGTAGGCGGCGTCGGTGACACCGGCCATAGGGGCCAGGGCCGCCCGGCCTGTTATCTCAATGTTGCCAATACGCATGATGCAATCTCCTGATTTCTTCCTTCAATTTTTTCCAGCAGGGCCGAAGATACAGAGAGGAACGAATGAAGGAAATTTCCAGGTTTTCCGCGGAATGTTTCATTCGCTCACGTGAACGAGTGAAACGCCGCTGGCCAGGTTTTATGCAGCAAGTCTATGTCTTTCCTGCATTTTCTTCCTGCGGCCGGTTTCCCTCTCACTGGAATGTCACTTTAGTAAGTTAATTCGTTACCACTTTAATCGTTCATGTGTACAAGTGGAAAAACCCGCATAAATACTGGGTTTTTGGCTCATTCGTTCACTTTTTCATCTCCGGCCCTAGGACAACTTCCCGGGGCGCGTTCAGCTTTTCTTCCTGCGCCGGGACTTCTCCGGCAGCACCTTGGAAAACACCATCTGAGAGCTTTCCGAAAACTTTAGGCCCGCCTCCCGGGTGTAGTCCTGCTCCTCGATGGTCAGGCCGTAGCTGGGCAGGAACTCCTCCATAAAGTAGTCCGCCTCGGGCAGGCCCATCTCCTGGATGGCCTTGGTGATGGTCTGCTCCGCCTTGGAGAAATCCCGGTTGCCGCTGCGGCGCTCCTCCACGCACTTAATCACCGCGGAGATTTTGTCCGCCGCCTTCACCAGGGGCTTTAGGGCCTGGTCGGCCTGGCCGCCCATGGTCATGATTTCCCGGTACTCGTCCCGCAGCTCCGGGGGCAGCATGGACACCAGGTGCTCCACCGCCATGTCCTCCACCTCGCCGTAGGCCTTGCGGATCTCCTCGGAGTGGTACTTCACCGGCGTGGGCATGTCCCCGGTGATGATTTCCGGCGCGTCGTGGAGCACCGCCAGCAGCGCCGCCCGCTGGGGGTCATAGCTTTTGCCGAACTTCTTGTTGCCGATGGTGGCCAGGGCGTGGGCCACCAAAGCCACCTCCAGGCTGTGCTCGCAGATGTTCTCGCTGCGGGTGTTGCGCATCAGCCCCCAGCGGTTGATGTATTTCATGCGGGAAAGCATGGCGAAAAATGGATACATCCCGTTCCCCCCATTTCACGGTAGTTTGCCGCGCTGCCGCGGCGTCCTTTTTATTATACTATAGTTTGGCCCGGTTTTGGGAAAAATTTTTGCGGGACCTTTTTTCACAGCCTGACCCTGCCTGTGGAAAAGACAAAAAAGGCTTTCGCCCCCCTGCTTTCTGTGGTATAATAGCCGAAGAAAACAGGGTGAGGAAAAAAATCCCGCCCAGCCCAGCGGCTGGAAAGCCGCCTGCGCGGCATGACGCCGCGGGTGTGGTATACTAGGATGCAATCCAAACAAGCATAACAAACACATCCCGCCGGAGGGGCCCAGGCTTTTCCGGCTTTGGGCCGGTGGGGCCCTTCACTTTTTTCTCGGGAGGTGCGCTCTTTTTATGGGCTCTGTCAAGGAAACGCAAAAGAGAAGCATTCGGAACAACTATTTCCTCAAGGCCTTTTTCCTGGGCCTGGGGCTGTCCTTTTTGGTGTTCATCCCCTTTCTTCTGGTGGATGGCGGCCGCTTCCTCTTCTACGGGGATTTCAACGTCCAGCAGGTGCCCTTTTACCGGCTGGCCCACGACGCGGTGCGCTCCGGCAACCTGGGGTGGAGCCACCTGACGGACCTGGGGGCCAACTTTGTGGGCTCGTACAGCTTTTACCTGCTGGGCAGCCCCTTCTTCTGGCTGACCATCCCCTTTCCCTCGGAGTGGGTGCAGTACCTGATGGGCCCGCTGCTCATCCTCAAGTTTGCCTGCGCCACGCTGACGGGCTACATCTACATCCACCGCTACACCAAAAACCAGGATTCCGCCCTGATTGCCGCGGTGCTGTACGCGTTCTCTGGCTTCTCGGTGTACAATATCTTTTTCAACCACTTCCACGAGGCCATTGTGTTCTTCCCCCTGCTGCTGGCGGCGCTGGATGAGTACATGGCCACCCGCCGCCGGGGGCTGTTCGCCCTGGCCGTGGCGGCCTGCTGCGTGGTGAACTACTACTTCTTTGTGGGGCAGGTCACCTTTACCCTCCTCTACTTTTTCCTGCGGCTGCTGTGCAAAAGCTGGCGCATTGGCCCAAAGGACTTTTTGCTGCTGGCCCTGGAGGCCGTGCTGGGCCTGGGGCTCTCCTGCGTGCTGCTGGCGCCCTCGGTGATGACGGTGCTGCAAAATTACCGCACCAGCGAGTACATCAACGGCTGGAACGCCGTGCTGTACAACAACGTCCAGCGGTACCTGCACATCCTCACCTGCTTCTTCTTCCCGCCGGATTTGCCCGCCCGGCCCAACTTCACCCCGGACTCCGGCTCCAAGTGGGCCTCCTTGGGGGCCTGGCTGCCCTTGTTCGGCATGACGGGCGTCATTGGCTGGCTGCAAATGCGCCGCAAGCACTGGCTGAAAAAGTTCTTGTGGATTCTCTTCCTCATGGCGCTGGTGCCCTTCCTCAACGCCTCGTTCCAGATGATGAACTCCGCCTTTTACGCCCGGTGGTACTACATGCTCACCTTGATGATGGCCATGGCCACGGTGCTGGCCCTGGAAAACGACCGGGTCAACTGGAAGCGGGCCATCACCTGGTGCGTGGTCATCACCACGGCCATCGCCTTGGTCGTCGGCTTTATGCCCACCTTTGAGACGGTGGACGGCGTGGAGACTGTCACCTACGGCCTGGAGGACTACCCCACCCGCTTCTGGAGCTATGTGGCCATCTCTCTGGTTTCCCTGGCGGCGCTGGTGTACCTGTTCTGCTTCTGCCGGAAGAACAAGAAGGTGTTCTACCGCTCCACCTTGGTGGCCCTCTCTGTGATTTCCGTGTTCTACTCCATCTTCTTCATCGCCCTGGGCAAGACCCAGTCGGAATACACCTGGGACCACCTGATCCCCTACAACCTAAACGGCGGCAAAAGCGTGGACCTGCCCGACCTGCAGGAGTCCCGCTCGGACTTTTACGAGAGCCTGGACAACGCCGCCATGTTCTGGCAGATCCCCAGCATCCAGGCCTTCCACAGCGTGGTGCCCGGCTCCATTATGGAGTTTTACGACTCCATCGGCGTGCCCCGGGATGTGGGCAGCCGGCCTACAACGGACCACTACGCCATCCGGGGGCCGCTGAGCGTCCACTGGCTCTTTGACGACGACCACGACGACGCCTACTTCGCCGGGGAGGACATGTCCGACCCCGCCATGCCCGGCTTCGCCTACTATGGCAACGCCAACGGCTACGACATCTGGGAGAACCAGTACTACATCCCCATGGGCTTCTCCTACGACTACTACATCACCCGCAGCGAGTACAACGCCTTAAACGAGGGCAGCGAGAACGCCATGGGCGACCGGGAGCTGGCCATGCTGCGTGCCATCGTCATCGAGGATGACCGGGTGCAGTATTACGAGGGCATTTTGGAGCACCTGCCGGAGAGCATGCGCTCCTTTACGGAGAACGGCTACCTGCAGGACTGCCTGGACCGCCGGACGCGGAGCTGCTCCTCCTTCACCTACACCAACACGGGCTTTACCGCCCAGATAGATTCCACCCAGGAGCAAATCATCTTCTTCAGCGTGCCCTATGAAGCCGGCTGGAGCGCCGCGGTAAACGGCGAGCCCGTGGCCATCGAGAAGGTGAACGTGGGCTTTATGGCCGTGGTAGTGCCCGAGGGCGACAGCGTCACCATTGAGTTCACCTACCGCACGCCGGGCCTGGCTTTGGGCTTTGGCATCACTTTGGTATCCCTGGCGCTGCTGGTGGCCTACCTGATGCTGATGAACCGGGTGCGGCCCCGTCCCGCCCCCCAGCGCGGCCCCAGCCTGCTGCGGGTGGGGAAATTCTCCCAGTACGCCAAGAGCCGCCATGTCACCTTCCGGGGCCCCAAGGCCATGGTCATCCACGGGAAACGGGAGGCCGCCGTGCCCGAGGAGGAGGCCCCCGCCCCCCTGCCGCCCCCGGCAGAGGGCCAGGCCGCTTCCCCAGAGGAAAAAACCACAACGGATGAATAAAAAAGGAGGGCTTCTATGGAACCCACCATCTACTTTGTGATCCCCTGCTACAACGAGGAGGCGGTGCTGCCTGAAACCACCCGCCGCCTGGCAGAGAAGCTCCAGGCCATGCAAAGCGCCGGGCTCATCGGGAAAGACAGCCGTGTCCTCTATGTGGACGACGGCAGCAAGGACAAGACCTGGCAGCTGATTTCCCAGTTCCACCAGGAATACCCCTGGGTGGAAGGGGTGAAGCTGGCCCACAACCGGGGCCACCAGAACGCCCTGCTCTGCGGCCTGATGACCGCCAAGGACCGGTGCGACGCCGCCATCAGCATGGACGCGGACTTACAGGACGACACCGACGCCCTGGACCAGTTTGTGACGAAGTTCCGGGAGGGCTGCGACGTGGTCTACGGCGTGCGCAACAAGCGGGACACCGACACCTGGTTTAAGCGCACCACCGCCGAGGGCTTCTACAAGGTGATGCACCTGCTGGGGGTGGACGTGGTGTTCAACCACGCCGACTACCGCCTGATGAGCCAGCGGGCTTTGGAGGCCCTTTCGGAGTACAGGGAAGAAAACTTGTTCCTGCGGGGCATTGTGCCGCTGATTGGCTACCGCAGCGACACTGTCTATTACGACCGCCACGAGCGCTTCGCCGGGGAGAGCAAATACCCCCTGAAGAAGATGATTTCCTTTGCCCTGGACGGCATCACCAGCTTTAGCGTAAAGCCCTTAAAGCTCATCTCCAACCTGGGCATCCTCATCTCGGTGCTGAGCATCTTCGGCCTGCTGTACGCCTTGATTTCCTACTTCGCCGGGGTGGCGGTCTCCGGGTGGACGGCCATTGTGTGCTCCATCTGGCTGCTGGGCGGCCTGCAAATGCTGTGCCTGGGCGTCGTGGGGGGCTATATCGGCAAGATATACAGCGAGGTAAAAGCCCGCCCCCGCTACCGGGTGGAGGAGTACCTGGAGCAGGAGAAACGGGAAAAGGGCCCGTAAAAGTTTCGTCCACCTTTGAATGGTGGTGGGGCGCGCGTCCCTCTAAGGAGGCTCCAGGAGCTCACAGCCACCGCGCCAGCCCCCAAAGGGGAGCCAAGCAGGCGCGCAGCCAGAGCCTTGCAAAAAGCCACGTCTCCCCTCCCGTTGCTTTCACAAAACAAAAAGGACCAGCTCTCCCTTTTGGGCAGCTGGTCCTTTCCTTTTCTCTGTTACACGTGGAGGAGCGGCACATTCCTGCGGCAGGCCTCTATCTCCTGGGTGGTGGGCAGCGCCGGGATGGCCCCGGTCTTGGTGGCGCAGGTGGAGCCCGCCGCGTTGGCGAAGTCCAAAAAGTCTCCCAGCTCCTCGGGAGAGAGCTGCTCCGGCCGCTTGCCGGACTGGATGATCCTGGCCAGCAGCGCCCCAAAGAAGCTGTCCCCGGAGCCGGTGGTGTCCTTCACCTTGGTGTCGTAGGTGGGCTTCTCCAAGGAGAGCCCCGGGGCAAAGGCCTTGCAGCCCCGGGCGCCCAAGGTCACCACCGCCAAGGACACCCCCTGCTCCAACAGGGCCCAGGCGCCCTCCTCCAAAGACTCCTTGCCGGTGAGCAGCTCCAGCTCCTCCCCGGAAACCTTCATGATGTCCGCCAGGGGAATCAAACTCTTCATGCGCTGGACGCCCTCTTCCTCCCGGCCCTTCCACAGGGGCGGCCGCCAGTTGGGGTCGTAGGCGGTGATTTTCCCCTGGGCCTTGGCGTAGCGCACCAGGCGCTCCACCGTGGAGCGGGAGGGCTCCGCCGTCAGCAGCAGCGAGCCAAAGCACAGCAGCTTGCACGGCTCCAGGAGGGACAAGTCCACGTCCTCATAGCGCAGGCGGGTGTCCGCGCCGGGGTTGCGGTAAAAGCTGAAATCCCGGTCGCCCTCGGGGCTGAGCTGCACAAAGGCCAAGGTGGTGGCACAGTCCGGGTCCTGGGATAGGCCCAGGGTCTCCACGCCGCAGCGCTCCAGGGTGTCCACCAGGAAGTCCCCGAACATATCCTTGCCCACCCGGCCCAAAAAGCCGGCGCTCACCCCGGCCCGGTGGGCCTGCACCGCCACGTTGGCAGGGGCCCCGCCAGGGTTGCGGGCAAAGAGCAGCCGCCCGTCCTCGGTGATGCCAACGGGGGTAAAATCGATTAAGAGCTCGCCCATGGAAACCATATCCGCCATGTCAGAATCCGCCTTTCCGTTGTAATGCTTTAAAACTATGATACCTGTTTTCCCCGTTTTTGTAAATGGGGAACGGCAAAAAAAGAAGGGCAGCCTGCGCCGCCCCTCTGGGATGGTTTATTCCTTTGTGGCCTTGCGGGGCGCCTTTTTGGGGGCGGGCTCGGCTTTGGTCAAGGTCTTGGGGGATTCCTCCTGCTTTTTCAAAGCCTTGGGGGATTCCTCCTGCTTCTTCATAGCCTTGGCGGGCTCGGCCTTTAGGGCAGTCTCCTCCTTGGCCGCGGCGGCCTTGGCGGAGCGGCTCCCCTTGGCGGCGGGCTTCTCCTGGGCGGCCTTTTTGGCGGCAGGCTTGCGCACCGTCTTGGTGGCGGCCTTGGGGGCGGTGGAGACGAACTTCCACTGCTGGCCCTCGCCGTCCACGCTCTCCCAAATCTGGGCGGGGGCGCCGTCCTCGTCGCTCATGTCCACAATGTCCAGGGCCTTGTCGGCCATGACGTTGACAATCTTTTTATACGTAGGGGAAACAGTGACCAGCTTCCACAGCTGGCTTTCGCCGTCCACATCCTCCCAGGTCTGGACCCAGGTGCCGTTTGCGGTGCCGTTGGCCATCACGTCCAGCACCTTGCCGCAGGCCTTGTTGAAGAACTTGACGCCGCCCTCTGTCTCCAGGAAGGTCCAGGTCTGGGCATCGGTTTTCGCGGGCTCGGCCTGCTCCACTACCAGGCCGTTGTCCAGGCCGGTGGCCTGCAGGGCCTTGCCGCTTCTGCGGTTTACAATCATAAACTCCGCTGTCTTTTTGCCAGCCATCTGTGAAACATCCTTTCTATTTTCCTAAAAATCATGTGCAATGTCTAGCTTTGCCTGCATTATATTCTTTTTCAGCGCCGCTGTCAAATCGGCCCAGGCCGCGGAAATCCTGGATTTTTCCCGATTGGTGGGGCTTTTGCTTGTGCTTTTTGGTTATAATTGGAAAGGCCCCCGGCAGCTTTCGCCCCGAAATTGTTAAAAAGCGGAAATTTTCTGAAAACTTCGCCCGGCGGCGCTTGGAATCGCCACCCACATGGTGTATACTGGAGATAGCAAAAAATCACCTGTTTTTAGGAGGGAATGCCTTGGCCCGCAGCCGAAACAAAACCACCCGCCGCCCCACCTCCCAGCCATCCCGGCGCCAGGCGGCGGCAGAGCGCTTCCACCCAGACCCCCACGCGGGCCTTTCTGAGGAGCAGGTGCGCCAGCGCACCCGCCAGGGCCTGCACAATGGCAGCGCCGCCATCCACACAAAAACCGAGGGCCAGATTATCCGCGAGAACGTTCTGACCTTCTTCAATATCTTAAACTTCGCCCTGGCTTTGGCCGTGATTCTGGTGGGCTCTTTCCGCAGCACGGTGTTTTTGGGCGTGATTCTGGCCAACATCTTCATCGGCTCCTTCCAGAGCATCCGGGCCAAGCGCACCTTGGACAAGCTTTCCATTGTCTCGGCCCCCAAGGCTGTGGTGCTGCGGGAGGGGCAAAAGAGGGAAATCCCCGTGGAGGAAGTGGTGCTGGACGACATTTTGGCGCTTTCGGCGGGCAACCAGATTTGCTCCGACGCTGTGGTGGCCGCCGGGGAGTGCGAAGTCAACGAGTCCCTCATCACCGGCGAAAGCGACCCCATCTTAAAGCACCCCGGCGACAGCCTGCTTTCCGGCAGCTTTATCGTCAGCGGCAACGCCTTGGCCCAGGTGGAGCACGTGGGCGCGGACAACTACGCCACCAAAATCACCGGCGACGCCAAGTACATGAAGCAGCGCAACTCCGAGATTATGGACTCCATCGACCGCATCGTCAAGGTGGTGGGCTTTGGCATTCTGCCCATTGGCGCTTTGCTGTTCTGGAAGCAATTCTTCGTGCTGGGGGACACCCTGCAAAACTCCGTGGTGAGCACCACCGCCGCCATGGTGGGCATGATCCCCGAGGGCCTGGTGCTGCTGGTGAGCGTGTGCTTCGCCGTCAGCGTGGTGAAGCTCTCCGCCCGGAAAACCCTGGTGCGGGATTTGTACTGCGTGGAGACGTTGGCCCGGGTGGACACCCTGTGCCTGGATAAGACCGGCACCATCACCGAGGGCACCATGCAGGTGGACGAGCTGGTCCCCTTTGAGGGCGTGACCCAGCAGGAGATGGACGCCGCCCTAAATGGCCTGGTGTCCAACCTGCAGGACAGCAACCCCACCTTCCAGGCCATCCAAGAGCGCTACCCCCAGTCCAGCCCCTGGCGGGCCAGCACGCTGGTGCCCTTCTCCTCCGCCCGGAAGTGGAGCGGCGCTTTCTTCCCCGGCCGGGGCACTTTCGTCATGGGCGCCGGGGAGTTCATCTTGGGCGAGGGTTTTTCCGCCATCCGGGAGCAGGTGGAGGGCTATTCCCAGCAGGGGCAGCGTGTGCTGCTGCTGGCCCAAAGCCAGGAGGACTTCGACGGCCAGGCGCTCCCCGGCCAGCTAAAGCTGCTGGGGCTGGTGCTCATCAGCGATAAAATCCGCCGGGAGGCCCCCCGCACCTTGCGGTACTTCGCCGACCAGGGGGTGGACTTGAAGGTCATCTCCGGGGACAACGCCGTCACCGTGGCCAACATCGCCCGAAAGGCCGGCTTGGAGCACGCGGACAAGTACGTGGACGCCACCACTCTGCGCACCGAGGAGGACATCCGCCGGGCGGTGAACGAGTACTCGGTTTTCGGCCGGGTGACGCCCCAACAGAAGCTCAGCTTCGTCAAGGCCCTGAAGGCCCAGGGGCACACCGTGGCCATGACCGGCGACGGCGTCAACGACGTGCTGGCCCTGAAAGAGGCGGACTGCTCCATCGCCATGGCCTCTGGCAGCGACGCCGCCCGCACCGTCTCCAGCCTGGTGCTGCTGGATTCCAACTTCGCCTCCATGCCCGTGGTGGTCCAGGAGGGCCGGCGCTCCATCAACAACCTGCAGCGCTCCAGCTCCCTGTTTTTGGCAAAGACCATTTTCTCGGCGCTTATCGCGGTGCTGTTCATCTTCATCAACTACAGCTACCCCTTCCAGCCGGTGCAGCAGACGCTGATTTCCACCTTAACCATTGGCACGCCCTCCTTCATCCTGGCCTTGGAGCCCAACAAGGACAGGCTGCGGGGCAAGTTCATTTTAAACGTCATCCGGCAGAGCATCCCCGCCGCCTTGACCATGACGGCCAACATTGTGCTGCTGTGCGCCCTCAGCGGGCCCTTGGGGCTCTCCAACCAGGACATGTCCACCTTGGCGGTGGTGCTCACCTGCTTGACCGGCTTTATCATGCTGTTTAAAATCAGCACACCGTTTAACGGCCTACGGGGCGCTTTGTTCGGGGTGCTGCTGGCGGCCTTTGTGGCGTCGGTGCTGTTCCTCAGCGAGTTCTTCGCCCTGACCACCTTGACCCTGCCCATGCTCATCGCCCTGGTGCCCATCCTGCTGTTCTCCATCGCCCTGATGCTGGCCCTCACCCACCTGGTGGACCACGTCATCGCCAACTCCCAAAGCCCCCTGCGGCAGCTGGGCAAGCGCAAAGGGCGGCGGCGCAAGGCGTAAGCTTCCCCCAAACCGCACATAAAAAAGTTTCCCACAGGAAGCCAAAACCCTGTGGGAAACTTTTTGTTTACCTGGATGTTACAGCACGCAATACTGCTCCATATAGCCTTCCATGGCTTTCAGCAGTTCGGGATCGGTGCCGTGCTCTTTCAGGTACTCATGGATATCCACCACCGTGACGATGGGGTGCACCTTCACGCCGAACTCCTCTTCCACCTCCATAATGGCGGTTTTGCCGGGGGTGTGGCCCACCTCGCACCGGTCCACGCTGATGAACATATGGGGCACCTGCACATCGGCGCAGCCCTTCAAAATGGGCATCGTTTCCCGCACGGCGGTGCCGGCGGTGATGACGTCCTCGATGATAATGATGCGGTCGCCGTCCTGGGGGGCGTAGCCCACTGTGCCGCCGCCCTCGCCGTGGTCCTTCACCTCTTTGCGGTTGAAGAAATAGGGCTTGTCGATGCCGTGGTCGTTATACAGGGCGATGGAGCAGGCGCTGGCCAGGGGAATGCCCTTATAGGCCGGGCCGAACATGGCCTCGAACTCGCCGCCCACGGTGTCCTTCACCAGCTGGGCATAGTAACTGCCCAAGCGGGAAAGCTGGGCGCCGGTCTTATAGTTGCCGGTGTTCACAAAGTACTGGGTGTTCCGGCCGCTCTTGGTGACAAAGTGGCCAAAGCGCAGCACCTGGGCCGAGAGCATAAACTCGATAAATTCCTTCTTCTTTTCCGTCAGCATACTAACTCCCCTTTTCCCTTACTCCTCGACGTCCTCTGGATGCTTGTAGAGGTTGAACCGGAACAGCTTCGATTCGTCGGATTCCTTCTCGCACATGACAAAGGCCTCGGCGATTTTGCCTCCCTCAATCAACGCGGTCAAGCCCACCAGCTGGCAAAGCTTGCTCTTCAAGTTCAGCCGGTCGCCGTCCCGGGTCATCAGATAGACCTCGCCTTCACAGCTATCCAGCACTTTCAAAAAGGCGGGCACATCAATGTCGTGCAGTTCTACCATCTTGGGTGACATGGTCATTCCTCCTTTGCTATCGTTCCATTGCCATCATAACACATATTTCCCAATTATGCAAGCGGAGTGCCTCCGCTCTCAAATCGCGCCCCTGGCAGCTCGCTATCGCTCGTGCTCATCGAACCGCCAGCGCACGTGCGCGGGGGTTGCACCCCTGGCAATTCGCGGCGCGTGGCCGCGCGG
>MHCFR04200__coassemble_412_pt1 | contig 26130 bp, 26 predicted proteins | sample MHCFR04200__metabat2_high_PE_032 | metagenome-assembled genome bin MHCFR04200 | reverse complement strand
TACAACTCCACCTCCACCCTCCAGCGGAAGGTGGTCTTTGAGACGGACATGCAGGGCGTCATCGACATCGCCGTGGAGGGCGCCCGCCTTATCCGCGCCTTGACAGAGGACATGCTCCGCCAGGAGCCGGGCATGTCCATCCGGTACGAGTACTCCCCAGAGAGCTTCTCCGGCACCGAGGTGGAGAACTCCGTGGGCATCTGCGACCAGGTGCTGGAGGCCCTGGGCGCCACCCCGGAGCGGAAGGCCATCCTCAACCTGCCCAACACCGTGGAGCTGTGCACCCCCAACACCTACGCCGACCAGGTGGAGTACGTCTGCCGCAACCTGCGCCACCGGGACTGCGCCGTCATCAGCGTGCACCCCCACAACGACAGGGGCACCGCCGTGGCCGCCACGGAGCTGGCACTGATGGCCGGCGCCCAGCGGGTGGAGGGCACCCTCTTTGGCAACGGGGAGCGCACCGGCAACGTGGACATTATGACCTTGGCCATGAACCTGTACTCCCAGGGGGTGGACCCGGGGCTGGACTTCTCCCACATGAACCACGTCAAAGAGGTCTACGAGGCGTGCACCCAGATGAAGGTGGACCCCCGCCACCCCTATGCCGGGGAACTGGTGTTCACCGCCTTTTCCGGCTCCCACCAGGACGCCATCAACAAGGGGGTCAACTACATGGCCAAGCACGGCTCCCCCTACTGGGAGGTGCCCTACCTGCCCATCGACCCCGCGGATTTGGGCCGCCAGTACGAGCCCATTGTGCGCATCAACAGCCAGTCGGGCAAGGGGGGCGCGGCCTTTGTCATGCGCCAGGCCTTTGGCTACCAGCTGCCCCGGGCCATGCACCCGGAGTTCGGCGCCCTGGTGAAAGAGGCCTGCGAGCGCGCCCGCCGGGAGCTGAGCCCCGGGGAGGTGTTCGCCATCTTCCGCCAGGAGTACCTGGAGGTAAAGCACCCCTACCACCTGCTCACCTACCGCATCTTCGAGGAAAGCGGCATGGGCGGCCAGGTGCTGGTGGACTTTGAGGGCGTCATACGCACCCACCACGTGAACAAGGAGGTGTCCGGCCGGGGCAACGGGCCCATCGACGCCTTCTTCAACGCCCTGCGGGCCTTGGGCCTGACGGACTACGAGTTCGTCTCCTACAGCGAGCACGCCGTGTCCGCCGGCGCGGACTCCAAGGCCGTGTCCTACATCCAGCTGCGCCACAAGGGGAAGACCGTCTTCGGCGTGGGCATGGACCACAACATCAGCATTGCCTCGGTCAAGGGGATTTTGTGCGCCATCAACCGCAGCGTCACCGCCCAGGAGGAGCGCTAACCCCCACCCAGCAAGAAAGGCTTGCAGCCGCCACGGCCGCAAGCCTTTTTCGGTTCATTTCGGTTAGCCCGCTATCCGCCCCAGGACGGTGAACACCGCCATCAGCGCGGGCTGGTGGATAAGGTAGATGACAAGGCTGTGCCGCCCCAAAAAGCTCAGGGGGCGCAGGCCGGGCTGCAGCAGCTCCTTGGCCCGGGGGCTCTTGTCCAGCAGGCTCCACAAAAAGTACCCCGCGCAGAACAGGAAAAACCAGGGCAGCAGGGGGAAGTAGTCCGTGCTCCAAAAGCTGGGGGAGGGGAACCCCACCACCGCCAAGATGTCCGTGGCGTACAGCCAGCGGGGCAGCCGGCACAGCACCAGGCCCTCAAAGCCCAGGCTGCCCCGGGAGACGTTTTTCGTCAGGGCAAAGAGCAGCAGCGCCCCCCCGAGCCCCGCCCAGGCCGGGATTTTGCGGAACACCTTGTCCAGGGGGATGAGCAGCAGGGCCGAAAGCCCCAGCAGGTTCAGCACCCCGTAGAGGATGCGCTGGCTGGGCATCACCAGCCAGGTGATGAGGGTGATGGCCGCTCCGCAGCCCACCAGCAGCAGCCCCCGCTTCACGTGGCGGCGGGAGAGCTGCCAGCACATGCCAGAGAGCAAAATGAACGTCCAGCAGATGCTCTGCTGCCAGATGTACCCCGGCAGCCCGGTGTACCAGGCGCTGGGCAGGCCGAAGATGTCCACCAGGTCGTACATGCCGTGGTAGGCCACCATGCTGAGGATGCAGACGCCCCGCACCGTGTCCAGCAGGCCGTAGTGGGGGCGTTTCCCTTCCCCGCTCAATAGCCCAGCACCCCTTTCAGGGATTCGTCGTCGGCAATCCACTGGGCCACTTCGATAACACGGTAGCGCTCCTTGTCGTCCCGGACGATGACTTTCTCAATGCCCGCGTTGATGACCAGGCGCTTGCACATGGAGCAGCACATGGCGTCCTTCACATACTCCCCGGTGGGGACCTCCTTGCCCACCAGGTACAAAGTGGCGCCGATCATGTCCCGGCGGGAGGCGCAGATGATGGCGTTGGCCTCGGCGTGGACCGAGCGGCACAGCTCGTAGCGCTCCCCCCGGGGGATGCCCAGCTGGGTGCGCAGGCAGTAGCCCAGGTCCGAGCAGTTCTGCCGCCCCCGGGGCGCCCCCACGTAGCCCGTGGAGATGACCTCGTCGTTTTTCACAATCACCGCGCCGTAGAGCTTCCGCAGGCAGGTGCCGCGCTGGCTGACCGCCTCGGCCAAATCCAGGTAATAGTTGACTTTATCCCGGCGTTCCATAGAAAGACCCCCTTTGTGTTTGGTGCTATTATACTATCCCCGCCGCGGTTTGGCAAGGGTTGCGCTTTCCCCTGGGAAATGGTACAATACAGTCCTAGCACGGGGAGTATGTTCCAGGGGGAGGACGTTTCGTGGAGGGGACTTTGCAGGGGGCGCTGCTGGCGGCGCTCCTCTTTGGGGGCTATCAAGCCAGCGGCCTGTGCCTGGCCCGCCTGGCGCTGCCGGGGGAGGGCCCCGGGGTGCGGCTGCTGGTGGGCAGCGTGTGGGGCAGCGTGCTGCTCCAGTGGCTGCCGGCGCTGCTGGCGTTCGCTGTGGGCTTCACCCCCCTGGCCCAGTGGCTGGGGCTGGGGATAGCGCTGGCGCTGGCCGCCGGGGCGCTGGCGGGCTGCCGCCGCCTTTCCCGGCCGGGCTTTGGGGTAAAAGGGGCCCTCTCCGCCTGGGCCCGGCGGAAATTCCTGTGGGTGGTGCTGGGCGTCTGGGCGTTTTTCTGCTTTTTGGTGTGGCACTCCTTCCGCTGGGAGGGCGGCGCGGTGTACTCCAGCCAGGCCACCTATGGGGACATGAGCATGCACCTGAGCTTTTTGACCAGCCTGGCACACCAGGGGGACTTCCCCCCGGACTACTCCTTGCTGCCCGGCACCCGGCTCTCCTACCCCTTTTTGTCGGACAGCATCTCCGCCAGCCTGTACCAGCTGGGCGCGCCGTTGTGGTTTGCCTACCAGCTGCCCATGTGGGCGGCGGGGGCCCAGGTGCTCTTTGGGCTGTACGCCTTTTTCTCCGCCATGACAGAGAGCCGGGCCCAGGCGGCCCTGGCCTGGGTGTTCTTCGCCTTCAACGGGGGCTTTGGGTTTTTCTACTTTTTGGGCGGCGGTGTGGAAAACTTCACCCGCATCTTCACCGCCTTTTACGAGACGCCCACCAACCTGGTGGGGGAGAACATCCGCTGGGTCAACGTGCTGGTGGATATGATGCTCCCCCAGCGGGCTACGCTGTTTGGCTGGGCGGTGCTGTTCCCGGCGCTGTATTTGCTGTGCCGGGCGGTCTACCAGGGGCAGCGGCGGTGCTTTTTCCTGGTGGGCCTTATGGCCGGCGCCTTGCCCATGATCCACACCCACTCCTTCTTGGCCCTGGGCCTGGTGTGCGGGGTGTGGCTGGCTGCCTGGCTGCTGGGGCGCCTCTCCTGGGAGGTTCCTGCCGCCCGGGCGGGCAAGCTGCTGCTGGCGGTAGGCCTGGGGGCGCTGGCTTTGTGCAAGGAGCTCTTCCGGGACAGGGAGGACAGCCCCCTGTTCCTGGCCGCCGCCGGGGCGGTGCTGGGGCTGTTCCTGCTCTGGCTGGGCCTTTTGGTGGGGGAGGTTTCCCGCCGCCGCCAGGCCCGGGAGGCGCTGCTCCCCTGGGGCGTGCTGCTGGGGGTGTCCTTGGCGCTGGCTTTGCCCCAGCTGTGTGTGTGGACCTTCCAGCAGGCGGGGGAGGGCGGCTTCCTCCAGGGACACCTGGGCTGGGCCATCGGGGCGGAGAGCTACCTGTTCTTCTACCTGCAAAACCTGGGCCTGGCGGGGCTGCTGGCCCTGGGCGGGCTGTTCCTCAGCCGCGGCGGGGCGTTCCTGCGGCTGGCCCCGGCCCTGGCCATCTGGCTGCTGGCGGAGCTGGTAGTGTTCCAGCCCAACGTCTACGACAACAACAAGCTGCTGTACCCGGCCTACGCCTTCCTCTGCTGCGCCGCCGCCCGGTGCGCCTGCCGGGGGCTGGGGCTGCTGCGCAGCCGCCGGGCCCGGGCCGGGGCTGCCGCGGGGGTGGTGGCGGTGGCCTCCTTCTCCGCGGTGCTGACTATGGGCCGGGAGGCCGTGGCCCGCTACCAGCTCTTCGGCACAGGGGTTGTGGAGCTGGCCCAGTGGGTGGAGGCCAACACCGACCCCGGGTCGGTCATCCTCACCGACACACGCCACAACAACGAAATCGCCTCCTTAGCCGGGCGCAATGTGGTGTGCGGCTCCCCGTCTTACCTCTACTACCACGGCCTGCCCTATGACAGGGCCCAGCGGGACGTGGGGCAGATGTACGCCGCCCCCCAGGAGAGCCAGGCCCTGCTGGCCCAGTACCAGGTCCGCTACATTTTGGTCAGCGATTTCGAGCGCGGCTCCTACCCCGTAAACCAGGCGGCCCTGGACGCCCTCTACCCCCGGGTCTACGACGACGGCAGCCGCGTGCTATACCAAGTGACAGAACAGGAGGACATCCCATGAGCAACCAGACAAAGGCCGCGGGCGGCCTCTCCGACCCCGGCCGCATCAAAGAGGTGCTTTCCCGCCACGGGTTCCACTTTTCCAAGGCCCTGGGGCAGAACTTCCTCATCAACCCCACCGTGTGCCCCCGCATGGCCCAGGCCTGCGGCGCCGGGGACTGCAAGGGCGTCATCGAGGTGGGCCCGGGCATTGGCGTGCTCACCTGGGAGCTGTCTCAGGTGGCGGAGAAGGTCTGCGCCATCGAGCTGGACTCCCGGCTGTTCCCCGTGCTGGAGGAGACTCTGGCCGGCCGGGACAACGTGAAAATCATCCCCGGCGACGTGATGAAGCTGGATTTGGCCCAGCTCATCCAAGAGGAGTTCGGGGGCGGCCCGGTGTGCGTGTGCGCCAACCTGCCCTATTACATCACCTCCCCGGTGATTCTCCGCCTGCTGGAGGAGCACCTGCCCCTGACGTCCATCACGGTGATGGTGCAGAAGGAGGCCGCCGCCCGGCTGTGCGCCGCCCCCGGCTCCAAGGAGTGCGGCGCGGTGAGCGTGGCGGTGCACTACCGCAGCAAGCCCCAGGTGCTGTTCCCTGTGGGCCGGGGGAGCTTTATGCCCCCGCCCAAGGTGGATTCCGCCGTCATCCGCCTGGACGTGCTGCAGCAGCCCCCCGTGGCGGTGGAAGACGAGAAGTGGTTCTTCCAGGTGGCCCGGGGGGCCTTTGCCCAGCGCCGTAAAACCGCGGCCAACTCCATCTCCGCCACGCTGGGGGTGCCCAAGCCCCAGGTGGAGCAGGCCCTGCTGGCCGCCGGGGTGGCCGCCAACATCCGCGCCGAGCGCCTCACCTTGGAGCAGCTCGCCGCCTTGGCCGGGGCCTTGGGGGAAAGCTTGCCCCTTGCGTCCCGGGGAAAAACCGTGTAGAATAGAGAAAAACACTGGAAAGAAGGGGAGACACTGTGACAGAAGTGGAACGCAGGCTGTACCGCTTGCTGCTGTTTTTTGACGCCGCCGCCATTGTCATCAGCATGGTGGCCGGGCCGCTGCATCACACCTCTATGGCCATCGGGGCCGCCATCAGCGCGGGGATTATCTCCCTGTGCCTGGTGGCCTATGGGCTGTACTTCTGGCCCTGGAAAAAGTAGTTTTGGAAAGAAGGTTTCCCATGCTCCGTTTCGCCACGCCCCAGGACGCCCCCGGCCTCCTGGAAATCTATGCCCCTTATGTTACCGGCACCATCGTCTCCTTTGAGTACGACGTCCCCACGTTGGAGGAGTTCGCCCGCCGTATCCAGGACACCACCGCCCGCTTCCCCTACCTGGTGTGGGAGGAGGACGGCGCTTTGCTGGGCTACGCCTACGCCCACCCCTACGCCGCCCGCCCCGCCTACCAGTGGAGCGCCGAGCTGACGGTGTACCTCCGCCAGGGGGCGGCCCGCCGGGGGCTGGGCTCCCGGCTGTACGGCGCCCTGTTCGAGCTGCTGCGGCTCCAGGGGGTGCGCACGGTGTACGGCTGCGTCACCGCGGAGAACGCCCCCAGCGTGGCGTTCCACCAGGCGCTGGGCTTCCGGGAGGCCGGGCGCTTTTCTCAGGTGGGCTACAAGCACGGCCGCTGGCTGGACGTGCTCTGGCTGGAAAAGCCCATCGCCCCCGCCGGGGAGCCCCAGCCCCTGGTGCCCTTCCCCCAGGTGGAAGAAGAGGCCGCCGCCCAGGTGCTCCGCCGCTGGGGGGAAGCTCGCCCCTAATACTGCCATATACGCCGGGTTTTGCCCGGCTTTCCCATAGAATACATGGCAGTAAAAAAAGCATCCAGGCGTTTGCTTGGATGCTTTTTCTAGTATAGGTTTGCGGGAGATCCCCTGGGGATGACCAAGGCCGGGTGCGTGGCCGCACGGGCCAAGTCGCGGGGCGCGCGCACTGGCGCGCGGGCAGTAATCGAGACGTCAGATCGCGTGCGCGGGGTCCGTGGCCGGACTGGCCATGTCGGCTTCTTGCCTGCGGCAAGGCCGGAAAGGTCACAGCAAAGCCAGCGGCGCGGACGCGAGGGACCGGCTCGATCAAGCGCGAGCGTAAGCTCGCCGCTCCGTGGCGCGAAGAGACAGCGGAGGCACTCCGCCGCGAATTGCTCTGCGGGAGCACCCGCTCTTACATGCTCTCCGGCGCCGTCACCTTGAACAGCGCCAGGCCGTTTTCCAGCACGGTGCGGGTGGCGGTGCACAGGTACAGCCGGGCGGCCTGCAGGGCCTCCTCGCTGCCCTTGACGCGGCAGGCGTTGTAGAACTTGTGGAACAGCGTGGCCGTGTTCATCACGTACCGGGTGATTTTGGAGGGGTCCCGGTTTTTGGCGGCGGCGGCCACCTCCCCGGTGTAGCTGGAGAGATGGCGAATCAGCTCCAGCTCCTCGGGGGCCGTCAGCAGCGCCAGCTCCTGGGCGGTGCATTCCCGGGGGGAGATGCCCTCGGCGGCCAGGTTCTTCAAAATGGAGCAGATGCGGGCGTGGGCGTACTGCACATAGTACACCGGGTTCTGGCTGTCCTGCTGCACGGCCAGGTCCAAATCGAAGTCAATGCGGGTGTTGGCCTCGTAGGAGTTGAACAGGAACCGGGCGGCGTCCACGGGCACCTCGTCCAGCAGCGTCACCAAGGTGATGGCCTTGCCGCTGCGCTTACTGGCCTTGACGATTTCCCCGTCCCGCACCAGGCGCACCATCTGCATCAGCACCACCTGGAGCTTGTCCGCGTCCACACCCAAGGCGGAGAGGGCCCCCTTCAGCCGGGGCACATAGCCGTGGTGGTCCGCGCCCAGCACGTCGATGGCCAGGTCAAAGCCCCGGGTGACCAGCTTGTCGTAGTGGTAGGCGATGTCCGGCACCACGTAGGTGGGCACGCCGTTGCTGCGCACCAGCACAAAGTCCTCGCTGCCGTAGGCCTCCCCGTGGAACCAGGTGGCGCCGTCCTTCTCGTAGGTGGCGCCCTTCTCCTTCAGCAGCTCCACCACACGGCCCACCGCGCCGTTTTCGTGGAGGGTGCTCTCCTTAAACCAGTTGTCGTACTTCACCCGGTACCGGGCCAGGTCGTCGTGAAGGCCCTGGATGTTCTTGGGCAGGGCGTAGGCCACCAAGGCGGCCCGGCGCTCCTCGCTGGAGGCTTCCACATACTTGTCGCCGTTTTCATGGGCAAAGCCCTTGGCGTGGGCGATGATGTCCTCGCCCTTGTAGCCGTCCTCGGGGAAGGGCACGGCCTCCTCGCCCTTGTACAGCTGCAGGTACCGGGCCTCCAAAGAGGCGCCGAACTTGTTCACCTGGTTGCCCGCGTCGTTGATGTAGAACTCCCGCTCCACCTGGTAGCCGGCGGCCTCCAGCACAGAGGCCAAAGCGTCGCCCAGCACGCCGCCCCGGGCGTTGCCGATGTGCATGGGCCCGGTGGGGTTGGCGGAGACGAACTCCACCAGCACCCGCTGGCCCTGCCCGGCGTCCGAGGTGCCATAGGCGGCCCCCAGCGCATGGATGTCCTGGAGCACCTCGCCGTAGAAGCGGGGGTGGTAGGTAAAGTTCAAAAAGCCCGGCCCGGCAATCTGGCAAGAGGCGAAATAGGTGGCGGACAAATCCAGGTTTTCCTGGATGGCCTGGGCGATTTTCTGGGGGGCCATGCGGAAGGTGCGGGCCCCGGCCATAGCGGCGTTGCAGGACCAGTCGCCGTGAGAGCGGTCGGCGGGGACCTCCAGCTGGATGTCCGGCAGGGGGGCCTGGGGCAGCTGGCCGGCGTCGATGGCCGCCTGGATGGCCTGTTCCAAAGCCTGGCGCAGCTGGGCGGTGGCGGTGCTGACAAGTTTAGACATGAGAGTTCATCCTTTCGTAAAAACTGGGATAGGCTGGGATAAAGCGTTGCATTGTTGCATGGATACCGAGCGAAGCGAGCGTAAAGTTTTTTGATGAAACTTTTTTACAAAAAAGTTTCGACCTTGCCCTTGACCTTATAGGCGCGCAGCGCATGAGAAAAAGCTAGGGAAACAGCGAAGCGCCTTTCCCGGACGGCGGCGCAGTTGCCCTCTCCGCCCTCCTTTGGAGGGCACCTCCCCCAAAGGGGGAGGCGAGACTTAGCTTTGCGCAAGCTTTATGGCGGCGCACCTACTTGGCTCCCCCCTTGGGGGAGCTGGCACGGCGGCAGCCGTGACTGAGAGGGCAAGCAGCCGAGACGCTGTCGCCGCTAGGCGACTGAGAGGGCCAACCCGCCCCCGCCGCGCACGTGCGCTATTCTCTCGATGAGCACGAGCGGCAGCGAGCTGCCATTGGCGCGAATTGAGAGCCCAGGCACTGGGCCCCCGGCCGAAGATAGGAAAATGAGACAGTTGCCAAAAAAGCTAGGTTTTATGCGGGTTTCGCAAAGTATCTCATATGAGACACAATAAAAGAAGGGGGCGCTAGTTGCCCCATTCTGTCTCATATGAGACAGAACCCAGAAACCGCATGAATGCTGGGTTTTTAGCCATTGTGTCTCATTTTCTTATTTCAAGTGGTCCGGCCCAAGTTGCCCTAGGGCCGAAAATGAAAAAGTGGTAAAGTACTTCAAAAAGCTAGGAAATATGCGGGTTTTGTTCTATACCAGGGTGGTAAAGTACTTACCCGGTGGTAAAGTACTTTACCAGAAAAGGAAGTACTTTACCAGGGTGGTAAAGTTCAAACCCCGCATAAACACTGGGTTTTTCGAGTACTTTACCACTTTTGGATTTCAAGTGGGGGACTGCAATCATCCCAGGCGCGCTCCTCAAAGGACAGCGGCCCTTTGGCCCCGGGGCTTTACCTCCACGGTGATTTCGTTGCTGCTGGAGAGGTTGGAGTCAATGTCCAGCGTGTACTTGATGTCGATCCGCCCGCCGGCTTCCCCCAGGCTGGTGGAAAGCTCGCTGGTGAACACCCCCAGCGTCAAGGTGCCGTAGCCCGTGTCGTACAGGCACAGGTGGCGGCGGCCCTTCTCCAAAATCAGCCGGGTGGACGAGCCGGAGCGCATCATGGTCACTTTGCCCGGCTCCACCTTCAGCACAGAGGTGTAGCTGACCTTGGGGTCCTCGGTGTCGTATTCCTTATAGGCGATAAACCGGGCGCCCCCCCGGTAGGTGTAGGCCCCGGTGGTGTTCAGGGTAATTTCCCCCTGGTCCTCCTCCCAGGCCTGGCGCCCGATGATGTTGATGTCGTAGTCGTCCTTTAACATTCCCGTTCCCTTCTTCCGTGCGTTTCGGCGGGATAGCTTTCTATATCGATGCGCTGGGTGCGCCCTTCCACGCTGTGGCCCAAAAACAGCTCCGCCACGTTGAGGAAGTTCTCCGGCGTATCGGTGACAAAGTAGCTGGCCTGGCGGCGGTGGCCCTCTTCACAGAGCAAATCCCGCTCCTTCAGGGCCTGGGCCAGGGCCAAAGCAGCCTCCCGGCCGCTGTCAATCAAGGTGACGCCCCGGCCCATCACCCCGGCCACGGTGGGGGCGATGATGGGGTAGTGGGTGCAGCCCAAAATCAAGGTGTCCACCCCGGCGGCCCGCACAGGGGCCAGGTAGCGCTCCGCCACCAGGCGGGTCACCTCGTCCTGGGGGGAGACAAACCCGCTTTCCACCAGGGAGACGAACAGGGGGCAGGCCTGGGGATACACCTCCAGCTTGTGGTCGATTCGCAGCAGCGCGCTGCGGTAGGAATCGCTGGCGATGGTGGCCGCCGTGCCGATGACGCCGATTTTCCCGTTTTTCGTGGCGGCGGCGGCAGCCCGGGCGCTGGGCCCGATGACGTCGATGTAGGGCACGGAGAGGGCTTCCCCCACGCTGCGGGCCACGGAGCTCACCGTGCCGCAGGCGGCCAGCACCGCCTTCACGTTCTGGGCGAGGAGGAAGTCCATGTCCTGCCGGGCGTAGCGGAGGATGGTGTCCTTCCCCCGGGAGCCGTAGGGCACGCGGCCTGTGTCCCCAAAGTAGACCAGGCTCTCCCCGGGCAGCACCTGCTCCAGCTGCTTTACAGCGGTCAGGCCGCCCAGGCCGGAATCGAACACCCCTATGGGACGGTTATCCACGGGTCACGCCCCCTTTCACTGGCCGGCCCTTTGCAAGGCCAGCTCGATGAGCTTATCCAGCAGCTCCCCGTAGGAGAGGCCCATGGCCATCCACAGCTTGGGGTACATGCTGATGGAGGTGAACCCCGGCAGGGTGTTGATTTCGTTTAAAATCACCCGGTTGTCCCCGGCGGTGACGAAAAAGTCCACCCGGGCGAGCCCCGAGCACCCCAGCAGCCGGTAGGCCCGCACGGCGGTCTGGCGGATTTTCTCGCTAACCTCCTGGGGGATGCGGGCGGGGATGTACAGCTGGCTGGTGCCGTTTATATACTTGTCGTCGTAGTCGTAGAACTGGGCCGAGGCGCCGATCTCCCCCACGATGGAGGCGTCGCAGTCCCGGTTGCCCAGCACGGCCACCTCTACCTCCTGGCCGGTGATGCCCTCTTCCACCACCACTTTCTTGTCCTCCCGGGCGGCCTTGCGGATGGCCTGGTCCAAGTCCTCAAAGCGCTCCACCTTGCTCACCCCCACGGAGGAGCCGGCGTTGGAGGGTTTAACGAACACGGGGAAGTCCAGCCGGGCCTGGATTTTATTTTTAATGGTATCCGGGGCGGCGTCGAAGCGGTCGGCGTAGAACCACAGGTAGTGGGCCTGCTCAATGTCCGCGGAGGAGAGCAAAGAGTGGGTGACGGCTTTGTCCATGCAGATGGCGGAGGACTCGGTATCGCAGCCCACATAGGGGATGCCGGAGAGCTGGAACAGCCCCTGGATGGTGCCGTCCTCGCCGTTTTTCCCGTGGAGGGCGGGGAAAATCACATCCACATGGATGGTTTCGGCCTTGCCGTCCCGCAGGGCCACCAGCCCGTGGACAGAGGGGTCGGGGGAGAGGAAGGCGGGGGTAACGGGGCCCTGCTCCCAGGCGCCGGAGAGGATGTCCTCCACCGGGCCGGTGTACAGCAGCCAGCGCCCCTCTTTGGTGATGCCCACCATGTGCACCTCGTATCGTTCGTTGGAGAGGTTCTCCAGGATGGAAGTGACGGACATCCGGGAGACTTCATGCTCGGAGGAGACGCCCCCGAAAATCACAGCCAGGCTCAGCTTGGCGCTTTTGTTCATTGCAATCACACCCCATGCGTTTCAAAAAAAGTTTTTCCAGCTGTCCTTCCCAAAAGGCGCTGGGTGGAGGAAGGGCAGAATTCGAATCCATATTATACTATGCCCCCGTGGATTTCGCAACCCCTCCCGGGGCGGGAAGGGCATTTCTCCCCGGCGGGCCGGCCCCGCGGCTCCCCCGGCGCAAAAAAGGATAGACTTTTCCCCGGCCCCATGCTATAATACCCCACAGATATGACTATTTTCTGGAGTGGATTCATTTGGATTTGAAAGCCTTTGAACTGATAGAGACCGGCCTGCAGGAGGAGCTTGCGAAGCAGGGCTTCTCCCAGGCCCAGCCCCTGGAGGACGAAGCGGGCAAGCTGGTGATGTTCTCCGCCGCCGACGTGGCCTATGGCCTGCTGTACGATGTGAAGCACCAGCGCTTCGAGCTGCGCTCCACCACCCTAAAGGAGGACGGCCAGCCCGGCGCCTGGCGCAGCCTGTCCCTGTGGCTGTTTGACCAGAAGGAGGGCACCAAGGCCGACGCCGAGAGCATCCTCAACGACTTTTTAGAGGTGGTGCGCGGGCCCAAGCGCGTGGCGGTGGTGCAGCAGAAGCGCCGCGGCAAGGAGGGGGAGCGCTCGGTAGACCCCCTGTTCTTTGTCAACCGGCTGGTGAACATCTTCCCCGAGCTGCGGGACGAGCTCAACGAGGAGAAGATAGTCTACGGCCAGGTGCGCTACGTCACCTTCATCAAGGCCCACGTGGTGCCCCGCTGCGAGGACTTGGCCCAGAAATACCCCGACAGCGACCCCATGAAGAAGCTGTGCTCCCTGTTTGACGACATGTATAAGAACGGCGACCTGGACACCCGTTCCATCGTCACCATCAGCCTGCTCAACTCTTTGTCGGACAGCGCCTTCCAGGTGTTCACCCAGCGCGTGGGCGAAGAGCTGCAAAAGGACTTGAAGTTCACCCGCAAGCTCAAGGGCAAGAAGATTAAGCCCGAAAAGAAGAAGAAAAAGAAGAAGGTCGTAGCGAAGCCCCTCTCCAACGACCACTAAGGGCCCAGTGCCTGGGCTGTCAAGTCGCGGCGGAGTGCCTCCGCTGTCAATTCGCGCCTATGGCAGCTCGCTCCGCTCGTGCTCATCGAGAGGATAGCGCACGTGCGCGGGGGTTGCACCCCTGGCAATTCGCGCCTATGGCAGCTCGCTCCGCTCGTGCTCATCAAGAGGCTAACTCGCGTGCGCGCCGTAGGCGGGTGAAGTTCTTTGCCCAGCTTTCTCGAAAGAAAGCTGGCGGGGGCGCTGGTGCCCGGTGGGCACCGTTCAGCGCTCGGTCTCCGCTGCCGCGTCGCCTTTCCCGGACGGTAGCGCATCGCCCTCTCAGTCACGGCTTCCCCCACCAAGCGGCTGCGGGAGTTTGCCGGCAAAACCGCCCCGCCGCCAAGGAAAAAGCCTTGACAAAGAAGAACCTCTTGTGCTATACTGGTAGCACCTCGAAAAAGAGGTTCTTTTTTTGCGCCTGTTTTTCCGAGGGAGGCCGGGGCGAGAAGCCCCAAAAATTTTTCCGTAAAACGGAGGTGCCGACAAACAATGAGAGTCAAAATCGTGCTGGCCTGCACCGAGTGCAAGCAGAGGAACTACAACACCAAGAAGAACAAGAAGAACGACCCCGACAGGCTGGAAATGAACAAGTATTGCAGGTTCTGCCGGAAGCACACCCTGCACAGGGAAACCAAGTAAGGAGCGGGAGACATGGCAGAAAACGTCAAAAAGACCGAAAACGGTTTTGTCCGCTTTGTAAAGCGCGTGACGAAGTTCTTCCGCGATTGCAGGGGCGAGGTCAAAAAGATTGTTTGGCCCACCCCCAAGGCCACGTTTAAGAACACCGGCGTGGTGCTGGTGACCATCATCGTGGCAGCCCTGTTCGTTTTCCTGCTGGACACCGTGTTCATGAACCTTCTGGGTCTTGTGATGGACGTGGCCGGGTAAACATCCCCTAGGGGAGTTTCAGGAAAACGGAGGTAGCAGATGGCTGAAGAAGCGAAATGGTATGTGGTGCACACCTACTCTGGGTATGAGAACAAAGTGGCCTCGAACCTGGAGAAAACGGTGGAGAACCGCCAACTGCAGGAACTGATTCAAGAGATTCGCGTGCCCACCGAAAAGGTGACGGAAATCACCGAGGCGGGCAAGCGCAAGGAAGTGGAACGCAAAATCTTCCCCGGCTATGTCATCGTGAAAATGGTGATGACGGACGAATCCTGGTACGCCGTGCGGAACATCCGCGGCTGCACAGGCTTTGTGGGGCCCTCCTCCAAGCCCATCCCGCTTACGGAGGACGAGGTGGCCCGGCTGGGCATTGAGAACAAAGAGGTGGAGGTCAGCTACAAGGTGGGCGACTCCGTCAACATCGTGGACGGGCCCCTGGAGGGCTTCATCGGCACGGTGGAGGAGATGGACGTGGAGAAAAACCGCGTGCGCGTCACCGTTTCCATGTTTGGGCGTGAAACCCCCGTGGAGCTGGAGCTGGACCAAGCCGAGCCTGTGGACTGATGCCCCAGGCCTGGGCGTTCCCCAGAGAGGGCGGCCGCGCCCCGCAAAAAACAGCGGCAAAGTAGCAAGGCAGCAAGCGGGAAAGCATCCCGCTTTGATGTGAGGGGCAACGCCCCTGTGGGAGGCACGGCTGAAATCTTTCTCACGGCCGCGCCGTCATCCACCACGAATTTTGGAGGTGCAAACAAATGGCTCAGAAGGTTACGGGCTTTATCAAGCTTCAAATCCCTGCCGGCAAGGCAACCCCGGCTCCGCCTGTAGGCCCCGCGCTTGGCCAGCATGGCGTGAACATTATGGCGTTTACCAAGGAATTTAACGAGCGTACCAAGAACGACGTGGGCCTTATCATCCCTGTCGTCATCACGGTCTACGCCGACCGCTCTTTCACCTTTATCACCAAGACCCCGCCTGCCGCTGTTCTCATTAAGAAGGCCTGCGGCATTGAGACGGCTTCTGGTGAGCCCAACAAGAAGAAGGTCGCCAAGATCACCCGCGAGCAGGTGCAGAAGATCGCCGAGCAGAAGATGCCCGACCTGAACGCCTCTTCTGTGGAAAGTGCCATGCGCATGATTGCCGGCACCGCCCGCAGCATGGGTATCGAAGTAGTCGATTGATTCCCGAGTGGGAGGAAATCTTTTTAATCCGATATTTACCACTGGAGGAAAGATACAATGAAACACGGTAAGAAATATGTGGAAGGCGCAAAGCTCATCGACCGCAGCAAGCTGTACGACACCGCTGAGGCCCTGGACATCTGCGTCAAGACTGGCACTGCTAAATTTGACGAGACCGTCGAGCTCCATGTGAAGCTTGGCGTTGACGGCCGCCACGCCGACCAGCAGGTCCGCGGCGCCATTGTCCTGCCCAACGGCACCGGCAAGAGCGTGCGCGTGCTGGCTATCTGCAAGCCCGAGAAGGAAGAGGAGGCCAAGGCTGCCGGCGCCGACTTTGTGGGCGGCGAGGAAATGGTCCAGAAGATTCAGAGTGAAAACTGGATGGACTTCGACGTGCTCATCACCACCCCCGACATGATGGGCCAGGTGGGCCGTCTGGGCCGTCTGCTGGGCCCCCGCGGCTTGATGCCCAACCCCAAGGCTGGCACCGTTACCCCCGACATCGGCAAGGCTGTTACCGATGCCAAGGCCGGTAAGATCGAGTACCGCCTGGATAAGACCAACATCATCCACTGCCCCATCGGCAAGGTTTCCTTTGGCGTGGAGAAGCTCCAGGAGAACTTCGACACCCTGATGGACGCCATTGTGAAGGCCAAGCCTTCCGCCGCCAAGGGCCAGTACGTCCGCTCCTGCGTGGTCAGCGCCACCATGGGCCCCGGCGTGAAGATCAACCCCGCTAAGTTTATCTAAGCTGTGGTAATTTGGGGCTTGACAAAGTCCGGTTCCCTTTGCTATAATAAATAAGCTGTCCATCCAAAGACAGCAGGTTTGTAAACGGTTTTGTCCGGCCTGCCGAGGAAAGACAAGCAGTGTGTGAAACAGGGGCGCAGGCCCCGGCGCGGTGCTGCCGCGCGGTTTCCCGATGTTGCTTGCGACGCCTTTCCGAGGTATTCCCCGGAAAGGCGTTTTTGATTTTACTTTCACATCCGGAGGTGAAACGAATTGCCCAGCGAGAAAATCTTAGAACAGAAGAAACAGCAGGTTGCCCAGCTGGCCGAGGACTTTAAAAAGGCCAATGTGGGTGTCCTGGTGAATTACGAAGGCATCACGGTGGAGAAAGACACCAAGCTGCGCAAGCAGCTGCGTGAGGCTGGCTGCGAGTACAAGGTTGTGAAGAACACCTTGCTGTCCCTGGCTTTCCAGGAGGCCGGCATCGAGGGCCTGGAGGAGCATCTCCACGGCGCCACCGCCATCGCTTACAGCGAGAACGGCTATGTGGACGCCCCCAAGATTCTGTCCGACTACGCCAAGGATAACGAGAACTTCACGGTGAAGGCCGGCTTTATCGACGGCGACACTGTGGACGCCAAGAGCATTGACGAGCTGGCCAAGCTGCCCCCCAAGGAGGTCCTGGTGGCCCAGGTGCTCGGCGGCTTGAACGGCCCCATCCAGGGCTTTGCCAACGTGCTCAACGGCACCATCCGTGGTCTGGTTATCGCCCTCAACGCCATTGCCGAAAAGCAGAGCGCTTAAGGGCATCCCCCGGGAAAATCCGGGAACCCATTTTGCATCTTATTTTGCCAATTACTTTACACATGGAGGTATTTCATCATGTCTGAGAAAGTCACCAACCTGATTGAAGAAGTCAAGTCCCTTACTGTCCTGGAGCTCTCCGAGCTGGTTAAGGCTCTGGAGGAGGAGTTCGGCGTTTCCGCCGCTGCTCCCGCTGCTGTTGCCGTGGCCGCTCCCGCTGCCGCTGCTCCCGCTGCTGAAGAGAAGACCGAGTTCGACGTTGTGCTGAAGAGCGCTGGCGCCAACAAGATCAACGTCATCAAGGTTGTCAAGGAAATCACCGGCCTGGGCCTGAAGGAAGCCAAGGCTCTGGTTGACGAGGCTCCCAAGACCGTTAAGGAAGGCGCTTCCAAGGACGACGCCGAGTCCATCAAGACCAAGCTGACCGAGGCTGGCGCTGAGGTTGAGCTGAAGTAAGTTTTTTACCAAAGCCACAAAAGCCCGCGGGGTGCTGCCCTGCGGGCTTTTCGTTTTGCCCGGGCGCAAGATTGTAACAGGACAGCGCAAAACAGTGATTGACTTTCCCCAACATTCTGGCTAGAATGAAAGCAAATCCAGCCGATAGGAGGCACTGTGTATGCAGGACAAATTTTTGGGGATGACCCCGCCTTTGGGGTGGAACTCTTGGAACACCTTCACTTGGAATATCAACGACCAGCTCATCCGGGAATCCGCCGACGCCATGGTGGAAAGCGGCCTGAAGGACGCCGGCTATGAGTACGTGGTCATCGACGACTGCTGGAGCCTGAAGCAGCGGGACGAAAAGGGCTATCTGGTGCCGGACCCGGAGAAGTTCCCCCAGGGCATGAAGGCCGTGGCGGATTACGTCCACAGCAAGGGGCTGAAGTTCGGCATGTACTCCTGCTGCGGCACCCACACCTGCGCGGGCTACCCCGGCAGCTTTGAGCACGAGTTCCAGGACGCGGAGACCTTCGCCTCCTGGGGCGTGGACTACTTGAAGTACGACAACTGCTACAAGCCCCTCCACGCCGATGGGGAAATCCTCTACAAGCGCATGAGCCTGGCCCTGCGCAACTGCGGCCGGGACATTTTGTTCTCCGCCTGCAACTGGGGCAGCGACAACGTCCACCAGTGGATTCAGGGCAGCGGCGCCCAGCTGTTCCGCTCCACCGGGGATATTCAGGACAGCTGGCAGTCCATCAAGGAGCTGGCCCTGTCCCAGCTGGACAAGACGCCCTTCTCCGGCCCCTACTGCCACAACGACATCGACATGCTGGTGGTGGGCATGCACGGCGGCAGCAACAGCGAGTACATCGGCGCCATTGGCGGCTGCACCGATGTGGAGTACCGCACCCACTTCTCCCTGTGGGCCATGATGAACTCCCCCTTGATGATTGGCTGCGACATCCGCTCTATGAGCGACTACACCAAGGAGACCCTCACCAACGCCGACGTGCTGGCCATCAACCAGGACATGGAGTGCCGGGGGCCCTACTGCATCCGCCAGTGGAACAACCCGGAGAACGTGCTCTCGCTGGTTAAGCCCATGAGCGACGGCTCCCTAGCCATTGGCATGTTCAACTTTGGGGATGTGAAAAGCGAGATGTCCCTGCAATTCTGGGATTTGGGCCTGCCGGTTTCCGCCGGGGTGGGCCTGGAGATGTACAACTGCTGGACCCATGAAAACGAGGGCCCCTTCTTCGAGCGGTACGTCAACGTCCTGGAGCCCCACGACTGCGCCGTGTACCGGGCCAAGCTGGTCCACAAGTGATGGCCAACTACAACACCTGCAAGCAGTGCGGCGCTCCCCTGGGCGGGGACGACATCGCCATCTACCGCAAGCTGGTGCACCGGGGCGCCCAGGAGTTCCTGTGCATCGACTGCCTGGCGGCCTATTTCCAGTGCCCCCGGGCGGAGATAGAAAAGCGCATCCGCTGGTACCGGGAGAGCGGCCAGTGCACGCTGTTCCGCTAAAAGGCCCCAAATTTTGTGCTTTTCCTTGAAAATGCCTGTTTCTGCCCCCACATTTTGTCCCCAGCTGTGAATTCTTTATGAACAGTGAAAAAGGGGCTTGCAATTCTTACAAACCCGTGTTAGAATGTAACCAAATTGTAACACTTGTCATCGATGTGTAACCACCGGAGCAGGTGGCTCATCGAAGAAAGGAGTGTGCGGGATGCGGAAAAAGACGCTGGGAAATTTCCTGTCTTTCTTGTTGGTGCTGGTTTGTACCGTGACGGCTGTGGCCGCCTTGCACCTGGTCACCCGGGCACAGGCCCCCAGCCTCCCCGCGGTGGAGGAAGCCCTCCCAGCGGCGCAGCTTTCCGCCTCCGTCCCCCAGCAGCTGGTGGCCTCGCCGTTGGTTTGCGTGGGCGCTTTCCTGGGTATGCTGGCCATTGTGGCCATTGGCCTGGCTGTCTACCGCAGGGAGAAGCGCTGTGGGAAGCGCGCCCGACAGGGGCGGCGCAGCTACATCCCCCGGGCGGACATGGCGTTCCCCGGCAGAAACAGAGTATAAGGGTTTTCGTCCTTTCATATTTTACCTCGGAACAGGGCCGGCAACTTCTGCCGGCCCTGTTTTTGCGCAGAACAAAAGCCGCCGGGAAAGCTCCACGGCGGCTCGTTTCTTGTGTTTTATGGGCGGGAAAAGCGGCCGGCCAGCTGCTCCACATTCTCCTGGATGGGCAAAGTGCCGTCCACCTCCACCACGGGGCAGCGTAACGTGGCCAGCCAGGCCTCCACCTCGCTGTCCTCCCGTTGGGCGGTAAAGGCGAAGAACGCCTCCTCCTGCTGGAACAGGTCGCCCCCGGGGCCCATCCGCTCCCCGAACTTCTCATAGGAGCGCTGCCGCACCCGCCGGGCCCGGGTGGCCTTGTCCACCCGCAGCCACACTGCCCCGGTGAGCAGCGGCGCCAGCCCTGGGTAGTGGCCTTTCACGCTGGCCAGCACAAAGTTTTCCGCGGCGGTGGCGCGCTCCACCAAAAGGGCCGCGGCCTCCTGGGGGGAGCGTGGGTTGGCGTAAAGGCAGCTGGGGTCCGTCTTGGGGAAGAAGCAGTCCTCAATGTCCAGGAATTCCCAGCCCAGGCGCTGGGCCAGGGCCCGGCCCAAGGTGCTTTTCCCGCTGCCGTTGAGCCCGCATAAAATCACGCCCTGCTTCATTCGCCCGCCGCCTTCCGGGGCTTGCTGGCGGCGAACTGGGCGGCCTCCCACAGCCAGCCCAGCAGCTCCTGGTCTATCTCCTCCGCCGAGCCAATCATCACGTGGTGGGTCCACCGGTTGGGGTAGGTCTCTGTCTTGGCGTCCACCCGGGGCTTTTCCAGGGGATAGGACAGGCCAAAGCTCACCGTGAGATAGGGGGAGGGCCGCTGGGCCTTCCGCCGCACCGCCAGCAACGAGGCGCTGCCGAACCGGTGGCGCAGATAGAAGGCGGCTTCCGTCTTGCCCACCTTGCGCCGCATAGCGGGGAGCATCTCCCGCAGCCGCTGCTCCAAAGTGAGGTACAGCTCCAAGGAGCCGGTCTCCTTCTCAAAGACCCGCAGCAGATCTAGGTCCAGTTCCGCTTCCATGGCCGCCTCACTGGTTGAGGATTTTTTCCCCGTCGAACAGCAGCACCCCAAAGCCGGAGCCCGCCTTGTGGCCCTCCAGAATCCATTTTTTATAGGCCCGCCGCATGGAGGTGTCCTCGGGCCACTGCTCGGGGGGCAGCTTGCTGGCCGCGCCGAACACCCGCCAGGCGTCGTGGAACTCCTCCGATTCCTGGCTGCTGAGGATGTCCCAGTCCCCGGCGAAGCTCACCACGTTGGAGGTGGGGGAGAGGATGCCCCGGTAGGGCGGGTACAGCAGCCAAGAGCCGCACACGCACACCAGGGGCCCGCCCTGTAGCTCCTCTTTGAAAAACTGGTAGGCCTTTTTGTAAGAGGCCAGCCGGGCGGCTTGGTCAAAGGGCTCCCCGCTGGAGGGGATGTGCACGCTCTTCACCTTGTCCCCCGGGCGGACCACGCAGCCGTTCTTCTCATAGGGGACCTCCCCTTCGTAGGTGACGTTTTCGTACTCCAGCCGCCCCAGCTTCACAATGTCGTTGGAGAAGAAGATGGGGTACCAGTGGGCCACAAAGTTGCCCCACACCCCCTGGACGTTCTTGCACTCAATGGCCTTGTACTTCAAGTCCTCCCAGGTGTCCCAGACGATGTCCTCGGGCACGCCCTTTTCCAGGTAGCCCTCCCGGGCGGGCTTGGCCGCCTGGATGAGGAACAGCTCCCACACCGTGTACAGGTGCACGCCGCTGGCCTGGGCAATCTCCTCCAGCAGGGGTTCCACCAGCTTGGTGCTCAGGTCGCTTTCATAGTAGAACTCCACGGCGCCGTCCAGGGCCTCCTCTTGGCCGGCGGAAAGCAGCTGCTCCTCCGCCTGGGTAAAGGCCTGCCGGGCCTCCGCCGGGAAGCCTGTTTTTTCCATCAGTTCTTGGGTAAAAGCGCGGTCCATCGTGTAAATTCCTCCCGTCATACAGTTACTTTCCAATGCGTTCTGTGTCGATGATGATGTTCACCGGGCCGTCGTTGGCGCAGAGCACGTCCATGTGGGCGCCGAACTCCCCCGTCTCCACCTTGGGGATGCCCAGCCCCCGGGCGCGCTCCACAAAGTGGCGGTAGAGCCTGTCCGCCTCCGCCGGGGGCGCTGCCATGTCAAAGGAGGGCCGCCGGCCCTTTTTGCAGTCCGTGCCCAAGGTGAAGTTGGACACCACCAGCATCTCCCCGCCTATGTCCTCCAGGGAGAGGTTCATCTTGCCGTTTTCGTCGGTGAAAATCCGCAGGCCCTGGGCCTTTTCCGCCAGGAACTCCGCCTGGGCCTCTGTGTCGCCCTTCATCACCCCCAGGAACACCACCAGCCCTTGGCCGATCTCCCGTGTCTCCTGGTGGTCGATGGTGATTTCCGCCCGGCTCACCCGTTGTATCACTGCGCGCATACACGCCCTCCTTTTGTTGTGCTGCCCCTATCCTAGCACAAATTTGAAAAAAGGTAAACGGGCACTTTTTAGAAAAGCGGCGGCTTTCTTGCGCGGGGCCCTTCCGCCTGCTATAATAGGGGCAGATATCCCACTGGGAAAAAGGAGGAGCCAACGATGCTTTACACAATTTCCAACGGCACATACACCGCCCAGGTGGATTCCCTGGGCGCCCAGCTGGTGTCCCTGAAAGGGCCCGACGGCTGGGAGTACATCTGGACCGGCGACCCCGCCTACTGGACGGGCCACGCCCCGGTGCTGTTCCCCATGGTGGGGGGCCTGCGGGGCGGCCGGGCGAAAATCGCCGGGGATTGGCACCAGATGGGCCGCCACGGCTTTGCCCGCCACCAGGAGTTCGCCTTGGCGGAGCAGGGGGAGGGCCGCCTGGTGCTGCGGCTGGAGTCCAACCCCGCCACGCTGGAAGCCTACCCCTTCCCCTGCGCCCTCACCGTGGCCTACACCCTCACGGAGAACGGCTATGAGACGGCCTTCACCGTGGAGAACACCGGGGACAAGCCCATGCCCTACGCCATCGGCGGCCATCCGGGGTTCAACATCCCCGTGGACGAGCAGGCGGCCTTCGAGGACTACGTCATCCGCTTTGAGAAGGAGGAGACCCAGCGCTGCCCCGGCATTGTGGGGGACAAGCTGCTGGACTACTCCCAGATTACCCTGGAGCTGGAGGGCGAGCGGGAAATCCCCCTGCGCCACGAACTCTTTGCCCGGGACGCCTTGATTTTCGAGAACCTCAACTCCCACACCGTGGCCTTGGTGAACCCCGCCACCGGCAAGGGCGTGGAGATGGAGTTCTCCCAGTTCCCCCTGCTGGGCATCTGGTCCGCCCAGAACAACGGCCCCTACGTCTGCCTGGAGCCCTGGACCGGCTGCGGCACCTTGGCCACCGAGGGGGACGTCTTCGAGCAGAAGAAGGGCATGCGCACCTTGGCCCCCAGCGGCAAGGAGAGCTACGCCTTTACCATCCGCTTCCTGTAAAAGGGGCGCGCCATGGAGGATTGGAAGGAGCTGCAGCGCCAAGCCTACCAAAACAAGGTGGACCACGGCTTCAACGTGACAGACGTGCCCATGGAGTTCTGCCTGCTTTACGGCGAGGTGGGGGAGGCCTACCAGGCCTGGTCCCGCCAAAAGCCCGACCTGGGCGAGGAGCTGGCCGACGTGGCCATCTACCTGCTGGGCCTGGCGGAAATCCTGGATGTTGACCTGGGCCAGGAGGTGCGGCGGAAAATGGACATCAACCGCCGGCGCCGCTACGGCGTGGTGGACGGCGTCTGGCAGCGCCTAGAGGACGGGTCCCCCGGGGAAAACGCGTAAGCAAAGGGGCGGGCCCCACGGTCTTACATGCCGTGGAGCGGCTGGAAAGAGAAGCAGCAGACAGGGGCCATAGGCCCTGCTTCTGCGGCTGGTTGCGCCCAAAGACGGTTTTTTAATGATAAACGGAAGGGGCGGCAGGTTTCTGCCGTCCTTTTTTGCGCCTAAAACCGGGGCAGCCCTGTGTCCATGCAATTAGCGCAAACGTTTGCCTGTGCAAAAGAGCGAAATGTTTCACTTCTTTTTCGGCGAAATACCGAAGGAGAATTTTAGGAAAACCCCTTCCCTTTTTTGGAGCGAGGTTTATAATGATTGGAGCTTGGGAAAGCGCCTTCCCCTGGGGGTGGGGGCGGGCGTCCGGGCAAGGAAGAAACCCGCGCTGGGCTGCCCGGCGCGAAGGGAGGAATGTGTATGTTTCAATTAAAGTGGGTGTGGAAACAGATGGAAGGCTTCCGCAAGCGGTACATCTTCGCCCTGTGCTCCACCGCGTTGCTGGCGGTGCTGGCTTTGGGCAACTCCACCATCACCGCCATGATTATGGACACGGTGTTTTCCCCTCTGCAGGAAAGCGGCGTGGTCACCGAGCAGGTGTTTCAGCACCTCATTTTCCTGGTGGCGCTGCTCATTGGGTTCACCCTGTTCCGCACCAGCTTCCAGTACCTGTCCATCATGACCTACGAGGGCTGCTCGCAAAAGCTGATTTTTAAGCTCCGCCGGGATTTGTACAAGAACATGCAGGAGCAGGACCAGGATTTCTTCTCCAAAACCCGCACCGGCGACTTGATGACCCGCCTGACCGGCGACTTGGACATGGTGCGCTTTGCCGTGGCCTGGGTGCTGCGGCAGCTCATCCACTGCACGGTGCTGTTTGTCACCACCTCCATTGTGTTCTTGGTGACAGACTGGCTCTTTGCCCTGTCCATGCTGGCGGTAACGCCCATCATCTTCGGCCTTACCCTGGCGTTCTCCAAGCGTGTGCACCCCCTGTACGTAGACCTGCGGGAGCGCCTCTCCCTGCTGAATACCCAGGCCCAGGAGAACATCTCCGGCAACCGGGTGGTAAAGGCCTTTGCCCGGGAGGACTACGAAATCGCGCGCTTCGACGAGAAGAACGCCGACTATAAAAAAGCCAACACCAAGGCCTCTTTGCTGTGGCTGCAATACAGCCCCTATATCGAGGGCTTGTCCCAGTCCCTGTCCATCGCGGTGCTGCTGGTGGGCGGCGCGTTCCTCATCTCCGGGCGCATCTCCATCGGCACCTTCACCCTGTTCAACGGCCTGACCTGGACGCTGACCGACCCCATGCGCATGCTGGGCATGCACCTGAACGACTTGCAGCGGTTCTTCGCCAGCGCCAACAAGATCATCGAGCTGTACTACGCCAAGTCCACCATCACCTCCCGGCCCGACGCCAAAAAGCTCCAGGGCCGCATGAAGGGCGAAATCGACTTCTCCGGCGTGGATTTGAACCTCCACGGCCAGCCTGTGCTGCGCCACATCGATTTGCACATCAACCCCGGCGAGACCGTGGCCATTATGGGCCCCACCGGTTCGGGCAAGACCTCGCTGGTGAACTTGATTCCCCGCTTCTCCGATGTCAGCGGCGGCACCCTCACCATTGACGGCACCCCTGTGGGCCGCTATGACCTCCACGATTTGCGCCACTCCATCGGTATCGCCACCCAGGATGTGTTCCTGTTCTCCGACACGGTGGACGGCAACATCGCCTATGGCGACAGCTCCCTCTCTGAGGAGGACGTGAAACGCTACGCCAAAATGGCCGACGTGGACTTTGTGGAAAAGCTCCCCGACGGCTTCGACACCCTCATTGGCGAGCGGGGCACCGGCCTGTCCGGCGGCCAGAAGCAGCGTATCGCTTTGGCCCGGGCCCTGGCCGTGCGGCCCTCCATCCTCATTCTGGACGACACCACCAGCGCCGTGGACCTGGAAACCGAGAAGTACATCCAAGAGCAGCTGGCCAGCCTGGACTTCCCCTGCACCAAGATTATTGTGGCCCAGCGCATCTCCACCACCAAGCGGGCCGATAAGATCGTCATCTTGGACAAGGGCGAGGTTGTGGACATCGGCACCCACCAGGAGCTGTCCCAGCGGCCCGGCTACTACCGGGAAGTGTTCCTGCTGCAAAACGGCATGGAAGAGGAAAAGGAGGTGGTTTAAATGGCGCGCAACAAGTTTGACGTTGACGAGACCCTGGAAACCCCATTTAACATAAAGCATCTGCTCCGGGCCGGCGTGTACATTGGCCGCCACAAGAAAAAGATGATTTTGTCCCTGCTGTTCTCCGCCATTTCCGCCGCCTGCTCCTTGCTGGGCCCCATGCTCATCCAGCGGGCCATCGACGTGTCCGTGCCCAACAAGGACTACACCGAGCTGGTGGTGCTGGCCATCATCATGCTGGTGTCCATTGTGGCCTCGGTGCTGTTCGCCCGGGCCCGCTCCAAGTACATGATTGTGGTGGGCCAGGAGATTATCTACGACATCCGCAAGGACTTGTTCGAGCACCTGCAAAAGCTGCCCTTCCAGTTCTACGACGACCGTCCCCACGGCAAGATTTTGACCCGTGTTATCAACTATGTCAACTCCGTGTCGGACGCCCTCTCCAACGGCATCATCAACTTTGTGCTGGAGATTTTCAACCTGATTCTCATCGCCGTGTTCATGTTCCTGTGCGACGTGCGCTTGAGCCTTATCGTCATGGCGGGCATCCCCCTGTTTTTGGTGATCGTCCTGCTGATTAAGCCCGCCCAGCGCCGCGCCTGGCAGGATGTGTCCAACAAGAGCTCCAACATCAACGCCTACCTCCACGAGAGCCTGGACGGCATGAAAATCACCCAGGCCTTCACCCGGGAGGAGGAGAACCGCAGCATCTACGAAAAGCTGAACAAGAAGTGCTACAACACCTGGATGAAAGCCCAGTACACCTCCAACCTGGTGTGGTATTCCGTGGATAACATCTCCACCTGGGTGGTGGGCGCCATGTATTTGATCGGCCTGTGGATGCTGGGCCCGGCTATGCAGATCGGCACCCTTATTGCCATTTCCTCCTACGCCTGGCGGTTCTGGCAGCCCATTTTGAACCTGTCCAACCTGTACAACACCTTCATCA
>MHCFR04200__coassemble_394_pt1 | contig 26848 bp, 17 predicted proteins | sample MHCFR04200__metabat2_high_PE_032 | metagenome-assembled genome bin MHCFR04200 | reverse complement strand
CCCTGCTCCACGATGTGGCCGTCCCGCATGACCAAAATGGTGTCCGCGTCCCGGATGGTGGACAGCCGGTGGGCCACAATAAAGCTGGTGCGGCCCTCCATCATCTTTTGGAAGGCCTTTTGGATGCGGATTTCCGTGCGGGTATCGATGGAGGAGGTTGCCTCGTCCAAGATAAGCATGGGCGGCAGGCACAGCATCACCCGGGCGATGCACAGCAGCTGCTTCTGGCCCTGGGAGATGGAGCCGCCGTCCTCGCCGATGACCGTGTCATAGCCCTGGGGCAGCCGCTTGATGAAGCTGTGGGCGTGGGCGGCCTTGGCGGCCTCCACCACCTCCTCCAAGGTGGCCTCGGGCCTGCCATAGGCGATGTTCTCCCGGATGGTGCCCCGCTTCAGCCAGGTGTCCTGCAGCACCATGCCGTAGCTGCGGCGCAGGCTGTGGCGGGTGATGTCCCGGATGTCCGTGCCCTCCACCTGGATGGAGCCGCTGTCCACGTCGTAAAAGCGCATGAGCAGGTTGATAACCGTGGTCTTGCCGCAGCCGGTGGGGCCCACCAAGGCCACCCGCTGGCCGGGCTTCACCTCCAGGTGGAAGTCCTCAAGCAAGGGCTGCTCCGGCCGGTAGGAGAAGGCCACGTCCTGAATGGACACGCTGCCCTGGGCGTTTTCCAGCACCCGGGCGCCGGGGGCGTCGGGGACCTGGGGCCGCTCCTCGATGAGCTCGAACACACGGCCCGCGCAGGCCAGGGCGTTTTGCAGCTCCGTCACCACGCCGGAAATCTCGTTAAAGGGCTTGGTGTACTGGTTGGCGTAGCTTAAAAAGGCGGAGAGCTGGCCCACGGAAAGGCCGCCGCCAATCACCGACAGAGCGCCCACAATGCCCACGCCGGTGTACACCAGGGAGTTGACAAACCGGGTGGAGGGGTTGGTGATGGAGGAGAAGAAAATGGCCCGCAGGCTGCACTTACGCAGCCGCTCGTTGATTTCGTCGAACTTCTCCAAAGAGTCCCGCTCCCGGCCAAAGGCCTGCACCACCTTTTGGCCCTGGACCATCTCCTCCACAAAGCCGGTCTGCTCCCCCCGCACCTGGGATTGCAGCCGGAACATGTCATAGGTGCGCTTGGCGATGAAGGCCGCCACCACCAGGGACACGGGGGTAATCACCACCACCACGGCGGTGATGACCACGTTGACGCTGAGCATGAACACCAGCGTGCCCACAATGGTGAGCACCCCGCTGAACAGCTGGGTAAAGCCCATGAGCAGGCCGTCGGCGAACTGGTCCACGTCGGCGATGACCCGGCTGACCACCTCGCCGGTGGGGTGGCCGTCCAGGTATTTCAGGGGCAGAATCTGGATTTTCTGAAAGGCCTTGTTGCGGATGTCCCGCACCACCCGGTAGGTGATGCGGTTGTTGATAAGGCTCATCACCCACTGGGACAAAGCCGCCACGGCGATGACCAGGCCCATCTCCACCAAGATGCGTAAAATGCCGGGAAAGTCCACGTTGCCCGGGCCCACGATGTAGTCCACGGCGTTGCCTGTCAAAATGGGGATGTACAGGCTGGCCGCCACAGTCACCGCCGCCAGCAGCACAGACAGCCCCACCAGCGCCCAGTAGGGGCGGATGTAGTGCAGCACCTTTTTCAAGGTGCCCTTTTGCGCTTTTTGGCCCTTCATACCGCCGCCTCCTTCCGCTTGCTCTCGTACTGGGACTGGAAAATCTCCCGGTAGACCTGGCAGCTTTCCAGCAGCTGCTGGTGGGTGCCGATGCCCACGGCCTGGCCGTCGTCCAGCACGATGATGGTATCGGCGTACCGGATGGAAGAGGCCCGCTGGGACACGATGAACACCGTGGGCCCGCCCTCCATCTCCCGGATGGCCCGGCGGAGCTTGGCGTCGGTGGCGAAGTCCAAGGCGCTGGCGCTGTCATCCAGGATGAGGATTTCCGGCTTGCGCACCAAGGCCCGGGCGATGGTCAGCCGCTGGCGCTGGCCCCCGGAGAAGTTCCTGCCCCCCTGGGCCACCGGCTCATCCAGGCCGCCGGGCTTCTCCTCCACAAAGTCCCGGGCCTGGGCGGTTTCCAGGGCCTGCCACAAGTCCGCCTCGGTGGCGTTGGGGTTGCCCCACAGCAGGTTCTCCCGGATGGTGCCGGAAAACAGCTGGGCCCGCTGGGGCACCACCCCCACCCGCTGGCACAGCTGGGAAAGAGGGAACTCCCGCACGTCCCGGCCGTCCACCAGCACGGCGCCCTGGGTGGCGTCGTAAAAGCGGGGAATCAAGTTCACCAAGGAGGACTTGCCGCTGCCGGTGCCCCCGATGATGCCCACGGTGTCCCCGGGCTTTACGGAAAAGTCCAGGCCGGAGAGGGAGGCCTCCCCCGCGCCCTGGTAGGTCAGGCCCACGCCCCGGAACTCCACGCTGCCGCCCCGCCCCGCTGTGCCGGAGAACGCCTGGGGGGCTTCCATGGAGGAGGGGGTATCCAGCACAGCCTGCACCCGGCCCATGCAGGCCAGTGCCTTGGTGATGTTGATAATCAGGTTGGCAAGCTTAATCAGCTCCACCAGAATCTGGGACATATAGTTGAGCAAAGCCACCACCGCCCCCTGGGTGAGGATGGCCGTATCCACCCGCACAGCCCCCACCCAGATGAGGGCCACAGCCGCCAGGTTGATGATGACGTAGGTCACGGGGTTCATCAGGGCGGAGATTTTGCCCACGTGCTCCTGGAGCTTTGTCAGGGCGTTGTTCTCCTGCTGGAAGCGCTGGTTCTCGGCGGCCTCCCGGCCAAAGGCCCGGATGACCCGCACGCCGGTGAGGTTCTCCCGGGTGGCGCCCAGCACCTTGTCCAGGCCCGCCTGCACCTGCTTGTACCGGGGCATGGTCCACAGCATCACGCCGAACACCACCACCGCCAGCAGGGGGATGGCCACCACAAACACCAGCGCCGCGGGCACGTCGATGGTAAAGGCCATCACCATGGCACCGAACACCACAAAGGGGGAGCGCAGCAGCAGCCGCAGGGCCAGGTTCAGGCCGTTTTGCACCTGGTTGATGTCGCTGGTCATGCGGGTGATAAGGGTGGAGGTGCCCACGGTGTCCATCTCGGTGTAGCTCAAGGTCTGGATGTGGGCGAACAAGTTGTGCCGCAGCTTGGCGGCAATGCCCACCGAGGCCTTGGCCGCGAAGAACTGGGCGGTGATGGAGCACACCAGGCCCACCACGCCCAGGCCGGCCATCACCAGGCACATGCGGCCCACATAGCCCCTATCGGCGTGGGCAATGCCCACGTCGATGACAGCGGCCATCACCAAGGGAACCAGCAGCTCGAAGGTGGCCTCCAGCAGCTTGAACAGCGGCCCCAGGATGCACTCCTTCTTATAGCTGCGCATATAGGCAAATAAGCTTTTCACAAGCATCGTCCTTTCCTATGGCATTCTAGTATGCCACGCATCAGGCTGAACCATCCGCCGGCACGTCCCACAGCGGGAGGCGCCCCCTTTTCCATCGGTATTTTGCGGCGTGTTCAGCCCAGTTAGTGACATTATACCATAAAGATGTGTTAGAGAAAAGTGGGGCTGCCCCTTTTCAAAAAAAGCGCCTGGGAGTATACTGAAACCTGAAAAAGCCAAAAGGAGGCCATGCCATGAAATGCCCCGCCTGCGGCCGGGAGATGGAGCCCGGCTACCTGCAAAGCGACCGCCCGGTGGTCTTTACCACCCGCCGCCCCTCCCTGTCCGGGGTGGCGTTCCCCCGTATCCCCCGGGGCCAGGACCTGCACCTGACCAACGACGCCTACTCCCCCTGCGCCTGCCCGGCCTGGCACTGCCCCCAGTGCCGCCATATCCTGGTGGAGCGCCAGGAGGGCTGACCCGCCCAAGGGAAAGTTTTCCCCAGGAAGCGCCGGGCGTGTGGAAAACAGAAGGCGATACTTGGTGCCCGCTGTGAGTGCGTATAACAAACCGGCGCGTTGAAACAGGCTGGCGAAACTTTTATTTTTTGCGGGTCGGGTTTTGTGCGCTTTGCAAAAATAGAAGGGATTCTTAATTTTTCCTGTTGCATTTTCCCGCCCAGTCTGGTATGATAGCCTCACAAGGCCCCCGCAACTGACGGGCTAATGTGGAACTCACCACAGGGGAGCGGGGAGCAGCCTTTTTGCCGACCGTCTGGGCAGTGTCGCCGCGCGATGCTGCCCTTTTTTTGTGGCTCCCGCGGCCCCATACACTTGTACACCGTATCACCCCTTGTGTTGAGAAAGGATGGTCCCTTATGAAGCGGCAGGAATGGAATGGTTTTACCGGCGGGCTGTGGCAGGATGAAATCGACGTCCGCAATTTTATCCAGAAGAATTACACCCCCTATGGCGGCGACAGCAGTTTCCTCTGCGGCCCCACCCAGCGCACGTTGGACGTCCGCAAGAAGTTTGAGGACCTGCTTTTGCAGGAGCACGCAAACGGCGGCGCCTTAAAGGTGGACACCGAGACCGTCATCACCCCCACCAGCTTTGGCCCCGGCTACCTGGACAAGGAGAAGGACATCATTGTGGGCCTGCAGACCGACGAGCCCTTAAAGCGGGCCTGCAACCCCTTTGGCGGCATGCGCATGGTGCGCTCCGCCTGCAAGGCCTATGGCTACGAGGTCTCCCCCAAGATTGAGGAGGAGTTTAAATACCACAAGACCCACAACGACGGCGTGTTCTCCGCCTACACCCCGGAAATCAAGGCCGCCCGCCACGTGGGGCTTATCACCGGCCTGCCCGACGCCTACGGCCGGGGGCGGATTATCGGCGACTACCGCCGGGTGGCATTGTACGGCATCGACCGGCTGATCGAGCAGAAGAAGGCCGACAAAATCGCCCTGGGGGACTGCGTGATGAGCTCCCCCTCCATCCGGGCGGCGGAGGAGCTCCACGACCAGATCCAGGCCCTGGAGGACATGAAGGTGATGGCCCAGATGTACGGCTACGACATCTCCGGCCCTGCCAGCAACGCCCGGGAGGCCGTGCAGTGGCTGTACTTCGGGTACCTGGCCGCCATCAAGGAGCAGAACGGCGCCGCCATGAGCCTGGGCCGTGTGTCCACCTTCCTGGACATCTACTTTGAGCGGGATTTGCAGGCGGGCCTTCTCACCGAGAGCGAAGCCCAGGAGATCTTCGACGACTTTGTCTTAAAGCTGCGCATGGCCCGGCACCTGCGCACCCCCGAATACAACGAGCTGTTCGGCGGCGACCCCATGTGGATCACCGAAAGCGTGGGCGGCATGGGCGAGGACGGCCGGCCCCTGGTGACCAAGTCCTGCTTCCGCATGCTCAACACCCTGTACAACCTGGGGCCCGCGCCGGAGCCCAACCTCACCGTGCTGTGGAGCGCCCACCTGCCGGAGAACTGGAAGCGCTTTACCGCCAAGGTCTCCTGCGACACCGACGCCCTCCAGTATGAGAACGACGACGTGATGCGCCCTGTCTACGGCGACGACTACGCCATTGCCTGCTGCGTTTCCGCCATGCGCGTGGGCAAGGATATGCAGTTCTTCGGCGCCCGGGCCAACCTGGCCAAGCTGGTGCTGCTGGCCATCAACGGCGGCCGGGACGAGCTGAAGGGCGACCAGGTGGGCCCCAAAATGCCCGTGTGGCCCGAGGAGTACCTGGACTACGACCAGCTCATCGAGCGCATCGACTTCTACCGGCCCTGGCTGGCAAAGACCTATGTCAACGCCATGAACATCATCCACTATATGCACGACAAGTACTCCTACGAAAAGAGCCAGATGGCCCTTCACGACAGCACCGTGCGGCGGCTGATGGCCTTTGGCATTGCCGGCATGAGCTGTATGGCGGACTCCCTCTCCGCGGTGAAGTACGCCAAGGTCAAGTGCATCCGGGACCCGGAGACCGGCCTTGTCACCGACTTTGAAACCGAGGGCCACTTCCCCAAGTTCGGCAACAACGACGACCGGGTGGACCAGATCGCCTGCGAGCAGGCGGAAAAGTTCTACCACGCTTTGTGCCAGTACAGCCTGTACCGCCAGGCCCGGCACACCTTGTCCATCCTCACCATCACCTCCAACGTGATGTACGGCAAGAAGACCGGCAACACCCCCGACGGGAGAAAGCACGGCGAGCCCCTGGCCCCCGGCGCCAACCCCATGTCCGGCCGGGATGTAAGCGGCGCCTTGGCCTCTCTCAACTCCGTGGCCAAGCTCAGCTACGACTACTGCCGGGACGGCATCTCCAACACCTTCTCCATCACCCCCCAGGCCTTGGGCAAAACGGAGACCGAGCGGGTGGACAACCTGGTGACCATCCTCACCGGCTACTTCGCCCAAAACGCCCACCACTTGAACGTGAACGTCTTAAACCGGGAGACCCTCATCGACGCCTACAACCACCCGGAGAAGTACCCCAGCCTGACCATCCGGGTCTCCGGCTACGCGGTGAACTTCTACAAGCTCTCCCGGGAGCAGCAGCGGGAAGTCATCTCCCGCACCTTCCACGTGTCCCTGTGATGAAGGGGCGGGTGCATTCCATCCAATCCCTGGGGGCGGTGGACGGCCCCGGGGTGCGGTACGTGGTGTTCCTGCAGGGTTGCCCCCTGCGCTGCGCCTACTGCCACAACCCGGACACCTGGGATTTCTCCGGCGGCCAGGAGCGGGAGGCGGCGGAACTGGCCCGGGAGATCTGCCGGTACAAGATGTACTTTGGGGACAAGGGCGGCGTCACTGTCTCCGGCGGGGAACCCTTGCTGCAGCCCGCCTTTGTGGGAGAGCTGTTCCGGCTGCTCCACGGGGAGGGCATCCACACGGCATTGGACACCTCCGGCATGTGGGCAGACTGGGACGGCGCCTGCCAGGTGCTGGACCACACGGATTTGATTTTGGGCGACTTGAAATTCGCCACACCGGAGGAGTACCGGCTCCACTGCAAGGCGGACATGGAAAAGCCCCTGGCCTTTTACCGGCTGGCGGAGGAGCGGGGCATCCCCCTGTGGGTACGGCACGTGGTGGTGCCGGGGCTTAACGACAGCCTGGAGGACATGGGGAAGATCAAGGCCCTGGCAGAGAGCTTTTCCAATTTGGAGAAGATCGAGTGGCTGCCCTTCCACAATCTGTGCGTGGAGAAGTACCAGAGCCTGGGCATCCCCTTCCCCCTGGCGGGGACGGACAACATGGACGAGGAAGCGCTGCAAAGGCTGGTGGAACAGCTAAACGCCGAAGGCGCGTAAAAGTTCTTTGCCCAGCTTTCTTTCAAGAAAGCTGGCGGTTGGTAAGGCGGAGCCTTACGACCTGAAAGCAAAGCGCAGCTTTGCAGGAAAGAGACCAGGGAAACAGCGGCCCCTGGCCGCGCCTTTCCCGGCCGGCCCCCTGCGGGAACAGGCGGCCCCGCTATACCAAAGATACTACCAACCCAAAAAGGCCCGGACCTCCCGGGCCTTTTGCTTTTCCCCTTCCCTCCCCGGGGATTTTAGGGTATAATAGTCCTGACAAACTGGAGGGTAATCCCATGAAGCATCTTCTTCTCATCGCCACCGGGGGCACCATCGCCTCCCGCCACACCGCAGAGGGCCTGGCCCCGCAGCTGACCCCCGCGGAGCTGTTGAGCTACGTCCCCGACGCGGCCTCCTTCTGCTCCATTGACACCGTGCAGCCCATCAACCTGGACTCCACCAACATCCGGCCGGAGCACTGGCTGCTGCTGGCAAACCTCATCGAGGAGCACTACAGCCGCTACGACGGCTTTGTCATCTGCCACGGCACGGACACCCTGGCCTACACCGCCTCCGCCCTGTCCTATTTGATACAGCGCACGGCCAAGCCCATTGTGCTCACCGGGGCCCAGCGCTCCATTGACGAGGACACCACCGACGCCAAGGTGAACCTGCTGGACGCCCTGCGGTTCGCCTGCTCGGGGGAGAGCGGCGTGTGCATCGTCTTTGGCAGCCACGTCATCGCCGGAACAAGGGCCAGGAAGTCCCGGACAAAAAGCTACAACGCCTTTACCAGCCTGAACTTCCCTGACCTGGCCAGCGTCCACGAAAGCCGGGTGGTGCGCTACATCCCCTACGAGCCCCAGGGGGAGCCGGTGTTCTACCACAAGCTGAACACCCGGGTGTTCCTGCTAAAGCTGACCCCGGGCATGGACCCCGCCGCCTTTCCCGCCGCCGGGCAGCTGTGCGACGGGCTTATCATCGAAAGCTACGGCATGGGGGGCATCCCCGACGTGTACCTGGAGGAGCTGGACAAGCTCATCCGCCAGGGGAAAACCGTCATCATGGCCACCCAGGTGCCCCAGGAGGGCAGCGACCTCTCCGTTTACCAGGTGGGAAAGCACGTGAAGGACCGCTACCACCTGCTGGAAACCTACGACATGACCTTGGAATCCACCGTCACCAAGCTGATGTGGGCCATGGGCCAGTCCAGCGAGCCCCAGGAAATCCGGAAGCTGTTCTGCACCACCGTCAACTACGACATGCTGTTTTAACCCCACACCCTAGAAAGGATGTATATATGAAACGAATTTTGCCCCTTTTCTTAGCCCTGGCGCTGCTGCTCACCGGCTGCACCGCCGTATCCACCACAGAGTCTACCAGCCAGGCTGTCTCCCAGGTGGACAGTTCCTCTCAGGCCAGCGCTTTGGAGAGTGCCTCTGAAAGCGCTTCTTCCCAGCTGGAAAGCACCTCCATCACCGATTCCAACGGCACCCAAATCACCCTGGACACCAGCGCGCCCCGGGTGGTGGCGGCCTATGGCTCCTTCGCGGAGGCCTGGCTGCTGGCCGGCGGGGAGCTTTGCGGCGTCACCCAGGACGCCCTGGAGCAGCGGGACCTGGGCCTGCCCGAGGACATCGCCGTGGTGGGCACGGTAAAGGAGCCCAACGCCGAGGAAATCATCGCCCTGGAGCCGGACCTGGTGCTGCTGGCCAGCGACATCACCGCCCAGGCGGAGATCCGGGACGTGCTGGAAAACGCCGGGCTCGCCTGCGCCTTCTTCCAGGTGGACACCTTTGCGGACTACGCCTTTATGATGGAGCAGCTGTGCGCCGTCACCGGCCGGGAGGATTTGTACGAGGAAAACGTCACCCAGGTGGGCCAGCAGATTGAGGAGGCCCAGGCCAAGGCGGCCCTTTCCAGCACCCGGCCCAACGTGCTGCTGATTCGGGCCTTCTCCACCGGCATCAAGGCCAAGACCGACGACGAGCTGGCCGGGGCTATTTTAAAGGACCTGGGGGCCCACAACATCGCCGACGACCACCCCTCCATGCTGGAGGACTTGAGCCTGGAGGAGGTCATCGCCGCGGACCCGGACTACATCTTCGTCACCACCATGGGCGACGAGCAAAAGGCCCTGGACTATTTAAACGGCCTCATCCAGCAGAACCCCGCCTGGTCGGAGCTTTCCGCCGTGAAGGAGGACCGCTACATTGTGCTGCCCAAGGATTTGTTCCACTACAAGCCCAACAATCGCTGGGGGGAAAGCTACCAGTACCTGGGGGAAATCCTCTACCCCCAGATGTTCCATGAGGAGTAAGGCGGCCCTGGGGCTTTTGGGCCTGGGGCTGCTGGTGGTGGCCAGCGCGGCCTTGGGCGCCGCCGTGGGCTCCACGGTCATCGATTTGCCCGCCGCCCTGTGGGAGCTGCTGGCCGGGGAGGCCGCCTCCCCCGACGCCCGGATTCTTCTCCACGTGCGGCTGCCCCGGGTGTGCGCCTCTCTGCTGTGCGGCTCGGCCTTGGCGGTCAGCGGCATGCTCATCCAGGCGGTGCTCTCCAACCCCCTGGCCTCCCCCAACGTCATCGGCGTCAACGCCGGGGCGGGGTTCTGCACCTTTTTGGCCATGGCCCTGGCGCCCGGCATGGCGGGGGCGGCGCCTTTGGGCGCCTTTATAGGGGCCCTGTCCGCCACTTTGATCGTATACGCCGTGGCGGCGGGGGCCGGCGCGGGCAAGCTGACCATCATCCTGGCGGGGGTGGCGGTGAGCAGCATCTTCACCGCGGGCACCAACACCATCAAGACCTTTTTCCCGGACACCCTCTACAACGGCAGCACCTTTTTGATTGGGGGCTTCTCCGGGGTGAGCTTTGCGAACCTCTCCCCCGCCTGGCTGATGATTCTCCCGGCCCTGGTGCTGGCCTGCCTGCTGGCCCGGCCCACGGACGTGCTCTGCCTGGGGGAGGAAACCGCCCACAGCCTGGGCCTTCCCGTAAAGGCCACCCGCTTTGGGCTCATCCTCATCGCTTGCGTACTGGCAGGGGCGGCGGTGAGCTTCTCCGGCCAGGTGAGCTTTGTGGGGCTTTTGTGCCCCCACATTGTGCGGCGGCTGTTCGGCCAGGGGCGGCACCGGGTGCTGCTGCCCGCGGCGGCCCTGCTGGGGGCCAGCTTTGTCACGCTGTGCGACTTGTTAAGCCGGGTGCTCTTTGCCCCCTATGAGATTCCCGTGGGCATTTTGCTCAGCTTTTTGGGCGGGCCCTTCTTCCTGTTCCTCATCGTCAAGCAGAGGCGGCGGCCCCTGCCAGGGAGAAAGGGGGGCGCGGGATGATAGAGCTGTGCCACGTCACCGCCGGGTACCCCGGCCGCCCGGTGCTGGAGGATGTGAACCTTGCTTTCCAGGCGGGGAAAATCACCGCCCTGATAGGCCCCAACGGCTGCGGCAAGACCACGCTGCTCCGGGCGGCCTGCGGGCTGCTGCCCCTTACGGGGGGACAGGTGCTCTACGGCGGAAAGGACCTGCGCCGGTTTGGCCGCAAGGAGTTTGCCCGGCTGGTGTCCATTTTGCCCCAAACGCGGGACGTGCCCTCCATCCGGGCGGAGCAGCTGGTGGCCCACGGGCGCTATCCCCACCTGAGCTTTGGCCGGGACCTGACCCAGGCCGACCGGGAGAAAATCGCCTGGGCCATGGAGGTCACCGGCACCACCGCCCTGAAGGACAAGGAGCTCTCCCAGCTCTCCGGCGGCGAGCGTCAGCGGGTGTACCTGGCCATGACCCTTTCCCAGGACACGGACATCCTCTTTTTGGACGAGCCCACCACCTACCTGGACATCGGCCAGAAGTACGAGATGCTGGAGCTGATTGCCCAGGTCAACGCCATGGGCAAAACCGTGGTGATGGTCCTCCACGACCTGCCCCTGGCCTTCTCCTACAGCCACCAGGTGGTGGTGCTGGAAAAGGGGCGGCTGGCGGCCCAAGGCCCCGCGGCCCAGGTCTTTGCAAGCGGCGTGCCCGCCCGGGTCTTTGGGGTGAAGTCCCAGGCCCTGGAGGTGGACGGCCGCCAGGAGTACTTCATCTACCAGGCGTAAACAACCGGGGAACCGGGAAATAGGCGCATAGAAAAAGGGACGGCTGCTGCCGTCCCCTTTTGCTTTGTTAGGAAATCTCCCGCCGGGCGAAGTAGTCCGCCCGCAGGGTGTTGAAGGAGGCCTCCTCCCGGCGGCGGGCCATGGCGCTGGTGTCCCGCATCTCCTGGGTGACTTCCCCCTGGTAGTCGCTGGTGTAGTAGGTCTCCCCGTCGTACCAGCCGCCGTCGGGGAACAGCACCACGCCGCCCTGGTCCCCAAACATGTCGTCGCCCATGTAGTAGCGGGTATCCGTATCCAGGCCGAACAAGTTGACAATGGTGGGCGCCAAGTCCACCGGGGCCACGTACTTCTCCACGGTCTGGGGCTGCTGGCCCTTGGCGAAGAAGAAGCAGGGCGTGCGGTACAGCTCGGGGCTGTCGGCGCTGACGCCCTTCAGCTGGTAGAGGAACTCCTTATCGGTGAGGTACTTGCCGTAGTGGTCGGTGTAGAACAGCAGCACCGTGTCCTCCAGGCGGCCGTCGGCCTCCAGCTGGGCCACCAGCTCGCCGATGAACTGGTCCGTCTCCATGGCGTGGGCCACGGCGTGGGTGTACTCCTCCAAATTGGCCGGGGTGGATTCCACGCCGGACTGGGCCACCGCTGCCTGGGCGGCTTCCCAGTGGGGGGCGGAGATGTTGCCCATCTCCTCGGTATAGGGGCCGTGGCCGGAATAGGTGATGATGTAGCTGAAGAACGGCCCCTCTGGGACGAACATGTCGTAGCCCTCCATCATCTGGCTGTCCAGCATGTAGTCGTCCATGCCCATTTCGGCGCCGCTGTGGTAGGTCATGCCCAGGTTCTGGTGGATGCTCCCCCGGCTGTAAATCCCGGCGCTGGCCGTGTGGAAAGAGCCCACGGTGTAGCCCTGCTGGGAGAACTGGTGGGCCAGGGAGAAGGGGAAGCTGTTGGTGGAGTAGATGCTGCTGGAGAGCCCCGTCACCGAGGGGAGCAGCCCTGTCTGGGAGATGAACTCCGTGTTGAAGGTGCCCGCCGACAGGAACAGGGGCGTGTAGTTGTGCACAAAGTTGGTGCCCTGCTGCTGCAAGGCGTACAGGTTGGGCATGTACTCTGGGGTGAGCAGCCAGGTGTCGATGGACTCCAGCATCACCATCAGCAAGCTCTTGCCCTCGTAAAGGCCGGTGTATTCGTTCTCCCCGCTGACCTGCCCGGCGCGCTCCTCATAGAACTGGTCCAGGCTGTTCAAATCCACGGGGCTGGCCTCCAGGCCAAAGGACACCACAAAGTCCCGGACGGTGTACTGGTACAGGCCGGCCAGCAGCAGGCAGCGGTTGGAATCGGTAAAATCCTTGTAGGCCTGCTCCTCGGAGTTGGGGTCGAACAAGCTGCCCCAGGTCATGGTGTCCGCTTGGGGCAGCAGCGAGCGGTTGAGCAGCACCACGCTGACCAGGGACAAAAGGATGGCCCCGGATGCTCCAGCCAGCCGGGGCCACCGGGGTTTCCCCGGTTGGCGCTTGGGCACCAGCCACGCCCCCACCGCCAGCAGAAGCATGGCCAGCACAATGCTTGCCACCAAGGCTTTGCGCAGGTTTAAGTAGGAGAGGCTGAAAAACTTGGCGCCGTCCCCGGCGAAGTTGGTGTCGGAGAAGGTGAAAAACTCCCCGAAGATGTTGAACATCACCCCGTGCACCACCGAGAGCAGCCCGAAAAACACGGCATACGCCCCCATGGCGATGCGCCGCCCCAAAGGCGGCAGCAAGGCGGCAACCCCTGTCAAAAGCAGGCTCCAGGCGCCGGTGAACACAAAGGCCCGCCAATCCAGAAAGCGGGTGGAGCCCGCCGCCCGGTAGAAGAACCGCAGGGCCGCGTCAAACAGGACCAGCCCACAAAAACAAAGGGGCAGGCTGGCCCAAGCCAACCTTCCCCGGACAATTCGTATTTTTTCTTTCCATTCCTGCATGGGGTACATCCTTCTTGCGTGTAAAATCTATGTAAAAAACTATACCATAGTCCCGTTAAATCCGCAAGGATGGCTGGGTGTTTTTCGACAAAAAAGTTTCCTTTTTGTTTGGGCAGATGTGTGCTATACTTTCTTTAAACGAAACAGGCCCGCCTTGGGCGCGAAAGGGGAGCTGCCGCAATGGCACAACACACTGTAGGATTTATCGGCTTTGGGAACATGGCCCAGGCCATGGCAAAGGGATTTTTGCAGGCCGGCGTCCTGGAGGGGGCGCAGATTGCCGCCTGCGCCAAACGCTGGGAAAAGCTGGAGAAAACCGCCGGGGAGCTGGGCGTCATCCCCTGCAAAGACGCCGTGGAGGTGCTGGAGCGCTCGGACATCCTCATCCTGGCGGTAAAGCCCTATTTAATAGAAACGGTGCTCACCCCCATCCGAGAGAAGCTGGCCGGCAAGGTGCTGCTCTCTGTGGCGGCGGGCTGGCCCTTCCAGCGGTTTGAGGAGGCGCTGCCCGCGGGGGTGCACCATCTCAGCATCATGCCCAACACCCCGGTGGCCATTGGGGAGGGCATTGTGCTGCTGGAGGAGGAGAACAGCCTCTCGCCCCAGGAGCTCTCCCAGGCAAAGGAACTGCTGGCCGCTTTGGGCGTGGTGGAAACAGTGCCCTCGGCCCAAATGGGCATCGCGGGGACAGTGGCGGGCTGCGGCCCGGCCTACGCCGCCCTGTTCCTGGAGGCCTTGGGGGACGCGGGCGTCTACCACGGCCTGCCCCGGGAGCTTTCCTACCGGCTGGCGGCCCAGATGCTGGCGGGCACCGGGAAGCTCCATCTGGCCACAGGCCAGCACCCCGGCGCCATGAAGGACGCGGTGTGCTCCCCGGGAGGCACCACCATTCGGGGCGTGGCCCAGCTGGAGCAGCACGGCTTCCGCGCCGCTGTCATCGACGCCGTCTCCGCCTCGGCGGGGGAAAAGAAAGCGTGAGAAAAAGCCGCTCATTGCGAGCGGCTTTTTTGCGCGCTGTTTACTTTTTCCCTCGTTTGGTCTTGGGCCGGTTCTGCAATACGCCTTTCTTAAAAATACACTCTCTAAACCCAAAGAATTTCAGAAAGCGCCTACTAAATTTCTGGGGGTTACGCAGCACATACACGTTAAACACCAGCACGCCTATCCAGATGAGGGAAAGTCCCCCAAAAATGGCGAGAACTGTCAAACCCTTCCGAACTGCTTCGGGATTGTTTCTATCGCGGTACAAAAACCACCCAAAGAAAACCAGGGCAGCCAACAACACCAGTGTGACAATTACGTAACCGGCAATTTGGTCAACTGGATTCTCCACATTGCCATTGAACAAGTCCTTTTTGGGCGGGAGGACGGGGATGGCCTCCCCGTTGTGCCCTTTGCGGTATTGCTTTTTGGCAAAGGACAAAAACTGCTCCCGGCCCACGGCGAAATCCTCCAGCTTGACCACCTTGCCTCCCACATGCAGCCGGATGGTCCGGGATTTGGCTGTGCCCTGTATCCCGGTAATCTGGTCGTAGGTATAGGTACGCTTGACGCCCCAGAAGTTCCGCACCGTGAAGTCTTCCTCCCGGTATGCCACCCGGCAATTGAAATACCCCAGGATAATATCCCCGCCCAGCAGAAAGGACGCACCCAGGCACAGGGCTATCACGCCGGGGGGCCCATTGTCCAAAAACCCCCACAGGGCAAGGAGCAGACCCAGGCCGCAGCCCAGAAGGCCGATTACCAGCATCCCCTTGGACCAGACCACTGTCTGGTCTTTTGCCTCCCGGGGCCGCCGCAGAAACGCCAGAACGCCCCACACCACCAGGAATAGCAGCAGGGTGGAGAGGATGCCTAGAAAGTACCTCACCCCAGCCGCGCCTGCACCCAGGCCACGGAATCCTTCAGGTACTCCAGGGCGTGGTTGGCGCCGTAGTGCTCGATGGTGTAGATGCCGTCGTAGCCGTCCCGCTTCAGCTGGGCCAGGATGTCCTCCAGAGGCAGGTCGCCGCCGCCCACGGGGGCGGGGTACAGGTTGACGCCGTCCAGGGCGGTTTTGGCGCCCTCGCCGTTATGCTGGGTGTAGGAGCGGTCCTTCAAGTGGACGTGGCCAATCCTATCCCGCAGCAGCTGGTAAGCGTCCCCCACCGCCTGGTTGGCAAAGCGGAAATTCCCCGTGTCAAAGGCGCAGGAGAGGGCCGGGCACCCATCCAAAAACCGGCGCACCCCCTCCATGGTGGCGATGGGGGAGAGCTCGTTGTCGTACTCCTCCATCACCAAAGAGACGCCGTAGTCCAGGGCCAAACCGGCAAGCTCCTCCACGCACCCCACCATCTGGGCGGTTTGGGCCTCCCGCTCCTGGGGGGATGCGCCCTCCTCCCAAAAGCCGGGGATGACCAACAGCCGGGGCGCGCCCAAAAACTGGGAGGCCTCCAAAATGGGGGCGGCTTGGCGCTTGACGTCGGTGTCCCGCTCAAAGTGGAAATAGGCGGGGATGGCGGAAATCTCCATATCCGCCATGGCGATTTCCTGGCCGAACTCGTCCTCCCGGCCCAAGATGTTGTTGGCAGAGGCCTCCACAGCCTCCACACCCAGCTCCCGGGCCAGCTTCAAAGCGTCCACCACAAACATGTTTTCCTGGCGGGAAATGTCCACAATGTGGTCGTAAAAGGTGGCGATTTTTGCCATGATACACTCCTCCTCTGGTTGTTACAGCGCCCGCAGCCTGCGGCCTGTTTCCACGGCGGCGGCAATACACTCCTCTGTGACAGACGCGCCTTTCTGGTGGAGCACGCCGCTGTCCCACACGGGGCCGTCCAGGTTGTCCGTGGTGTAGAAGAACTGGGCAAACCGCAGCCCCCGGAACTGGGCCACTGCCGCCAGGGCGGCGCACTCCATCTCCACGGACACGCAGCCTTGGGCCTTGCGGCGCTCCATCTTGCCCCGGGTCTCCCGGTAGAAGGCGTCGGTGGTCCAGGTTTTGCCCTGGGTATAGGGCAGGCCCAGGGACTCCAAGGCCTCCCGGCAGGCGGCGACACAGACGGCATCCAGGGCCACTTCCTCCGCCGGGGGCAGGTAGTGGTAAGACAGCCCCTCGTCCCGCACCGCCGCGGTGGGCAGAATAAAGCTGTTTAGGGGGATGTTCCTATCCAGCACACCGGCGGCGCCGAAGAACACGAAGTACTTCCCGCCCCGGGGCCACACCTCCTCGATGAAGGCGCTGGCAGCCGGTCCCCCCACGTGAGGCATGCTCAAAGCCACCTCGGTGCCGTCGATGACCACCCGGTAGATGGGCACCCGGCCGGTGCAGAAGGGCACGTCGGCAATCTGCTCCCCGCCGTAGCGCTCCAGGCACTTCTCCACAATGTGGGCGGAAAAGGCCATGACGCAAATCTCCGGGAAGCCGGGGATAGGGCGGAACTGTTCCTGTGGTTCGATAAGGGCCTTGCGGTCCGGGTCGAACTCGTTGCAGAGCATAGGGCAAGCCTCCTCGTGTTAAAATTGTGCCCATTATAGTACAGGGCCGGGGCTGTGTCAAGCGGTGCGTGCGGTTTCGTTTTTCTTTCCGCGGCCGTGATGGAGGAAGGCCAACCAACAGCCCCCGGCGCGCAGGTGCGCGGACGGTTCGATGCGCACGAGCGGCAGCGAGCTGCCATGGGCGCGAATTGACAGCGGCGGCACTCCCCCGGGCAGGAAAAGCGCAAGCAACCGAAGGTTGTCTGCGCTTTTCCTTAGCTCTTTTCCTGGCTGCCGCCCAATAAGGACAAGACCGTGGGGCCCTGCCCCACCCCCCGCAAGCCTTTTGAAAAAGGGCTGTTACGTCCCAGTGGGACGTTGCCCAACAGCCGGCCGAGCCGGCAGACGAGAGGACCGAAAACTTTCCGTTTGCTTTCCCTTGGCTCCTTCTCAACTGAAATACCAGCTATCAAACAGCTCCAAGGCGTCGGCATATTCCCGGGTGGTGGGGGCGCCGGAGAGCACCGGGAAGTACACCGCGAACAGCAACAAGCACCCTGCGGCAAAGGCCGCCAGCAGCAGCGTGGCGCCCTGGCACTCCAATCCCCCGGGGAAGGTGAGCCGCCGGGCAAAGGGGCCTTTCTCGTACAGCAGGGAGAACACCCCGCACAGCGCCACCACCAGGAAGGGCACCGCTGTGAAGTAGTGGTAGATAAAGGTCAGCCTTGGCACCAGCACCCAGGGCAGGTACACCGAGCCAAACCCCGCCAGCACCACCGCCGCCCAGCGGGGCCGCTCCTTCCACCAGAGGTAGGCGGCTGCCCCCAGAGCGGGGAGGCAGCCCCACCACAGCAGGGGGTTGCCAAAGGAGGAAATGGTGCTGTAGCCGTTCCAGTTGTCCTGGGCGAAGTACCAGATGGGCCGGATGTCAAAGGGCCACTCGTACCAGGGGGAGGCAAAGGAGTGGGTGGCCTCCAGGTGGGCGTGGTAGTTGAACATGGTGGTCTGGTAGTTCCAGAAGGCCCACCACAGCTTGCCCCCGTTGTGGGACAGCGTGGTGATGGGCAAAAACGCCGCGAAGTAGATGGCGAAGGGAATCACGATAAAGAACAAGCAGCACCAGGCGCATAGCTGCAAACACTTGCGGGCCAGGGGGCGCACATCCTCCCCGCGGCGGCGGGCCTCCCACAGCGTGAAGGCCAGCTTGCCGAAGAACAGCCCGGCCAGGCCCAGGGCGCCATAGGCGGCCGTCCACTTGGCGGCGATGCCCAGGCCGGTGAACACCCCGCACGCCAGCAAGGGGGGCAGCAGCCGCTTCCAGCTGTCCCGGCCCACGTCCCCCTTGAGGAACACCACCATGGCGTCGTACATCAGCAGCAGGAAGAACACCGCGTAGGTGTCGATGGTGGCGATGCGCGTCTGGGTGAAGTGCATAAAGTCAAAGGCGAACAGCACCGTGCCCGCAAAGGCCAGGCGCGTCCGGCCAAAGAGCTGCTTGAGCAGGTGGTACAGCACCGGCAGCATCAGCACCCCGAACAGCGCCCCCATAAACCGCCAGCCAAAGGGGTTCATCCCAAAGAGGCGGATGCCCAGCGAGATGATGAGCTTGCCCAAGGTGGGGTGGGTGTTCTCGTAGGGCTCCAGGCCCAAGATGTGCTCGTAGGCGGTGCGGGCGTGGTAGATTTCGTCAAAGTAGGTGGAGTTTTTATAGGTGGTCTCCAGGGGCACCACGTCCTGCTCGTCGGTGAGCAGCTCCGCCCCCGGCCCCTGGCTGGTGACGGCGGCCACCACCGGCGTATCCGTATATTTCAGCCCCGCCTCGTTGAGGGTGACGCTGCCGTCTAAAGCGGTCAGGCGCACATAGCGCCCCGGGGTGGAGAGGGCGTACTGCTTCCAGGCGAACACGCTGCCGTCGGTGAGGTTGCCGCAGCTGACCCAGTTGACCCCATCCTGGCTTGTCTCCACCTGGACGTTGACCCCCACCCGGGCGGCGTAGTGGGCCTCGTCCGGGGCGATGCCCGGCAGGTACAGGAGGGTGTCCACCTCCCCGTCGGCAATGAGGGTGACGCTCTCCCCCGCGGCGGGCGTCCAAGAGGTGAGGGCGGTCTGCCTATCCCCCAGGCCCCAGAAGGCAAAGCAGGCGTACACCACGGTGACGGCCCCCAGCAGCGCCCAGTCCCGGGGGCGGAAGGCGCTGTCCACCGGGCGGCGGTCCACCAAAGGCTTGGGCTGGGGCGCCGCGCCGGGGCGCACCTCCCCCCGGAGGTACACTCGGAAGCCCACCCACAGCAGCGAGCCAATGGCCGCCAGCTGCCCCAGGGAGAAAAAACGGGTCAAGGGGGTGTTGGGGTCGTAGCTGCCGTAGAACTCCCGGAACTGCCACAGCACATAGGCCACATTGGCATAGCTGGCGGTGGCCAGGGCGGCGTAGGAGCGCAGCAGGCCCCTGTCCTCCGCCGTGAGGTAGGCCAGCAGCGTAAACAGCAGCGCCGGGAACAGGTAGCGCTCGTGCATCTTCACGGAAAAGGCGTACATCACCGCCATCAGCAGCGCCGGGCAGTAGAACACCACCTCTTTCCGCCGGGAGCCGAACACCGCCGCCCCGCAGCAGAGGGTGGCTATCACCGGGCCCACAAAGTCCAGCAGCTCCCCGGCAAGGCCCGCCGGCAGCGTCTGCCAGTTCCAGCCGATAAGGCTCCAGAAGTTGTAGGCGTTGACGGAGTAATAGTTGTAATAGTCCAAGGTGGCCTGGTAGCGCTCCAGCAGCCACAGGAAGTTAAACCCCTGGGTAAAGGGCAGGGCCAGCAGCAGCACCGCCCCCACCGTCAGGGCTATGCCCAGCAGAAGCTTCAGCCACCGCCGCTGCTTGATGGCGAAGAACAAATATAAGGGGGCGAACACCAGCATCTGGGGCTTGCAGGCGATGGACACCCCAAAGAGCAGCGCCGCGGGCACGTAGCGCTCCCGGTAGAGCAGCAGCACCGAGCACAACACAAGGGCCGCGCAGAAGGAGTCCGCCTGGCCCCACTGGGCAGAGTTGAGGTACACCGCCGGGCAGAACAGGTACGCCCCCGCCAGGAACAGCGCCGCCCGCTCCCCCAGCTTGTCCTTGGCCAGGTGCAGCACCACCCCGGCGCAGAACAAGTCCGCCAAGATGGAGGGCAGCTTGATGAGCAAGGTGTAGCCCTGGCTCTCCAGGGGCAGGCCCAGCAGCAGCCGGAGCTTCTCCAAAAACACCAGCACATAGAGGTAGCCCGGGGGGTAATCCAAAAAGATGTCCTCGTGGTAAATCTGCTGGAACCCCACGGTGTTGGCGATGTTCGCCCAAGATTTAAAGGTATCCGTGTCCGTGGTAAAGCCCTGGGAATAGTACCCCAGCACCACCCGGAACACAAAGGCCCCCAAAAACAGCAGGCTGGCCCACAGGGCAAATCTCCCCCGCTGGCAGGATCCCCGGGAGAACTTCCTCCCGGCCAGCAGGAACACCGCGCCGCCAAATACCCCGGCGGCCAACGCACCGGCTCCCATGCAATCACACCTTTCCCGGGAAAGGGCCAAGCGGGCCGCCTTCCCTGTTCAATATGCGCAAAATTTTCTCCCTTTCCCGCAAAATACTTATTGACGGCGGAGGAAATTCATTGTATGCTACAGTTATTAAAGTATACCGTTTCTTCTGGGAAAAAGCAATCTTTTCCAGCGGGGACGCACTCTAGGAAGAAAGGAAGAGAGTTGTATGAACCTGAAACCCCATCACTTCCATGAAGACCCCCAGGTCCTGCACGTGGGGACCTGCCCCAACCGGAGCTATTATATCCCCTACGCCGGGGAGAAAGAAGCCGAATCCGGCTGCTCCTCCCGGGTGATTTCCTTAAACGGCACCTGGGCTTTCCAGTATTTCAACTCCTATAAGGAGGCCATCAGCACCACTCCCGAGGACGGCATGGCCTATGTGGAGGAGGATATGGACCAAATCCCCGTGCCCTCCTGCTGGGAGAACCACGGCTATGGCCGCCACATGTACACCAACGTGCGCTACCCCTTCCCCTGCGACCCGCCCTATGTCCCCGAGGAGAACCCCTGCGGCCTGTACGTGCGCCACATCGACGTGGCCGACCCCGCCGCCTACAGCTGGTTCCTGAACTTTGAGGGCGTGGACTCCTGCTTCTACCTGTGGGTAAACGGCGAGTTTGTGGGCTACAGCCAGGTGTCCCACTCCACCAGCGAGTTCGACATCTCCAGCTACCTCACCGCCGGCGACAACACCCTGGCCGTGCTGGTGCTCAAGTGGTGCGACGGCAGCTATCTGGAGGACCAGGACAAGCTGCGCATGAGCGGCATCTACCGGGACGTGTACCTCTTTGCCCGGCCCAAGGAGCACATCCGCGATTACTTTGTAAAAGAGAGCTTTAACGACGGCTTCACCCAGGCCACCGTCACTGTGGAGCTGGAGCTCAGCGGCGCCTGCAGCGTCACCGGCACCCTGTACGCCCCCGGCGGCGAAAAGGTGGGCGAGGCCGCTTCCACCGGCGAGCCCTTGGTGTTCCAGCTGGAGAACCCCCTGCTGTGGAACGCCGAGCAGCCCAACCAGTATGACCTGGTGCTCTCCACCGGGGATGAGGTCATCCCCCAGAAGGTGGGCCTGCGGAAAATCTGGGTGGACGACGGCGTGGTGTACTTAAACGGCGTGGCCATCAAGTTCCGGGGCGTCAACCGCCACGACAGCGACCCTGTCACCGGCTTTACCATCTCCCGGGAGCAGGCCTTAAAAGACCTGTGCCTGATGAAGCGCCACAACGTCAACGCCATCCGCACCAGCCACTACCCCAACGCCCCCTGGTTTGTCCAGCTGTGCAGCGAGTACGGCTTTTACGTCATGAGCGAGGCGGACATGGAGAGCCACGGCATGGCCACCAAGATGGGCCCCGGCCATGACCGCAACCACTATCCCGACGCCGCCGCCGACCCCCAGTTTATGGAGGCCATTGTGGACCGCTCCCAGCGCAACGTGATGCGGGACAAGAACGCCGCCGCCGTGGTCAGCTGGTCCCTGGGCAACGAGAGCGGCTACGGTGAGAACTTCGAGGCCGCCGGCCGCTGGGTAAAGGCCTACGACCCCTCCCGGCTGCTGCACTATGAAAACAGCTATATGTACCACAAGGACCGCGAGGGCTACACCCCCGATGTGTCCATGATCGACCTGTACAGCCGCATGTACTCCCCCATCAACCCCGCCGCCGACGCCTGGCACTCCAAGTCCTCCATTGAGGAGTTCTTCGCCAACGGCCAGACCGACGAGGACTTTAAGGGCCGCAAGATGCCCTATGTGCTGTGCGAGTACATCCACGCCATGGGCAACGGCCCCGGCGACGCTGAGGACTACCAGCAGGAGATTATGAACCGGCCCGGCTTTGTGGGCGGCTTTGTGTGGGAATGGTGCGACCACGCCGTGTACGGCGGCACCACCCCGGACAACCGGCCCATCTACCGCTATGGCGGCGACTTTGGGGAGTTCCCCCACGACGCCAACTTCTGCATGGACGGCCTGGTCTACCCCGACCGCACGCCTCACACCGGCCTGCTGGAGTTTAAGAACGTCATCCGCCCGGTGCGCGCCACTTTGCTTTCTGGCAGCACCTTTAAGCTCCACAACTATCTGGACTTCACCAACGCCGCGGACTACCTGACCCTCTCCTACGAGGTGATGCAGGACGGCGAGACGCTGTTCGGCGGCCAGCTGGAGATGCCCTCCATCGCCCCCCACGGCGAGGCGGAAATCACCTTGCCCGAGCTGCCCCAGGGCGGCATCGCCACGGTGACCTTCTTCTACGCCGCCAAGGAGGACGGCCCCTTCTTTAAGGCCGGCTACGCTTTGGGCTTTGACGAAATCATCCTCTCCGAGGAGCCCTTCTTCCTGGATGCCCCCGCCGAGGGCGCCGTCACCGTAGAGGCCGGCCCCGACCAGGTGGTATTCTCCGGCCCTGAGTTCCGCTATGTGTTCGACAACACCACCGGCCTGTTCTCCGAGATGGTGTACAAGAACCGGAACCTGCTCACCCGGCCCATGGAGTGGAACACCTACCGCGCCCCCGCGGACAACGACCGCTACATCTCCACCAAGTGGCGGGAGGCTGGCTACGACAGGCCCACCGTGCGTGTCTACTCTGTGGAGCAGGAGGGCAACACCCTCACCGCGCACTTGGGCATCGCCGCCATCACCATCGCCAAGTTTGTGGACGTGAAGGCCGTGTGGACTGTGGACTGCCAGGGCCGCGTGGACGTGAAGCTCCACGGCCAGCGGGATATGGAGTTCCCCTTCCTGCCCCGGTTCGGCATCCGCATGTTCCTGCCCAAGGCCTTTGGCGAGGTGGAGTACTTTGCCTACGGCCCCTACGAGAGCTACATCGACAAGCACCGCGCCTCCCGCCTGGGTGTGTACGCCCAGACCGTGGACTCCATGCACGAGGACTACATCAAGCCCCAGGAGAACTCCTCTCACGCGGGCTGCCGGTACGTCACTGTCTCCGACGGCGCCTATGCGCTGACCGCCGCCTCTGAGACGCCCTTCTCCTTCAACGTCTCCCCCTACACCCAGGAGGAGCTGGCCTCTAAGGCCCACAACTACGAGCTGGAGAAGTGCGGCGAGACGGTGCTGTGCGTGGACTACAAGATGAGCGGCGTAGGCTCCAACTCCTGCGGCCCGCTGCTGATGCCCCAGTACCAGCTCAACGAGGAAACCTTCGACTTCGCCTTCACCCTCACCGTGGAGTAAGCAAGTCCTACAAGCCATACAACAAGCAAAAAAAGGGCCGCCCAAAAGGGCGGTCCTTTTCATTTTATCAGTAAATCTATCTGCAAGGGCAGCCGGCCGCAGAGGCGGGGTCTTGGCCCTGCCCGCACGTCTTTTCAGCCGCTGCGCAGCTTTTAAGAACCGTGGGGCGCTGCCCCATATCCCGCAAGCTTTTGGAAAGAACGCAGGGATGTACAGCAAAATCTTTCCCTTGGCTCTTTTTTACTTCTGGGGCACCAGGCGCTCCAGGCACTCCAGGTACTTCTCCTGGGTCTTGGCCACCACGTCGGCGGGCAGTTGGGGGGCGGGGGTGACGCCGTCCAGCTTGTTCTCGATGAGCCAATCCCGCAGGTACTGCTTATCGTAGCTCAAGGGGGAGGTGCCCACCTGGTACTCGTCCCGGTTCCAGAAGCGGCTGGAATCGGGGGTGAAGACCTCGTCGGCCAGCACCAGCTCGCCGTTCTCGTCCAGGCCAAACTCCAGCTTGGTGTCGGCGATGATGATGCCCCGCTCATAGGCGTAGTCGTAGCACTTCTCAAACAGGCGCAGGCAGGTGTCCTCCAGCTTTTGGGCCAGCTCCTCGCCCAGGTCCTTTACCAGGCCCTCGTGGGTGACGCTGTACTCATCGTGGCCCTCGGTGGCCTTGGTGGAGGGGGTGAGGATGGGCTTTTCCAGCTTTTGGGCCAGCTGGTAATCGCCGGTGATAACCTGGCCGCAGAAGGGCTCGCCTGCCTTGTAGGCCTTCCACATGGAGCCGAACATGTAGCCCCGGATGATGAACTCGTAGGGCAGCATTTTCAGCTTCTTCACCAGCATCACACGGTCTTTGTATTCCTCTTTGGAAAATTCCTCCGGCATATCCTTGGGGTCGGCGGAAACCAGGTGGTTCTTCACAATGTCCTTCGTCAAATCGAACCAGAACAGGGAGAGCTGGTTGAGCACCCGGCCCTTTTCCGGCACGGGGGTGGGCAGAATGACGTCAAAGGCAGAGACGCGGTCTGTGGTGTAGATGACCAGTTCCTTGTCGGAGACCTCGTAAATCTCCCGCACCTTGCCGCTTCCAATTTTCTTCATGTGTATCTTCCTTTCTTTGTATAAAATGGGATGCAATTGGAACGCTGAGCCCGTTTACTCCGGCAGCAGCGCGTTATAAATGCTGTCCACTTTACCGTTTTTTAAGTACACCCGGGGCACCCGCTTGGAGAGGCCGCAGACCACCTCGTAGTTGATGCTGCCCTCCAGGGCGGCCAGCTCGTCGGCGGTGATTTCCTCGGCGCCGTCCCGGCCGATGAGGGTGACTACATCCCCCACCTTCACTTCCGGCAGGGCGCTGACGTCCGCCATCAGCTGGTCCATGCAGATACGGCCCAAAATGGGGCAGCGCTTCCCGCCGATGAGCACCTGGGCCCCCTGGGCGGAGAGGATGCGGGGGTAGCCGTCGGCGTAGCCCACGGGGATGGTGGCCACCTTCATGGCCTGGCCCGCGGTGAACTTGCGGCCGTAGCTGATGGTGGCCCCGGGCTTGACTTCCTTCACGTGGGACACCACGGACTTTAAGGCCAGCACCGGCGTCAGCTGCGGGCGGTTCCGCAGGGCGGCGGAGGGGTACAGCCCGTAGATGACAATGCCCGCCCGCACCATATCCAGGTGGGAGAGGGGATAGTCAAACACGGCGGCGGAGTTGGCGCAGTGGCGCACCGCAAAGGAGATGCCCTCCCGCAGCAGGGACTCTATCATCTCCTTAAAGCAGCCGAACTGCCGCATGGTAAAGGCGTCCCCCGCCTGGCCCTCGTCGGACACGGCGAAGTGGGTGAAGATGCCCTCGGGATACAGCCCCGGCAAAGTGCAGGCGGCTTTCACCTCCTGCACGGTGGCCTCGTCCCGGCTGATGTCCTGGAAGTAGAAGCCCAGGCGGCTCATGCCGGTGTCGATTTTCACGTGGATGTTCACCGTGGCCCCGGCCTCCACCGCGTAGTGGGAGAGCTCCTGGGCGTACTCCAGGCTGTACACGCACTGGGAAATCCGGTGCTTCGCCAGGGTGGCGGCCTCCTCGGGGGGCGTGTAGCCCAGCACCAGCATGGGCCGGGAGATGCCCCCCAGCCGCAGCTGCAAGGCCTCCTCCAGGTTGGAGACGGCGAACCAGTCCGCGCCCAGAGCCTCAAACTCCTGGGCCATGCGCACCGCCCCGTGGCCGTAGGCGTCCGCCTTGATAACGCAGCACACCTTGGCGTTTTTGTTGGCGGCCTGGCGCACCGCGGCAAAGTCCCGGGCCAAGGCGTCCAGGTCGATTTCCGCCCAGGTCCGGCGCAATATTTCTTTCATAACAACGATTCCTCCTTTCCCAGCCCCCCAAAGGGAGCTGGCAAAGAACGCACCTTTCTTACGAAAGGTGCTTTTTCTCTTCTTTCTTGAAAGAAAGAAGCAAAGAACTGCGGGTGCTCCCGCGGAGCAAGTCGCGCCCTGGAGCGGCGGCTTGGGCCGCGCTTATGCAGGACGCTAACGCACGTCCGCGCCGCTGGCTTTGCTGGAAAGGGCAGGTCGAGCGGCAGAGAATGGCGGTCCTGCACCAGCAGGATGGAGATTCCCAAAATCTCCAAGACATCCTCTCTGTAAACAGCCTCAGCTGTTTACTGCTCAGTCCAGCCGCGAACTTACTTAAAGTACTTCACGCCGCTCTCGAACAGCAGCTGGTCCTTCTCGCCGGGGACGTTCTTGTACAAATCCGTGCCCTTGCGCTCGGAGTGGCCCATCTTGCCCAGCACACGGCCGTCGGGGCTGGTGATGCCCTCGATGGCGCACACAGAGCCGTTGGGGTTCCACTGGATGTCGCCGCTGACCGTGCCGTCGGCGTCCACGTACTGGGTGGCCACCTGGCCGTTCTCAATGAGCTTCCGCAGCGCCTTGTCGTCGGCCACGAACCGGCCCTCGCCGTGGGACACGGGCACGGTGAAGATGTCGCCGGCGTTCACGCCCGCCATCCAGGGGGACTTCACGCTGGTGACGCGGGTGTACACCATGCGGCTGACGTGGCGGCCCAAGGTGTTGAAGGTCAAGGTGGGGTCGTCCTCCTTGGGCTCGGTGATTTTGCCGTAGGGCACCAGGCCCAGCTTGATCAAGGCCTGGAAGCCGTTGCAGATGCCCAGCATCAGGCCGTCCCGGGCTTCCAGCAAATCGGTGACAGCCTGGGCGATGCGGGGGTTGCGGAAGGTGGTGGCGATGAACTTGCCGCTGCCTTCGGGCTCGTCGCCGCCGGAGAAGCCGCCGGGCAGCATGACGATTTGGGCGCGGCGGATGGCCTTTTCCATGCGGTCGATGGTCTCCTCGATGTCGGAGACGGACAGGTTCTTCACCACCAGGATCTCG
>MHCFR04200__coassemble_340_pt1 | contig 29731 bp, 26 predicted proteins | sample MHCFR04200__metabat2_high_PE_032 | metagenome-assembled genome bin MHCFR04200 | reverse complement strand
TGGTGACCCGGACGAGAATCGAACTCGTGTTACCGCCGTGAAAGGGCGGTGTCTTAACCGCTTGACCACCGGGCCATATGGTAGCGGTAACTGGACTTGAACCAGTGACACTTCGGGTATGAACCGAATGCTCTAGCCAACTGAGCTATACCGCCATATCAGCGCCCCACCTTTACGGATGGAGCGCTATCAATTATAGCCGAACTTGTCCCGTTTGTCAAGGGGTTTTTGCGGGCCTTTCCAACTTTTTTCTTAGGAGTGCATGGAGTAGTTGGGGGCCTCTTTGGTAATCTGGATGTCGTGGGGATGGCTCTCCTTCAGGCCGGCGTTAGTGATGCGCACAAACTGGGCCTTGTCGTGGAGCTCCTGGATGGTGGCGCACCCGGTGTAGCCCATGCCGGAGCGCAGGCCGCCCACCATCTGGAAGATGGTGTCCGCCAGGGGCCCCTTGTAAGGCACACGGCCCTCTACGCCTTCGGGTACGAACTTCTTCTGCTCGCCCTGGAAGTACCGGTCGCTGCTGCCCTTGCCCATGGCGCCCAGGCTGCCCATACCGCGGTACACCTTGAACTGGCGGCCCTGGTACAGCTCGTACTCGCCGGGGGCCTCTTTGCAGCCGGCCACCATGCTGCCCAGCATCACCACGTTGGCGCCAGCGGCCAACGCCTTGACGATGTCGCCGCTGTACTTAATGCCGCCGTCGGCGATGACGGGGATGCCGTACTTGGCAGCCTCCTGGGCGGCGTCGAACACGGCGGTAATCTGGGGCACGCCAATGCCCGCCACCACGCGGGTGGTGCAGATGGAGCCGGGGCCAATGCCAACCTTCACGCAGTCGGCGCCCGCGTCGATAAGGGCCTTGGTGCCCTCGGCGGTGGCCACGTTGCCGGCGATAAGCTGCAAATCGGGGTAGTGCTTCTTCACCAGGCGGACAGCGTCCAGAATGCCGCTGTTGTGGCCGTGGGCGGAGTCCAGCACCACCACGTCCACCTGGGCCTCTATCAAAGCGGCCACGCGGTCCAGCACGTCCTTGGTGGCACCGATGGCAGCGCCGCACAGCAGGCGGCCGCCCGTGTCGCGGGCGGAGTTAGGATACTGCACAGCCTTCTCAATATCCTTAATGGTGATAAGGCCCTTCAGGCGCATGTGCTCGTCCACAATGGGGAGCTTCTCAATGCGGTGGCGCCGCAGGATTTCCTGGGCGTCCTTCAGTGTGGTGCCCACCGGGGCGGTGACCAGGTTGTCCTTGGTCATCACGTTCTTGATGGGCTGGTCAAAGTCGCTGCCCTCCATAAAGCGCATGTCACGGTTGGTGATGATGCCCACCAGCACGCCGTCCTCGCAGATGGGCACGCCAGAAATCTTAAACCGGCCCATGATCTCGTCGGCTTCCTTCACCAGGTTGTCCGGGGCCAGGAAGAAGGGGTTGACGATAACGCCGTTCTCCGAGCGCTTTACACGGTCCACCTGGTCGGCCTGGCGCTCGATGGACATGTTCTTGTGGATGATGCCGATGCCCCCCTCACGGGCAATGGCAATGGCCATGTCCGACTCGGTCACCGTGTCCATGGCGGCTGTCATAATGGGGGTGTTCAGCCGGATGGTCTTGGTCAGGTTGGTGGAGAAGTCCACCTCGCTGGGCAGCACGTGAGACTCTGCCGGAATCAGCAGCACGTCGTCATAGGTGAGGCCTTCCTTCAGAAACTTTTCTCTGTACTCCATGAAACCACACTCTCTTTCTCCGCAAGTTTTTTACCGCATTCTATTTAAGTGCTAATTATACCATTGCCCGCCCCATTTTGCAAGGGATTCCGGCGATTCTCCCCTTTGCTATATTTTTTCCCAAGCCCATTGACAACTATTGGATTTTCCTCTATTTTTAGGGGGGAAATCTCTTTTTGGGGAGAGTTTGTATATGATAAAACAGCTTTTCGCCCGCCTGACAGACAGCGGCCGCCAGGCCCTGGTGCTCACAGGCATCAACAGCGTGTTCTGGTTTGCCTGGGCCTTTGGCTCCTACCAGACCATCTACCTGCAGCAGGCGGGGTTTACCGCCTCGCAGCTGGGCGTGTTAAACGCCCTGACCTCTATCTTCTCCATTGCCTCGGTGGCCTTTTGGGGCATGGTCAGCGACCGCATGGGCTCCCTGCGGAAGGTGCTCATCTTGGTGCTGCTGGGGGGCAGCCTGCTCTTTGCCCTTATCCCCCTGATTCCCACCGGGCTGCCCATCTCCCCCGGGCTGTTCTTCTGCCTGGTGCCGGTGGTGTACTTCTTCCGGGGCTCCATGTGCACCTACGCCGAAAACATTTTGGTGCGCAACTCCAACGAGCTGCGGCTCAACTACGGCCTGCTGCGCAGCGTGGGCTCCTTCCTCTTTATGATTGGCAGCTTCCTCATCTCCTTTCTGCTGCCCACGGTGGGGGTGGCCTCCACCTTCTGGATGGCCGGCCTGCTGACCCTTATCCCCGTGTTCCTCACCTTCTTCGCCCGGGAGCCCAACGCCCAGGCCGCCGGAAAGTCCGCGGGCAAGCAGAAGCTGAACCTGGGGGAGCTGTTCCAGAACAAGGCCTACGTCAGCCTGCTGTTTTTCGGGCTGCTGCTGTACATCGCCACCAGCTGCGAGGGCACCTTCCTCCCCTACTTTATGGCCGACGCCGGGGTGCCATCTGAGCGGTACGGCATCTTCATGGGCTGGCGGGCTTTGCTGGAAATCCCCTTCCTGCTGCTGATGGTGCGCCTGCGCAGGCGGTTCCCCCTGCGGGTGCTGGTGATGGGCCCGCCCATCCTCATGGGCCTGGAGTGCCTGTTCCTGGGGCTGTGGGCCGATTCCTTCTGGAGCATGCTGCTGTGCTGCACCTTCTACGGTCTGGGCAACGGGCTGCTCATCGGCTCCTCCCTGAACTACGTCTACGAGCTGGCCCCCGCCCATTTGAAGGCCAGCGCCCAGGCGTTCTTCTCGGCGGTGTCCTCGGTGGCGGGCATCTTGGGCAACCTGGTGGGCGGCGTGGTCTACGACGCCGTGGGCGCCAAGGGCTTCTACCTGCTGGTGGCGGGGGTGTTCCTGCTCAGCTTCGGGGTGTTCGCCCTGACCCAGCGGAAGCGGAAAAACGTCCCGGCTTAAAGGGACGTTCCAAGGCCCGCAAAACAGGTTTTCAACATGGGCTAAAAAATCGGTGGAAAACTTTTCCCGCATATTTCCTGGGTTTTTTAAGCCTCCCAACGTGTTTTCCACAGGTTTTCGCACAAACCCGGAAAACTTTCCACAGCCTTTTTCCAAGGAGTTCCCCCGCCGCGGGGGAACTCCTTTTTTCGTTTTTTTCCAGCAAAAAAGGACAGGCGCCCAGGCCTGTCCTTCTCTGTATTGCTGTTAGCGGATGGCGTCCTTGCCGCCCATGTAGGGCCGCAATGCCTCGGGGATGCGCACGCTGCCGTCGGCCTGAAGGTTGTTCTCCAGGAAGGCGATGAGCATCCGGGGCGGGGCCACCACGGTGTTGTTCAAGGTGTGGGGCAGGTAGTTCTGGCCGTCCTCGCCCTTGACGCGGATTTTCAGCCGGCGGGCCTGGGCGTCGCCCATGTTGGAACAGGAGCACACCTCGAAGTACTTCTTCTGCCGGGGAGACCAGGCCTCGATGTCGCAGGACTTCACCTTCAAATCGGCCAAATCGCCGGAGCAGCACTCCAGCTGGCGCACGGGGATATCCAAGGAGCGGAACAGCTCCACGGAGTAGCTCCACATCTTGTCGTACCAGGCCATGGAGTCCTCGGGCTTGCAGATGACAATCATCTCCTGCTTCTCAAACTGGTGGATGCGGTACACGCCACGCTCCTCAATGCCGTGGGCGCCCTTCTCCTTGCGGAAGCAGGGGGAATAGCTGGTCAAGGTCTGGGGCAGAGTCTCCTCGGGCAAAATGGTGTCGATGTACTTGCCAATCATGGAGTGCTCGCTGGTGCCGATAAGGTACAGGTCCTCGCCCTCAATCTTGTACATCATGGCGTCCATGTCGGTCTGGGACATGACGCCCTCCACAATATTCCCGTGAATCATAAAGGGCGGGATGCAGTAGGTAAAGCCCTTGTCGATCATAAAGTCCCGGGCGTAGGAAATCACCGCAGACTGGAGCCGGGCAATGTCGCCCATGAGATAGTAGAAACCGTTGCCGCTGGTCTTGCGGGCGCTGTCCAGGTCGATGCCCCCAAAGCGCTCCATAATCTCGGTGTGGTAGGGCACCTCGAAGTCGGGCACCACAGGCTCGCCAAAGCGCTGCACTTCCACGTTTTCGCTGTCGTCCTTGCCAATGGGCACGGAGTCGTCGATGAGGTTGGGGATAACCAGCATCCGCTTGCGGATTTCGGCGGTCATCTCCGCCTCCTTGCGCTCCATCTCCTCCAGCTCGCCGGCGATGGCCTGCACCTGCTTTTTCACCTCTTGGGCCTCATCCTTCTTGCCCTGGCTCATCAGCTTGCCAATCTCCTTGCTGATGGTGTTGCGCTGCTGGCGCAGCTCGTCGCCCCGGCCCTTAGAGGCGCGGAACTGGGCGTCCAGCTCCAAAACCTCGTCCACCAAGGGCAGCTTCTCGTCCTGGAATTTCTTCTTGATGTTCTCCTTTACCAGCTCCGGGTTGGAGCGGATAAGCTTGATGTCTAGCATGATGCGTTCCTCCTAACCCCCCCTGGGGGGATGTTTTCTAAATAATGGCTGTAAAAGATGTGGCGCTTTTAGTTCATGTGCAAATCGTGGAGGAGGTTCTGCAAGTCCTCTTCCCCGTAGAATTCTATTTGCAGCGTGCCCTTCTTCTTGGAGCCCGCCACCTTCACCTTCCGGTTGAGGTACTCTCCCACCGCCAGCTGGGCTTCCTCGTAATACTGGTTTTTCCGGGGAGCTTTTACGGGCCCCTCCTTCTCCTCGTTGAGGCGCTTGGCCAAAGCCTCCAGCTCCCGGACGGACGCGCCCTCCTTGGCCTTTTTGGCCCCCAGGCGCATGCCCTCCTCGGTTTTGAAGCTCAGCAAGGTGCGGGCGTGGCCCGCGGTGATTTCCCCGTTTTCCAGCATCTGCTGGATGTCCTCGGGCAGGTTCAGCAGCCGCAGGGCGTTGGTGATGGCCGGGCGGCTCTTCCCCACCGCCTGGGACACCTCCTCCTGGGTGAAGTCCTGTGTCTCAATCAAGGTGCGGTAGCCTCGGGCCTCTTCCAAGGGTGTCAAGTCCTCCCGCTGGAGGTTCTCAATGAGGGCGAAAAGCATCTCCTCGGCGTCGGTCATCTCCCGGATAACCGCGGGCACCTCGGTCAGCCCCGCCATGCGCGCGGCTCGCCAGCGGCGCTCGCCGGCCACAATGCGGTAGCCGCCGGTCAGCAGCGGCCGCAGCAGCAGGGGCTGGAGCACCCCGTGCTGGGAGATGGAGTCCGCCAGCTCGGAGAGAGCCTCGCTGTCAAACTCCTTGCGGGGCTGCTCCCGGTTGGGCTCTATCTCGCTGATTTTCACGTTGACGGCGCCCTCGGTGCTCTCCGCTGTATTCTCTGCAAAAATGGCGTCTAAGCCTTTGCCTAGTCCACGTTTTTTCAATGGCATGTCACCTTTCCTTACCGGTTGTTCTTTAGAATTTCCGCCGCCAGCTCCCCATAGGCCTGGGCCCCCCGGGAGCTCTTATCGTAGTACAGCACGGGCTGCCCAAAGCCCGGCGCCTCGGAAAGCCGCACGGTCCGGGGGATGACCGTCTTAAACACCTTGCGGGGGAAGTACTTCTTCACTTCCTCCACCACCTGCTGGGTCAGGTTCAGGCGGCCGTCGTACATGGTCAGCAGCACGCCCTCAATGTCCAGCAGCTCGTTGTACTGGCGCTTCACCCGGCGGACGGTGTTCATCAGCTGGGAGAGGCCCTCTAAGGCGTAATATTCGCACTGGATGGGGATGAGGATGGTGTCGGCGGCGGTGAGGGCGTTGGTGGTAATCAGCCCCAGGGAAGGAGGGCAGTCGATGAGGATGTAGTCATAGTCCCCGCGGATGGGCGCCAGGGCGTTTTTCAGCACGGCCTCCCGGTTCTCCAGGGCGGCCAGCTCTATCTCCGCCGCGGCCAAATCCATGTGGGAGGGCAGCAGCGTCAAGTTTTGGAACTCCGTTTTGATAAGGGCTTCCTTGGCCTTGGCGCCGCCAATCATCACCTCGTAGGCGCTCACCTCGCAGGAGCGCCTGTCCACCCCCACCCCAGAGGTGGTGTTGCCCTGGGGGTCGGTGTCCGCCAGCAGCACCCGCTTTTTCTTCGCGCCCAAGGCGGCCGCCAAGTTCACCGCCGTGGTGGTCTTGCCCACACCGCCCTTCTGGTTGGCGATGGCAATGATTTTACCCATAACCTCATCCTTCCCGTCCATGTCGCGTTCTATCTCTGTCTATCATCCGCGCGAGCTTGTCCGCTCACTGCCGGGAGAAGCAATCCTCCCGCAGAGTGAGTGGCGCGCGCGTTGTGTCCTCTGGACATTGTACCACAAAGCGGGCCGAAAGGGAAGTGCTGCCCGGGGAAAGCGAAAAAAGATTTGCCTTTTTCGACAAATGGGCCTGTATATCCCGTGTGGGGGGATTTCTGTCCTCTCCGGCTTGCTTGTTGCAAGCCACCTCCCCCAAAGGGGGAGGCAAGTTTCTCCATCCTGCCGTGGGGTGGCCGGTTTGTTTCACGTGAATCACGCATGGCTTGCCTTAAGCTGTGGGCGGGAAAAAGAGCGCTTGCCCTCTCCGGCTTGCCTATGGCAAACCACCTTCCCCAGAAGGGAAGGCGAGTTTTTCCGTCCTGCCGCGGGTTTGCTGGTTTGTTTCCCGTGAAACACGCACGGCTTGTCCTAAGCCGTGAGCGGGAAAGAGTGCCTGCCCTCTCCGGCTTGCCTATGGCAAACCACCTTCCCCAGAAGGGAAGGCGAGTTTCCGCGCCCTGCATGGGCTTACCGGTTTATTTCACGTGAAACGGAAAAGGCAGCGAAGCTTTCGCCTCGCCGCCTCTCCTGTGGGAAATGAATAAGGGAATGGGTTAAACTTGTACTCTGTGGTTTTTGGGGATGCGCACCGTGCACTCGATATACTCCTCGGTCTCCTTTTTCTCCGCCTTGGCCTGGATGCCTGCGGTTTTCATGGCGTCCACGGCGTGGTCGATGGTGTTGATAAACAGGCGGATGTCCTTCGCCACAAAGGTGCGCTTGGGCTTGCCCCGGGTGGGTTTGGGCTGGATGGCTGCCGTGACCAGCTCCTCTGTCTGGGCCACGGTGAGGCCCCTCTCCCCCACCTGGCGCAACAGCCTCTGCCGCAGGCTGCCGTCGTCCACCCGCAGCAAAGCCCGGGCGTGGCGCTCGGTGAGCTTGTACTCTAAAATTTCGCTCTGCTCCTCGGGGGAGAGTTTCAGCAGCCGCAGCTTGTTGGCCAGGTAGGACTGGCTGATGCCCAGGCGCTTGGCAGCCTCCTCCTGGGTGATGTGCCACTCCCGCAGCAGGTTTACCAGGGCGTTGGCCTGCTCGAACATCTGCAAGTCCTTCCGCTGGAGGTTTTCCAGCAAGGCCAGCACGGCGCTGTCCTCGGGGGCGCACTCTGTGACGATAGCGGGAATCTCCTTAAGCCCCGCCAGCTTGCAGGCCCGAAGCCTGCGCTCCCCGGCGATGAGGGTGTAACCCCCGTTCTCCCGCCGCACGGTCACCGGCTGGAGCAGCCCGTTCTCCTTGATGCTTTGGGCCAGGCTCTCCAAGGCGGCCTGGTCAAAGTCCTTGCGGGGCTGGGCTGGATTGGGCAGGATGCGGCTGACTGGCAGTTTCACCAGCTTGAGCTTGTCCTTAAAAAACATGTGCCGCGCCTCCCTTTCGTGATATATTCTATCACGGGGAAGGCGCGGCGTTTGTTGTTTCCTGTCGGCCCTGAAAACTTTACAGGTATTTTTTAAAGCCCTTCACTTCTTCAAAACCCAAAGCGTGGTAGAACTTGTGGGCCCCGGTGCGGTTGAGGCCAGAGGCCAAAATCTCGTAGTGGCAGTCCCACTCCTCCTTGGCCCAGCGCTCAATCTCCTGGAACATCTTCCTGCCCACGCCTTTGCCCTGGTAGCTCTCCAGGACGGCCACGTTCTCCACCAGCAAAATGGGCCGGCAGCTGTCGCAGATGTCCTCAAACACCACACCGAACAAGCTGCCGCAGATGGTGCCGGTGTCCTTGTCCTCGGCCACCAGCAGGTACTTCTGGGGGTCGGCGGTGATGTGCTCCAGCAACCGCAATACCTTGCCCCGCTCCCCGGCGGCGTCGCTGATGACCAGCATCACCTGGTCCAAGCCGTCCAAATCCTGGGGCTGGGCCTTGCGCATATCAAGCTCCATAGGTTTTCCTCCTTATAAGGGATGTTTCAAAATGGTCCCGCCGTGACGGGGGTAGCCTTTGGGTGTGAACCGCAGCTTCTGGCAAATCACCAGGCTGCGCTCCTCTCCCCCGGGCAGCGTCAAGGGGAGCACTTCCGGCTCCCCGGAGCCCAGGATGTCCAGAGCGTTGCCGGCGGCCTCCAGCTCCTGCTCGGCGCCGGGGCCCTTCATGGCGATGAAGTACCCCTTCATCTTGATGAGAGGCATGCAGTACTCCGCCAGCACCGGCAGGTTGGCCACGGCCCGGGCGGTGGCCACATCGTAGCGCTCCCGCATGGTCTTGTCCAGGCCGGCTTCCTCAGCCCGCTTGTGGATGCGCCGGGCGCTGAGTTTCAGCGCAGTGCACACCTCCCCTAAAAAGTTCAGCCGTTTCATGGTGCCGTCCAGCAGCGTCAGGTCAATGTCCGGCCGGGCGATTTTTAGGGGGATACCTGGGAAACCCGCGCCGGTGCCCACGTCGATGACCTTGGCCCCCTGCTTCAGCTTGCCCCAGGAGAGCAGCGTCAGGCTGTCCAGAAAGTGCTTCTCCACCACCTCTTCCGGCTGGGTGATGGCGGTGAGGTTGATTTTCTCGTTCCACTCCAGCAGCAGCCCCATGTAGGTTTGGAACTGGTCCGCCTGCTGGGCCGTGAGCTTGATGCCCATGGCCTTTGCCTTTTCTTGTAACTCTTGGCGAATGTCCGTCATGCTCTCTCTCCTTCCCGTTCTTTGGAGGCCAGCCAAATCAGCAGCACGGAGATGTCTGCCGGGCTCACCCCGCTGATGCGCCCTGCCTGGCCGATGTTCTCGGGCTTTACCTTGTTCAGCTTCTCCCCCGCCTCCAGCCGCAGGCCTTGGATGGCGGAGTAATCCACGTCCTGGGGCAGGCGCTTGCGCTCCAGGCGGCGGGCCTCCTCAATGTCCGCCCGCTGGCGCTTGATGTAGCCCTCGTATTTCAGCTCAATTTCCACAGCTTCGAAAACAGCTGTGGAATACGGGGGCCTATCCTTGTCCACCGGCTCCAAATCTTCATAGGTGATTTGCGGCCGCTTGAGCAAGTCCGCCAGCTTGGCCCCGGTGGTCAAGGGCGATGTTCCACGTGAAACAAGAATATCGTTGAGCTCCTGGGAGGGGGGCAGCGTGGTCTTTTGCACCCGTTTCAGCTCGGCCTGCTTCTGCTCCTGCTTCCGCTGGAACTTCTCCCACCGCCTGTCGGAGATGAGCCCCAGCTCCCGGCCCAGGGGAGTCAGGCGCTCGTCGGCGTTGTCCTGGCGCAGCACCAGCCGGTATTCCGAGCGGGAGGTCATCATCCGGTAGGGGTCGCTGGCGCCCTTGGTGATCAAGTCGTCAATGAGGGTGCCTATGTAAGAGCTGGCCCTATCCAGCACAAAGGGGGCCTTCCCCTGGACTTTCCGCGCCGCGTTGACCCCGGCCACAAAGCCCTGTGCTGCCGCCTCCTCGTAGCCGGAGCTGCCGTTGAACTGCCCCGCCCCGTACAGCCCCGGCCAGTCCCGGAATTCCAAGGTGGCGGAAAGCTGCAAGGGGTCGCAGCAGTCGTACTCAATGGCGTAGGCCGTGCGCAGTATCTGGGCGTGCTCTAGGCCGGGGATGGTGTGGTAAAAAGCCACCTGCACGTCCTCGGGCAAGGAGCTGCTCATCCCCTGCAAATACATCTCCTCGGTGTCCAGGCCGCAGGGCTCGATGAACAGCTGGTGCCGGGGCTTGTCCGGGAAGCGCACCACCTTGTCCTCGATGCTGGGGCAGTACCGGGGGCCGATGCCCTCGATCTGCCCGCCATACAGGGGCGAGCGGTGGATGTTCTCCAAAATCACCTGCTTGGTTTCGTCGTTGGTCCAGCTGACGTGGCACACAGCCTTGTTCTCCAAGGGCTCCTCGGTGTCGTAAGAGAAGGGCACAATGGGCTCGTCTCCCCGCTGTACCTCTAAGTTGGTGAAGTCGATGGAGGATTTCAGCACCCGGGCGGGGGTGCCTGTCTTAAACCGCCGCAGGGAGATGCCCAGCTCTTTTAAGGAATCCGGCAGGAACGCCGCCGGGAACATGCCGTCGGGGCCGCTCTCGTAGGACACGTCCCCCACAAACACCTTGCCCCCCAGGAAAGTCCCCGTGGCGATAATGACCGCCTTTGCCCGGTACACCGCCTCCAGCCGGGAGGTGAGCATCCACTCCTCCCCCGCCTGCTCCAGCTTGACAATCTCCCCCTGCCGCAGCAGCAGGTTGGGGCAAGTCTCCAGCTTGTGCTTCATCAGGCGGGCGTAGTGATTCCTGTCAATCTGGGCCCGCAGGGAGTGCACCGCCGGGCCCTTGCCCAGGTTGAGCATCCGGCTTTGGATGGTGCAGGCGTCGGCGGTGCGGCCCATCTCCCCGCCCAGGGCGTCGATTTCCCGGACAAGGTGGCCCTTGGCCGTGCCGCCGATGCTGGGGTTGCAGGGGCAGTTGCCCACGGCGTCCAGGTTGATGGTAAAGACAATAGTAGAGCACCCCAACCGTGCGGCGGCCAGGGCGGCCTCTATGCCGGCGTGCCCCGCGCCGATAACGGCGATATCAAAGGAACCAGCGTCGTAAGTCATAGGAACCTCCAAAAGGAAAAAATCAAAGGGGAAGCAAACATAAAGTTTTCGGTCTTCTCGTCTGCCGACTCGGTCGGCTGTTGGGCAACGTCCCACTGGGACGTAACAGCCCTTTTACAAAAGGCTTGCGGGGGGCGCTGGTGCCCAGTGGGCACCGTTCAGCGCTTGGTCTCCGCTGCCGCGTCGGTCGGTGATGGACGCAGCCCACTGGGCTGCATCACCCGAGTCGGCAGACGAGAAGGGGGCAGGGCCCCCAAGGTCTTAAAGCAAAGCGCAGCTTTGCATCAAAAGGAAAACAGGTTTGCTGCCCGCACGCCGCGCAGCGGATAGGGCGCAAACCGGACGCTCTCTCAAATCAAAAAAGCGCAAAAAGCTGCAAAAGAAAATCGCCGCAGGCTTTCTGCAAACCGTCCGGGGCTTGGCCTATCGCCTGTTGGGCGCGTGCGGCCGCACCCCTGGTTCTTTTCGAACGGCTGCGCCGCTTTAGTAAGGCCGCGCCTTTTTTGAAAAAAAGGCGCCCCAAAAAACTCTTACTCGCCTCCGGCGCTGCTCTTTATTTGCCCACACAGAACTCCTCAAACACTCTATCCACAATTTCCTCGCTGACCTGCTCCCCTGTCAAGGCGGCCAAGGCATGGAGGGCGTCCTCCACGCAGACGGTGACGGCATCCAGCGTCAGGCCCAAAACCAAGGCCTGCTCCCCTTCCCGCAGGCTGTCCAAGGCGGTTTGGGCATCCATCCGCTGGCGCTGGGTGAACAGCACGCCCTCTTGGGGATGGAAGTCTTTAGTGTCCAGAATTTCGGACAGTGCTTGCTCCAGGGCGGCCAAGCCCTCTCCGGTGGCGGCGGACAGGGACACCGTCTTTTCAAACCGCCCCTGAATGGCCTCCACGTCCATCCGGGTGGGCAAGTCGTTCTTGTTCACAATGGCGATGGCCGGCACCTTTTCCAGGGCGTCCATCAATTCCCAGTCCTCTTTCTCCAGGGCGTGGGAGGAATCGAACACCGCCAGCACCAGCTGGGCTGTCTCCAGCCGCTGCCGGGCCGCCTGAACGCCGATGCTCTCCACCGGGTCGTCGGTATCCCGGATGCCCGCCGTGTCCGCCAGCCGCAGAGGCACCCCGGCCACCATGACGGTCTCCTCCACCACGTCCCGGGTGGTGCCCGCGTACTGGGTGACGATGGAGCGCTGGCACCCAGAGAGCAGATTCATCAAAGTGGACTTTCCCGCGTTGGGCCGGCCGGCAATCACCGTGACAAGGCCCTCCCGGTACATGCGGCCCCTATCAAAGCCCTGGAGCAGCTCCTCCAAGGCTTTCTCCCCCTGGCGGATGCCCTCCAAAAGCGCGGCTTCCTCCACCTGGGGCACGTCCTCCTCGGGGAAGTCTGCCCAGGCCGCCAGGTGGGCAGCCTGCTCCAACAGCCCCTGTTTGATGGACTCGATTTTCCGGGAAAGCACCCCGGTGCTCCCCGCCAAGGCGGCTTTCCGGGCCTGCTCCCCACTGGCGGAGATAAGGCCCATCACAGCCTCGGCCTGGGCCAAGTCCATCTTCCCGTTGAGGAAGGCCCGGCGGGTGAACTCCCCCGGCCCGGCGGGAGCGGCCCCGGCATCCAGCACCAGCTGGAGCAGGCGCTTTGTCATGTACAGCCCCCCGTGGCAGGAGAGCTCCACCACGTCCTCGCCGGTGTAGCTTTTTGGCCCCCGGTACACCAGGGCCACCACGTCGTCCAGCTTCTCCCCGCCGGGGGTATAGGCGCCCCCCAGCTGGGCGGTGTAGCACTTCATCTGGGAGACTTTCTTCCCGCTGACGCCCCGGAACACCTTCTCCGCCACGGCGAAAGCCTCCCCGCCGGAGATGCGCACAATGCCAATGCCCCCCGGCGCCGGGGCGGTGGAGATGGCGGCAATGGTCTTTTCCATAGTGGACCCTCTTTTCCACAGAAATTTCAAAACATGTAGAAAAGTGGGGCCGCCTGCTGGCCGCCCCACTTTGACTTATTTCTTTTCAATCCGCCCGTAGATGGGGGTGTTGGGGTCGTCGGACTTAGGCCCTTCCGCCCGGGGCGCAGAATTCAAACGGCTGCGGTCGTTGCGGGGACGGCGGTTGCGGTCGTTGTAGCTGCCGCGGCCGCCGCGGTTCCTGTCGTTCCTGCCGCCGCGCCTGTCGTTGCGCCGGGGCTGGGGCCGCTCCCCGCCCTCGGGCCCGATGACCACATGCCGGCCCTGGTCCACGCCCTCGCTCCAGCTTTTGGCGCCGGGCACGGTCTGCACCGCCGTGTGGATGATGCGCCGCTCGTAGGGGTTCATGGGCTCCAAGGAGGAGTTGCGCCCGGTCTTCACAGCGCGGGCCGCCATCTTCTTGCCCAAGGATTCCAAGGTCTCCTTGCGCTTCTCCCGGTAGTTGCCCACATCCAGGGTAATGCGGAAATAGGAGCCGTCCACATGGTTGGCCACCAAAGAGGCCAGGTACTGCAAAGCGTCCAATGTCTCGCCGCGGTGGCCGATGATAAAGCCGATGTCATCCCCAGAGAGGGTCAAAGCTGCCCCTGCCTCCTCCTTCTGGATGTCCACCGAAGCGTCCGCCAGGCCCATCTCCCGCAGCACGTTCTTCAAATACTCCGCGGCCTTCTGGGCGGGGTCGCCGGCTGTCTCCGGCTGGGCCGCCTGGGGCTGGGGTTCCGGCTCCACCACAGGGTCCGGCTCCTCAATATAGGCCCGCACCCTGGCAGGAGCGCCGCCAAACAAACCAAAGGTCTTCTTCTGGGGCATTTCCAAAATCTCAAATTCCGCGTCCGTAGTATCCACGCCCAGCTCGCGGCAAGCGTTGGCAAAGGCCTGCTCTACGGTATCGCCCTTGGCGATGGCTTCTCTGAACATACACGCACCCTTCCTTTCGCTTTACTTCTTTGTGCCCATATACGCGCTGGAGTTCCCAGAGCCGCCCGAGCCGCCTTTTTTCTTCTTGCCGCCCTGCTGCTTTTTGCCGCCGCCCTTTTCCAGCTTTTGCTGCTGGGGCGCCACGGCCAGCTTTTCGGCAATCTCTTTCTGGGTGGCGGCAGGCAGGGGACGTGCCTTTGCCTCCGCCAGCTCCAGGGTAACAGCCCGCTGGGCCTCTCCCCTGGCAATCATGTGGTCAATGCTGAAATACTTGTTGGTAATCAGGCTCTGCAAGAAACTGGTGACGGAAGAAATCACCCAGTACAGGCCCACGGCGCTGGGCATGATCCAAGCCCAATACACGCTGATTAAGGGGAGGAAATACATCATGGCCTTCATGCAGCCAGGCTGTGTCTGCCCGTTGTGGACCTTTTGGTAATGGGACATATACATCTGGTACCCAAAGCTGCTGATAAGGGACAGCGCCGGGATAATCCAGAGGAAATCCAAAAAACCGCCGCTCTGGGGGGTGGCCAGCAGGTCCAGCCCCAAAAAGTGGAAGCCCTGGGTAAAGGACTCGATCTTGTCCAAGTCCTCTGGGGTGAACATGGTCAAGTGGTCCTTTAGGGCGTCGAAGTTCCGGATAATCTCCATCTCGGAGTAGATGCCCCCGGAAGTGGCGGAAGCCACCATGCCCGGGATGCGGTTGATGAAGTCGGTGGCCTCCGCAATGCGCTCCGAAGCGATGTGCAGCGTGTTGGACAGAGGCATAATCACCGAGTAGTAAATGCCCAGCATAATGGGCAGGGGAAGCAGGGTGGTCAAACAGCCGGAGCTGGGGTTGACGCCCTCCTTCTCGTAGAGCTTCATCAGCTCCTCGTTGTACTTCTGCTTGTTGTTGCCGTACTTTGCCTGCAGTTCCTTCTGCTTGTCCGCCAGCTTTGTCTGGGAAGCCATGCTCCGCTGGGACTTGACGGAAAACGGGAACAGAACGGCCTTGATGATGATGGTAAAGAAAATGATGGCCACGCCGTAGTTGTGGAAGATGTTGTACAGAAACCACAGCAGATAGCCCAAGATGCTTCCAAAGAAATTAAAAATTGCCATCATAACGAAAGTTACGCTCCTCTTTTAGCCAAGCTTTTTCCTCTTGTCTTTTTTTTCGGGGACCGGGTCGTAACCGCCCCGGCTCCAGGGGTTGCAGCGCAAAATGCGCCACAGCGTTAAAAGCCCCCCCTTAAACGCCCCAAACCTCTCGATGGCCTCCAGACCGTACTGGGAGCAGGTGGGGATATACTTGCACATAGCCGGCTTTCTGGGGGAGATGGCGCTGCGGTAAAACCGGATAAGCCACAGCAGTGCGCGCTTCATGGCGTTTCCTCCCGCAACAAACCAGCCGCCTGCAGCTGGCGCTCCAGCTGGCGGCGCACATCGGTGCTCTTTACATAGGGTGTCTTCCCCCGGGCCACCAGCACCAGGTCAAAGCCGGGGCGCACCCGGGGCGCCAGGGCCCGGAACGCCTCCCGGATAACCCGGCGGGACCGGTTGCGCTGCACGGCGTTGCCCACCTTTTTGCTGGTGGTAATGCCCACCCGCACGTTTTTTGTGCGGTTTTTCAGGGCATAGACCACCACCAGGGGGGAGACATAGCTTTTCCCCCTGGCGTAAATCCTGCGGAAATCGTTGTTGCGGCAGATTGGCACAAGCTTTTCCATGGGAGCAATCCACCGCCTTCCAAAATCCCATGTCCCCAAAAGGGGCGCAAAACAAGAAAGGCCACCGCGAAGGTGACCTTTGAAGCGTCATCAATAGGTAAGACGCGCTCTGCCTTTTGCCCTGCGGCGTGCAAGTACCTTGCGACCGTTCCTGTCAGACATTCTTTTCCGGAACCCGTGCTCCTTCTTTCTGTGGAGCTTCTTGGGCTGATACGTTCTCAGCATACAAAAACCCTCCTTTCGAGGTTCTTTCCCTTGCGAGAACTCATTATACCTTACACCCGGCGCCTATGTCAACACCATTTTTACAAGGTTTTATGCGGGCGGCAGAGAATTTTTTCCGGCTTTTTTTCAAAAAGTTGTCCTCTGGAGGACAACAAATGGCAGATTTAAGGGGTATAGTGAGGGGCACCACTAAGTGTTGTGCTTTTTCTCACCCAAAACCAATGTGAAAAGAAGGGGGAAAAAAATTTGAAAATGAGCGGGAACTATGATATACTTTCTCTTGAGTATCGGCCTTTTGCGGAAGGCGCCGAAAAAAGGGAAATGCCGTGGGACAGCCCGCGGGAGACTGCGTTTACATGGAGGGGAATCAATTTGGATTCATTCGACCAGGCTTGGGAGCTTATCTGCCAATACTGCAAATCAAATATCACAGAGGTGGCTTACAACACCTGGTTTAGCCGCTTAAAACCGGTCAGCCTGGATTTTGACCGGGCCACGGCTGTTATCGAGGCGCCCAACGAGTTTCACAAGCAGACGCTGCTGCGCTGCTACAGCGATTTGCTCAAGGAGGCCTTCGACAACGTGTTTGGCGGGGGCATCTCCTTCCAAATCTGCGTCCACGAGGAGCTGAAACAACAGCAGGCCGCGCCGGACCCCTTTGAACAGGACGACTACGAGCTCACCTTTGATACCTTCGTAGTGGGGCCGTCCAACCGGTTTGCCCACGCCGCCTGCCAGGCGGTGGCGGCCAAGCCCGCGCTGCTGTACAACCCGCTGTTCATCTACGGCAGCTCCGGGCTGGGCAAGACCCACCTGCTCAACGCCGTGGCAAAAGAATTTAAGAAGAACTTCCCGGACCGCTCGGTCATCTACGCCAAAAGCGAGGACTTTACCAACGAGATTATCGCGGCCATCGCCCGGGGCACCACCCCGGCCTTCCGGGAGAAATACCGCAAGGCGGACCTGTTTTTGATGGACGATATCCAGTTTATCGCCGGCAAAAACTCCGTGCAGGAGGAGTTCTTCCATACCTTTAATACGCTGTACGAGGCCAAAAAGCAGATAGTGCTCACCTCGGACCGGCCGCCCCGTGACATCGCCACGCTGGAGGACCGTTTGAAGACCCGGTTTGAGTGGGGCCTGACTGCCGACGTGCAAGCCCCGGACTTTGAGACGCGCATCGCCATCATCACCCGGAAGGCGGAAAGCCTGCACTTGGAAATCCCGGAGACGGTGTGCGAGTACATCGCCAACAAATTAAAGAGCAACATCCGCCAGCTGGAGGGCGCGGTAAAAAAGCTGCGCGCCTACCATTTATTGGAAAACAAGCCCATCAACATCGCCACGGCCCAGGCGGCCATCAGCGATATCATCAATAACAGCCAGCCCACCCCTGTCACCGTGGACAAGATTATCGAGGAGGTGGCCCGCACCTATGGCGGCATCACCCCCGAGGACATCCGCTCCCAGAAGCGCAACGCCAACATCTCCAAGGCGCGGCAGGTTTCCATGTACATTGTGCGGGAAATCACCCAGATGTCCATGGTAGAGATTGGCCAGACCTTTGGCGGGCGGGACCACTCCACGGTGGTGTACGCGGTGCGCCAGGTGGAGAAGGACATTAAAAAGGACCCCCACACCAAGGCTATGGTGGACGACATCATCAAGAATATCCGGGACCGGTAAGAAAAAAGAGGACGGCGGGCCGCCGGAAAGTCCCAAAAACCCCTGTTTTGGGGCGGGCTTTCCCACGCTCTCCCTCTTTTTTTACCCGAAAAGTTTTCCACACTTTCCTCAACATTCCCTCCACAGGATTTCACACCCTGTGGAATGTGAAAAAGTTTTTCCGCGGGCTCCACCATCTCTCCACAAAGCCCTTTGAAAAACTTTTCTGTGAAAAAAGCAAGCGGGCCGCGGCTTTGCGAATGTTTTCCACAAATCCACAGCCCCTATTACTACTTCTAAATCTTAAGATATCATAGAAAGGATAGGAAAGGCAGCAAGCCCTTTAGCCTCTTCCCCTCCCGGAAAGGAGACCCCATGAAATTTACAGTGAACAAAAGCGACATTACCGAAGCTGTCAGCAATATCCAGCGCGCTGTCTCCACCAAAACCTCCATCCCCGCTTTGGAAGGCATCCTGCTCAGCGCCACCGAAACAGGGCTGGAGCTGTGCGCCTATGATTTGGAGCTGGGCATCACCACGGTGATTCCCGCCTTTGTGGTGGAGCCCGGCAAGGCCGTGCTCAGCGCCAAGCTTTTCTCCGACATTGTGCGGCGCACCCCTGCGGAAACCGTCACTGTCTCGGTAGATGAAAAGAATATGGCCACTTTGGAAAGCGGCTACAGCCGGTTTTCCATCATCGGCATCCCCGCGGAGGAGTTCCCCGAGCTGCCCAAGCTCCCCGATTCCACCCAGATTTCCCTGCCGGGCGCTCTGCTGAAAAGCATGATTCGCCAGACGTTGTTCGCCATTGCCGAAAGTGACGCCAAGCCCATCCATCAGGGCAGCCTGTTCAGCTTGGAAAACGGCATCTTGGATGTGGTCAGCGTGGACGGCTACCGCCTGGCGGTGCGCCGGGAGCCGGTGGACTTCAGCGAGGACTTGTCCTTCGTGGTGCCCGGCAAGACCTTAAGCGAGCTGCTGAAGCTTATCAAGGACAGCGAGGAGCCTGTAGAAATTTCCGCAGGCCGGCGGCACATCCTCTTTAAAATAGACAACTACACCGTCATCTCCAGCCTGCTGGAGGGCGAGTTCCTCAACTACAAAGCGGCCATCCCCCCGGAGAGCCAGACAGAAGTGGTCCTGAAAACCCGGGAGGCCATCGACAGCGTGGAGCGCGTCTCTTTGCTGATTACCGACAGGCTGAAAAGCCCCATCCGCTGCCTGTTCGACAACAACGAGGTAAAGCTGAACTGCACCACCTCCATGGGCCGTGCCAGCGACCAGCTGGATGTAGAGATGACCGGCCAAAGCGTGGAGATTGGCTTTAACAACCGCTACTTGCTGGAGGCACTGCGCAACACCGAGTGCGACGAGGTGAAGGTCCAGCTGGGCGGCCCCTTGAGCCCCATGAAAGTGGTGCCCAAGGAAGGGGACAGCTTCCTGTTCCTGGTGCTGCCTGTGCGGCTTAAGAGTGAATAAGGAGCTTTTTCTATGGAAATCATCCCCATTACAACCGAATTTATCCGGCTGGACGCGGCCTTAAAGCTCTCCGGCCTGGTGGACACCGGCGGCCAAGCCAAGATGCTCATCCAAGAGGGGCACGTGCTGGTCGGCGGCGAGCCCTGCCCCCTGCGGGGGAAGAAGCTCTACCCCGGGGACTCCTTTTCCCTGGGGGATAGGGAGTTTCAAGTGGCCCGGGCGGAGGGCTGACACCCTATGGTGGTGACACGCCTTGGCTGCCAGAACTTCCGCAACCTGCGGGACGGAGAGCTGTTCCCCTGCCCCGGGGTCAACGTGATTTACGGCGGCAACGCCCAGGGAAAGACAAATCTGCTGGAGGGGCTGTGGCTGTTCACCGGCGGGCACTCCTTCCGGGGGGCCAAGGATGTGGAGCTGCCCCGGCTGGATACCGCCACCGGCGAGAACGCCCCCACCGCCGCCCTGGCCTTGGACTTTTTCAGCGAGGGCCGGGAGCAGAAGGCTTTGCTCCAGTTTGAGAACGGTCGCCGCCGCTCCGTCATCAATGGGGTGAAGAAGAAGACAGGCTCCGCCTTGGTGGGAAAGGTCTGCGCGGTGATTTTCTCCCCGGAGCACCTGCTGCTGGTGAAGGAGGGCCCGGCCCGCCGCCGGGGCTTCCTGGACGGCGCTTTGTGCCAAATCCGGCCCAGCTACGCGGGCATGCTCCACGTGTACCAGCGGGCGCTGTCCCAGCGGAACGCCCTGTTAAAGGACATCGGCCGGTTCCCCGAGCTGCGGGACACCTTGGAGGTGTGGGACGCCCGGCTCATCCAGCTGGGGGCCGCCGTCATGGAGGAGCGCCGCCGGTACGTAGAGAAAATAGCCCCCCAGGCCCAGGAGATTTACCGGGGCATTTCCCGGGGAAAGGAAGAGCTCTCCCTTTCCTACGCCCCTTCCCCCAGGCTCCCGGAGGGGAGTTCTCAACAGGATTGGATAGAATTGTTTAAAACCGAGCTGCGCCGCACCGAGGCCTCAGACGTGCGCTCGGGCTTTACCAGCGTGGGGCCCCACCGGGATGATTTGGAAATCACCTTGGGCGGGCTCTCCGCCCGGATGTACGGCTCCCAGGGGCAGCAGCGCAGCGCCGTGCTGGCCTTGAAGCTGGCCGAGGCCCAGGCCCTCTCCCAGCTGACGGGAGAGACGCCCATTGTTTTGCTGGACGACGTCATGAGCGAGCTGGACCAAAGCCGCCAGGACTATCTGCTGAACCACCTCCATGGCCGGCAGGTGTTCATCACCTGCTGCAGCCCGGAGACGGTGAGCCTACAGGAGACGGGCATGCGCTTCCGGGTGGAGGCCGGGGAGGTGTTCCCCGAAGAGGTAGAAAGGGCCGCGGGCCTGTAAGCCCTTGGCCCGGCGGGAAAGGACGCCAGGGGCAAGGCCTATCTCTCAAAAAAGCGGTGGGCATTTCCGGGACGTCTCCTGTTCTAAAACCCTAGGGCGCCGCTTTGCAGAAAGGCCCTCTGCCCCACCCACTGGAAAGGAGCGCACATCATGTACCTGCACTTGGGACAAGATACCATTGTGAACGAACGGGATATTGTGGGCGTGTTCGATTTGGACAACTCCACCGTCTCCCGGCACACCCGGGATTTCCTCTCCAAGGCCCAGAAGGAGGGCCGGGTGGTCAACGTCTCTATGGAGCTGCCCAAGTCCTTTGTGGTGTGCCGGCGGGATGGCCGCACCACGGTGTATATCTCTCAAATCTCCACCGCCACCTTGCTGCGGCGGGCCTCCTCCCTGGTGGGAGGCTGGTGACAAACCCACTACATTACTGGGAAAGGCTGGTTTTGCTATGCAGTATTTTGGAGTTCCCAAATGCCCCTATTGCAAAAAACGGGTGAACTTTATCCGCACCTGGTCCTTAAAGCGCCAGGGGGAGTATCAGTGCCCCCGGTGCGGCGGCATCTCCAATATCTTCCTCTCGCCGCTGGTGTATGTGTTCGCCTTGCTGGCGGTGTTTTCCGGCGCGGCGGTGTACTTCTTCCATAAGTTTATCTTGGATGACGTGGACTTGACCACGGTTTTCCAGGTGATTCTCCCCTTCGCGGTGTTTTTCCTGCTGAGCCTGTTCCTGGTCTACCTGGCAAAGCCGGTGATTAAGCGGGTGCCCCGGGAGGAGCAGGGAAAGAAAGCCCGTCCCCAGCCCACGGCGGAGGACAGGCGGGCGGCGGTCAGCTCCTCCACCGGCCGGATTTACGCCGACCAGGGGGACTACCTTCCCCCCGTGGATTACCGCACCGGCCCTGTGCCCCAGCAGCCTCAGCCCGCGGCCCAGCGCCCCGCGCCGCCCCGGCAGGCCCCGGCTCCCCAGCCTGGGGTAAGCCGTCCTGCCCCCGCGGCACCGGCAGCGCGGCAGGCTTCCCCCGCCGCCCAGCGGAGGCAGGCTGCCCAGCAGGTGGCCGCCCAAGGGGAGGCCCGGCGGCCCAGGCCTGCCCAACCCAGCCAGGAGACCCAGGCCCGGGTTTCCTCCGCGCCCCGGCCCAGCGCGCCGGCCGCTGCCCAGCGTCCCGCCCCGCAAAGGCAGGCGCCTGCTCCCAGGCCCGCGGCAGCTCCCCAGCGGGAGGCTCCCCGGCCTGCCCCGCGCCCGGCGGAAAGCGCCCCCGCTCCCCAGCCGGCGCGGCAGCAGCCCGCCCGCCCCGCCGCCAACACCCAGCCGCCCCGGCGTGCCTCCCATGTGGTGCGCAGCGTGGAGATTCCCGACTTCTCCGAGGACTTCTTCAAAAAGTACGACGACCCCGCCTATGTGGAGCGCCGCTTGAAGGAGCTGGAGGAAAAGCAAAACAAAGGCTAACAGAACACCAGCCCGGAAGGCGTCCCAGCGGCGTTTTCCGGGTTTTTTTCCCGGGGCTTTTCCGGAAAACAGGCCCCACAGCGCCTTGCAAGGGACCGCGGCCCTGGGGAGAGCCAAAACGCCAAACAGGCCGCCCCTGCCTTACAGGCCTTTACAGGGCCAAAAAACAGGATTTCTTTCCGCGGAAGGGGGAAATTCTGTTTACAACGGGGCGAAAGTCTGCTATACTAATATATAGGAAAAAATTTTTTTTGAAGGCAATTTCAACCCCCCCGAAAAGCCAGGCCGCGGCCCGGCTTTTTTGTGGGCGCACGTTTCCAAATAGGAGGGTTCTCGCTTGGAAATCAACGAAATGACGGATATGACGAAAGCCGAAAAGGCCTACGACGGCGACCAAATCCAGGTGCTGGAAGGCCTGGAGGCCGTGCGCAAGCGCCCCGGCATGTATATTGGCTCCACCGGGCCCCGGGGCCTGCACCACCTGGTCTACGAGATTGTGGACAACGCCATTGACGAGGCCTTGGCCGGCTTCTGCGACAAGATTGACGTGCGGCTGCTGCCGGGCAACGTGGTGTACGTCTCCGACAACGGCCGGGGCATCCCCGTGGGCGTGCAGCACAAAACAGGCCTGCCCGCCGTGACGGTGGTGTTCACCATCCTCCACGCCGGCGGCAAGTTCGGCGGCGGCAGCTACAAGGTGTCCGGCGGCCTTCACGGCGTGGGCGCCTCGGTGGTAAACGCCCTGTCCACCTGGCTGGAGGTGGAGGTGGTCAGCGAGGGTCAGCTCTATTTCCAGCGGTTCGAGCGGGGCAAGGCCGTCACCCAGCTGGAAAACCGCGGCCCCGCCCCCCAAGGCCGGGAGCGCGGCACCGTAGTGCGCTTTCAGGCGGACCCGGAAATCTTTAAGGAGACCACGGTCTACGAGTATGAGGTGCTGCAAAAGCGGCTGCGGGAGCAGGCCTTCCTAAACGCCGGGGTGCATATCCAGCTCACCGACGAGCGCCCCGCCGAGGACAGGCCGGAGAGCGAGCGGGACAGGGAAATCCCCTACCAGAACAACTACTGCTACGAGGGCGGCATCAGCTCCTTTGTGGAGCACATCAACGCCAGCAAGGACGTGCTGCACCCGGATGTCATCCACTTCTCCGCCGTGGCCGAGGACGAGAATTCCACCGCGGAGGTGGCCCTGCAATACACCGACACCTACCAGGAGCAGATTTTCAGCTTTGCCAACAACATCCGCACCACCGACGGCGGCACCCACGAGGACGGCTTTAAGCGCGCCCTCACCCGGGTGATGAACGACTATGCCCGCAAGTACAACATCCTCAAGGAGAACGACAAGAACCTCTCCGGCGAGGACGTGCGGGAGGGCTTGACCTGCGTCATCAGCGTCAAGCTGAAGGAGGCCCAGTTCGAGGGCCAGACCAAGGCGAAGCTGGGCAACACGGAGATGAGCTCTCTGGTCAGCTCCATGCTCTACAAGCACCTGATGACCTACCTGGAGGAGAACCCCGCCACGGCGCGGACCATCTTCGACAAGGCGCTGTCCGCCTCCCGCGCCAGGGAAGCCGCCCGGAAAGCCCGGGACCTGGCCCGGCGCAAGACCGCCCTGGAGAACACCACCCTCCCCGGCAAGCTGGCCGACTGCCAAAGCCGCGACACCGAGGAGACGGAAATCTACATCGTGGAGGGCGACTCCGCAGGCGGCTCCGCCAAGGGCGGCCGGGATAGGAAGTTCCAGGCCATTCTGCCCCTGTGGGGCAAGATGCTCAACGTGGAGAAGGCCCGCCTGGACAAGGTCTACTCCAACGAGAAGCTGATGCCCGTGGTGATGGCCCTGGGCACCGGCATTGGGGAGGATTTCGACCTCTCCAAGCTGCGCTATGGCAAAATCATCATCATGGCCGATGCCGACGTGGACGGCTCCCACATCCGCACGCTGCTGCTGACCTTCTTCTTCCGCTTTATGCGGCCCCTGGTGGAGGAGGGCCACGTGTACCTGGCCCAGCCGCCGCTGTACCGCATCACCAAGGGCAAGCGTCACTACTACGCCTTCTCCGACCAGCAGCGGGACCAGATTATGGCCGAGCTGGCGGGGGGCTATGAAATCCAGCGGTACAAGGGCTTGGGCGAAATGGACAGCGAGCAGCTGTGGGAGACCACCATGAACCCCGAGACACGCACCATGCGCCGGGTGGAGGTGGAGGACGCCATCGAGGCGGACGAGGTCTTCACCGTGCTGATGGGCGACAAGGTGGAGCCCCGCCGGGACTTCATCATGAAGCGCGCCAAAGAGGCCAATTGGGATGTGTAAACTTTTGCGGGGTAAAAGTTTCAGCTTGCCGGAAAAGCCCGCCTAGGAAAAACGGCCGCAGAGGCGGGGCCTATGGCCCCTGTCTGCTGATTCTGCTTTTCAGCCGCTGACGCGGCTTTTAAAACCGTGGGGCGCTGCCCCACACCCCGCAAGCTTTTTGAAAAAAGCTTGAGCAAAAACTTTCCGTTTCCACAAAAAAGGAAAAGCCTGTGGAAAACCGCGCTTTGACTTTGATTATGTTACGATAAGGATATACCCTATGGCATCCACGCAATTTTCCTATACCCTCACCGAGGAGGAAGCCTAGCGGGGCAAGAAAGGTAGTTACGATTTCTATGGACCAAAACAACACACCGATTCCAGAAGAGCCTGTAGGCCGCGTGATAGACGTGAACCTGACGGACGAGATGGAGCAGTCCTTTTTGGATTACTCCATGTCCGTCATTGTGCAGCGCGCCCTGCCCGACGTGCGGGACGGCTTAAAGCCTGTGCACCGGCGCATCCTCTACACCATGTACGAGAACACCCTGTGGCCCGAGAAGGCCTACCGCAAGTGCGCCGACACCGTGGGCTCCGTGCTGGGGCGCTATCACCCCCACGGCGACGCCTCCGTCTATGACGCCATGGTGCGCCTGGCCCAGGATTTCTCCATGCGCTATATGCTGGTGGACGGCCACGGCAACTTCGGCTCCATCGACGGCGACCCCCCTGCCGCCTACCGGTACACCGAGGCCCGGATGAACAAGCTCTCCGTGGAGATGCTCAAGGACATCGACAAGGACACGGTGGACTTTAACCCCAACTACGACGACCGGCTGAAGGAGCCCGCCGTGCTCCCCAGCCACTTCCCCAACATTCTGGTCAACGGCTCCACGGGCATTGCCGTGGGCATGGCCACCAACATCCCGCCCCACAACATGGGCGAGGTCATCGACGGCATGTGCGCCCTTATCGACAACCCCGAGGCCACCTTGGAGGAGCTGATGGAGCACATCAAGGGGCCGGACTTCCCCACCGGGGGCATTGTCATGGGCCGCAGCGGCATCCGCGCCGCTTACGCCACCGGCCGGGGGCGCATCACCGTGCGGGCCCGGGCGGAGATCGAGGAGAACGAAAAGACCGGCCGCTCCAAGATTATCGTCACCGAGCTGCCCTACCAGGTGAACAAGGCCCGCCTTATCGAGAGCATCGCCGACCTGGTGAAGGAGAAGCGCATTGAGGGCATCTCCAACATCGACGACCACTCCGACCGCAACGGCATGCACATCGTCATCGACGTGAAGCGGGACGCCTCCCCCCAGATTGTCTTAAACCACCTGTTCAACTTCACCCAGATGCAAACCACCTTTGGCGTGATTATGCTGGCCATTGTAAAGGGCGAGCCCAAGCTGTTGAACCTGCGGCAGATTCTGGAGGAGTACATCCAGTTCCAGATGGAGGTCATCACCCGCCGCACCCAGTTCGACCTGAAAAAGGCCCAGGACCGCGCCCACATTTTGGAGGGCTTGAAAAAGGCCATCGACATTGTGGACGAGATCATCGCCACCATCCGGGCCTGCAAGGGCGGCCGGCCCGAGGCCAAGGCCGCGCTGATGGAGCGCTTCGGCTTTGACGATTTGCAGGCCGACGCCATCTGCAAGTTCCAGCTGGGCCAGCTGGCTGGGCTGGAGATTTTGAAGATTGAAAACGAGCTGGACGAGCTCCACGCCCACATCGCCGACTTCAACGCCATCCTGGCCAGCGAGGGCCGGCGGCTGGCCATCGTCAAGGACGAGGCCCTGGAGATGAAGCGCAAGTTCTCCGACGAGCGCCGCACGGAGATTGCCACCGTCAGCGGCGAGGTGGATATCGAGGACTTGATTCCCCAGGAGGAGTGCGTGGTCACCATGACCAACTTCGGCTACGTCAAGCGCCAGAAGACCGACGACTACCACCAGCAGAAGCGGGGCGGCCGGGGCGTCAACGGCATGAACCGCCGGGACGAGGACGTGGCCACGGAGATGTTCGTCACCGGCAGCCACGACTATGTGATGTTCTTCTCCACCTTGGGCCGTGTGTACAAGCTCAAGTGCTATGAGATTCCCGAAGGCTCCCGGAACAGCCGGGGCATGAACATCAAAAATCTGCTGCCCCTGCAGCCCGAGGAGAAAATCAGCTCTATGATTCGCGTCACGGGCTTTGAGGAGGACAAGTACCTGGTGATGGTGACCCGAAACGGCGTCATCAAGCGCACCAAGCTTTCCGCCTACGACACCGCCCGGAAGGGCGGCCTCATCGCCATCGATTTGGACGAGGGCGACGCCCTCAGCTGGGTGCGCGTCACCAGCGGCCACGACGACCTGGTGGTGGCCACCAAGAAGGGCTGGGCCATCCGCTTCCACGAGGAGGACATCCGGGAGCTGGGCCGCACCGCCCGGGGCGTGCGCGCCATGAAGCTGGAGGAAGGCGACTGCATTGTGGGCATGTCCATCCTGCGGGAGGGCGGCCTGGTGCTCACCGTGACGGAGACCGGCTTTGGCCGCCTCTCCCCCGCCGAGAACTACCGTGTGCAAAAGCGGGGCGGCAAGGGCCTCTTAAACTACCACACCGACAAGTTCGGCGATGTGGCCGCCATCAAGGTGGTGGACATGGACGACGACATCATCCTCATCAGCGAGGACGGGGTCATCATCCGCATTGCCGCAAGCAGCGTGCGGGTGTGCGCCCGGCCCAGCAAGGGCGTGCGGGTGATGAAGCTCCAAGAGGGCAGCAAGGTGGCCACTTTGGCCCGTGTGCCCCACGAGGAGGACGAGGTGGACCAGGTGGACATCGAGGACGACGGCACCGCCGACGAGGGCGGGGACTTGCCCGAATCCCCCGAGGAAGAGCTGGAGCCCACCACAGAAGAGTAAACAAGGAGATTTCACCCTCTTGTCTATAAAAAAAGGAAGGGAAGCCGCTAAGGGCTTTCCCTTCCTTTTTGTTTGGGCATTTCTCCGGCTGTTTAGCCCTGGGCCTCCCCGGAGGTGTTGGGGAATTGGGGCAGGGCGCCGGTGGCGTTGTAGATGGACTGGCACAGGGACTTGGCACGCTCCTTGTAGAAGTCCACCACGGCGCTGGCGGCGGCCATCTCGTCCTCCCCGTGCTGGGCGCGTATCTCCTGCACAGCGGGCTCCAGGGCGGCTTCCCAGTCCCCCTGCTCCTGCTGCACCACCGCGTATTCGTCGGTGGAGAGGGCTTCCTCCGCCTGGGCGTAGGCGGTGTCGATGACATTCTGCCAAAAGCCCGCAGCGGTGTCATAGGCTTGCAGCACCAAGGAGGAGGAGGAGGCCATCATCAGGTCCTCTTCCAGCCTCTGGTCAATGGGGTTGGCGGCGAACTCCGCCTCAAAGCCCTCGGCCGGGGCGGCGCTGGATTCCGGCTCCGGCGTGGGGGCCGGGGTGGCCGTGGGCGCGGGGGTAGGCTCCGGGGTGGGAGAGGGCTCGCTTTCCACAACGCTGACAGAAGGTGTGGAAACTTGGGAGGAGCTGTCCGCCTCCGTCTGGGAGCAGGCGCTGGCGCCCACCAGCAGCGCGGCGCACAGGGCCAAAGCCAACATGCGTTTTTTCATAAAGGGTTCTCCTTTCTCTGGGGGCGCTGGGGTTACAGCAGCCCCTTTTCCACCAGGGCGGCGGTCTTTAAGATGCCCACCTGGGTTTTGCTGTCGGGGATTTCATTGTGCAGCACCATCTCCACGGCCTTGTCCAGGGGGATGCGCAGGGTCTGCAAAAACTCGTCGGGGTCCAGGGAGAGCTCGCCGGTCTCCTTGTCCACCCGGCAGGCCCACAGGCGGATGATTTCCCCGCAGTAGCCGGGGGTGGGGTACAAGTTGCCCAGGGAGACGTAGTTTTTGCCGGTGGTGCCGGTCTCCTCCAACTGTTCCCGCTTCATGGCCTCGAAGGGGTCCTCGCCGGGCTCCAGCTTGCCGGCGGGCAGCTCCAGCAATTCCTCCTGATAGGGGCAGCGGAACTGCTTGACGAACAGCAGCTCGTTTTTCTCGGTGAGGATGGCCACGCTGACCCCGCCGGGGTGGCTGACGATTTCCCGCTTGGCCACCATGCCGTTGTCCAGCTCCACGTCGTCCACGTGGACGCGGATGAGGTGCCCGTCAAAAACCGTGGTGTCTTTCAGTGTTTTCTCGTTCATAGCAAGTGCGCTCCTTTCCTTTGGGCGGCTCATAGCCCCGCAGGGGTTTCCAGGTCGTTCATCGCCAGACCGGTGATGAGCTTGGGGTAGAAATAGGTAGATTTCTGGGGCATCTTCTCCCCGTTGGCAGCCACCTGGCCAATCTCCTCCACCCGGGTGGGGTTGAGAAGGAAGCAGCACTGGCTCTCTCCCCTGTCCACCGCGGCCTGGGCTTCCTCTGCCGAGCGGGTGTAGGTCAGGTTTTTCTGGTTGGCCATGTTCTCCTTGTCGATGCCCAGCAGCTTCTCCAGCACCAGGCTGTGGAGGATGGACACGTCCAAGGTGCGGTAGGCCTGGCTCTTTTCCGGCAGCAGCTTCTCCATAACGGCGGGGTCCTTCAAGGCGAGCACGGTCCAGCTCTTGCCGTCGTACAGGGCGAAGGCATGCCTCCCCTGCTGGAAGAGGCTGTCCAAAGCGGCCTGGCTTTCCTCCCGGCTGGACTTTGCCTCCAAGGTGAAGTCCTCCCCGCAGGCGGCCAGCAAGGCGGCGCTGTCAAAGCTTTCCAGCCCCCGCACCAGCCGGTGGGTGGGGAATACCGTAAGGCCCGGGTCGGCCATGTCGGTGAGGGTCATGAGGATGTACTGGCTGCCGGGCAAATAGGCGCCCTGCCGGGCCAAGGTATCCCGATAGCGCAGGCCGGTTTCATAGCGGTGGTGGCCGTCGGCGATGTACAGCTTCCGCCCGGCGAAGTCCTCCCGCAGGGCCTCTATGGCCACGGGGTCGTTGATGACCCACAGCCGGTGGGTCACCAGGCCGTCGGAGAACGCGTACCGGGGCGGGCAGGAGCGGGACAGGTTTTCCAGCCGCTGGGCGGTGGTGTGGCTCTCGTCCTGGTAGAGGGAGTAGATGGAGCTGAAATTGCACCGGGTAGCGGAGAGCAGCTGGAAGCGGTCCTCCTTGGCCTTGGAGAGAGTCTCCTCGTGGGGGAGCACCACGCCGTTGGCGAAGTCCTCCAGCCGCACCAGGCACACCAGGCCCCGCACTTTTTTGGGTTCGCCGTGGTCCACCTGGGAGAGGAACTCCTCCTCATAGAGGTAGAACCCCGGGTCCATATCCAGCTGGAGGATGCCCTCCTCCCGCCAGGCGCGCAGGGTGCGGGCGGCCTCCTCATAGGGGTTCTCCCCCTCTTTGGGCAGCTCCAGGCGGATGATGTTGCAGCCGTTGCGGGAGAGGTACTCCCGCCGCTGCTCCTCGCTGATGATGTCATAGGGCGGGCAGGTCAATTCCTGGATGGAGCCTGCCTGCTCCAGGTTGTAGCGCAGTGCCCGAAAGGGCCGGATTTCTGCCATAGTTGTTCCCTTCCTTTCTCGAGTGTGGAGATTGAAAATGGAGTTCTGTTTCTATTGTAGCCGTTTCCCCACACCAGGTCAAGCCTACCTTTCTTTCGCAGAAAGGTAGGGCCAAAGAACCTTTCTTCGCGCCTGGGGTCCTGGTCCCCGGTGGGGACCGTTCAGGACCGACCGAGGCGGCAGCCGAGACG
>MHCFR04200__coassemble_316_pt1 | contig 31953 bp, 24 predicted proteins | sample MHCFR04200__metabat2_high_PE_032 | metagenome-assembled genome bin MHCFR04200 | reverse complement strand
AGGGCTGGAGCACGCTGCCGGAGAGCAGCACCTGGGAGATGCGCTCCTCCCCCACCACGTGGATGGCGCCGCCCAGCACCAGGTTGATGAGCAGCAAAAACAGGGCGATGCGCACGGTGTGGGTCAAGGCGGAGCGGAAGATGCCGTGGTGCTCGCAGTCGCAGTCCTTGCACAGCTCCTCAAAGGGACGCTCCGGCGCCCGGTGGGGCAGGCGCTTCCACAGCAGGTCGGTAAGGATGCCGAACACCGCCCCGGCCACCAGCTTCACCCCCAGCAGGAGCAGCAAGTCCGGCAGCGCCCCCGGCTGGGAGACGAGGATGGGCAGGGCCTCGTCGCTGGTGGCCAAAAACACCGCCACCAAGGTGCCCGGGGTGATAAGCCGCCCGGCGTAGAAGTTGGCCGCCGCCACAGAGAAGCCGCACTGGGGCACCAGCCCCAGCACAGCGCCCCCCACCGGGCCAAAGGGCCCCAGCCTTTGGAGGGCGCCGGTGAGCTTCTCGCTGGCGCGGTGCTCTAAAAACTCAATGAGCAGGTACGCGCCAAAGAGGAAGGGCAGCGTTTTTGCCGTGTCGATGACGGCGTCTAAGAGAAGTTCCAGCATAGCAACACCTTTCCTTTTTTCAGGGTGATAGAGGGTTTTCCGGCTTGTGTGTCCCTTAGATTATACCATCCTTGTCAAATCCTTCGCATAGCCCCGGGGAAAAGGGGCCATACTCCCTCCAGAATCTGGAAAGGAAGTGCTGGACTATGAACGCCAAGGAACATACGAGAAAACGCCGCCTGCTGGGCAAGGCTTTGGTTTGCGGGTTTGTGCTGGCGGCCCTTTGCAGCTTTTTCCCCTTTGCGGCGGCCTGCGGGCAGCTGCCCCGGGACGTGGTGCGGCTCCACGTGGTGGCCAACTCCAACGGGGCGGAGGACCAGGCGGTGAAGCTCCTGGTGCGGGACGCCGTGCTGGAGGAGGCGGCCCGCTGGTACCAGGGGGCGGGCTCTATGGAGGAGGCCAGCTCCCAGCTGTGCACCCATCTCCAGTCCATTGCCGGGGCCGCCCGGCAGGTGCTGGGGGAGCAGGGGGTGGGCTACTCCGCCACCGCCCAGATGACCGAGATGTACTTCCCCACCCGGGACTACGGGGACTTCCGCCTGCCCGCCGGGCGGTACCGCACGCTGCGGGTCACCTTGGGGGAGGGCGCCGGGAAAAACTGGTGGTGCGTGGTGTTCCCCAGCCTGTGCCTGCCCGCCGCCACCCAGGAGGAGGCCCTGCTCACTTTGCCGGAGGGGGAGCGCCAGGTGGTGGAGGGCGGCCAGGACGTCCAGGTGAAGCTCAAGGCCGTGGAGCTGTGGGAATCCCTGCGGGAGTGGCTGCGCGGCTGATGGTGCTTTTCCAGCCCACCGGGATGTGGTATACTAGGTACCACAGGAAAGGAGTGGGCACATGCTGCAGTTTGTCCTAGGCCGCGCGGGAAGCGGCAAAACGGAATACATGCGCCGCCTGCTGGCGGACAGGGCCTTGGCGGGCCAGGGCGGCACGGTGATGCTGGTGCCGGAGCAGTACACCTTTGAAACGGAGAAGGCCATGCTGCGCTTGGCGGGGCCGGTGCGGGGCAACGCCATCCCGGTGTACAGCTTCACCCGGCTGGCGGAGGCGGTGTTCCGCCGGGAGGGCGGCGCCGTGGGCCGCAGGCTCTCCGACGGGGGCCGGCGCATTTTGATGGCCTCCGCCATCGAGGCCTGCCAGGACAGGCTGGAGGTCTACGCCGCCGCGGCCCAAAGCGGCCGCGTCAACGACGTGATGCTCACCGCCGTCAACGAGATGAAGATGTGCGGCATCGCCCCCGGGGATTTGCGGGAGGCCGCCCGGGGCCTGGGGGGCCGGGGCTTGGGCAAGAAGCTCAGTGAGCTGGCCCTGCTGTACGATACATACAACGGCCTGGTGGAGGCCTCTTACCTGGACTCCCGGGACGACCTGACCCGCCTGGCCCAGGCCTTGGAGGGCAGCGCCTTTTTCCAGAGGTGCACCGTGGCCGTGGACTCCTTCGAGGGCTTCACCGCCCAGGAGCTGAAAGTGCTGGTGCAGATCCTCCGCCAGGCGGACCAGGTGGTGGTGGCCCTGTGCACCGACGGCCTGGACACCACCGGCACCGGCCTGTTCGCCTTGGTGGACCGCACCCTCCACCGGCTCTCCGCCGCCGCCCGGGAAAACGGTGTGGCCATCCAGCCGCCGGTGGTGCTCACCGGGGCGCCCCGGTTCCAAAACGAGAACCTCAAGCTGGTGGAGGCCCAGCTTTTCTGCGCCCAGGAGACGCTCACCAGCCCCGACTGCCAGGGCATCACCGTGCTGGAGGCCAAGGACCCCTACGAGGAGGCGGAGTTCGCCGCGGCCACCATCCGCCGCCTGGTGGCGGAGGAGGGCTACCGCTACCGGGAAATCTCCATCATCTGCCGGGACCCCGCCCGGTACTACGGCTGCCTGGACGCCGCCCTGAAAAAGCGGGACATCCCCTGCTTTGTGTCCCAGCCCGCCAAGGTGGACGGCGAGCCCGTCACCCGGTTTGTGCTGGGGGCCTTCCAGGCGGTGCAGGGGGGCTATCAGACCGAGGATTTGCTGGAGCTGCTGAAAACCGGCGTCTCCGGCTTTACCGCCGAGGAGATTGCCAGCCTGGAGAACTACGCCTATTTGTGGAAGCTCTCCGGCCCGGGATGGCGCCAGGAATTCACCCGCCACCCCCGGGGCTTTGGCCAGGAGCTCACCCCGGAGGACCAGGGGGAGCTTGCCCGCCTCAACGGCCTGCGCCAGCGGCTCATGGGCCCCTTAGAGCGCTTCGTCGCCCGCACCCGGGAGGCCACCGGCGGGGAGATCTCCCAGGCGGTGTACCTGCTGCTGCTGGCCTTTAACCTGGAGGAGACGCTGCCCGCCTACTGCCTGTTTCTGGAGTCCTCCGGGGAGGACGCCCTGGCCCAAAAGCAGCTGCGGGTGTGGGATTTGCTCATGGAGACCCTGGACCAGATGCGGGCCATCCTGGGGGACAGGCCCCTCTCCCGGGAGCGGTACGCCCAGCTGCTAAAGGAGGTCATCGCCGGGGAGGACGTGTCGGAAATCCCCCAGACGGTGGACCAGGTGCTGTTCGGCACCGCCGAGCAGGTGCGCCAGTCCGCGCCCCGGGCGGTGTTCCTGTTGGGCTGCGCCCAGGGGGAGTTCCCCCTGAGCCCCCGCTCCAGCGGGGTGTTCTCCGACGCCGAGCGCAAGGAGCTCATCGCCCGGCAGCTGCCCCTGGGGGACCCCCTGGAGCAGAAGACCATGGAGGAGCGCTACCTGGCCTACTCGGTGGCCTGCGCCCCCTCCCAGCGGCTGTACGCCAGCTGGCCCCGCTGTGCCGACGGCGAGGACAAGGAGCCCAGCGAGCTCATCACCGCCCTGCTGGGGATTTTCCCCACCCTGCGGCCCCTGCGGGACCTGCCCGACGAGTACTTCGCCAACTCCCAGGAGGCGGCCTTCTCCCGCATGGCGGCCCGCTTTACCGCCGGGGACAGCGCCTCCGCCGCGCTGCGCCAGCTCTTTGTGGGGGAGCCCGCCTACCAGGGCCGGGTGGAGGCCTTGGAGCGCGCCGCCGGCCAACGCCAGCAGCGGGTGGAGGACCCCGCCTTGGCCCGGGGCCTTTTTGGGGAGCGGCCTTTCCTCTCGCCCACCCAGGTGGAGGTGTACCACCAGTGCCCCTTCCAGTACTTCTGCCGCTATGGCCTGGGCGCCAAGGAGCGCCGCCACGCCGAGGTGGACGTGCTGCAGTACGGCACGCTGATGCACTACCTCTTTGAGAAAATCTTCCGGGAGCCCGCCCAGCAGCGGGCCCAGTGGACGCCCCAGCAGCTGGAGGAGCGGGTGGCCGCCCTGGTGGAGGGCTACGCCCGGGAGAACCTGGGCGGCCTGGAGCTGCTCTCCGGCCGGGAGAAGTACCGGCTCTCCCGGCTGGTGCAGTCGGCCTGCAAGCTCATCCGCCACGTGGAGGAGGAGCTGGCCCAAAGCCGCTTTGTGCCGGAGAAGCTGGAGTGGGGCCTGGGCGCCGGCCGGGACGCCCCGCCGCTGCGCATCCCCACGGCCAAGGGCACCGTCACCGTGGGGGGCACCATCGACCGGGTGGATGTGTACACCAGCCCCAGCGGCGAGCGGTACGTGCGTGTCATCGACTACAAGACCGGCAAGAAGGCCTTCCACCTGGCGGACGCCCTCTACGGGCTGAACATGCAGATGCTGGTGTACCTGGCGGCCTTGGTGGAGCACAGCCCCGAGGCCCCGGCGGGGATTTTGTACATGCCCGCGGCGGAGCCCTCCGTCTCGGTGGAGCGGGGCGCCGGGGAGGAGAAAATCAAGGAGGAGGCGGACAAGCAGTTGAAAATGAGCGGTGTAATCCTCAGCGACCAGGAGATTATCCAGGCCATGGAGGCCGGCGCCCGGGGCAAGTTCATCCCCGCCTCCCTCAATAAGGACGGCAGCCTGGGCCGGTACAGCTCCACCCTGGACAGGGAGGGGCTGCAAACGGTGCTGGCCTACGTCAAGCGGGTGGTGGCCACCATGGGCGAGGCCCTGCTGGAGGGCCGGGTGGAGGCCGCCCCCCACCTGAAAAACCGCAGCGCCTGCCGCTATTGCCCCTACAGCCCCGTGTGCGGCAAGGAGTTCACCGCCAAGGACGTGGAGCTGGACAAGACCACCCCCCAGCAGGCCTTGGAGAAAATGCGGGAAACGCTGGAGAAAGGAGGGAACACCCATGGCTGATATGCGTTGGACAGACAGCCAGCAGGACGCCATCTCCGCCAGGAGGGGCACCGTGCTGGTGGCGGCTGCGGCCGGCTCGGGCAAAACGGCGGTGCTGGTGCAGCGGGCCATCCAGCGGCTGACCGACCCGGAGAATCCCACCAGCGCCGACAGGATGCTCATCGTCACCTTTACAAAGGCCGCGGCGGCGGAGATGCGCGCCCGGCTGGAGGCCCGCCTGCACCAGATGCTCCGGGAGGACCCCGGCGACCCCCACCTGCGGCGGCAGAGCGTGCTGCTGGCCCAGGCGCACATCGGCACGGTGGACAGCTTCTGCGCCGAGATGGTGCGGGAGTTCTTCCACCTGCTGGACCTTTCGCCGGATTTTAAAATCATCTCGGACAAGCAGGAGGAAAACCTGGTGGACGCCGCCCTCAACGAGGCCTTGTCCCAGGCCTTTGAGGAGGGCGCCGTGGGCGCCTTGGCGGACGCCTTCGCCGGGGAGCGGGACGACCGCCGCCTGCTGGAGATGGTGCTGACCCTGTACCGCTTTATGCAGAGCCACCCCTTCCCGGAGCGGTGGCTCCAGGAAAAGGTGGAGATGTACTTCCCCGGCATGGCCGCTGGGGCGGGGCCCTCCCCCTGGGAGCGGGTGATTTTGGACTACGCCGGGGAGACGGCCGCCCACTGCCTGGGGCTGCTGTCCCGTGCTTTGGAGGAGTGCCGGGAGGACCCCGCCGTGGAGAAGGCCTACGCCCCCGCCCTGGAGAAGGACCGCCAGGCCCTCCTCCGCCTGGAGGAGCTGGCCCGGGCCGGGGACTGGGACGGCCTTTCCCAGGCGGCGCGGGACTTCGCCCCGGCCCGGCGGGGGGCGCTGCGGGGCTACGACGGCGACCCCCTCAAGGACAGGCTGGAGTCCTTCCGCAAAGAAGTGAAGCGGGCCGCCGGGGAGCTGCTGAAATACCTGGCGGCGGACCGGGCCGCCTGCATGCGGGAAATCGCCCAGACCGCCCCCCTGGTGAAAAGCCTGCAGGAGCTCACCCTGGACTTTTCCCGGCGGTACACCCAGAAAAAGCGGGAGGGGAACTTCCTGGATTACAGCGATTTGGAGCACCAGGCCATCCGCCTGTTTTTGGGGGAGGACGGCCAGCCCACCCCCGCCGCCCGGGAGGTGGCCGCCCGCTTTGACGAAATCATGATAGACGAGTACCAGGACATCAACGAGGTGCAGGACTCCCTGTTCCGGGCGGTGTCCCAAAACGGGGAGAACCTGTTCATGGTGGGGGACGTAAAGCAGAGCATCTACGGCTTCCGCCGGGCCATGCCGGAGATTTTCCTGCGGGCCCGCCGGGCCTTCCCCAAGTACCGCAGGGAGCAGGACCGCTACCCCGCCTCCATCACTTTGGATAGGAACTTCCGCTCTCGCAAAGAGGTGACGGACACGGTGAACTTCGTCTTCTCCCGGCTGATGACCCAAGCGGCCGGGGACATGGACTACACCGGGGAGGAGCGCCTGGTGTGCGGGGCGGACTACGCCCCCAAGGAGGGCTGCCAAACCGAGCTGGAGTTCATCGCCCGCCAGGGGGGCGCCTCCCCCGAGGAGGCCGAGGGCGCCTGGATTGCCCGGCGTATCCGCCAGCTGGTGGAGGGCGGCTTCACCGTCACGGACAAGGACGGGGAGCGGCCCGCCACCTACGGGGACTTCTGCGTGCTGCTGCGCAGCGCCAACCAGTACGCCCACGCCTACGCCCAGGAGCTCCAGGCCCGCGGGGTGCCTGCCCGGGCCAGCGTGGCGGGGGGCTTTTTCCAGGCGGCGGAGATAGGCGTCATGCTCTCCTTGCTGCGGGTGATCGACAACCCCAACCAGGACATCCCCCTGCTGGCGGTGCTGATGAGCCCCCTGTACGGCTTCACCGCCGACGACGTGGCCCGCCTGCGCCTGGAGAGCCGGGACGTCAGCGTGTACGTCTCCCTGCTGCGGGCGGCGGAGAGCCAGCCCCGCTGCGCCCAGGTGGTCCAGGAGCTGGGCCAGTACCGGGCCGTGGCAGCCACCATGCCCTCCGACGGCTTTTTAAACTACCTCTACACCAAAACAGGCTACCCGGACATGGCCCTGGCCATGGAGGACGGCCCCCAGCGCCTGGCCAACCTGCGCCTGCTGGAGAAGTATGCCCGGGACTACGAGTCCTCCGGCTACCACGGGGTGTCGGGGTTTGTGCGGTTTTTGGACAAGCTGCGGGACAGCGGCTCGGATTTGCAGGCGGCGGAGCTCTCCCCCCAGGACAGGGACGCCGTGACGGTGATGAGCATCCACAAGTCCAAGGGGCTGGAGTTCCCCGTGTGCATTGTGGCGGGCTGCGGCCGCAACTTCGTCTCGGACCAGCGGGCCGAGGTGCTGCTCCACCCCGAGCTGGGCCTGGGGGTCAAGCTGCGGGACCCGGCGCGCTCGGCCCGGTTTACCACCACCGCCCGGGAGGCCATCGGCCTGGAGACAGCCCGTGCCTCCGCCGCGGAGGAGCTGCGCGTCCTCTACGTGGCGCTGACCCGCGCCAAGGAGAAGCTGCTGCTGGTGGGCTCTTGGGAGGACCCGGAGCGCACCGCGGAAAAGCTGGCCCTGGAGCTCACCGAGGCCGGCCCCGCCCCCTACACCGTGCGCCGGGCCAAGAACGCCGCCCAGTGGCTGCTGCTGTGCGCCCTGTGCCACCCCGACGGCGGGGACCTGCGCCGGGCTGCCGGGGCCCCGGCGGGCTGCGTCTTTTGGCAGGACTACACCCCCTGGGCCATCCATTTCAGCCAGTACCAGCCCGGGGAGGAGGCCCTTTCCCAGGAAGCCCCGGCGCCCCAGCCCCCGGACTGGCAGCTGTACCGCCGCCTGCGGCGGCAGATTGCCTTTGCCTACCCCCACCAGGAGGCGGTGGGCATCCCGGCCAAGGTGGCGGCCTCCAAGCTGGCGGCGGAGCAGGACGGCAGCCGGGACATCACCCTCTCCCGGCCCGCCTGGCTGGGGGAGCAGGGCATGACCCCCGCCGAGCGGGGCACGGCTCTCCACGCCTTTATGCAGTTCGCGGACTTTGCCGCCGCCCGCCGCGACCTGGAGAAGGAGCGGGACCGCCTGGTGGCCCAGGCCTTGCTCACCCCGGAGCAGGGGGCCGTGGTGGACCTGCGCCGGGTGCGGAGGTTTTTGGAAAGCCCCCTGGGCCAGCGGGTGCTCCGCTCCCCCCAGGTGGAGAAGGAGCGCCGCTTCACCGCGGTGATACCCGCCGCCCTGGCGCGGCCGGGGGCCGCCAGTGGGGAGGAGGAGGTCATCCTGCAGGGGGCGGTGGACTGCACCTTTGTGGAGGACGGACGGCTGCACATCATCGATTTCAAGACCGACCGGGTGCAGACCATGGAGGAGCTTTGGCAGCGCTACCAGGCCCAGCTGCAGCTGTACGGCTACGCCATGGAGGAGGTCTCCGGCCTGCCGGTGGGGCAGCTGGTGCTGTACTCCACCTGGCTGGGGCAGGCCAGCGCCCGGGACTATGAAAAGTCCTATTGACAGCCCTTTCCCGGTGCGCTAAGATGGGACAGGATGGGATGCCGCCGGCTAAGGAAGGCGCTGCGCCAAACGGCCCCGGGACGCGTCCCTGTAAGACGTGAGGATACAATACAATATGCCGGCAGGCCCGGCGGGAGGTTTACAGTATGATTACACAAACACTGCACCAAAACTGGACCCTGGACATGCCGGGCATGGGCAAGCTCCCTGCCGCGGTGCCGGGCTCGGTCTACGCCGATTTGCTGGCCGCCGGCAAGCTGGAGGACCCCTTCTGGCGGGACAACGAGGACAAGGCCCTGGCCTTGATGGAAAACGACTTCCTGTACACCGCCAGCTTTGTGCCCCAGGCGGGGGTGCTGGACTGCCCCCACCAGGTGCTGCGCTTTGAGGGCGTGGACACCGTGGCGGACATCCGCCTGAACGGGGTGCTGCTCGCCCACGTGGAGAACATGCACCGCACCTTCGAGTTTGACGTGGCGGGCATCTTAAAGCCCGGGGAGAACTGGCTGGAGGTAAAGCTGTACTCCCCCACCCGGTGGATCCGGGAGAAGTATGCCCAAAGCCCGGCCGACGGCAGCAGCGACGCCATGCGGGGCTTTGCCAACCTGCGCAAGGCCCACTGCATGTTCGGCTGGGACTGGGGCCCCCACCTGCCCGACGCCGGCATTTGGCGGCCGGTTTCCCTGCTGGGCGTGGAGGGCGCCCGGCTGCCCTCGGTGCAGGTCCGGCAGCACCACCAGCACGGCCGGGTGAAGCTGTCCATCCAGCCGGAGCTGGACTACGTCACCGCCCAGGACATCACCTACACCGTGGAGCTCACCGGCCCCCAGGGCCAGGTGGAAATCTTCGAGGGCTCCCCGGCGGAAATCCTCATCGAGCACCCCCAGTTGTGGTGGCCCCACGGCTACGGGGAGCAGCCCCTGTACACCCTGAAGGTGACCGCCTTTTCCCAGGGCAAGGAGCTGGATTCCTGGCAGCGGCGCATCGGCCTGCGCACCATGACCATCGCCCGGGAGAAGGACGAGCACGGCGAAAGCTTCGCCCATGAGGTGAACGGCGTGAAAATCTTCGCCATGGGCGCCGACTATATCCCCGAGGACAACATCCTCTCCCGCGTGACGCCCCAGCGTACCCGCAAGCTGCTGGAGCAGTGCGTGGCCGCCAACTTCAACTGCGTGCGGGTGTGGGGCGGCGGCTATTATCCCAGCGACGAGTTTTATGACATCTGCGACGAGCTGGGCCTGGTGGTGTGGCAGGACTTTATGTTCGCCTGCGCCGTGTACAACCTCACCGAGGACTTTGCCCACAACATCCGCGCCGAGGTCATCGACAACGTGAAGCGCCTGCGCCACCACGCCAGCCTGGGCCTGTGGTGCGGCAACAACGAGATGGAGATGTTCGTGGACCAGGGCGAGTGGGTGCGCACCATCAAGCAGAAGGCCGACTACATCCGCATGTACGAGTACCTCATCCCCGAGGTGCTGCGCAAGCTGGACCCGGACACCTTCTACTGGCCGGCCAGCCCCTCCTCCGGCGGCGGCTTTGACGAGCCCAACGACCCCGCCCGGGGGGACGTCCACTACTGGAGCGTGTGGCACGGCCAGCTGCCCTTCTCCGAGTACCGCAAGCACCAGTTCCGCTATCTGTCCGAGTTCGGCTTTGAAAGCCTGCCCTGCCTCTCCACGGTGAAGACCTTCGCCCAGCCGGAGGACTGGAACCTGTTCTCCAACGTGATGGAGCGCCACCAGCGCTGCGCCAGGGGCAGCATGCTCATCCTGTCCTACTTGCAGCAGATGTTCCTCTACCCCACCCGCTTTGAGACGGCCCTGTACGCCTCCCAGCTGCTGCAGGGGGAGGCCATCCGCTACGGCGTGGAGCACTTCCGGCGCATCCGTGGGGTGTGCATGGGCGCGGTGTACTGGCAGCTCAACGACTGCTGGCCCGTGGCCAGCTGGGCCTCCATCGACTACACCGGCCGGTGGAAGGCCCTGCACTACTACGCCAAGCGGTTCTTCGCGCCGGTGCTGCTCTCCTGCTGCGAGGAGGGCATGCTCTCCCAAGAGCCCAACATCAACGCCGAGCCCTACGACATGGAAAAGAGCATCCGCCTCTCCGTGGCCAACGAGACCCGGCAGGACAGGGCCTTTGTGGTCAAGTGGGCCCTGCGGGACAAGCGGGGGGCCATCCAGCGGGAGGAGACCATCTCCCTGACAGTGCCGGCCCTCTCCAGCGTGTGGCTGGACAAGGTGGAGCTGCCCGACGTGGACATCTACGAGGACTACGTCAGCTATGACTTGTTCGAGAACGGCCAGCGGCTCTCTGGGGGCACAGTGATTTTCTCTTTGCCCAAGTACTTCCGCTATGCCGACCCCCAGCTTTCCTGCCGGGTGGAGGGGGACGAGATTGTGGTGACGGCCCGGGCCTACGCCAAGAGCGTGGAGGTGCAGAACGAGAACGAGGACCTGCTGCTCTCTGACAATTACTTTGACATGAACGCCGGGGAGACCCGGGTGAAGGTGCTTTCCGGCTCCACGGAGAACCTGCGCCTGCGCAGCGTGTACGATATCCACTAAGGGGGCGCTAGGGGAGGCCGAGCGAAGCGAGATGAAAGTTTTTGCTCAAGCTTTTTTCAAAAAGCTTGCGGTTGGTAAGGCGGAGCCTTACGGCCTTGACCTTAATGGGCGTTAGCCAAAAAAGAATCAGCGACCGGGGCGCACGCGCCCGTAAGGGCGATAGCCACGGGAGCGGCCGGTGAGGCTGGCAGCTTGCCCTCTCCGTCCTCGCTAACGCGAGTCCACCTCCCCCAAAGGGGGAGGCGAGACTTGGCTCTCCCTTCGGGGCCGCTACGTCCCGGTGGGACGTTGCCCAGCGGCCGACCGAGGCGGCAGCCGAGACGCTGGCACGGCGGCAGCCGTGACTGAGAGGGCAAGCAGCCGAGACGCTGGCGCCGCTAGGCAACGGAGAGGGCCAGCCCCCCTATGCGGCCCACGTAAGGCGCTCTTTAGGCTCCCGCTCGGAAGGAGCCTCCACCCGCCCACAAAAAAGTATCCCAAACAACCCTATAGGAGGCGAGCCCATGTTAGAGCAACACAGCTACACCGACATCAACGCCGAAACCTGGGACCAGTGGGCCCGGGACGGCATCGCCTGGTCCATCCCCGTCAGCCATGAGGTGTTCCAGCGGGCCCAGGCGGGCCAGTGGGACGTGATTCTCACGGCCAGCCGCCCGGTGCCCCACAGCTGGTTTGGAGAGCTCGCCGGTAAGCGGGTGCTGGGCCTGGCCAGCGGCGGCGGGCAGCAAATCCCCATTTTGTGCGCTCGGGGCGCGGTGTGCACCGTGCTGGATTACTCCCAGGAGCAGCTGGCCCGGGAGCGCCTTGTGGCCCAGCGGGAGGGCTACGCCGTGGAGATTGTCCGGGGTGACATGACACAGCCCCTGCCCTTTGCGGATGAAAGCTTCGACTTGGTTTTCCACCCCGTCTCCAACTGCTATGTGGAGGACGTGCAGCACGTGTGGGATGAGTGCTTCCGGGTGCTGCGTCCCGGCGGGCGGCTGCTGGCCGGCATGGATAACGGCCTGAACTTCCTGTTCGACGACGTGGGCACCTTGCCCCTGACCGTGTCCAACCCCCTGCCCTTCAACCCCCTGCGGGGCAGCCGCGCGGAGCTGGAGCGCATGGTGGCCCAGGGGGAGGGCGTCCAGTTTTCCCACAGCCTGGAGGAGCAGCTGGGCGGCCAGCTGAAAGCGGGCTTCCTCCTGCGGGATTTGTTCGAGGACCGGGACCCGGAGGGCAGCGGCCTGCTGCGGGACTTCGCGCCCCAGTACATCGCCACCCTGGCGGAAAAGCCCGCAGCCCCTGGGCCGGGGATGGGGAAATGAGCAAGCGCCCGCCCGCACAATTTCAAAAACCCCCTTGACAAGGGCGGGCAGAGGGGCTATAATAATGACTCGGTAAAACAAAGCGGGGCCGGCGGCCCCCACCCGTGCAGCGCTGCCTGACACAGGTCAATACTCCAAAGCAAAGGGAAAAGGGCGCCCAGGCGCCGCGGGTCCCCTTGCGCGCGGAAGGTTGATGTGCGGGCAGAATGGTTTCTGCCCGCTTTTTGCGCCGCCGCCCGCTGCCAACGCAGCTTGAGAACAACGTGTGATGGAGGTGCTACCCATTAGCAAACAGGAACTGCAAATCAACGAGCAAATCCGGGATAAGGAGCTTCGCGTGATCGATTCTGACGGCAACCAGCTGGGCATCATGTCCCTGCGCCAGGCGCTGGAAATTGCGGAGCAGAAAAATCTGGACTTGGTGAAGATCGCTCCCCAGGCAAACCCGCCGGTGTGCAAAATCATCGACTATGGCAAGTTCCGCTTTGAACAGGCCAAGCGCGAAAAGGAAGCGAGAAGAAACCAGCGTGTCGTTGAGATTAAGGAGGTCCGCCTTTCCCTGAATATCGACACCCACGATTTTGAGACGAAGAAGAACCACGCCCTGCGGTTTATCTCCGATGGCAACAAGGTGAAGGCTTCTATCCGTTTCCGCGGCAGGGAGATGGGTCACCCCGAGCTGGGGCTGGAAATTATGCGCAAGTTTTCCGACGCCATGAGCGAGGTAGCTGTTGTGGAAAAGCCCGCCAAGCTGGAGGGCCGCAACATGCTGATGTTCCTTGCGCCCAAGCCCACCAAGTAATGTTGTTTCAAAATATCCTAAGGAGGAACGTACCATGCCGAAACTGAAAACTCACAGCGGCGCCAAAAAGCGCTTTAAGCTTTCCAAGAATGGAAAGGTCATCCGTGCCCACGCCTACATGTCCCACCTGGCCAACGGCCACGGCAAAACCCCCAAGACCAAGCGCCACGCCCGCGGCACCACCGTGGCCGACAAGACCAACGAGGCTGCCATCAAGCGGATGCTCCCCTATAAATAAGGGGGTTGCACCCCGGGCAATTCGCGCCTTGGGCAGCTCGCTGCCGCTCGTGCTCATCGAGAGACCAGCGCACGTGCGCGCCGGGGGCGATGCTGAAATGCTTTGCTAGGCTTTCTCAGCAAGCGGATGCAGGAAAGCTGAAAATCGCGGACACAAAATTACCGGTGCCCACCGGGCGCAGCGGCGGCTCCGCGGCGCGTGGCCGCGACGTAAAGTTCTTTGCCCAGCTTTCCCTCAAGAAAGCGGATGGAGGAAAGCTGAAAATCGCGGACACAAAATTACCGGTGCCCACCGGGCGCAGCGGCGGCTCTGCGCCGCGCTCCGCGACGTAAAGTTCTTTGCCCAGCTTTCTTTCAAGAAAGCTGGAGGTTCCCACTGTTATTTGGAAGTTAACTTGGTTTCACCATAAGAAAGGATGGTATTGGAATGGCTAGAGTGAAGGGCGCGATGATGACGCGCAAGAGAAGGAAAAAGGTATTAAAGCTTGCCAAGGGGTATTGGGGCGCTAAGTCCCGCCACTTTAAAATGGCCAAACAGGCCGTGATGAAGTCTGGCAACTACGCCTACATCGGCCGCAAGCAGCGCAAGCGCGATTTCCGCCGCCTGTGGATTACCCGTATTTCCGCCGCTTGCCGCATCAACGGCATCAACTACTCCACCTTTATGAATGGCCTGAAGAAGGCGGGCGTCACCCTGAACCGGAAGATGCTCTCCGAGATTGCCATTGCCGACCCCGCCGGGTTTACCGCCCTGGTGGAGAAGGCCAAGGCCGCTCTGTAAAAAAAGCTGAAAGTGCGCCCGAGGCAAGGGATTGCCTTGGGCGTTCCTGTTATGTCCGTCCTATTTTTTTGGAAAGAGGGGGAGAGGGTTTCCCATGGAGAAGATTACCAGCCGCCAGAACAAGACGGTGCGGGAGGCGGCCGCGCTGCTTTCCTCCGCCGAGGAGCGGGCCGCCCGGGGGGAGTTCCTCTGCGAGGGGGCCCGCCTGTGCCAGGACGCGGCCCGCTCTGGCATAGAGGTGCTGCGCTGCTTTGTCACGGCCCAGGCCCTGGAGAAGTACGCCGCCTACCTGCGGCCCGTGCTGGAGCGCGCCCGCCAAAGCTACCTGGTGGCCGGCCACGTGGCAGGGCTGCTGTCCTCCACCAAGAGCCCCCAGGGGGTTTTCTGCCAGTGCCGGTGGCCCCAGGGGCTGCTGGCCGGGGACGCCGCCGGGGGCGGCTCCTGCGCGGTGCTGGAGGATTTGCAGGACCCGGGCAACCTGGGCACCATCCTGCGCACGGCGGAGGCCCTGGGCATTGGGCGGGTCGTCCTGCTGGGGGATTGCTGCGACCCCCTCTCCCCCAAAGCGCTGCGGGCCTCTATGGGGGCGGTGTTCCGCCTGGGGCTTTCCCTGGAGCGCTCCCGCCAGGGGCTGTTCTCCCGGCTGCGGGGGGAGGGCTTCCTGCTGCTGGCCTCTGTGCCGGACAGCGCCGCTTTGCCGGTGACAGAGGTGGACTTCTCCCAGGGGCCCTGCGCCGTGTTCATCGGCAACGAGGGCAACGGCCTCTCCCAGGAGACGATTGCCCAGTGCCAGCGGGTGACCATCCCCATGGCGGGCCGGGCGGAGTCGTTAAACGCCTCGGCGGCGGCCACCATCTTGCTGTGGGAGATGGCCCGGGCCGGCGGGGAAGGCGCCTCCCATGGATAACCGCGCCTATTGGATTTGGATGCAGCAGGCCTTTGGGGCGGGCAGCCCCCTGCCTTGGCGCATCCACCGCAGCGTGCCCGGCGGGGTGGAGGCTTTCTACCAAGGCGGTCCCCGGCTGTGGAATTCCCTGGGGGGCATCCGGGAGCAGGAGGCCGCAGCCCTGTTCTCCTTTTCCCTGGAGGAGGCCCAGGCCCAGCTGGAGCACGCCCTAAAAGTGGGCTGGGAGGTGCTCACCCCGGCGTGTGGGGAGTATCCCCAGGCGCTGACGCATATTTACGACCCGCCCGCGGTACTGTATGGAAAGGGGAAGCTGCCCGACATGGACAGCCGCCCGGCCCTTGCCGTGGTGGGCGCCCGCAAGGCCACGCCGGAAACCCAGGAGAAAGCCAGGGAGTTTGGCTACCAGCTGGCCCTGGGAGGCGCGGTTGTCGTCACCGGCGGGGCGGTGGGCGTGGATGCTGCGGTGGCTTTGGGCGCTATGAGCGGCGGGGGCCCGGTGGTCAGCGTGCTGCCCGTGGCGCTGAACAGCCCCTATCTCAGCAAAAACCACTTTTTGCGGCAGAGCATCCTGGAGAAGGGCGGCGCTTTGCTGACGGAATACTTCGCCCAGCAGACGCCGGGCTTTGGCACGTTCCAAGTGCGCAACCGGCTGATAACCGGCCTGGCCTGCGGGGTGCTGCTGCTCCAGGCCGCCCGGAAAAGCGGCACGGTGATGTACGCCTCCTACGCCAAGGACCAGAGCCGGGACGTGTTCGTCTGGCCCGGCCCCCAGGGGGACCCCGCCTTTGCCGGCGGCTGGGACTTGCTGGAGGACGGCGCCAAGGCCGTAGAGCGCGGGGAGGAAATCCTGGAGGAGTTCCAGTACCGCTTTGCCGGCAGGGGGAAAATCATCTCGCTGCCGGCGTCCCGGGCGTGGCAGGCAGAGGAGGAGGCCGCCATCCCGGTTTTGGCGGACCCCGGCCTCCCGGCGCTGTCCCAGGCCCAGGCGGCAGTGCTGGCAGCCTTGACGGATACGCCCCAGGCCGTGGCCCAGCTGGAGGAGGCCGCCGGCCTGCCCGCAGGGCAGCTTCTGGGCGCCCTGACGGAATTGGAGCTGCTGGGCCTGGCCCAGTCCCACCAGGGGAAGCGGTACAGCCGGCTGCTTTCCCCAGGCGGCGGGTATTCCCCTCCGGCCGGAAGGGGCCGTGCCCCTGCAGCGGGAGAGGCCAGCCCTCTCGCAAAGGGGCAGGAGAAAGTGCTGGCGGCCTTGACGGACACGCCCCAAACCGTGGCCCAGCTGGAGGAAGCCACCGGCCTGCCCGCGGGGCAGCTTCTGGGCGCCCTGACGGAATTGGAGCTGCTGGGCCAGGCCCAGTCCCACCAGGGAAAGCGCTATAGCCGCCGCTCCCCCGCTCTGGCTGGAAGGCAGGCGCCCTCTGCCCGGAGCAGCCGGTCCTCCCCAGGGGGCGGGCCTATCCACCTGACCGGGGAGCAGGCGGTGGTGCTGACCTGCCTGGCCAAAGCGCCCCAGCCCCTGGACCAGCTGGAAAAGGCCACGGGCCTGCCCGCGGGGAAGGTGTTGGAGGCCTTACAGGTGCTGGAAGGGATGGGCCTGGCGCGGCCCTGCCCGGGCGGGGGATTCTGCCGGGCCTAAAGGGACGGAAGCGGCCGGTTTCATAGAAAATTTATTTGACAACCACGCCCCGGCGGAGTATTGTAGAATGGACCCCCCGCCGGGGGAATCCAGCCCGGAATGGCCGGGCGGAAGGAAAAGGAGTCAACCTGCAAATGGCAAAACTGGTGATTGTGGAGTCGCCTTCCAAGGCGAAGACCATTCAAAAATATCTGGGCAACGAGTACGAGGTGATGGCCTCTATGGGCCACGTGCGGGACCTGCCCAAGGCGCGTCTCAGCGTGGACGTGAAGGACCACTTCAAGCCCAAATACAGCATTATAAAAGGCAAGGAGAAGCTGGTAAAAGAGCTGAAAGAGGCCGCCGCCAACGCCGACGGCGTGCTGCTTGCCACCGACCCGGACCGGGAGGGGGAGGCCATCTCCTGGCACCTGGCCTACATTTTGGGCCTGGACGAGGACGCCCCGGACCGCGTCACCTTTAACGAGATTACCCGCACCGGCGTGGAGGAGGGCATGGCCCACCCCCGGGCCATCGATTTGGACCTGGTCAACGCCCAGCAGGCCCGCCGCATCTTGGACCGGCTGGTGGGCTACACCCTCAGCCCCTTTTTGGCCAAGACCATCCGCCGGGGGCTTTCCGCGGGCCGGGTGCAAAGCGTGGCCGTGCGGATGGTTGTGGACAGGGAGGAGGAAATCAAGGCCTTTGTGCCCCAGGAGTACTGGAGCATTGACGCCAAGCTCACCGCGCCCCCCAGCAAGGCCGTGTTCGCCGCCGCCTTTTACGGGGACGAGAACGGCGAGATCAAAATCGGCTCCAAGGAGGAGTCCGACAAGCTCTTTGAGGAGCTGGAGAAGGAGGACTTCCTGGTCACCGCCGTGAAGAAGGGCAAGAAGAACCGCTCTCCCGCGCCGCCCTTTATCACCTCTACCCTGCAGCAGGAGGCCAGCCGCAAGCTGGGCTTCCAGGCCCGGCGCACCATGAAGGCCGCCCAGGAGCTGTACGAGGGCGTGGAGGTGGAGGGCATGGGCTCCATCGGCCTTATCACCTATATGCGGACCGACTCCCTGCGCATCTCCGAGGACGCCATCCGGGACGCCTCTACCTATATTGAGGAGCGCTGGGGCGGCAAGTATCTGCCCAGCAAGCCCCGGCACTTCAAGTCCCGGGCGGGCGCCCAGGACGGCCACGAGGCCATCCGCCCCTCCACCATCCGCCTGACCCCCGAGCAGGTGAAGGGCTCCCTCACCTCGGACCAATACAAGCTCTACAAGCTCATCTGGGAGCGGTTCATCGCCTGCCAGATGGCCAACTGCGTGATGAACACCACCCAGGCCACCATTGGCGCGGGGAAGTATATCTTCAAGGCCTCCGGCTTTAACGTGGCCTTCGAGGGCTTCACCGCCCTGTACGAGGAGAGCAAGGACGAGGAGGAGAAGGCCGGCAAGGATTTGCCCCCCCTGGAGGTGGGCATGAAGCTGAAGGTGCGGGACTTAAAGGGCAACCAGCACTTTACCCAGCCCCCACCGCGCTACACCGAGGCCTCCCTCATCAAGGCCCTGGAGGAGAACGGCATCGGCCGGCCCTCCACCTACGCGGCCACCATCGCCACCATCACCACCCGGGAGTACGTCACCCGGGAGGGCAAGGCCTTTAAGCCCACGGAGCTGGGGGAGGTCATCACCCAGCTGATGAAGGAGCGCTTCCCCAAAATCGTCAACGTGAAGTTCACCGCCCAGGTGGAGAACGAGCTGGACGCCGTCCAGCGGGGCGACGAGGACTGGGTGGACACCCTGCAGAAGTTCTACGACGACTTCGACAAGACCGTGCAGAAGGCCAAGAAGGAAATGGACGGGGTGAAAATCCAGCTGAAGGAGGACGAGACCGACGTCATCTGCGAAAAGTGCGGCCGCAAGATGGTGGTCAAGTTCGGCCGCTACGGCAAGTTTTTGGCCTGCCCCGGCTACCCCGAGTGCAAGAACGTGAAGAAAATCGTCAACGACACCGGCGCCGAGTGCCCCAAGTGCGGCGGAAAAATCATCCAGCGCAAGAGTAAGAAGGGCCGGGTGTTCTACGGCTGCAGCGAGTACCCCAAGTGCGACTTTGTCTCCTGGGACCCGCCCAGCAAGGAGAAGTGCCCTGTCTGCGGCAAGACGCTGCTGCAGAAAAAGAGCAAGGACAAGATGCTGTACTGCGTCACGCCGGGGTGCACCTTCCCCGGCAAAAAGCCCGCCCAGGAGGACGAGGCTTGATGGCGGCCCGCGGCGTCACCGTGCTGGGGGCTGGCCTGGCCGGCTGCGAGGCGGCGTGGCAGCTGGCCCGCCGGGGCTTCGCGGTGACCCTCTACGAGATGAAGCCCCAAAAGTTTTCCCCGGCCCACCACAGCCAGGGTTTTGCCGAGCTGATTTGCTCCAACTCCTTAAAGGCCAGCCGCGTGGACAGCGCCGCCGGCCTTTTAAAGGAGGAGATGCGCCGCCTGGGCTCCTTGCTGATGGCCTGCGCGGAGAAGTCCGCCGTGCCCGCCGGGGGCGCCCTGGCCGTGGACCGGGAGGAGTTCTCCCGCCTGGCCACCCAGGCCATCGAGGCTGAGCCCCGCATCACCGTGGTGCGGGAGGAGGTCACGGACATCCCCCAGGGCCCTGTGGTGGTGGCCACCGGCCCCCTCACCAGCGAGGCGCTGTCCCAGAAGATACAGCAGCTGTGCGGGGGCAGCTTGAGCTTTTTCGACGCGGCGGCCCCCATCGTCACCCGGGAGAGCTTGGACATGGAGCACTGCTTCGCCGCCTCCCGCTACGGCCGGGGCGACGAGGACGGGGAGGAGGGGGACTACCTGAACTGCCCCATGAACAAGGCGGAGTACGACGCCTTCCAAGAGGCCTTGGTCACGGCCCAGCGGGTGCCGGTGCACAGCTTTGACGTACGGGACCCCAAGGTCTACGAGGGCTGCATGCCCATCGAGGTGCTGGCCTCCCGGGGGCACGACGCCATCCGCTTTGGCCCCATGAAGCCCGTGGGCCTGCGGGACCCCCGCACCGGCCACCGGCCCTGGGCGGTGCTGCAGCTGCGCACCGAGAACCGGGAGCGCACCCTGTTTAACCTGGTGGGCTTCCAGACCAACCTGAAGTTTGGGGAGCAGCGCCGGGTGTTCGGCATGATTCCCGCCCTGCGGCACGCGGAGTTCGTCCGCTACGGCGTCATGCACCGCAACACCTTTTTAAATTCCCCCCAGCTGCTGCAGGCCGACTACTCCTTCCGGGGGCGGCCGGAGCTGTTCTTCGCCGGGCAGATCACCGGCGTGGAGGGGTATATGGAGTCCGCCTCCTCGGGGCTGCTGGCCGGGCTGAACCTGGCCCGGCGGCTCTCGGGGCAGGAGACGCTGGTGCTGCCGGAGACCACCATGCTGGGGGCGCTGGCCCGCTACGTGGCCGGCTACCAGGGGAAGGACTTCCAGCCCATGGGGGCAAACTTTGGCGTGCTGCCCCCCTTGCCTGAGAAAATACGGGACAAGCGCCAGCGGTATGGGGCGCTGGCCCAGCGGGGGCTTTCCCACCTGGCGGCCTATTGCCGGGAGATGGGCCAGCCCCTGGAAGAAAGCGCCCCCGGCGCGGAAGTGGAGGAGAAGCTATGAAAATCATTGTAGACGCCTTTGGCGGGGACAACGCCCCCCAGCAAATCCTGTTGGGCTGCGCCCAGGCCAGGGAGAGCCTGGGGATAGACATTGTCCTGGCGGGGGACAAGGCCCGCCTGGAGGCCTGCGCCAAGGAGCTGGACCTCACCCAGCAGCTGGCGAAGATGGAAATCCTCCCCTGCGGCCAGCTGCTGACCATGGAGGACGAGCCCACCAGCGTCATCCGGGAAAAGAGCGACAGCTCTATGGCCGTGGGCCTGCGTGCCTTGGCCCAGGGCCAGGGGGACGCCTTTGCCAGCGCCGGCAACAGCGGGGCCCTGGTGGTGGGCGCCACCACCCTGGTCAAGCGGGTGCGGGGGGTAAAGCGGGTGTCCTTCGCGCCTATCATGCCGGGGATGGACGGCTTTTTCATGCTCATCGACGGCGGCGCCAACGTGGACTGCCGCCCGGAGATGCTGCTGCAGTTCGGCGTGATGGGCTCAGCCTATATGAAGAACGTCATGGGCATTGAAAAGCCCCGGGTGGCCTTGGCCAACGTGGGCACCGAGGAGCACAAGGGCGACCAGCTGCGCCAAGAGGCCCTGGCTTTGCTGAAAGCCTGCCCGGACATCCACTTTGTGGGCAACCTGGAGGCCCGGGACATCCCCTACAACAAGGCGGACGTGGTGGTGGCCGACGGCTTTACCGGCAACATGATTTTAAAGCTCTACGAGGGCGTGGCCATGGCCCTGATGGACAAGATTAAGGGCGTGTTCCTGGGGAGCCTGAAGGGCAAGCTGGCGGCCGCCATGGTCTACAGCGATTTGAAAAAGATGAAGAAAGAGCTGGACTACAACGAGTACGGCGGCGCCCCCATCATGGGATGCTCCAAGCCCGTGTTTAAAATCCACGGCAGCGCCAAGGCCTCCACCGTGGAGAGCGCCCTGCGCCTGGCCCGGGACTACGCCCAGTCGGGCATCATCGCCCAGATTGGGGAAGCGGTGGGGAAAAAATCGTGAAAGGGGGAGAGGCTATGCGCCCAGCCGCGCGGCCACTGGAGGAGTACGAAAAGCGGATTGGCTACCGCTTTCAAAACAAGGAGCTGCTGGAAACCGCGCTGACCCACTCCTCCTTTGCCAACGAGCACAAGTGCAAAAGCTATGAGCGCCTGGAATTTTTGGGGGACTCGGTGCTGGGCTTCGTCACGGCGGAGTACCTGTTTGAGCACTTCCCCCAGCTGCCGGAGGGTCAGCTGACCAAAACCCGGGCCGGCCTTGTCTGCGAGCGCAGCCTGTGCGGGTTTTCCAAGGCGCTGCACGTGGGGGACTTTCTGCGCCTGAGCCACGGGGAGCGCCACTCCGGCGGGCGGGAGCGCCCCAGCATTCTGGCGGACGTGTTCGAGTCCACCACCGCCGCCATCTACCTGGACAGCGGCAGCCTGGAGGAGGCCAAGAAGTTCATCCTGCGGTTTATCGCCCCGGCGGCCAAGGCCCAAAGCGTAAAGCCCTTTAAGGACTACAAGACCACCCTGCAGGAGATTATCCAGCAGAACCCCGAGGAAAAGCTGGAGTACGTGGTCACCGGGGAGAGCGGCCCCGACCACGACAAGCACTTCACCGTGGAGGTGCACCTGAACTCCAACGTGATCGGCAAGGGGGGCGGCCGCTCCAAGAAGGAGGCCGAGCAGCAGGCCGCCCGGGAAGCCCTGGAGCTGATGGGCTACTGATGGGCAGCGTGGCCCTGTTCGTGCCCCACGTGGGCTGCCCCCAGCAGTGCAGCTTCTGCGACCAGCGGGCCATCACCGGGGGCGCCCAGCCCCCCACGCCCTGGCAGGTGTGGCAGACGGCCCAGGCAGCCGCCAGCCACCTGGGGCAGCAGGTAAAGGACACGGAAATCGCCTTTTTCGGGGGCAGCTTTACGGCCATCCCCCGGGGGCAGATGCTCGCGTTGCTGGCCCCCGCCAAGGAGGCCGTGGAGCGCTTCGGCTTTCGGGGGCTGCGGTGCTCCACCCGGCCGGACGCCATCGACGGGGAGGTGCTCTCCCTGCTGAAGGCGTACCACATGGTGGCAGTGGAGCTGGGGGCCCAGTCCATGGACGGAGAGGTGCTGCGCCGCAACCGCCGGGGCCACAGCCCAGAGGACACCGTCCGGGCGGCGGGGCTCATCCGCGCCGCGGGGCTGGAGCTGGGCTTGCAGATGATGACAGGCCTGTACGGCTCCACCCCGGAGAAGGACGTGGAAACCGCCCGGGCCCTTATCGCCCTACAGCCGGCCACCGTCCGCGTCTACCCCACGGTGGTGCTGGAGGGCACCCACCTTGCCGCCCTGTACCGGCAGGGGCACTATCACCCCCAGACGCTGGAGGAGGCCGTGGCGCTGTGCGCCCGGCTGCTGCCCCTTTTTGAGGAGGCGGGGGTGCGGGTCATCCGGGTGGGGCTTCACGCCCAGGAGGATGTGGAGCGCCGGCGGGTGGCGGGGCCCTACCACCCCGCCTTCCGGGAGCTGGTGGAGAGCCGCCGGTTCCTCGCCCGGCTGCTGCCGGAGCTGGAAAAGCAGCCTCCCGGCGCCTATGCGGTGCGGGTGTGCCCCCGGCAGCTGTCCGTGGCCACGGGGCAGAAGCGCTGCAACGTGGAGGCCTTGGCCCGGCGGGGCTATGCGGTGCGCTTTGCGCCGGACGCCTCCCTGGCCCCCGGGCGCTTCGGGGTGGGGCCCCAGGAAACAAGAAACGAGAAAGGGAAACAGGCGCAATGATTTTAAAATCTTTGGAACTGCAGGGGTTTAAAACCTTCCCCGACAAGACCACGCTCCAGTTCGAGCGGGGCATCACCTCGGTGGTGGGGCCCAACGGCAGCGGCAAAAGCAACATCAGCGACGCCATGCGTTGGGTGCTGGGGGAGCAGAGCGTGCGCACCCTGCGCTGCTCGAAAATGGAGGATGTCATCTTCAACGGCACCCCCCAGCGCAAGGCACTGGGCTTTGCCGAGGTCACCCTGACCATCGACAACCGGGACAGGGGCCTCCCCTTTGACAACGACACCGTGGCCGTCACCCGGCGGTACTATCGCTCGGGGGAGAGCGAGTACCTCATCAACAAGAACACGGTGCGCTTAAAGGATATCAACGAGCTCTTTATGGACACGGGCTTGGGAAGGGACGGCTATTCCATTATCGGCCAGGGCAAGATAGACAGCATTGTGGCCGCCCGTTCCGAGGACCGCCGGGAGATTTTTGAGGAGGCCGCGGGCATCTCCCGCTACCGCTACCGCAAGGAGGAGTCCGAGCGCCGCCTGGGCAAGGCCGAGGAAAACCTGGTGCGCCTGCGGGACATCCTCTCGGAATTGGAGGGCCGTGTGGAGCCCTTGCGCATCCAGGCGGAAAAGGCGGAGCAGTTCATCGCCCTGGACAAGGAGAAGAAGGAGCTGGAAATCGGCATCTGGCTGGAGACGCTGGAGCGCTCCGGCAAGGTGCTGCGGGAGCACGGGGAGAAAATCTCCCTGGCCCAGGCCCAGCACGGGGAGCTGGAGGAGGAGATCCGCTCTTTGGGCCAGCGGGCCGAGGAGAACTACCGCCAGACCAACCAGTGCACCGTCCAGCTGGAGGAGGCCCGGGCCCAGGCCGCCGCCTTTGACGAGCAGGCCGTCCGGGCCGAGGGCGAGGCGAGCCTGTTGGAAAACGACGCCGCCCACACCCGAGAGAGCGTCCAGCGCCTGGAGGGCCAGGTGGAGGAGGTCTCCCGCTCCGGCCAGGACGTGGACAGAGAAATCGACCAGAAGCGCCAGGAGGCCGCCCAGAAGGAGGGGCAAATCCAGGAGAGCCGTGACAAGCTGCTTGCCTTTACCCAGCGCCTGGAGGAGCTGCGCCGGGGCGCCGACGAGGCCACCCGCCAGATGGAGCAGGCCGCCCAGGAGCTGGCCCAGTACAACGCCTCCTTGGCGGAGCAGCGCATCGCCCTGTCCTCCACCCAGTCCGCCACGGCGGAAATCCGCCTGCGGGCCGGGGCGGTAGAGGACAGCGTGCGCCAGGCCCAGGAGCGCTTGGCCGCCGCCCGGCAGGAGGCCGCCCAGCTGGAGGAGCTGCTGGGGCAGGCCCAGCAGGCCGTGGCCGCCCGGGAGAACGCCGTGCAGGGCTACCAGCTGCGCTTGGAGGGCCGCCGCCAGCGGGCCCAGGCCGCCCAGGAGCAGTGGAACAAGCTCACCCTGGACGTGGGCGAGCAGCTGCGCCGGGCCAAGCTGCTGGAGGACTTGGAGCGCAACCTGGAGGGCTTTGCCCAAAGCGTAAAGCAGGTGATGAAGGAGGCCCACCGGGGGATGCTCTCCGGGGTGTGCGGGCCGGTGTCCCAGCTGCTGAAAACCCCCCGGGAATACGCCGTGGCCTTGGAGACGGCGTTGGGCGCCTCCATGCAGCACGTGGTGGTGGAGACGGAGCAGGACGCCAAAAACGCCATCCGGCTCCTCAAGCAGCGGGACTGGGGCCGGGCCACCTTTTTGCCCCTGTCCACCATCCGGGGGAACGTGTACAACGCCCGGGAGATTGAGGATATGCCGGGCTTTGTGGGCATGGCCAACACGCTGTGCTCCTGCGAGGAGCGCTACGGCAGCATCCGGGACAACCTGCTGGGCCGCGTGGCTGTGGCGGAGGACTTGGACAGCGCCGCGTCCATCGCCAAAAAGACGGGCTACCGCCTGCGGGTGGTCAGCCTGGACGGCCAGGTGGTCAACGCCGGGGGCTCCCTCACCGGCGGCTCCCGGGGGCGCAACTCCGGGCTGCTGAGCCGCGCTTCGGAGATTGAGCGCGTCAAGGAAAAGGCCGCCGCCTTGCAGCAGCAGGCCGCCAAGGCCCAGGAGGAGTACCGCCAGCGCCAGGAGGAGCTCTCCGCCTGCGAGGGGCAGCTCTCCGCCGCCCGTGGGGAGCTTTCCTCCGCCCAAGAGGAGCGCATCCGCCTCCAGTCCGAGGGGGCCCGCGTGGCCAAGGAGCTGGAGCAGCTGGCGGAAAACGCCGCCAGCTTGGAGCGGGAGCGCAGCGACGGCGCCGGCCGTTTGCGGGAGCTGGCCCAGCGGGAGCGGGAAATCCGTGCCGCCATTGCCCAGCTGGAGGAGCAGGTGCGCCAGTCCCAGGAGGAGAACCAGCGCCTCACCGGCAGCCGCCAGGAGCAGATGGCCCACTGCGATGAGATTTCCCAGACCATCCAGGAAATCCGCATGGGGGAGCTCTCCGCCCAGAAGGACAGGGACACGCTGCTGGCCGCCGTGGCCGGCTTGGAGGAGCGCAAGCGGGATTCCGCCGGGGCCGTGGAGCGGCTGCGGGGGGAAATCGCCGCCTATGGGGAAAAGCTCGCCCAGCTGGAGCGGGATAGGCAGGCCGCCCTGGCCCGCTCCCAGCAGCTGAGAGACCAGGCCCAGGCCCAGCGCCAAAGCCTGGAGGGCATCTCCCAAAAGCGCGCCCAGCTGGAGCAGGAGGCCGTGAAGCTGCGGGAGCGGGAGCGGGAGACCACCGCCCAGCGGGAGAACGTGGGCCGGGAGCTGGCCCGCCTGCAGGAGCGCTCGGACAGCCTGCAAAAGGAGTACGACCAGATCATCTCCAAGCTGTGGGAGGAGTACGAGCTCACCCGCCGGGAGGCGGAGGAGGAGGCCCTGCCCATCGAGGATTTGGCCGCCGCCCAGCGCCGCCTGGCGGATTTGAAGAACCGCATCAAGGCCTTGGGCGCGGTGAACGTAGGCGCCGTGGTGGAGTACCGGGAAGTCTCTGAGCGGTACCAGTTTTTAAAGGGCCAGATAGAGGATGTGGAGAAATCCAAGGCCCAGCTGCTGGAGCTCATCCAGGATTTGACAAAGCATATGCGCCAGCAGTTCACCGAGCGGTTCGCCCAAATCAACCAGAACTTTGGGCAGATCTTCCGGGAGCTGTTCGGCGGCGGCGCGGCGGAGCTTTCCTTTACCGACGACAGCGACGTGCTCACCTCTGGCATTGAAATCAAGGTGCACCCGCCGGGGAAGATTGTCACCCACATCGAGTCCCTCTCCGGCGGGGAGAAGGCCCTGGTGGCCATCTCCATCTACTTTGCCATCATGCGGGTGAACCCGCCGCCCTTCTGCGTGCTGGATGAGATTGAAGCCGCCCTGGACGACGTGAACGTGGCGCGCTTTGCCCAGTACCTGCGCCGCATGAGCCGCAACTCCCAGTTTATCACCATCACCCACCGCCGGGGCACCATGGAGGGCAGCGACATGCTCTATGGCGTCACCATGCAGGACCAGGGCATCTCCAAGCTGCTGGCCCTGCGCACGGAAGAGGCCGCCGAGTTCGGCACCTGATAGAACATATCCCAACAAGAGAGGAAGGAACACATGGGCATCTTTGACAAAATCCGGGAAGGCCTGAAAAAAACCCGGGACAACATCAGCGGGCAGATCACCCAGATGGTCAACTCCTTTACCAAAATAGACGAGGAGCTCTTTGAGGAGCTGGAGGAGCTGCTGGTGATGGGCGACGTGGGCGTGAACACCGCGGGCTTTATCTGCGACAGGCTGCGCCAGCGCATCAAGGAGAAGGGCATCACCGACCCCAGCCTTATCATGGGGGAGCTGAAGGCCATTGTCTCTGACATGCTGCAAGGGGACAACGCGCTGCACATCTCCACCAAGCCCTCCATCATCTTGGTGATTGGCGTCAACGGCGTGGGCAAGACCACCACCATCGGCAAGCTGGCCTCCCGCTTGAAGGGGGAGGGCAAGTCCGTGATTTTGGGCGCCGCCGACACCTTCCGGGCCGCCGCCATCGAGCAGCTGGAGGTCTGGGCCGGCCGCGCCGGGGTGCCCTTGATTAAGCACAAGGAGGGCGCCGACCCCGCCGCCGTGGTGTTCGACACCATCGCCGCCGCCAAGGCCCGGGACTGCGACGTCATCATCTGCGACACCGCCGGCCGCCTGCACAACAAGAAAAACCTCATGGACGAGCTGGGGAAGATTTCCCGCGTCATCGACCGGGAGCTGCCCGGCTGCGACCGGGAGACCCTGCTGGTGCTGGATGCCGCCACCGGCCAGAACGCCGTGAACCAGGCCCGGGAGTTCCAAAGCGCCGCGGGCATCACGGGCATTGTGCTCACCAAGCTGGACGGCACCCCCAAGGGCGGCGTGGTGCTGCCCATCATGCAGGACTTGGGCCTGCCGGTGAAGTTCATCGGCGTGGGGGAGCAGGTGGACGACTTGCAGCCCTTTGACCCCGACGCCTTTGCCGACGCCCTGTTCGACGTCCAGCGGGAGGAGGCCCCTGTCATCAAGGAGGACCGCACCGCCTGGGAGGAAGAGCGCCGGGAAGAGGAGCGCCTGCTGGAGGAGCAGGCCCGGGCGGAGGCGGAGGCCGCCGCCGTGGAAGAGGAACAGCCGGAGCCCTGGGAGGAGGAGCCTGCCCCCGTGGAGGAAGCCCCCCAGGAGGAGCCCCAGCCAGAGAAGAAAAAGCGCCGCTTCTGGCCCTTTGGCCGCAAGCGGGATGAGGAATGAGAAAGGGGAAGTGTCATGAAGTTTGTCATAGCCACCCACAACCAGGGGAAAGTGGTGGAGTTTAAGCGGATGCTGGAGCCCATGGGCATTGAAGTGGTGACGGCCCAGCTGTCCGAACCGGAGGAGACCGGCAAGACCTTTATGGAAAACGCCTTCATCAAGGCCGAGGCCGCCTGCAAGGAGACGGGCCTGCCCGCCGTGGCCGACGACTCCGGCCTGTGCGTGGACTACTTGGACGGGGCCCCGGGCATTTACTCCGCCCGGTTCGCCCAGCCTGGCAAGCGCCGCCTGACCGTGCTGGAGAAGCTCCAGGGCGTGCCGGCGGAGCAGCGGGGCGCCCACTTTGTCAGCGCCGTGTGCTGCGTCTTCCCCAATGGGGACAAGATCGAGGCCGAGGGCAAGTGCTTTGGCACCATCGCCTTTGATTCCCGGGGGGAGAACGGCTTTGGGTACGACTCCATCTTTGAGCAGGAGGGCCGCACCTTCGGGGAGATGTCCGACGAGGAAAAGGACGCCCGCAGCCACCGGGGCAAGGCCTTCGCCCTGTTTGAGGAAAAGCTGAAGGAGTACCTGCAGAAGGGGGCGTGAGCCATGAAAAACTACTGCGGTTTAGACTGCGCCCAGTGCCCCGCGGTGGACAGCTGCCCCGGCTGCGCCGCCACCGGCGGGAAGCCCTTTGGGGGCACCTGCGTGCTAGGGGAGTGCTGCAAGGCCCAGGGCTGTGAAACACCAGGCAGCTGCTTTTCCGGGACATGCGCCGTAAAGGAGCAGCTCATCCGGGAGTTTAACGACTTGCATATCCCCCACATGGGCCCGGTGACGGACTTAAACGCCCTGCCCGGCTCTTACATCAACCTGGAGTACACCTTGCCCGGCGGCCAGAAGGTGAAGTTCTGGGAGGACGGCCGGGTCTACCTGGGCAACCAGCTGGAGAAACAGGACGGCAGCTGCCGGTGCTACGGCCTTACCGCCGACGAAAACTGGCTGCTGGTGTGCGAATACGGCGACAACGGCAGCGACCCGGAGCTTGTGGTGTACAAGCGCCGGGAAAAGTAACGATACAGGAGAATGAAACTATGTTGACGAGCAAGCAAAGAGCCTACCTCCGCTCCCTGGCGGTGAACGAGGATACCATTTTGATGATGGGCAAGTCCGGCATGAGCCCGGAGCTTGCCAAGCAGGCCGACGACGCCCTGGAAAAGCGGGAGCTTATCAAGGGCCGTGTGCTGCCGGAGTCCAGCCCCATGACCTCCCGGGAGGCTGCGGAGGAGCTGGCGCGGCAGACAAACAGCGAGGTGGTCCAGGTGATTGGCAGCCGGTTTGTGCTGTACCGAAAAAAGAAAAAGGACCCCAAAATCGTCCTGCCCCGGTGACAGGAGGCCCACAATGAAAACAGGCATTTACGGGGGCACCTTCAACCCCATCCACAACGGGCACCTGCACATTGTGGAGGAGTTCCGCCGGGGCCTGGGGCTGGATAGGGTGCTGCTCATCCCCACCCGGGTGCCGCCCCACAAGGCCGCCCCGGATTTGGCCAGCGCCGGGGAGCGCTTCGCCATGTGCCGCCTGGCCGCCCAGGGGAAGCCCTGGCTGGAGCTTTCGGACATTGAGATGCGCCGGGAGGGCAAAAGCTACACCGCCGAAACCTTGGAGGAGCTCTCCGCTCTGTATCCCCAGGACCAGTTCTACCTGCTGATGGGGGAGGACATGTTCCTCACCTTGGGGCGCTGGTACCGGCCGGAGACCATCTTCTCCCTGGCCTCGGTGTGCACCACGCCCCGCAGCCCAGACGGCCTGGACGCCCTGCGCCAAAAGGCCCTGGAGTACACCGGGCAGTTCCAGGCGCGGTGCTTTTTGGAGCACATCCCCTACCTGCCCATCAGCTCCACCCAGGTGCGCCAGGCCGTGGCCCGGGGGGAGGACATCAGCGGCCTGGTGCCCCAGGCCGTGGCCACCTATATGAAGGAGCGGGGGCTGTACCGGCCGGCGTGAAAGACTTGCCAGCCTTTGGAGGAAGCTATGCGCATTGATTTTAACCAAATCCAAGAGATGACCATGCCCTGCCTGCACGGCGGCCCGGGGGAGATGTCCGCCCGCCTCTTTGGCGGGGAGGGCGGCAAGCTCATCTCCTGCCGCATCCACCCCGGCGGGGGCATCGGCCTGCACAGCCACCCCACCAGCGACGACGTGAATTTCGTCCTGCTGGGCACGGGCCTGGCTGTCTGCGACGGCCAAGAGGAACCCCTGGAGCCCGGTGTGTGCCACATCTGCAAAAGGGGCTCGGAGCACAGCATCCAGAACACCGGCGAAGGCGACCTGGTGCTGCTCACCGTGGTGGTGGAGCGGGAAGACGGAAGGGAGAAGGACACATGACCTATGCACAGTATGAGCAAGAGGTGAAGCGCCACCTGACGGACAAACGGTTTTTCCACAGCCAGTGCGTGGCCGCCGAGGCCGCCCGGCTGGCCCAGCGCTATGGGGCCGACGTGGAAAAGGCCCGGCTGGCGGGCATCCTCCACGACATCATGAAGGACACTGCCCCCCAGGAGCAGTTGAAAATCCTACAGGATTCTGGTATAATACTCACCAAAACCCAGAGCCGCAACCGCAAGCTGTGGCACTCCCTCGCGGGGGCAGCCTACCTGCGGGACAAGCTGGGCGTGGCGGACGGGGAAATCCTCTCCGCGGTGAGGTGCCACACCAGCGGCAAGGGGGACATGACCTTGCTGGAGAAGGTGCTGTTTGTGGCGGATTACATCTCCGCCGACCGGGACTACCCCGGGGTGGAGGACATGCGCCTTGCCGCGGACCGCAGCCTGGAAGAGGCCATGGTGGAGGGCATCCTCTTTACCGTAAACGAGCTGATGGAGCAGCGGCTGATGGTGGCCGTAGAATCCATTCAGGCGTACAACGACGCCATTTTACTTTTAGAAACACAGAAGGAGCAGATGGAATGACTTCTTTGGAACTGGCAAAAAAGGCGGCCGCTTTTTTGGACAACAAAAAGGCGGAGCGCGTCCATGTGATAGAGATTGAGAACATCTCCAGCCTGGCGGATTACTTCGTCATCGCCACGGGCAACAACAACACCCATGTGCGGGCCCTGGCCGACGAGCTGGAGGAGAAGCTGAAAGGGGAGGGCCTGCCCCCCGCCCGTGTGGAGGGCTACCGCTCCAACTCCTGGATTCTGCTGGACTGGGGCAATGTGGTCATCCACATCTTCACCCAAGAGGGCCGGGACTTCTACGACCTGGACCACCTGTGGGCAGACGGCAAAAACGTGGAGTGGAGCCCGAGTTTGGACTGAGCCAGCCGGCTTCCTGCGTTCCCCAAGGCCGGGACGGCCTTTGCGAAGGTAGCGGCGGGCATTTTCCCCGGCGGCCCGCGGAGAAACGGGGCCACGGGAAACCAAGACGGCTCTCGGGAAAGGAGCGATTCGCCGTGAAAGAATACACTGCCTACCATGTGGTGACCGAGCGCCCCATGACCGTGGGGCAGGTTCTCTGCTTGGATGAGACTTACCCCAGCGGCGTGTACCGCCGGGTGATGGAGAAGGTCCCCATGGTGGAGGAAATCTACCAGAACCCCGGTGCCTGGGCGGGGAAACCGCTGGAGCACCACACGATGGTGGCCCTGCGGGAGCTGGCCCTGGAACAGGTGCGCAGGGAGCAGTTCCCCCAGCATCCCTCCCGGCTCCACTGCCTGTACGTTTCGGAAACCAGGGAGGAGGCCCAGCAGTGGGCGTCGTTTTTCGCCAGCCTGGGCCGCCCCACGTACCACATCGTCAAGCTTCAAGTGCGGGGCAGAAAGTTTGTGGGCAACGCCAATCTGTGCTTTGACGCCACGGTGAACCAGGAGGAAAACCGCCGCCTGGCGCAGCGCTATTGGAGCCTTGCCCTGGACCCGGCCGGTCAGCCCCCCATTTGGGAGATTTTGGCGGACGGGGAGATACGGGTGGTGGAAATTGTAGAAGAGATTGGGAAAAACCTGTGAAGTGGGTTGCAGATAGATGCTCAAAATGCGAATGGATAAACCTGAAAACGCGGACGCCGGGCTTGCGGTTTTCGCCATACAAAGCGAGGGAACGAGCGCCCCGCGGCATAAAAGTTTTTTGCCTACTTTCTTTCCAAAAGCAGGCTTCTGGTTTTATAAAGCTAAAAGCGCGGGCGGCGCGTGAGCGAATTCCACTGGAGTTCCGCGCCTAAAGCGCGGTGCGCGAAGTAAAAGCTTTTTGCCTACTTTCTTTCCAAAAGCAGGCTTCTGGATTTATAAAGCTAAAAGCGCGGGCGGCGCGTGAGCGAATTCCACTGGAGTTCCGCGCCTAAAGCGCGGTGCGCGAAGTAAAAGCT
>MHCFR04200__coassemble_301_pt1 | contig 33241 bp, 32 predicted proteins | sample MHCFR04200__metabat2_high_PE_032 | metagenome-assembled genome bin MHCFR04200 | reverse complement strand
TGGACTTCTATGTCTTGAGATACAAGGCCTTTTCCATTATTCAGTAGACATTATTATACTACTCCAGTAGCCCTTTGAAAAGGGGGCGGCGTTTTCGCCGGTGTTCAGAAAAACTTAACAAAAAGTTGATAGATTTCTCCTGCGCATCCTGCTATAATGTTCTCAGACCTTTGATAAGGGGGTGCGCGCCATGATGGTGCCCCGCATCCGGCAACGCCAGCAGGCGTGCCCAGTATCCAACCGCAAAACAAAACAGCCCCTTTCCTGGAGCTGACGCTTCCCGCGTCTGCCCCACAGTGAAAGGCGGCTGTTTTTTGTTCTCAGGAAAGGAGAGACACTGCATGATTCCTTGTCAAGCCACCTGCGGCAGCTACTGTGAAGGCTGCCATAAAAACTGCGCCAAATGGAAGGTCCTTCAGGCCAAAAACCGCCGGGAGCGCCAGAAGAAAAAAGACTATCTCCACTACTACAACCAGCTAAACAGCGCGGTGCTGCGGCAGTATCTCAGCATGCAGCCCCACAGCTATTACCGTTGATACATACGCACAGAAAAAGCGCCCTCCCAGCCGGGAAGGCGCTTCTTTGTTTGTCGGGTTTACGCTTCCTGCCCCGCGGTGAGGGCGGCCACAATCTCGTCGGTGCGCATCCCGCGGGAGCCCTTTACCAGCACCGCGTCGCCGGGGCGCAGGGCCTCCTGTAAAAAGGCGGTGGCCTCCTCGTTGGTGGCGAACCAGTGGGCCTCCGGGCCGTAGCCAGCGGCAATCCCCTTGGCCAGGGGCCCCACGGCCACCAGCAGCTCCACGCCGCGCTCCCGGGCGTAGGAGCCCACCTCATAGTGGCCCTGCTGGGAGAAGTCCCCCAGCTCCAGCATATCCGCCAGCACCGCCGCCCGCTTGCCTGTCACCGGGCGGGTGGCAAGCACGTCGATGGCGCTGCGCATGGAATCGGGGCTGGCGTTGTAGCTGTCGTCGATGATGAGCAGCCCGCCGGCCTCCACCACCTGCTGGCGCATGGCCGGCGCCTTGTAGGCGGAGATGGCCCGCACCGCGTCCTCGGCGGGGACACCCAAGTACCTTGCCACCGCCATGGCGGCCAAGGCGTTGCGCACATTGTGCTCCCCGGCGGCGGGGACAAACACCTCAGTCTTTTCCCCGGCGGGGGAAAGGCAGGTGAAGAAGGTGCCCTTGTCCGCCTCGTTGAGGCCATAGGCGCGCCAATCGCAGGTGGGGCCCAGGCCAAAGGTGACCACCTTGCCGCCCAAAGTCTCCTTCAAGGTGGGCAGCAGGTCGTCATCGCCGTTGACGAACAAAGCGCCGTCCACGGGGATGTAATCGGCAATGTGGGCCTTTTCCTTTAAGATGTTCTCCCGGGTCTTCATAAACTCGATGTGAGACACCCCGATGTTGGTCATCACCGCGCAGGTGGGCTTCACCACAGCAGCGATGCGGGCCATCTCCCCGGGCATGCTCACACCCATCTCCACCACGGCGGCGGTGTGGTCCTTTTTCAGGCCGCACACAGTGATGGGCACCCCCACCTGGCTGTTCTGGTTCCCGGCGGTTTTCAGCACCCGGAACTTGGCCGTAAGGGCCTGGGCCACCATCTCCTTGGCGGTGGTTTTGCCCACGCTGCCGGTGACGCCCACCACCGGGATGGCGAACTGCTCCCGGTACCAGGCGGCGGCCTTTTGCAAGGCCTCCCGGCAGTCCTTCACCAGGACAATGGGCTTCTCCCCCAGGGGGATTTCGTGGTCGGTAAAGGTGGCGGCGGCAGGGCTTTCCAGCACGGCGGGTATGTAGTCGTGGCCGTCGGCGCGCTCGCCCCGGATGGGCACGAACATGGCGCCGGCCTTGGCCTGGCGGCTGTCTGTGAAGAAGGACGTAACCGCCACGGCCTCGTCCCCGCAGAGGAGCTTGCCCCCTGTGGCCTTTAGGATGTCAGAAATTTTCACTCGCATAAGTCACCCCGGTGATTGATAGTTTCCAAAGCGTTCAGGCAAGGGAGCCCATGGGGTCCCAGGGCTCCAGCTGGATGGGCTCCTGGGAGAGCTCCTCCACCTGCTGGGCGGTGAGGTACTTCTTGTTCACCACCACCTGGTAGGTGTACTCGCTGAACCACGCGTCGCTCATAACATAGTAGCCGTTCTCGCCGGCGTCCTTGCCCCAGCTGTTCTCCACGCGCCAACGGGTGGGCTTGCCGTCCTCGTCCAAATCCACCCCCTGGAACACCATGGCGTGGGTCATCAGGCTTTCGCCGTAGTCCAGCCGCTGGGCTTTGTCCATGGTAAAGTCCGTGCCGAAGAGCTCCCCAGCCTGGATGGCCTCCAAATCCAGGACGCCGCCCTCCCGCAGGGAGCACTTGCCCACGTCGCAGCCGAACCACACAGGCTGGCCGTCCTGCATCTGGGCGATGGCCGCGGCCTTCAAATCCTCCACCGGCAAGTTCAAGTACTTGACAGGGCGGCCCTCCACCACGTTGCCCAGCAGCTTCACGGTGTAGGTCTTGTGATAGGGCTTGTCGGCGGTGGGGGCGTTGATCAGGCTGACATACTGGGAGAGGTCCCAGCCCACGTACTTCTGGAAGAACTCCTTGCCGGTGAGGTCTGTGTCGCGGATGAACTCCTTCTTCTTGTTGCGCACCTCCAAGGTGACGGTCTTAGGAGGCTTGCCCAGGCACACGCACAGCATGTTGTAGATAGTGGCCATCATGGCGTCCTTCTCCTGGCGCAGCTCCTCCAGGGACTTGCCGTTCTGGTGGCCGGTGCGCAGGGTGCAGGCGTACTCCCGCAGCTTGCGGGTCATATAGGCGGCCATCTCCCGGGTGGCGGAGGAGCACACCGTCTCGGGCATGGCATCCTTGGGCACCACGCCGTACTTCTCAATCAGGTTGCAGAACATATCCCACTGGCCGCCGTCGTTGAGGGGGGCCATCAGCAGGTGGGCGATGACGCGGCCGCTGGTGGGCTCCTCCAAGGTGTCCAGAATGCTCTCCAGGAAGCAGTTGGCCTTTTCCAGCTTGTCGTAGAACAGGGTGTAGTTCTGGGAAAGCTCGAAGGTGTCCAAGTCCAGCTTCTTCATAATGGCGAAGCGCATGGTGTTCAGGGCGGCGAACATCCAGCAGCGGCCGCTCTGCTTCTGGTTGGTGATGTTCCCCTGCTCCAGGGAGATGGAATACTGGTGGCGGTCCCGGCGGTAGACCTCCTGGTTGGTGGCGGCCTTCACCACGCCGTTGGTGGTGACAGCCCGCATGGCCACCTGGTTGGCCCGGTCGGCGTCGAAGGCCTTTTCATAGGCCGCCAGCTGTTCGAAAGTGATGTTCTTTTCCATGGTTTCACATTCCCTTCTTTAGCATATTGCTTATACTATTGTAATGGAACAAGTCCTATCTGCCTTTTTCCCCCAAAGCCCTTGCGGGGAGCTTCACCGTGCGTTTCCACACTCTCCCGGTGGAAAGCTTCAACCAGTCCCCCTCTTGGGTCACCTGCACCTGGACCCGCTTCCCCTTGTGGGACAGGACCAGCACGGTGGGCCCATCCTCCAAGCAGACGCGGGACTGCCGGAGGGCCTCCAACACCTGGGGGACTACCTCCCGGAGGTTCACGGCGCGGCCTGGGGCTGGGGCGTCCCCATCTCCTCCAGCAGCTCCCGGATGACCACCCGCTCGTCGAAGGGGCGCTTCTCCCCTTGGATTTCCTGGTAGTCCTCGTGGCCCTTGCCCGCCAGGACGATAATGTCCCCCTCCTGGGCGTTTTCCAAGCACCAGCGGATGGCCTCCCGTCTATCGGGGATTTCCACATACTTCCCCTCTGTCTTGGCCATGCCCACCTTGATGTCGGCGATGATGTCGTTCACATCCTCAAAGCGGGAGTTATCGGCGGTGAGCACGGAAATATCCGCCAGCCTGCCGCTGATTTCCCCCATCTCATACCGGCGCACCTTGGGCCGGTTGCCCCCGGCGCCGAACATGCAGATAAGCCGCTTGGGATGGTATTCCCGCAGGGTGGTGAGGATGTTCTCCATGCCAACGCCGTTGTGGGCGTAATCCAATAATAAGGTGTAGTTGCCGGGCACGGGCACAGGCTCCACCCGGCCCTTGACCTTCACCGTGGAGAGGCCCTGCTTCATGGCCTCCACGGGGACGCCCAGCTCGTGGCAGGCGCCAATGGCCGCCAAGGCGTTGTAGGCGTTGAACCGGCCGGGGATATCCACCTCGGCGGTAAAGTCCTCCTCCCCGGAGACCTCAAAGGCGATGCCCAAAAAGCCCGGCTTGTTCAGGTGGCGGCAATCCGCGCCCCGCAGGTCCGCGGGGGTTTCAAAGCCGTAGGTCTTCACCTGGCAGGTGTGGCCCTGGAGGATGCCCTCCAAACTGGGGTCGTCGGCGTTGACCACGCCCACCTTGCACAGGGAGAACAGCTTCGCCTTGCTCTCCATATACTCCTGCATGTCCTTGTGCTCCACCCCGCCGATGTGGTCCTCGGAGAAGTTGGTGAACACCCCCACGGAAAAGGGGAAGCCGTAGACCCGCAAATCCTTCAAGCCGATGGAGGAGGCCTCCATCACGCAGTAGCGGCAGCCGGCGTCGGCCATGCGGCGCAGATACATTTGTATATCGTAGCTCATGGGGGTGGTGTTGTCGGTCTGGATGAGCTCCTCGCCCATGAGCACCCCAATGGTGCCAATGACGCCGGTCTTGTGGCCGGCGGCCTCCAGGATGGAGCGAATCATATAGGCGGTGGTGGTCTTGCCCTTGGTGCCTGTCACGCCGATAACGGAGATGTCCCCCTCTGCGGGGTTTCCAAAGAAAGCGGCGCTCAGCAGGGCCAGGGCCTTGCGGGTGTCCGGCACCAAGACCACCTGGGCGCCGGGGGCCTCCACCGGCTCCTCCGCCACGATGACGGCGGCCCCGGCCTGGGCGGCCCCGGCGGCGTACTTGTGGCCGTCGGAGTTGGAGCCCCGCATGCACACAAAGGCGCAGCCCTGTTTTGCCTTGCGGGAGTCGTATACAATATCGGTAATTTCAACTTCTTGATAACCCTCTGTAATGCCCAGAGGGGCCAGCAAACGAGATAATTTCATAAAAAGCACTTCCTTTCCCGGGGAAAAGCCTGAGCTTGCCCCTGTAAAAGCACGGATTTATCATACTCTTTTACCAAGTTCTTGTCAATAAAAATGGGGGTTTCCGCCGTTTTGTAAAATGTTAAATCTCTTTACATAGATTTTACATAACCCCCCTGTCGCACTTTACATTGCGTGTATATCATGTATGCCGTAAGGTAAGGAAAAAGGACATACCAAAAAATGCAAAAGGAAGGTCATTACCATGAAAAAAGTTCTTTCCACCCTTTTAGCGCTCACTCTGTGCGCCTCCATGCTGGCCGGCTGCGGCGGCAACAGCAACAGCAGCTCCTCTGCCGCTGACAGCTCCGCCTCTGAGAGCAGCTCCTCCACCAGCAGCACCTCTTCCGAGAGCAGTGCTTCTGAGAGCGAGTCCTCCTCCGAGGCCTCTGCCGAGGGCACCTCTGCTTCCGGCCCCATCACCGTGGTCTCCCGTGAGGATGGCTCCGGCACCCGCGGCGCCTTTGTGGAGCTGATCGGCGTTGTAGACGAGGAAGACAACGACATGACCACCGTGGACGCCACCATCTCCAACTCCACCGAAGTTGTTATCCAGACCGTGGCCGGCAACACCGGCGCCATCGGCTACATCTCCCTGGGCTCTCTGGACGATACCGTGAAGGGTGTGAACATCGACGGCGTGGAGCCCACTGCCGAGAACATTGAAAACGGCACCTACACCGTGTCCCGTCCCTTCAATGTGGCCACCAAGGGCGAGCTGACCAACGAGGCTGCCCAGGACTTCATGAACTACATCATGAGCGAAGAGGGCCAGGCCATTGTGGCTGAGGATTATATCCCCGTGTCCGGCGTGGAGCCCTTTGAGAGCAACGGCGCCTCCGGCACTGTCACCGTGTCTGGTTCCTCCTCTGTCTCTCCCCTGATGCAGAAGCTGATTGAGGGCTACAACACTGTGAACCCCAACGTTGAAATCGAACTTCAGACCTCTGACTCCACCACCGGCATGACCGACGCCATCAACGGCATGAGCGATATCGGCATGGCCTCTCGTGAGCTGAAGCAGGAAGAGCTGGACGCCGGCCTGGTGAACACCGTTATCGCCACCGACGGCATCGCCATCATCGTCAACAACGAGTCCCCCATCACCGACCTGACCACCGAGCAGGTGCGGGACATCTACCTGGGCAACATCACCGACTGGTCTGAGCTGGGCTAAATTTCCGTCAGTCGCAGAACACACGAAAGGGCTGTAACCTTTACAGCCCTTTTTCTGTAGGAGGGCAGTGAATAACTTATGAATGGAAAAGCAAAAGAACACCGGGGCGGACAGCTCCGCGAAAAAGTGATGCAGGTGGTCTTTTTGATCGCCGCCTGCATCTCCATCCTGGCCGTGGCGCTGATTTGCATCTACCTGTTTGCAAACGGCCTGCCGGCCATTGCCAAAATCGGCCCCTTTGAGTTTTTGCTGGGTACCGACTGGCGGCCCAACGCCGACCACTACGGCATTTTCCCCATGATTATCGGCAGCATTTACGTCACCGCCGGAGCCATTATTGTGGGGGTCCCCCTGGGGCTGCTGGCCGCCATCTATATGGCGAAGTTCTGTCCCGCTCCCCTGTACAAGATTTTGAAGCCAGCGGTGGACCTGCTGGCGGGCATTCCCTCCATCGTGTACGGCTTCTTCGGCCTGATGGTGATTGTGCCTTTGGTACAGGACCTGTTCGGCGCTCCCAGCGGCCAGAATATGCTGACCGCCTCCATCCTTTTGGGCATTATGATCCTTCCCACCATTATCAGCGTTTCGGAAAGCTCCATCCGCGCTGTGCCTGACAGCTATTACGAGGGTGCCCTGGCCTTGGGCGCCAGCCACGAGCGCAGCGTGTTCTTTGTCACCGTACCCGCCGCCAAAAGCGGCATTATGGCGGGCATCATCCTGGGCGTGGGCCGGGCCATTGGCGAGACCATGGCTGTGATTATGATTGCCGGCAACCAGCCCCGCATTCCCGACAGCCTGCTGGAGGGCGTTCGCACCCTCACCGGCAACATCGTTATGGAAATGGGTTACGCCCAGGGCCTGCACCGGGAGGCCCTCATCGCCACCGGCGTGGTGCTGTTCGTGTTTATTCTCATCATTAACCTGCTGTTTTCCATCCTCAAGAGAAAGGAGAGCAAAGCGTGAGCGATATGGCTGAAAATATGAAGCAAGCGAAATCCGCACAGGACATTGTGGCTGTGAACAAGCCCACCCTTCAGCAAGCTGTCAAGCAATATAAGAAGTCTCCCTTCTCCCTGTTTTTGCGGGTGATCGTCACCCTGGCAGCCGTCATCACCGTATCGGTGCTGCTGTTTTTGGTGGCCTACATCGTCATCATGGGTGTGCCAAACCTGAAGCCCGCCCTGTTTTCTCTGGAATACACCAGTGAAAACGCCTCCATGCTGCCCGCCCTGATCAACACCGTGATTATGACGGTGATGTCCCTGGTTGTGGCGGTGCCTGTGGGCATCTTCTCCGCCATCTACCTGGTGGAATACGCCAAGCGGGGCAACAAGCTGGTGGGCGTGGTGCGTATCACCGCCGAAACCCTTTCCGGCATCCCCTCCATTGTGTACGGCCTGTTTGGCTACCTGTTCTTCGGTGTCAGCCTGGGCTGGAGCTATTCCATGATTGGCGGCGCCTTGACCATGTCCATCATGATACTGCCCCTGATTATGCGTACCACAGAGGAGGCTTTGATGAGCGTGCCGGACTCCTTCCGGGAAGGCAGCTTCGGCCTGGGCGCCGGCAAGCTGCGCACCGTGTTCCGCATCATCCTGCCCAGCGCCATGCCTGGCATCCTCTCCGGCATCATCCTGGGCATTGGCCGCATCGTGGGCGAGACCGCCGCCCTGATGTTCACCTCCGGTACCGTGGCCCAGGTGGCCGTCAATCCCATGGACTCCGGCCGGACCCTGGCGGTACACATGTACAACCTGTTAAACGAGGGCCTGGCCCGCGAGGCCGCCTATGCCACAGCCGTCATCCTGCTGATTCTGGTGGTGGGCATCAATGCCCTGTCCTCCTTTGTGGCTAAGAAATTCACCAAAGCATAAAAAGAACGAATGACCATGGGGCGTGGCCTTCCACAAATATACGCACCTGCCGCCCCGCGATGACGAAAGGAATGGATGGTTTCTCTTATGGATAAGATAACGGTCAAAAACCTGGACCTATACTACGGCGACTTTAAGGCGCTGAAAACCGTGAACATGAACATTGCCCCCAACGAGGTGACCGCCTTCATCGGCCCCTCCGGCTGCGGCAAGTCCACCTTGCTCAAGTCCCTCAACCGCATGAACGACCTGGTGGAGGGCTGCAAAATCACCGGCGAAATCCTTCTGGACGGGGAGGACATCTACGGCAACATCGACGTCAACCAGCTGCGCAAGCGGGTGGGCATGGTGTTCCAGAAGCCCAACCCCTTCCCCATGAGCGTGTACGACAACATCGCCTATGGCCCCCGCACCCACGGCATCCGCTCCAAGGTGAAGCTGGACGAGATTGTGGAGAAGTCCCTGCGGGGCGCGGCCATCTGGGACGAGCTGAAGGACCGGCTGAAGAAAAGCGCCCTGGGCCTCTCCGGCGGCCAGCAGCAGCGGCTGTGCATCGCCCGGGCCCTGGCTGTGGAGCCGGAAGTGCTGCTGATGGACGAGCCCACCTCTGCCCTGGACCCCATCTCCACCTCCAAGATCGAAGACCTTGCAATGGAGCTGAAATCAGACTATACTATCGTTATTGTGACGCATAACATGCAGCAGGCGGCGCGTATCTCTGATAAGACGGCGTTCTTCCTGCTGGGCGAGCTGGTGGAGTTTGGCCCCACCGAGCAGGTGTTCTCCATGCCCAAGGATAAGCGCACCGAAGACTACATCACCGGCCGGTTTGGCTGATACAGAAAGGAACAAAAACAAGATGAGAACCAAATTTGACGAGCAGCTGGAACAGCTTAACGTTGCGCTGATTACCACCGGCGCCCTGTGCGAGGACGCCATTTCCACCGCCGCCAAGGCTTTGCTGGAAAACGACATGGAGCTGGCCAAAAAAGTAAAACCCATCGAGCTGGAGATTGACCAGAAAGAGCGGGAGATTGAAAACCTGTGCATGCGCCTGCTGCTGCAGCAGCAGCCTGTGGCCGGCGATTTGCGGCAGATTTCCTCGGCGCTGAAGATGATTACCGACTTGGAGCGCATTGGCGACCAGACCTCGGACATTGCGGAGCTGCTGCCCTACCTGCAGCAGGGGGACATCACCTTCAGCAAGGTGCACATCAAGGAGATGGCCGAGGCCACCATCAAGATGGTGACAGACGCCATCGACTCCTTCGTCCGCCAAGACCTGCCCCTGGCCCACCAGGTGATGGAGTACGACAACGTGGTGGACGAGCTCTTCAACAAGGTGAAGAAGGAGCTCATCCAGCTGATTGGCGAGCACCGGGAAAGCGGCGAGTTCTGCATCGATTTGCTGATGGTGGCCAAGTACTTTGAACGCATTGGCGACCACGCCGTGAATGTGGCCGAGTGGGTGCAGTATTCCCTCACCGGCAAAAAGGAGAGCGCTTGAGGCCTCTGAGAAAGGAGGGCCCGGCATAAAGCCGGGAATATCTATGATTTACTTTTTGGAAGACGACAACAGCATCCGGGAGCTGGTGGTGTACACCATGAACTCCACTGGCTTTGAAGCCGTGGGCTTTGGCAAGCCCGGGGAGTTCTGGGCCGCCATGGAGCGGGAAACCCCCAGCCTGGTGCTGCTGGATATTATGCTGCCCGAGGAGGACGGCCTGTCCATTTTGAAAAAGCTGCGGGCCAACCCAGCCACCAAGCGCCTGCCGGTGATGATGCTCACCGCCAAGGACAGCGAGTACGACAAGGTGCTGGGCCTGGACAGCGGCGCCGACGACTACGTGCCCAAGCCCTTTGGCATGATGGAGCTGATGGCCCGCATCAAGGCGCTGCTGCGGCGCTCGGGCAGCACCCCCGAGGAGGGCAACAAGGACTACAACGTGGGCAAGCTGTACGTTTCCCCCTCCCGCCACCAGGTGAAGGTGGATGGGAACGAGGTCTCCCTCACGTTGAAAGAGTTCGAGCTGCTGTGCTTCCTGCTGGAAAACGACGGCATGGTGCTCACCCGGGATAAGATCCTGGCCCGCATTTGGGGCTACGACTTTGACGGCGAGACCCGCACCGTGGACGTTCACGTGCGCACCCTGCGCCAGAAGCTGGGGGAGTGCGGCTCCCTGATAGAGACAGTGCGCGGCGTGGGCTACAAAATTGACCGCCGGGGCTAAGGCAGAAAGGAATGACCACCTGTGAGAAAGAAAATCTTTAAAAATATGTGCCTGCTGGCGCTGGTGACCATCCTGCTCTCCTCGTTGCTGGTCACCATCGTCTACTACGCCAACTCCGACGCCCGCATGAAAAGCGAGGTGCGGGAGGAGACGCGGTTTGTGCGGGGGGCGGTGGAGCTCTCCGGCCAGGATTACCTTGCCACCGTGGAGAACACGGCCAACCGCATCACCCTGATTGACACCGACGGCACCGTGCTCTACGACAACCAGGCCGACCCCGCCACCATGGAAAACCACAGCGACCGGGAGGAGTTCCAAGAGGCCTCCACGGCCGGCGCCGGGGAAGCCACCCGCATTTCCGACACCATTGCCGAGCAGACCTTCTACTACGCGGTGAAGCTGCAAAACGGCCAGGTGCTGCGGGTGGCGGCCACCACCGATTCCGTCTTTGCCGCCGTGCTGGCGGTGCTGCCCTGGATTTTGGGCGTGGAGGTGCTTGTGGCGGTGTGCACCGTGCTGTTCTCCAACTTCTTGACCAAGAAAATCGTTGCCCCCATCAACCGGCTGGACTTGGACCACCCGGCGGACAACGAGATTTACGACGAGCTCTCCCCTCTGCTGGGGAAAATCAGCCGCCAAAACGAGGTGATTGCCCAGCAGATGAAGTCCCTGCGGGAGAAGCAGGAGGAGTTCACCTCCATCACCGAGAACATGAGCGAGGGCTTTTTGGTGCTGGATAACAACACGGACATCCTCTCTTACAACACCAGCGCCCTGCGGCTGCTGGGGGCGGAAACCGTCCCGGCGGAAAGCCACGTCAGCGCCTTGGCCCTCAACCGCAGCGCCGGGTTCCGCAGCGCGGTGGACGGCGCTTTGGCCGGCAAGCGCAGCGAGCAGCTGGTGCGCCAAGGCGGCCGCTGCTGCCAGGTGATGGCCAACCCCGTCCTGCGGGACGGCGAGGTGGAGGGCGCCGTGGTGGTGATTCTGGACATCACCGAGCGGGAAGAGCGGGAGAACCTGCGGCGGGAGTTCACCGCCAACGTCTCCCACGAGCTGAAAACGCCCCTGACCTCCATCTCCGGCTTTGCGGAGATTATCAAAAACGGCATTGTCAAGCCCGAGGACATCCCCCGCTTTGCCGGGAACATCTACGAGGAATCCCAGCGGCTGGTCACCTTGGTGGATGACATTTTGAACCTCTCCCGCCTGGATGAGGCGGACGTCCAGCTGGAGCGAGAGGACTTCGACCTCTCCTCCCTGGCCCGGGATGTGGCCGGCCGCCTGAAGGCCTCCGCCAAGAAAAACGGCGTGGTCATCACGGTGATTGGCGACAAGGCGGAAATCAACGGCGTGAAAAGCATTGTGGACGAGATGGTCTTCAACTTGGTGGACAACGCCGTGAAGTACAACAAGCAGAACGGCCGGGTCACCGTCACCGTGGACAGCTCCTCCGACGGCACCGCCCTGACGGTGACCGACACGGGCATCGGCATCCCCCAGGCGGATGTGGACCGGGTGTTCGAGCGCTTCTACCGGGTGGACAAGAGCCACTCCAAGGAGATTGGCGGCACGGGCCTGGGGCTCTCCATCGTCAAGCATGGGGCGGCCTTCCACAACGCCAAGGTCAGCCTGCAGAGCACCGAAGGCGAAGGCACCACCGTGCGCCTGGTATTCCCCAACTGATTACAAGTTCTTCTCTGAAAATATTTCCCCGAAAAGGAAAGGGCCTCCCGGCTGGGAGGCTCTTTCCTTTTGCTTTCGCGGGCTCAATCCAAGAACAGGCAGAAGGGGTGGCCCTCTGTGTCGAAGAACACGATGACCCCCTGGTCCTCTAAAAACTGCTGGGGGGACTTCACCGCGCCGCAGGCCAAGGCGTGGGCCTCGGCGGCCTTTAAATCGTCCACCTGAAAGTCCAGGTGGAGCATCTTCATGGGCTTGCCGGGCTCCTCGGGCCAGACGGGGCGCACGTAGTTCTCCTCTGTCTCAAAGGAAAGCCCCGTGCCGCCGTTGGGGTCCCGCAGCAGCACCCAGCCGTTGTCCTCCATGGTGATGGGCCAGCCCAGCAGCTTGGAATAGAAGTTCGCCGCCCGGCGGCCGTCCTCGCAGTCCACCACCACGGTACGCAGATGAATCTCCATAGAAACTCCTCCTTGTTTTGTCTTTTTCCTCCCTGCCCTGGCGGCGGGGATTGTTTCTGCCGCAAGGGCGGCTACACCACCCACAGCCCCATGCTGATGAGGTACAGCGCCGCCCAGTACAGGACCATGATGGGCTTCTGCCATGTGTCATCCCAGTGGGCCAGCTGGTTTTTCGCCACCAGCATGTCGGAGATGTAAAACAGCAGGGTGCCCAAGGCCACAGGCCACCACTCCCAGCCCAGCAGGAACACCAGCGGCAAGCCCAAAGCCAGGCTGCCCCCCAGCAGGGCAGGGTACAGCAGGAAGGGCGCTGTCAGCTTGCCCAGGGTGGGCAGCTCCTTGCGGAACAGGATGGCGGTGAGGATGTACACGGCTACCCACAGAGCCAGGCTCCACCAGGAGGGCGTGGTCAATCCCCACAGCCAGACAATCAAACACACATGGCCCGCGCCGAACACCAGCATGCCGGGCACAAAGCTGATTTCCAGCAAGGCGTCGGCGATGGTGCACAGCACAAAGAACCAGAACGCCCAGGGCGTGCCGGGGCCCTGGGGGAAAGCGGCCATGGCCAAAGCGGCGCTGCCCACGGCCAGAAAGCTGCCCGCGCACTTGGCTGCCAGGCTTTCCTTCATCCGGCCGGCAGAGCGCAGGAAGAAGTACAGGGCAAACTGTGCCACCCACACCGGGATGGCGATGCAGGAATAGATGAGAAACAGCTTCACGCTAAACACCTCCTCTGGTTAGATTATACCGCGGGGAAAAGAGAAGTCAATGAAAAAACCATCTTTTCAAAGTGTTTTTTATGAGGTATGCTAAGAAAAAGAGAAATTCCCCTGTAACGAAACCAGGGGTGGGGAGTCCTATAGACGGAGAGGGGTGAGGAGATGGACGATTTCGAGCGCATCTACGCGGAGTACTACGACCAGGTGTATGGCTACTGCCTGCGGCTGACCCACGACCCCCACATGGCGGAGGAAGTGACCCAAGAGTCCTTTTTCAAGGCGCTGAAGGCCATCGGCTCCTTCCACGGGGAGTGCAGGCTGCAGGTGTGGCTGTGCCAAATCGCCAAGAACACCTACTTCTCCCTTCTCAAAAAGCAGAAACGGTCCGCCCCGCTGGAGGGCGACTGGCCCGCCCCCGCGGATTTGGAGGAGCGCCTGGGGGACAAGGAGGACGCCCTGAAAATCCACCAGGTGCTCCACCGGCTGGAGGAGCCCTACCGGGAGGTCTTTTGGCTGCGGGCCTTTGGGGAGCTGAGCTTCGCCCAGATTGGCGGGCTGTTTGAAAAGACCGAAAGCTGGGCCCGGGTCACCTATCACCGGGCGAGAATGAAGATAAAGGAGGCATTGGAATGAAAGTCACATGCAAAGTCATCCAAGACCTGCTGCCCCTGTACCACGACGGCGTCGCCTCCCCCGACACCGCGGCCCTGGTAGAGGAACATCTGAAAGACTGCGAGGCCTGCCAGGAGGAGTTTCACAAGCTGCAAGAGGCTCCGGCTCCCTCTCTTACGCTTGATACCATCCCCAAAAAACGAGAAACAAAGTTTTTGGAGGGACTAAACCAGGTCAAGCGGGTGCTTCGGAAAAAATGGGTAAAAATCGCGGCCTTGGCCGTAGCGGCCACGTTGGTGGTCACAATAGGGCTGGCGTTTTTTGCCAACACCTACCGGATTGTTTCCCCGGCGGAGGAAATCCTCCAAGGGGTTTCCGTGGAGGATGGCATGCTCACGGTGGATTTGGAAACTCCCTTCCTCCTGTCCCCTATGACCTTGCTTACCCCCAGCACCACCCAGGCACCGGGCGGGGGAGAAGCCATCCTGCTGATCACCACCTCCTACACCCCCAGCGACTGGATTAGCGGCTGGTTTCACGGGACAGCCGGCCAACACACCGGCCCTGAGGGCGGCTATCCCTGGGAGCTGACCTACACCCTCACGGAAGAGGCCTGGAACGATAAGTTTGCAGAGGATGCCGCCCAGTGGGAAGCCCAGCTTCGGGCAAACGGTGCGTCCGAGGAGGAGATCAAAGCCTTGGGACAGAGTGTAGAAGACCAACTCCCCCACGGGGATATTCAAAAGGTGTACTACTACGACATCGCATCCCCTCGCGTTTGGGCTTCCAACGAGGAGGCCCAGAAAGCCCTTGAGGAACACGGCACCCTGCTGTGGACCGCCGAGGACGGGGTGGTGTACAACCCGTAACGCGCACGACAAAAAGCCCCTGGGCAGCAGCCTGGGGGCTTTCCTTGTGTTTAATGGGGTAACTTGCTGCGAACTGGGCCGGGACGGCGGCCTATCGCCCTGCGGGCGCGTGCGGCCTTGTCCCTGGTTTCTTTTTTTGCAACGCATGGCGTTGCTTTTAAGGCCGCGAGACGCTGTCTCGCGCTCTGCAAGCCTTTTGTAAAAGGCTTGAGCGAAAACTTTTACGCCGCTTCGCGGTTATCCCATTTTATAAATTTTCACCCCATAGCCGGGGAGCTCCACGGTGCCGTGCAAATCCGTTTTCTCCCCGGTGAGCAGCTCCACCGTGGGGCCGTTATAGGCGCACTCCATCTGGCAGGGGTTCTCCTCGGCGTTCACCGCCACGATGACGGTCTGCGCCGGGCACTGGCGCACGAAAATCCACTGCTTGTTCCGCAGGGTCAGGTTCTGGAAGCCGCCGTCCTTTAGGGCCACGCAGCTGCTCTTGATGCGGCTGAGCTTGCCCAGGAACTCTGTCAGGTCGTTTTCCAGGGGCTTTTCAAAACAGGGGCGCAAAGCGGGGTCGCCCTGGTGCTTTTCGCCCTCTGCCCCCCACTCGCTGCCGTAGTACACGCAGGGGATGCCCGGCATGCAGAACAGCACGGCGTAGAGGGCGTTCATCTGCTTCTTATCCTGGAGGATGCTGGCAATGCGGGTGACGTCGTGGTTGTCGCAGAAGGAGAACAGGTGCATGCCCTTGTAGAGGGTCCACGGCTCCGGGCCGAACTGCCGGGCCAGGGAGTGGGCAATCTCGAACATATTTAACGAGTTAAAGGCGGAGTACAGCCCCTTGTAGCACTCGTAGTTGGTGGCGCTGTCCAGCATCTCCTCGTTGACGATGCGCTTGTAGTCCCCGTGGATCATCTCCCCCAGCAGGAAGAAGCCCTCGTCCCGCTGCCGCACGTAGCTGTGCAGGCGGCGCATAAAGTTCTCGTCCAGCAGGTAGGCCACGTCCAGCCGCAGGCCGTCGATGGAGAACTCCTCCATCCAGCCGCCCACGCAGTCCAGCAGGTAGTCCACCACCGCGGGGTTTTGCAGGTTCAGCTTCACCAGCTCGTAGTGGCCCTCCCAGCCCTCGTACCAGAAGCCGTCGTTATAGCCGCTGTTGCCTCCAAAGTTGATGTGGAACCAGTCCTTATAGGGGGAGGCCTCCCGCTTTTCCTTCACGTCCTGAAAGGCCCAGAAGCCCCGGCCCACATGGTTGAACACGCCGTCCAGCACCACCCGGATGCCCGCCTGGTGCAAAGCGTCGCAGACCTCTTTAAATTCCTGGTTGGTACCCAGGCGGCAGTCGATTTTTTTGAAATCCCGGGTGTCGTAGCCGTGGGTGTCCGACTCAAACACCGGGGAGAAATAGATGGCCCCAATGCCCAGCTTCTCCAGGTGGGGAATCCACTCCTTCACCTTTTGGATGCGGTTCACCGCCACCCCGTCGTTCTCAAAGGGCGCGCCGCAAAACCCCATGGGGTAGATTTGATAAAACACAGCGCTTTGGGCCCAGTCCTTTTCCGGCTTGCCATGCAGCATACACGTTCCTCCTCGTTTTGTGGTTTCCGTCTAGAATTCCATTCTGCTACCAGTATAAAGCATTCCCCGCGAAAAGGAAACCCCTTTCCCGAAATTTTTTGCGCCTTATCGCTAAATTTTCTGACAACACAAGAGGTTTGTTGCCGCACTTTGTTACAAGAAGCACCGGCTTTCCCGCTGTAAGGGCCGCTTTCCCGGGGCAGCCGCGGCCATAGAAAAGGGAGGGTTTGGCAAAACCCTCCCAAAAAACCTTAAGAAATTTCGTATGCGTCCTGGCCGGTGACGGTGAGCACCGTCTTGTAAAATGCCTCCATGGCCTGGACCATGTACTCCAAATCCTGGGCGCCGGCCGTCTCATAGGGGGAGTGCATGGACAGCTGGGGCAGACCGATGTCCACCGTGGGCAATGCCACATGGGAGCCGGACAGGTTGCCCAAGGTGCCGCCGCCGGGAATCCTGGAGTTGTTGTAGTACACCTGCACGGGCACCCCGGCCTTTTGGCAGATGGCCTGGAACACCCCGGCGGTGAGGGCGTCGCTGGCGTAGCGGGGGCTGTGCTTGACCACCACGCCCTCGTTTAAGTAGCAGCGGTTGGTGGGGTCAGACTTCTCCGGGCTGTCCGGGTGGACGGCGTGGGCATTGTCCGCGGAGAGCATAAAGCCCCCGGCGATGGCCCGGTACAGGCCCTCCCGGTCCTTGCCGCAGGAGAGGGCCACCCGCTCCAGCACATCCCCCAGGAAGGTGGAGTCTGCGCCCTGGCGGGTCAGGCTGCCAATCTCCTCGTTGTCAAAGAGGGCCAGCACCGTGACGTTCTCCCGGTTCTCCCCGGCCAGGAAGGCCTTGGTGGCGGCGAACACGCACTCCAAATCGTCCAGGCGGGGGGCGGCGATGAACTCCTTCTCCCCGCCGAACACCGTGCCCTGGGCCCGGCTGTACAGGTACAAATCCCAGGAGAGGATGTCCTCTGGGGCCACGCCGGCGTTCTGGGCCACCATAGCTTTCAAATCGGCCTGGCTGCCGCCCAGCAGGGGCAAGGTGTCCTTCTGGGTGTCCAGCTTCACGCCCTCGTTGACGCCCCGGTTCATGTGGATGGCCACCCCGGGAATGAGCAGCAAATCCCGGCGGATGTCGCAGAGGACGGACTTCACGCCCTTCTCGGTGCGCACAGCCAGCCGCCCCGCCACAGACAGGGGCCGGTCGGTCCACAAGGCCAGCTGCATGCCGCCGTAGACCTCCGTGTTCAGCTTGGTGTACTTGCCATCCACCCGCATCTCGGGGGACTCCTTCACCTTAAAGCAGGGGGAATCCCCGTGGGGGGCCACCACGGAAAAGGCGCGGAAATCACGCTTGGGCACCTGGAAAGCCATGAGGGAGCTCATGCCTCGGATGGTGAAGTACTTGCCGCCGGGCTCCAGCTGCCAGGGGTCTGTCTCCAGCAGCTGGGTAAAGCCCTCTTGAAGCAGCATGGCCCGCACCGTGGCCACGGTGTGGCTGGCGGTGGGGGAGCATTGGATAAAGTCAAACAGTTGATGAATCAATGGTAAAACCTCCTTACAGGTTCCGATACAATCTCTGGCCTAGAGTATTATAGCACAAACCGGCCTAGCGGTAGGTGAGTATCCCAATATTTTTCGGCCCTTTAAAGGAAAAGGTGACGGTTTCGTAGCGGATGCCGTTTTCCTCCAGCCACTTGCAGATGTCCGCCACCATCTCCTTTGTGCCCAGCTTGCGGGTGCGGTCCCAAAAGTTGCAGCAGGGCACCACCAGCACCGGCCGGACTTTGGCGGACTCCACCACCTCCCGCACCGCCTCGTCGGGGTGCAGGCCGATGACTAAATCGTAGTACGAGGCCATGTCCGAGACGTACTCGCACTGGCGGTTCTGCACGCCCACCACCTGGTAGTGGCGGGGGTCTATCACCTCGGCCTGGTAGTTGTACTTCTTGTTGAGGATGCGGGAGAGCAACCCCTGGCCCCCGGCCACATCGGCAATGTAGTGGACCGAGTTGCCAAAGCGCTCGTAGACAAAGCGGGCCACTTCCTCAAAGCGGGCCTCGTCGCCCTTGCACTTTACCTGTGTTTTCCTTCCCATACGGCGAACTCTCCTTACCGGCGAAAGACCCGGCAGCAGCCTCCCTGCGCCGGGTCCTCGTTTTTCCTCGTGGTTATTTAGATTTGGGGCAGCTGCTGAAAGCTCGCCTCCAGCTCCTCATCGGTGGGGATGTAGTCGGTCATCAGGCCGTCGTTGAACTTCTGGTAGGCGGTCATGTCGAAGTAGCCCGTGCCGGTCAGGCCGAAGATGATGGTCTTTTCCTCGCCGGTCTCCTTGCACTTGAGGGCCTCGTCAATGGCCACCCGGATGGCGTGGCTGCTCTCGGGGGCGGGCAAAGTGCCCTCCACCCGGGCGAAGAGCTCTGCCGCCTCAAACACGCGGGTCTGCTCCACGGCCCGGGCCTCCATCAGACCGTCGGCGTACAGCTGGGAAAGCACACTGCTCATGCCGTGATACCGCAGGCCGCCGGCGTGGTTGGCTGAGGGGATGAAGTTGGAGCCCAGGGTGTACATCTTCTGCAGGGGGCAGACCATGCCGGTGTCGCAGTAGTCGTAGGCAAACCGGCCCCGGGTGAAGGAGGGGCAGGAGGCGGGTTCCACAGCGATAAACTGGTAGTCGGCCTCGCCCCGGAGCTTCTCGCCCATAAAGGGGGAGATGAGGCCGCCCAGGTTGGAGCCGCCGCCGGCGCAGCCGATGATGATGTCCGGCTTGATGCCGTACTTGTCGCAGGCGGCCTTTGTCTCCAGGCCGATGACGGACTGGTGCAGCAGCACCTGGTTGAGCACCGAGCCCAGCACATAGCGGTATCCTGGGAGGCCCGTGGCCACCTCCACGGCCTCGCTGATGGCGCAGCCCAGGGAGCCGGTGGTGCCGGGATGGGCCTCTAAAATCTTCCGGCCCACGTCGGTGGTCTCCGAGGGGGACGGGGTGACAGAGGCGCCGTAGGTGCGCATCACTTCCCGGCGGAAGGGCTTCTGCTCGTAGGAGACCTTCACCATGAACACCTTGCAGTCCAGCCCAAAGAAGGAGCAGGCCATGGAGAGGGCGGTGCCCCACTGGCCGGCGCCGGTCTCGGTGGTGACGCCCTTGAGGCCCTGCTGCTTGGCGTAGTAGGCCTGGGCGATGGCGGAGTTCAGCTTGTGGGAGCCAGAGGTGTTGTTGCCCTCAAACTTGTAGTAGATTTTGGCGGGGGTGCCCAGGGCCTTCTCTAAAAACTCCGCGTGGATTAAGGGGGAGGGCCGGTACATCTTGTAGAAGTCCAGAATCTCCCCGGGGATGTCGAAGTAAGGGGTGGTGTCGTCCAGCTCTTGGCGGACCAGCTCGTCGCAGAACACGGGGCGCAGCTCGTCGAAGGTCATGGGCTGGTGGGTGGCGGGGTTCAGCAGGGGGGCTGGCTTGTTTTTCATGTCGGCCCGCAGGTTGTACCAAGCCTGGGGCAGTTCGCTTTCGTCCAAATAGATTTTGTAAGGGATTTGTGCCATGGTGTACCATCCTTTCAAACAAGAGAATTTGGCTTGCAGCTCAACCAACATGAAAAACGAAAAAGCGCACCCGTCCTAAACCACTTAGGACAGGTGCGCGAAACTTCGCATCTGCGGTGCCACCTAATTTCGCCCCTGGGGGCGCGCTCGTCGCGTACACATGATACGCTAGCTGCTGTAACGGTCAGCCTCCGTCTCACCTAACGCCGCCTGTACAAACAGAGGCGCTCGGTTTGCCCTCGCGGGTCCATTCCCCCTTCCCTGCCACGCCGCGCTTTCACCGCCCGCGGCTCGCTTGGGAGCCAGTTGTGAAGAGGTACTCGTCCCGGTCACCGGTTTCAAGTTGATTGATTGTTGTTACTATAGCACTCTCCATTTCGTTTGTCAAGGGCTTTTTTGTAGATTTTCCCTCACGCTGTCACCAGCGTCCCCCGCTTCAGGCGGAACACCACGTCGGCCTCCCGGGCAAGCTCCCGGGAGTGGGTGACCACCACCACGCACTTGCCCATCTGGTGGGCGCTTTCCCGCAGAAGGGAGGCGATGCCCTGGGCGGTGTCCTCGTCCAGGCTGCCGGTGGGCTCATCTGCCAAGATGACCGGGGCCTCGCTGGCCAGGGCCCGGGCGATGGCCACCCGCTGCTGCTGGCCGCCGGAGAGCCGCAGCACGCTGCGCCTGGCCTCCTCCTTCGTCAGGCCCAGGCGCTCCAAGAGGGGCAGCGGCGGCAGCTTGGAGGCCAGGGCCACGTTCTCCGCCGGCGTGAGGTAGTCAATCAAGTTGTAGGATTGAAAGATAAAGGCCACATGGCGGCGCCGGTGCTGCCCCAGGCCTGTCTCCGCGATGTCCTTCCCCTGGAACAGGATGTGCCCGCCCTGGGGGCTGTCCAAGCCGCCCAGCAGAGAGAGCAGCGTGGTTTTCCCGCAGCCGGAGGGGCCCAGAATCCCGTACAGCTTGCCCTGCTCCAGCTGGCCGCTGGCGCCCCGCAGAAGGGGCTGCTGGCCATCGTAAGTGTACGTCAGGTTGACAAATTCCAAAAGGCTCATGGATATACCTCCTTCACTCCATTTGGGAGAGGATGTCTTTGGGCTTGCAGCGCAGCACCGTAGCCGCCGCCAGCAGCACCGCCAGCGCCAACAGCAGCGCCCCCAGGCCGTAGACCGCCGCGGCGTCTTGGAAGCGCACGGCCACGTCCAGCCCTTCCACGCCGTTGGCGGCCGCCAGGATGTCCCCTGCCCTCTCCCCCAGCAGGGCGGCCAGTCCCAAGGAGGCGGCCCCGGCGGGCAGCGCCAGCAGCAGGTTCTCCGCGAAAAATTGCAGCAGGATTTCCCCCTTGCCCTTCCCCAGGGCCAGGAAAATCCCCACTTCCCGTTTCCGGCCGCGGGTCCACAGGAGCAGCAGCAGCGCCGCCAAAACTGCCCCTGTCACGGCAATCCCCGCCACCGCCGCGTCCATCATCCGCTGGAGGGAGGAGAGGGGCGTGGAAATCAAGTCGAACTGCTCCGTATCGGTGGAATAGGTAAAGGTCTTGCCCCGCAGCTGGGGCAGGGCCTGGATGGCCTCCAGCACCTGCTGGACGCGCTGGGCGGAATCCACGTAGACATCCAACGAGCCCAGCTCCAAGGTGGTTTCGTTCCACATCTTCTGATAGCTGTTGCCGTCGATATAGCCCTGGTCGGCGGCGATGCCATCGGCCATCATGGCGTCCTTCGTCATGCCCTCGGTGCCGCCGAAAACCCCCACGATGGTGAAGGTGTTTTCCGAGTCCGTGTCCAAATCGTACATGGTGACGCTGTCCCCCACGGACAGGCCGTTTTTATCCGTCAGCTCTTTGGAGAGCAGCACCGCGAAGGAGTCCTCCGGCTGGATGTGGCGGCCCTCCAGCAAGGTGTATTCCTCCTCCCGGAACACGTCCAGCAGCTGGGAATCCCGCACGGCTGTGACCTGCCCCATGTTGCTGGCGGTATTGTCGCCGGCGCCCGGCAAAAAATGCAGCTGCTGGCTTTTGGCGTAGCCGTACTGCTCGGTGTTGTTGAGTTTTGGTTTTGTTGGAGCAGTTTTGTCCCAAGGCTGGCTGCCAAAAAAAGCGAACCCCAAAAACGGGATTCGCGAACGAAACAAGCAAGCCTGCGTTGGGCTAGGCTGACAGTTTGGACACCCGCCGCAAGCGCCAGCGAAAAGGCAAAAGAAACGGCCGAACCTGGAACGCGGCGTGCGTCAAGGCTTCGCTAGGCTGAACCATGAGAATACCCGTAAAAAACGCGGGCAACAAAAATCGCGAACCTCACCAAGATGAAGTTCGCGACTTGGGAGCGGCGGCTCGCCGCCAGGGTCGGGGCAACAAATTAGATGCCCGCTATATGCGCCAGCGAAAAGGCAAAAGAAAAGGCCGAACCTGGAACGCGGCGTGCGTCCAGGCTTCGCCAGGCTGAACAGCAAGGAGGCCTATGAAAAACGCGGGCAACAAAAATCGCGAACCTCACCAAGATGAAGTTCGCGACTTGGGAGCGGCGGCTCGCCGCCAGGGTCGGGGCAACAAATTAGATGCCCGCTATAAGCGCCAGCGGAAAGACAAAAGAAAAGGCCGAACCTGGAACGCGGCGTGCGTCCAGGCTCAGCCTGGTCGAGGTGACAGGACTCGAACCTGCGGCCTCGTGGTCCCAAACCACGCGCGCTACCAACTGCGCAACACCTCGATACAGCTCCCCTTTGCGGGGAGCCTTTATATTATACTGGAAAAGAGGTCCCGCGTCAACGGTTTCTCGTCATTCCCGATACATCTTCGCCAAACCGCCCTCGCTGGTCTCCCGGTATTTGGAGAACAAGTCCCGGCCGGTCTCGTACATGGTCTTTACCACCATGTCGAAGGAAATCTTCCGGGTGTAGGTGAGGAAGTTTGCCAGGCTCAGGGCGTTGATGGCCCGCATGGCCGCCACGGCGTTGCGCTCGATGCAGGGAATCTGCACCAGGCCGCCGATGGGGTCGCAGGTCAGGCCCAGGTGATGCTCCATGGCCACCTCGGCAGCGTACTCGATTTGGTCCAGGTCCATGTGGTACAGCTCCGCCAGGCCCGCCGCCGCCATGGAGCAGGCGCTGCCAATCTCCGCCTGGCAGCCGCACTCCGCCCCAGAGATGGAGGCGTTTGTCTTGATGATATTCCCCACAATGCCCGCCGCCGCCAAGGCGTGGAGCATGTCCCTGTCGGAGAAGCCCAGCTGCTCCTGCTTAAAGACCAGCACCGCCGGCAGCACGCCGCTGGCCCCGCAGGTGGGGGCCGTCACCACCACACCGCCGCCGGCGTTCTCCTCGCTGACGGCAAAGGCGTAGGCGCAGACCTTGCGGTTCTCCCGGGTCTCGGGGCTTTCGTCCATGTGGCGCTGGCGCACCAGGTACTTGGCCTTGCGCTGGACGCCCAGCCCGCCGTGGAGCACCCCCTCGGTGTTGAGGCCCGCATATACCGTGGCCTTCATCTGCTTCCACACGTCCCGCAGGTAGTCCCAGATTTCCGGGCCCTCGTTCTCCTCCACATACTGCCAGAGGAATTTCCCCTCCCGCTGGCAGTACTCCTTGATTTCCTGGAAGGTGGAAAGGGGGTACACATCCTGGGGCGCCACCGAGGGCTGGCCCTCTATCTCAATTTTGCCGCCGCCCACGCTGAACACCCGCCACCGGCCCAGCTGCGCCTCCCCCTGGAAGGCCAGCAGCTCCATGGTGTTGGGGTGGGGCAGGCTCTCCTCGGGGGTTTCCCGCTCCCAAAGGATTTCCGTGGGCAGGGGCGCAAAAGCGTCCTGGATGGCCACGTCTGTCAGGTGGCCCTTCCCTGTCTTGGCCAAGGAGCCGTACAGCACCGCCTGGAAGCGCTCCGCCTGGGGAAAGGCCCGGCGGAACAAGGCGGCGGCGTGGGAAGGCCCCATGGTGTGGGAGCTGGAAGGCCCCCGGCCAATGCGATACAATTCACGCAGTGATTCCATAACGAACAGTACCCCCAAAGCTTATCAAAATCCAACCCATATTGTACGGGAAAACAGCGGAAAAATCAACCCATCCGCCCTCACTCCAGCACGGAATACACCAGGTTCTCCCACCGCAGGCGGGTGCCCACGTCCACACCGTCGGGCAGCAGGGCCATGGCAATCATCATGGGCTCGCCATTGTCGTAAATATCCGTGCGCCGCAGGTAGGCGTACTCCCCGGCGATGCTCTCCACCACGTATTCATACGGTCCCATGCTCCATCCTCCTTTCCCGGTTTTCTCTGCTGCATCCATCCTACCCTATCTTTCCCAAAAAAGCAAGAGTTCCCGCCCCACCTTCTTGACCGGAAGGGAATTTCCTGGGATAATAGGGAAAACGATTCTTTTTGCAGAAAGGGTGTTCTCTATGGAACTTGTACATTTCCAACCCCTCCCCGGCAGCGACGGCCACGTGACCGGCTATCTCCACACCCCCATCACCGAGATGGCCGTGCGGCGGGAGAGCTTCCCCACAGTGGTGCTGTGCCCCGGCGGCGCCTACATTGGCTGCTCGCTCCGTGAGGCCGACCCTGTGGCCCTACGGTTCTTCGCCCGGGGATACCAGGTGTTCACGCTGATCTACTCCACCGGGGAGAAGGCAAAGGATTTCCGGCCCCTGAAAGAGCTCTCCGAAACCTTCCGGCTCATCCGGGAGAAGGCGGCGGACTACTGGGTGGACCCGGAGCGCGTGGCCGTGTGCGGGTTCTCCGCCGGCGGGCACCTGGCGGCCTCTCTGGGCACCCTGTGGAACGATGAGGAATTTTTGCGGCACTATGACAACCACGGCGGTCAAAACCGGCCCAACGCCATGGTTTTGTGCTACCCGGTCATCACCGCCGACGAATTTGCCCACGAGGGCTCCATCCGCAACGTCAGCGGCTGCCAGCCCGGCACCCCCGGCTACGAGTACTTCTCCCTGGACAAGCACGTCTCCCAGGACACCTGCCCGGCCTTTTTGTGGCACACCATGGAGGACGACTGCGTCCCCGTGGAGAACAGCCTGAAGATGCTCGCCGCCCTGCACAACGCCGGTGTGCCTGCCGAGGCCCACTTCTTCCCCCACGGCGGCCACGGCATGTCCGTGTGCACCCAGGAGACCGGCTCCCCCGACGCTTACAACGCCCGGTGGATGGACCTGTGCCTGGACTGGCTGGACAACACCTTTGGCTATCAGCTGTAAGCCATGGCAGCACGGTATACGGCACGGGGGCAGGCCCTCCTGGAAAAGCTGGGCAACGCCCTGCCCGGACTGCGCCCACTGGCGGAAAACGATTTTCCCGCCCTGCTGGCGCTTTACAAGAGCAACCCCTTTTACCTCTCCATCTCCCAGGAGGGGCCGCCCACCTTGGAGGACTGCCAAGAGGACGCAGCTGCCCTCCCTCCTGGGCGCGGGAAAGAGCACAAGCTGTTTTTGGGGCTGTTCCAAGAAAGCGTCCTTGCCGCCGTCCTAGACCTGGTGGAAGGCTATCCCGAGGAGGGCACCCTCTATCTCGGCCTGCTGGAGCTGGCAGGGCCCTTGCAGGGAAGGGGCCTTGGCAAACACATCTTCAGCGCCCTTTCCCAAGAGGCCGGGGCTGCGGGGTTCCAGTGCATACGTCTTGCCTGCTTGGAAGAAAACCTCCCCGGACTGGCCTTTTGGGCCGGCATGGGCTTTGAAGAGGAAGGCCGCAGCACCCTTTTAAAGGGCGGCCGCAAGGTACGGAAGCTGGTAAAACGCCTGTAAAACAAATCACCACGCAACACAAAGAAAAGGTGGCTGGTCCTTAGGCCTGCCACCTTTTTCACTTGTAGAATCCGGGGCTTACCCCCGCTCCAGGGCGATGACGCCGGTGCGGGCAATCTCCCGGATGCCGTAGGGCCGCAGCAAATCCAGCAGCGTTTCACAGCGCTCGTGCTCCCCGGCGTACTTTAAGGTGACCATGGACTTGGAGACGTCGGCCACCTCGGCTTTCATCAACGCGGCAATCTGGTTGACCTTCCCCAAGGTGGCGGGGTCGCAGGCCACCTTGACCAGCAGCAGCTCCGCGGTGACGGCGTCCGGGCCCAAGGAGCGCACCTTGATGACGGGGATGACCTTGTTCAGCTGCTTCTCCACCTGCTCCAGAATGTGGTCGTCCCCCTGGCCCACAATGGTCATGCGGGACATGGTGGGGTCCTCGGTGGTGCCCACGGCCAGGCTGTCGATGTTATAGCCCCGCCGGGCAAACAGGCTGACCACCTTGGACAGGACGCCGGGCTGGTTCTCCACCAGCACGGACAGGGTGTATTTCATGGAGTATCCCTTCCTTTCACACCGAGGGCGTTTCCGGGTCCACCCGGCACACCAGCACGTAGGGCCGGGGGGACTGGAGCATCTCTTGGGCCAGCTGCTCGGCCTCCCGGTTGTTTTTGGCCAAGGCGGCGGGGATGCCGTAGGCCTGGCACAAAGCCACGAAATCCGGGTTGCCGTCCATGTGGGTGGCGATGTGCCGCCGGGCGTAGTGGCTGTTTTGATACTCCCGCACCATGCCCAGGCGGCGGTTGTCAAAGACCACGATTTTCAGCGGCGCGTGGGAGGCCACCACCGTGGCCAGCTCGCACAGGCTCATCTGGAAGGCGCCGTCCCCGCACACAGCCAGCACCTGGCGCCGGGGCTTTGCCAGCTTGGCCCCCAAAGCCGCGGGCAAGGCGTAGCCCATGGTGCCCAGGCCCCCGCTGGTGAGGAACCGTCCCTCCCGCTGGGTGAAGTTGATGGCCGCCCAAATCTGCCCCTGGCCCGGGTCGGCGGTGAGGATGGCGTCCTCCTCCATCATGGCGGAGAGCTTGCGGATGAAGGAGCGGGGCTCTACAAAGTCCTCCCTATCCTGGCCCCGGGGGACGAACTCCCGCTTATAGCGCAGCACCCGCTCCACCCAGTCCTGGCAGCCCACCGGCTGCACCTTCTCCGCCAGGGCGGCCAGCACTTGCTTGACGTCCCCCACAATGGGGATGTCCGCCCGCATGTTCTTGCCGATCTCCGCCGGGTCGATGTCGATGTGGATGGTGCGTGCCTGCTCGGCAATCTGGTTGGGCAGGGCGATGGCCCTGTCCCCCACCCGGGCGCCGCAGAGGATGATGAGGTCCGCCTCGCCAATGGCCCGGTTGGCGTAGCTGCGGCCATAGCGGCCAATCATCCCCAAGTACACCGGGCTGCCCATGGGCATCACCCCAATGCCCATCATGGTGGACACAATGGGAATGCCGCTTTTCTCCGCGAAGGCGGTCATCTCCTCCCGGGCGCCGGCGAGCACCACCCCGCCCCCGCAGCAGATGATGGGCCGCCGGGCCTCGCCGATGGCCTCTAAGGCACGCTTGAGCTGCACCGGGTGGCCCGCCGTCTTGGGCTTGTAGCCGGGGATGTCCGCCTTCTCCGGGTAGGAGAAGGACGGGGCCAAGGCCTCTTGGATGTCCTCGGGCACGTCGATGAGCACCGGCCCCGGCCTGCCGGTGGAGGCGATGTGGAAGGCCTCTTTAAACACCCGGGGCAGATCCTCCACAGACTTTACCAGGTAGCTGTGCTTGGTAAAGGACTCGCATGCGCCGGTGATGTCCGCCTCTTGGAACACATCCCGGCCCAGCTGCTCCAAATTCACCTGGCCGGTGATGGCGACGATGGGGATGGAGTCCATATAGGCCGTGGCAATGCCGGTGATCAAATTGGTGGCCCCAGGGCCCGAGGTGGCCACGCACACCCCCGGCCTGCCGCTGGCCCGGGCATAGCCGCTGGCCATGTGGGCGGCGTTCTGCTCGCTGCGCACCAGCACATGGCGGATGGGGGAATCGTACAGGGCGTCGTAAAAAGGGCAGATGGCAGCCCCCGGATAGCCAAAAAGGATGTCCACCCCCTCGGCCTCCAGACACTTTACCATGATTTCACCGCCGGTCAACATGCTTCCACTCCCTCACTGCTGGGGCGGCAGGAACACCGCCCCGTCATAGGTGGCCCCCAGCTGGCCGCCGGAATAGGCAAAGCCGCCGCCAGAGGGCGTCAAGGTAATCTCCCCCACGTCGCTGCCAGCCGTGCCCTGGGCCGTGCTGTCCGTGGGGGTGAGGACGTAGCCGTCCCCCTCCTGGGCATAGGTGCCGGAGATGGTCACACTGCCATCGTAAAAGGAGGCAAACAGCGCAAACGTCCCATCGGGGTACAAGGTGATGGTGGGCTCGTAGCCCGCCTCGGCCCCGGAATCCTGCTGGGTGAGCACCAGCGCCCCCTCCGCCGCAGAGGAAGCGCTCTCCCCCTGGGAGGGCTCCGCCTGCCGGGGCTGGGGCGTCGCCGCCTGCACAGAGCTCTCCTGCTGGGAGCTCTCCGCCTGGGAGGAGACCAAGCTGGGCTGGCTTTCCGCCCCAGCGGTGGGATTCGCCTCACCGCAGGCTGCCAGCGCCAAGGCCAGGGCCGCCCCGCACAACATCAAACACACACGCCGCTTCATAGGCCGGCCCTCACTCAATGGAGCGCTGGGCACAGGCGTTTAAGTCCATGCCGGCGGTGTTCCCCGCCAGGTACTCGTAGTACCCCTGGGAGGCAATCATGGCGGCGTTGTCCCCGCACAGGGGCTTGTCCGGCAGGTAGACTTTCAGCCCCCGCTCCCGGGCCAGGCGCTCCAGCTCCCGGCGCAGCAGCCGGTTGGCGGAAACACCCCCGGCGGCGGCCAAGGTCTTGGCGCCGGTCATCTCCGCGGCCTTGAAGAAGTTCTCCGTCAGGCAGGAGACCACCGCCTTCCGGTAGGAGGCGCACAGGTCCGGCACGGAGATTTCCTCGCCCTTTTGCCGGGCGTTGTTCAGCAGGTTCAGCACGGCGGTTTTCAGGCCGGAGAAGCTGAAATCCAGGGGCGCGCCCTCCACGTGGGGATGGGGCAGTTTGTAGGCGTTGGGGTCGCCCTCCTCGGCGATGCGGTCCATCTCCACCCCGCCGGGGTAGGGGATGCCCATGGCCCGGGCGGCCTTGTCAAAGGCCTCTCCCGCGGCGTCGTCCCGGGTGCGGCCCAGGATTTTCAGCTTGGTGTAGTCCTCCACCTGGACGATGTGGCTGTGCCCTCCCGAGGCCACCAGGCACAAAAAGGGCGGCTCCAGCCTGGCGTCGCTGAGATACCCCGAAGCGATGTGCCCCCGCAAATGGTGCACCGGCACCAGGGGCAGGCCCGTGGCCAAGGACAGCCCCTTGGCGAAGTTCACCCCCACCAGCAGCGCGCCGATGAGCCCCGGGGCGTAGGTGACGGCGATGGCGTCCACCTGGGAGAGCTTTTTGCGGCCCCGCTCCAGGGCCTCCTGCACCACGGCCACAATGGCCTCGCTGTGGCGGCGGGAGGCGATTTCCGGCACCACGCCGCCGTAGATTTTGTGCTCCTCCACCTGGGAGGCCACCACCGAGGAGAGGATTTTCCTCCCGTCCTCCACCAAGGCGGCGGCGGTCTCGTCGCAGGAGCTTTCAATGCCCAATACTATCATGCCTTGCCCTCCTTTTGGAAACGCCGGGTGAGGATAAGGGCGTCCTCGGTGGGGTCGTTGTAGAAGTTCCGGCGGCGGCCCTCCTCCAGAAAGCCCAGCTTGGTGTACAGCCCCACCGCCGGCCGGTTGGAGGGGCGCACCTCCAAAGAGATGTACTCCGCCCCCCGGCGCTGGGCCTCGTGGACCAAGGCCAGCACAATGGCGGTGCCCACGCCCTTTTTCCGGTGGTGGCCAAACACGGCGATGTTGTCCACATAGCACTCCTGATGGGTGCAGTGCATGCCGCCATAGCCCAAGATCTTGTCGCCGTCCACCGCGGTGACAAAATAGGCGTTGGAGTTGTGCACCTCGTCCTCAATGGCCCGCTGGCTCCAGGGGTGGGAGAAGCACAGCTTTTCCAGCTCGGCCAGGATCTCGCAATGCTCCTTCTGCAATCTGACAATTTCCATAAGTATTCGCTCGTTTCCTTTCCTCATGGCAATAAAACAACAAGTCTATTATATACCGCAAGGCCGCAAAACTCAAGGGCGGGGCGGGTTTCTGCCTGCCGCGCCCAAAAAAAGAAGCGCCAAAGCCGCGCTTTTGGCAGCTTTCGCGCTTCTTGCCGTACGTTAGGGGCGGGGCCGGCTGCCCTCTGGGAAGGGCGGCGGCGGGGGCATGGTGTTGTCGAACACCAGCAGCCGGGTGACGTAGCTCTCGTAGAACACCTCCAGCTGCTGGACCAGCTTGTCCCGGCAGGCCCGGTAGTCCTCCAGGGGGGCCCCATAGGGGTCGGCGATGTACTTGGGGATGTAGATTTTCGTCTGGGGCACCCCGGCCTGGGCCAGGATGTACCCGTGGGTCTTGGACATGGGGAAGTACAAATCCCACACGGAAAGCTCCTCCCCCGAGATGCGCCGGGCGGTGTGGTCGGATATATCCACGCTGATTTCCCGGCAGGCCAGTACGGCGTTTTCCGAAACAGGGGCGCCCTCCACAGCGGAAAGCCCCGCGCTTTGGCACAGCACACGCTCCTCCATGCCCCGCTCCACCATCATCTTGCGGAAGATGCCCTCCGCCATGGGGCTGCGGCAGGTGTTGCCTGTGCAGACAAATAAAATTTTCATAGACGTGCAAACTCTCCTTTTACCAGCCGGGGACAATAAGCCCCCGGCGCCTTTCATCCTGTTCTCCCAAAAAAGGCGGGCCCCTCCCCCGGACGCCCCGCTATGGGCGCCGCTGGTACTCCTCCCTGGCGGAAAAGGCACAGCTTTCTGGGATTTCCCCGGCCGCGCCGCTTAGGCCGCGTCTCGCCGGTTTCCACAAGTATTGTAGCACATTCTTCCGCATTTTTCGTTACGAAATTATAAACCCTGCCTTTTTCGGGCGGCAAAAGGGGCTGCCGCCTGTTGGCAGCAGCCCCTGTTTTACCACGATGCCCGCTTTTACCGGGCCACAATGTTGACCAGCTTGCCGGGGACGTAAATCTCCTTGACAATGCTCTTGCCGGCGATTTCCGCGGCCACCTTGGGCTCGGCCTTGGCGGCGGCCAGGGCGTCCTCCTTGGAGATATCCGCGGCCACGGTGAGGCGCGCCCGGACCTTGCCGCCCACCTGCACCACGATCTCCACGGTGTCATCCTTGCACTTGGCCTCGTCAAACGTAGGCCAGGGCTGCTGGGCCACCAGGCCCTCGCCCAAGGCGTTGGCCGCCCACACCTCCTCGGTGACGTGGGGGGCGAAGGGGTTTAAGAGGATGGTGAAGATGCGCAGCTCCTCCTTGGAGATGCTGCCCTTGGAAGTGACCTGGTTCATCAGGGTCATCAGGGCGGCGATGGCGGTGTTGAACTTCAGCACCTCGGTGTCCTCGCTGACCTTCTTAATGGCCTTGTGGAAGGCGCTCTCCATGTCGGGGCGGATGCCCTCCTCCCCGCAGAGGATGTCCTGCAGGTTCCAATAGCGCTCCACCAGGCGGCGGCAGCCCTTGATGCCCGCGTTGGACCAGGGGGCGGCCTTCTCAAAGTCGCCGATGAACATCTCGTACAGGCGCATGGTGTCGGCGCCGTACTCGTTGACGATGTCGTCGGGGTTCACCACGTTGCCCCGGGACTTGCTCATCTTCTCGCCGTTCTCGCCCAGGATCATGCCGTGGCTGGTGCGCTTGGCATAGGGCTCCGGGGTGGGCACCAGGCCCTGGTCAAAGAGGAACTTGTGCCAGAACCGGCTGTACAGCAGGTGCAGGGTGGTGTGCTCCATGCCGCCGTTGTACCAGTCCACCGGGGACCAGTACTTCAGTGCCTCCGGGGAAGCGAAAGCTTCGTCGTTGTGGGGGTCCATATACCGCAGGAAGTACCAGGAGGAACCGGCCCACTGGGGCATGGTGTCCGTCTCCCGCTTGGCGGGGCCGCCGCAGTGGGGGCAGGTGGTGTTCACCCAGTCGGTCATGTGGGCCAGGGGGGATTCCCCGTTGTCGGTGGGCTCGTAGGACTCCACCTCGGGCAGCTGCAAGGGCAGCTCGCTCTCCGGCAGGGGCACCCAGCCGCACTTTTCGCAGTACACCACGGGGATGGGCTCGCCCCAGTACCGCTGGCGGGAGAACACCCAGTCCCGCAGCTTGTAGTTCACCTTGGCGTGGCCGATGCCCTTCTCCTCCAGGTACTGGGTGATGCGCTTCTTGGCCTCCTCCACGGTCAGGCCGTCCAAAATGCCGGAGTTGACCATGATGCCGGTCTCGCAGTCGGTGAAGGCTTCCTCCTCCACGTCGCCGCCCTTCACCACCTCGATGATGGGCAGGCCGAACTTCTTGGCGAACTCCCAGTCCCGGGTGTCGTGGGCAGGCACAGCCATGATGGCGCCGGTGCCGTAGGACACCAGCACATAGTCGGAGATGAAGATGGGGATTTCCCTGCCGGTCAGGGGGTTGATGGCGGACACGCCCTGCAGCTTGACGCCGGTCTTTTCCTTGGCCACCTCGGTGCGCTCAAAGTCGGACTTGCGGGCGGCCTGCTCCTGGTAGGCCTTGATCTCCTCCAGGTTTTGCAGCTTATCCTGCCACTTCTCCAGGTAGGGGTGCTCCGGGGACACCACCATGTAGGTGGCGCCGTAGAGGGTGTCGGGGCGGGTGGTGTACACGGTCAGCTTGTCTCCGGCGGTAGTGTCGAAGTCCACCTCTGCGCCGGTGGAGCGGCCGATCCAGTTCTTCTGCTGGGTCTTCACCCGCTCGGGGTAGTCCACCAAATCCAGGTCGTCAATGAGCCGCTGGGCATACTCGGTGATCTTCAGCATCCACTGGCTTTTCACCTTGTGGACCACCTCGCTGCCGCAGCGCTCGCACACGCCGTTGACCACTTCCTCGTTGGCCAGCACGCACTTGCAGGAGGTGCACCAGTTGACGTTCATCTCCTTCTTATAGGCCAGCCCGGCCTTGAACAGCTGGAGGAAAATCCACTGGGTCCACTTGTAGTACGCGGGGTCGGTGGTGGAGATTTCCCGGCTCCAGTCAAAGCTGATGCCCAGGGACTGAATCTGCTTTTTAAACCGGGCGATGTTCTGCTTGGTCACCTCGGCGGGATGCACGTGGTTTTTAATGGCGTAGTTCTCGGTGGGCAGGCCGAAGGCGTCCCAGCCAATGGGGTACAGCACATTGTAGCCCTGCATCCGGCGCTTTCTAGCCACCACGTCCAGGGCGGTGTAGGGCCGGGGATGGCCCACGTGCAGCCCCTGCCCAGAGGGGTAGGGGAACTCGATTAAAGCGTAGTACTTGGGCTTATCGCTGCCGTTCTCGGCATGGAACACCCCGGTTTCTTCCCATTTTTCCTGCCATTTTGGCTCTATGGCCTTGTGGTCGTATTTCATCTTCATCAACCCTTTCCCCTACTTTCTTGAAAGAAAGTAGGCAAAGAACTTTTACTTCGCGCACCGCGCTTTAGGCGCGGAACTCCAGTGGAATTCGCTCACG
>MHCFR04200__coassemble_212_pt1 | contig 45861 bp, 42 predicted proteins | sample MHCFR04200__metabat2_high_PE_032 | metagenome-assembled genome bin MHCFR04200 | reverse complement strand
CGCGCCTTTTTGAAAAAAGGCGCCCCAAAAACTTTTACGCTCGCTTCGCTCGGCCCCCGGCGCGCACGTGCGTTTTTCTCTTGCACAGGCGCGGCGTTCAGCCGCCGCCCCAGGGCGCGAATTGAGAGCGGAGGCACTCCGCACTTTACTTTTCTTCCGCGAACAGCGGCAGCAAATCCTTTTCCCGGGTGAACACGGGGATCTCCTCCAGGGGCGCGGCTACGGTGACGGTCTGGCCGCCCTCGTAGGTCTCGCCGCTCCACACGTGGGTCCACTGGGCGCCGGCGGGCAGGTACACGCTGCGCTGGCGCTGGCCCGCCTCCATCACCGGGGCCACCAGCAGGCTGGGGCCAAAGAGGTAGGCGTCCTCGCAGGCCCAGGCGGCGCTGTCCCCGGGGAAGTCGTAGAACAGCGGGCGCATCACCGGGGTGCCCTTTTCGTGGGCGGCGGCCATCTGCTCCTTGATGTAGGGCCGCAGCCGCTCCCGCAGGAACATGTACTTCTTGCAGATTTCGTAGTCCTCCTCCCCAAAGCACCACACCTCGTTGGGCGCGCCGGAAAGGCAGGTGGCCCCGCCGGTGGTGCCCTGCTGGGGCTGCTGGGGATACCGGTCCCCGTGGAGGCGCATCACCGGGCAGAAGGCCCCGTACTGGAACCACCGGGCCAGCAGCTCCTGGAAGGCGGGGTCGGTGGGGTCGCCGCCGTGGAAGCCGCCGATGTCCGTGGTCCACCAGGGGATGCCGGCGATGCCCATGTTCAGCCCGGCGGCGAACTGGTTGCGGAAGCTCTCAAAGCTGGAGTGGATGTCGCCGCTCCACACCAAGGCGCCGTACTTTTGGGAGCCCGCCCAGGCGCACCGCAGCAGGTTGATGATGTTCTCCTGGCCCTGGGCCTGCATGCCGTCGAAGAAGGTCTTGGCGTAAAACAGGGGGTAGCTGTTGCCCACCTTGGTGTTGGGCCCCAGGTAGTAGCGGTAGTTGTCAAAGTCGTAGGCGGTGTACTCCGGCTCGGCCTCGTCCAGCCAGAAGATGCGCACGCCCTTGTCGTAGTAGTTCTCCTTGGCGATGCCCCACACATAGTCCCGGGCGGCGGGGTTGGTGGCGTCGTAGTGGACGGTGCTGCCCTGGAACTCCATGGCCACCCGCACGCCCCGGTCGGTGCGGATGAGCAGCCCCTTCTCCAGCATCTCCCGGTAGCGGGGGTTGCGCTTATCCACCGTGGGCCAAATGGACACCATCAGCTCTATGCCCATCTCTTTCAGCTGGGCGATCATGGCGTCGGGGTCCGGCCAATAGGTGGGGTCGAACTTCCAGTCCCCCTGCAGGGGCCAGTGGAAGAAGTCCACCACAATCACCGAGATGGGCAGCCCCCGCTTTTTGTACTCCCGGGCGATGGAGAGCAGCTCCTCCTGGGTTTGGTAGCGCAGCTTGCACTGCCAAAAGCCCATGGCGAAATCGGGCATCATGGGCACGGTGCCCGCCACGGCGGCGTACTGCTCCTCCATTTGGGCGGGGGTGTCCCCGGCGGTGACCCAGTAGTCCAAAATGTCCGTGGCCACGGCCTGGAAGGAGGTGATGTTCTTGCCGAAGATGGCCCGGCCCACGGCGGGGTTGTTCCACAAAAAGCCGTAGCCCCGGGAGGACAGGAAGAAGGGTACGCTGGCCTGGGAGTTGCGCTGGGCCAGCTCCAAGTCGGTGCCCTTTAAGTTCAGGTAGGGTTGCTGGTATTGGCCCATGCCGTAGATGCGCTCTTCCGTGTCCAAGGACTCAAACCGGGCGGTGAGCTGGTACTCGCCGCTGGGGATGGGCCGGAACTCCCGGGCCTCCACCTCCAAAGCCGAGCAGGTGGGGCCGAACAAATCCTTGCGGTTGCGGCTGTACTCCCGCAGCAGCTCCTTGCCCTGGGCGTTGAAGAACTTCAGCCAGCCCCCGGCGGTGAGGGTGGCGGTGATCTGCCCGTTGGTGATGGAGGCCTCCCTCTCCCCCACCGTCACCTGGGCGCTGTGGGACACGGCCTGGGTCAGGGCCCAGTCCCGCTGGGGCATGGGGGCCACTTTGCTGGCCCGCACCCGCAGGCTGTTCTCCCCCCAGGGCTCGACGCGCAGGGTTTCCGAATCGTACTGGTAGACAAGGGCGTTGCCCTCTTGATAGAATGCCATAGCCATTCCTCCCAAAGAATCACAAAATTACGAAAGCTTCCGGACGGGGAAGCAGAGGTACTCCTTTCCCGCGGCGGGCAAGGTGAGCTCCTGCACGGCCCCGGCCAGGGGAAGCCCCTCCTCCGCAAGGGCCGCCAAGGCCTGGGCAAAGGCGCCGGGACCCTGCTCCACCACCCGGTACTCAAACCCCGGGATGGTCCACTTGGTCCAGCCCGCCGGGGGCTGGGCGGTGTCCTCGCACTCCACCCCGGCCAGGTACAGGCCCTTCTGGAAGTTCTCCTCCCAGGGCAAAAAGGAGCGGGACATGTCCGTCATGGCCCCCCACACGCCCAGCAGGTTGCCCTGCCCGTCCCGCTTGGCCAGGTGGGCTATCTGGGCGAAATGGCCGTTGGCGTCCTCCCACAGGGCCTGGATAAACCCGGGCCCCTGCTGGGTGGAGCCCTCCTTGCCCAGGACGGAAAAGGCCTCTTTCTTCATCTGGAACATGGCGCGCGCCTCCCCTTTGGTTGCTCGTCTTCATTCTAGCACGGGGGGCTTGGGGAAACAATCCAGATATTTGACCAAGATGTGCGTTATTTTGATATCCTAGACAATTCCCCCCGCCCCGCCGCTGTAGTATACTGGTGGGGAAAGGAGGGCATCCTCATGGAACACAGACGCTTTGTGAAGCTGCGGGAGGAGCCCCGCCGGCTGGAGGCGGTCGCGGCCTGGTTCCACCAGAAGTGGGGCATCCCCCAAGAGGCCTACCGTGCCAGCATGGAGGCGTGCCTCACTGGCCAGGGGGTGCCCCAGTGGTACCTGGCGGTAGAGGGGGAGCGCATCCTGGGCGGGCTGGGGGTGATTGCAAACGACTTCCATCCCCGGCGGGACCTCTCTCCCAATGTGTGCGCCGTGTACGTGGAGGAGGACACCCGCTGCCAGGGCATCGCCGGGGCCCTGCTGGGGCTGGCCTGCCGGGACATGGCCCAGCTGGGGTACCCCACTTTGTACCTGCTGACGGACCACACCGCCTTTTACGAGCGCTACGGCTGGGAGTACCTGTGCCCTGTGCGGGGCGACGGCGAGGAGCAGGACAGCCGGATGTACATCCACCGGCAAACAGAAAAATAACTAAAAAAACAGCCGGTTGTTTCCGGGATTTTATTGTATTTCCCGTCCAAATCTGCTACAATACAGGGGAGGAAGCGTGTGTGCTCCTCCCCTGTTTTTTTGCTTTGTGAAAGGATGGTGCTCTATGAAAAAGAACCGTAAACTGTGGATAGTTTCCGCCGCCCTGGTGGCCGTGGTGCTGGTGGCTGTCCTGTGCCTGCTGCTGCCCCGGCTGCAGGTGGAGCCCGGGGTGCCCAGGAGCGGCGCCATCGTCCGGCAAGAGGCCACCGAGGACGGCCGGCAGCTGTTCGTGCTGGAGCGGGACATGGAACACATGTCCCTGCAAGAAATCATGGACGAATCGGATTTGGTGGTGATGGGCTTCCTGCTGGAGCAGTCCCCGGGCTTCCAGGTGAGAAGCACCGATGGGGAGGTTTCCACCTTCACCAATTATTTCTTCCAGGTGACGGACACCTACCGGGGCGAGGCGCCGGGGGATGTCATCACCCTGCGGGAGGAGGGCGGCACCGTGGGCCAGGTGAAGACGGTGGTGGCCGATGATTACGACTTCGCCGAGCAGCAGGCGTACCTGTTGTTCTTGCAGCGTCCCCGGGCGGGGGACACCTTCGCCACCCAAGGGGACTACTACACCCTCACCGGCGGGTGGCAGGGGGTGTACCCGGCGGGGGATACGCCTGTGCTGCGGAGCGTCCCCATGCCCCTGCGCAACGGCCACGACGAGGCCACCTTGAGCACCGACGAGCTGCTGGCGGAGCTGGAGGGAATGGAGGCGCCCCAGCCAGCCCCCGGCCCGGAGAAGTACGCCAAGCTTTTGGGGGAGGAGCCCCAGTTCAGCGGGGAGCCGCCCCTTCTGGACGACCCGGAACAGCTGAACAGCCTGATACACTTCCGCAGCTACATGGGCGTTGATTTGGCGCACCTGGAGAAGTACTCCAACCTCATTGTGGTGGCCGACTACCTGGGCCGCGCCGGCCCCCAGGAGGGCAGCGCCTACACCTACCGCACCTTCCAGGTGCTGGACGTGCTGCGGGGTGAGGCCCCGGAGGAAGGCACCGTCACCCTGCGGGACGAGGGAGGCTACACCAGCCAGGAGGTCACCTGTGTGGAGCCCGCCCACGCCTTTGTGAAAAACGATACCTACCTGTTGTTCCTCAACCAGACGGCCTTTCAGCAAACGGAGGACTCCCGGCCGGGGGAGTACTACTTGACCAGCGATATCCAAGGCATTTACCCCCTGGGGGACGTGCTCTACACCCCCGAGCTGAATATTGAAGTGGCAAACGTTCCCATGGGCCTGGGTCCCACCTTCACCTTGGGGGCGCTGCGCCAAGGCCTGGAGCGCATCAACCAGGAGTACCCCGCCGAGGTGGACTACTACGCGGAGGAGGCTGTGGCGGACCTGCAAGCCGACCTGGACAGCGGGGCCATCACCCAAGAGGCGTACGAGTCCCAGCTGGAGCAGTGGGGCCTGGAGCCCGACGCGACCGGCAGCGGGGAGGAATAAGCGGCAGGGGTGCCAGCGGCCCCCAAAGGGGGAGCCAAGTCTCGCCTCCCCCTTTGGGGGGCGCTGGTGCCCAGTGGGCACCGTTCAGCGCTTGACCGAGCCGGCAGGCGAGAGTGGACTCGCGTTAGCGAGGACGGAGAGGGCACGCCGCTGGCTTGCATCCCAACTTTCGGGAAGCCGCCTTCTCGGCACTCCGCCGTTCGGGAAAGGCGCTTCGCTGTTTCCCTAGCTTTCTTTTATGCGCTGTGCGCCTATAAGGTCAAGGTCGTGGGGCGCTGCCCCTTCTCGCCTGCCGGCTCGGTCAAGCGCTGAACGGTGCCCACCGGGCACCAGCGCCCCTGCAAGCTTTTTGAAAAAAGCTTGACCAAAAACTTTTAATCTCGCTGCCGCTCGGCCAACTCCTCCCTCGCGTCATCCAGGGCGGCGCGGATGACCTGGTCCATATTGTAATAGCGGTAGCTGCCCAACCGGCCGCCAAAGCGCACCTCCGGCCGGGACTGGGCCAACTGCTGGTACCGGGCCAGCAGCGCCTGGTTTTTCCCGTCGTTGACCGGGTAGTAGGGCTCCTCCCCGGGCTGCCAGGGGGCGGGGTACTCCCGGGTGATGACGGTCTTCTCCTGCTGGCCAAAGGCAAAGTGCTTGTGTTCGATGATGCGGGTATAGGGCACCTCCCGGGCGGTGTAGTTCACCACGGCGTTGCCCTGGTAGTTTGCCATGTCCAGCGTTTCCGTCTCAAAGCGCAGGGAGCGGTACTCCAGGGGGCCGTAGCAATAGCCGAAAAACCCATCGATGGTGCCGGTGTACACGGTCTTGTGGGCGATGTGGGGATGCTTTTCCACAAAGTCCCGGTAGCAGGTGGAAAGCAGCACGTCGCTGCCCGCCAGCAGCCGCTGGACCAGCACGTCGTAGCCCTCGGTGGGGATGCCCTGGTGGGGGTCGGTGAAGTAGTTGTTGTCGTAGGTAAAGCGCAGGGGCACCCGCCGCAGGATAAAGGCGGGCAGGTCTTTGCAGTCCCGGCCCCACTGCTTTTCGGTGTAGCCCTTGATGAGCTTTTGGTAGATGTCGTCGCCCACCAGCTTTAGGGCCTGCTCCTCCAGGTTTTGGGGCTCGTCGATGGCGTGGCGGCTGGCCTGGCGCTGGATTTCCGCCTGGGCCTCCCCGGGGGTGAGCACGCCCCACAGCTTGGAGAAGGTGTTCATATTAAAGGGGAGGTTGTACAGCTCGTTGTGGTAGATGGCCACCGGGGAGTTGACGTAGTGGTTGAACTTACCATAGCGGTTGACGTACTCCCAGACCTCCTCGTCGGCGGTGTGGAAAATGTGGGCGCCATAGGCGTGGACCAGAATGCCCTCCACCTCCTGGCAGTGGGCGTTGCCAGCCAGATGGGGCCGGCGGTCGATGACGAGACAGCGCTTGCCGGCGGCGGTCATCTGCTGGGCAAAAGCGGCGCCATATAGCCCGGCGCCTACAATGAGATAGTCGTATTTCATAAAAAAAGCACTTCCTAAGTTAAGCAACGCATGTACACAGGGGGGCCGAGCGGCAGCGAGCGTAAAAGTTTTGCCCAGTGCCTGGGCTCTCAATTCGCGCCTTTGGCAGCTCGCTGCCGCTCGTGCTCATCGAGAGGATAGCGCACGTGCGCGCAAGAAGCCGAGCGGAGCGAGCGTAAAAGTTTTGCCAGCTTTTTTCAAAAAGCTTGCGGGGTGTGGGGCGCAGTTTGCCGGTGGCAAACGCCCTGCGCCGACCGAACCGGCAGGTGAGACCAGAGCCCTACGACCTTGCCCTTATAGGCGCGCAGCGCATGAGAAAAAGCTAGGGAAACAGCGAAGCGTTTTTCCCGGACGGCGGCGCACCGAGAAGGCAGCTTCTCGGAAGCTGGGCTGCGAGCCAGCGGCTTACCCTCTCCGCCCTCCCTTGGAGGGCACTCTCGCCTGCCGCCTCGGGTGATGCAGCCCAGTGGGCTGCGTCCATCACCGACCGACGCGGCAGCGGAGACCAAGCGCTGAACGGTGCCCACTGGGCACCAGCGCCCCCCAAAGGGGGAGGCGAGACTAGGCTTTGCGCAAGCTTTTGGCGGCGCACCTACTTGGCTCCCCCTTCGGGGGCCGCTACGTCCCGGTGGGACGTTGCCCAGCGGCCGACCGAGGCGGCAGCCGAGACGCTGGCACGGCGCAGCCGTGACTGAGAGGGTAAGCTGCCAGCCTCACCGGCCGCTCCCGTGGCTATCGCCCTTACGGGCGCGTGCGCCCCGGTCGCTGATTTCTTTTTAGGCTACCGCCTATAAGGGCAAGGGCAAGGTCGAAACTTTTTTGTAAAAAAGTTTCATCAAAAAACTTTACGCTCGCTGCCGCTCGGCCACTAGGCAGTCAGAACTTCACCTCTCCCTTTTTCGCGTTCTTATTATAAAACTCCTCCCGCCCAAACGCAAGCCGCAGGAGGGGATTTTCCCCCGCCGCTGGGAAAAAGGCGCGAAAAACCGGGCCCGTCCCCACAGGACAGGCCCGGATTTTTTCTCCAGATTCAGTTAAAGCCAAAAATCTTCTGGCTGAGCCAATAAGCCGCCAGGGCAATCCAGCGGCCCCCGGGGCCGGGCATGTTCAGCACCCGGCCAAACAGCCGCCGGCTGAGCAGCTGGTAGTGGCGGGGGTAATCCCGGGCCATATCACGCCAAAAGGCGCGGGCCTTTTCCAGGTGCTCCTTGTCCCCGGCGCGGAACAGCAGCACCGTGGAGATGGTGGTGATGATTTCCAGGTAGTTGAGCAAATACCGGCGCAGCCGCTTGTTCTCCACCTGGTCCAAGTCCACCTGGGCCAGCATCAGCCGGTTGACCCGCAGCTGCTGGTCGATGCGGCGAATCATCACACCCTCCTGCACCGACTGGTCCTCCCGGCCGATGAAGTAGTGGTAAAACACCTTGTCCACATAGTACAGGGTTTTCACCTGGGCCATGGGCACGTAGACAAAGAGGTTGTCCACGTAGAAGGTGTGGCGGGGCAAATCCAGGCCGCTTTCCCGCAGCAGCTGGGTGCGGTAGATGACAGAGTGCATCAGCAGGTAGTGGCCCTTGGGGAAGCTGCCCACCTCCTCCCAGCGGAGGACCTTGTTCTGGGGGATGGCGAAGGGATAGCGCATCACCTTTTTGTGGCGGGCCCCCGCCTTGTCGTAGACAAAGTCGCTGACCACCATGTCCACCCCCTCCCCCTGCTGGGCAAACCGCCGCAGCAAGGCGAGCAGGTCCTTTAGGACCTGGGTATCCACCCAGTCGTCGCTGTCCACCACCTTAAAGTACAGGCCCGTGGCGTTCTCCAGGCCCTTCATCACCGCCCCGCCGTGGCCGGCGTTCTCCTGGTGGATGGCCCGCACGATGGTGGGGTACTGCGCTTGCAGCTGGTCGGCGATGGCGGCGGTACCGTCCTTGGAGCCGTCGTCCACAATGAGGATTTCCACCTCGTCCCCGCCGGGCAGCAGCGTCTCCACACAGTGGCGCATGTAGTCTTGGGAATTGTAACAGGGTACGGTTACAGAAAGCAGTTTCACGGTGATTCGCTCCTTTTACTGCGGGAGGAACCAGAAGCCCTCGAAGCTGTCCTTCATCACCCGGTAGCCGTTGGCGGTGCAGGTGTACTTGTACTGGCGGATGAGGCTGCCCTGCTGGTCGTACTCCTCATAGCACTGGTGCACGCCGTTGTTCACCACGTAGGTGTCCCCCATCCACTTGGCGTTGGACACCAGGCTGGAGTAGGGCACATCGAAGGAATCCACCAAAGTGAAGGTGCCGGCGGTTTCGTCCACCAGGTAGTAGTAGACGTGGGAGTTCACCCCGTCCTCCATGTTGGCGGTGCCCACCTCCTCGGGGACCTCCACCTGGAAGTCGTCCCGGCTGGACATGGCGTAGTAGTTGTTGTCGTAGACCCGCAGGTAGAGCTGGCCCTCGCCGGCGGCCTCAAAGCCCAGGGCTTCCACCTCCTGGGCGGGCATCAGCTCCACGTCGTGCTGGCCGTACTGGTAGTTGAAGTCCCCCTGGGCCTCCAGGCTGTACTGGGCAAAGTCGGTGCCCTGCCAGAAATCGGGGTTGCCGGCCATCCACACGATGGAGGGCTCCTCCCCCAGGGCGCACTTGATGATGGTGGAAGTCTCCCGGGAGCTGACGATGATGGAGTTGTCGCTCTCGTCATACTGGAGGGAGTTGAGATGGAGCCAGTCCCACTCGCCCTCGCTCCACAGGCCGAAGGGGTCGGTGGCCTGCACCGGGCGGGTGATGTCGAAATAGCTTTGGAACACCTGGGTGAAGTCCACAATGTGGGTGACCTGCCCGCTCTCCAAATCGATTTGCAGCACCTGGTCCTCCACGGTCTCACCCTCCAGGTCGGTGGCCAGGGCCAGGATGGTGCCCTCGGGGCCCCAGTTGATGTCGTGGTGGAGCTCGTACTGGCCCAAGTCGAAGACCTGGGTCACCTGGCCGAAGCGGTTGAGCCGGGCCACCTTGGTGCTGCCCACGCAGGTGATAAGGCTGCCGTCCTCGTCCCACAGGAAGCGGTCGGAGTGGTAGCCCTCCAGCACCATCTCGTAGCGCATGACGCCGTCGTTGTCGTAGAAGAAGGTGTAGCCGTACTGCCCGCCGATGCCCATGGCGTAGTACAGGCCGTTGGAGAGCGCCTGGGTGCTGTCGCCGTCCACGGTCTCCAAGGTCACGTCGTAGCCAGAGGTGGCCTCGGGCATATCGATGGTGAAGGTGGCGGACTGGGCCTCCTGGCCCTGGCGGTTATAGGCGGTGAGGGTGACGGTGTTCTCCATGCCGGGCACCAGGCCGATGAGCAAAAACTCCTGCACCCGGCTGTAGCCGTCCTCCCCGGCGTTGTTGGCCCAGGCGGTGTAGTCGGGGATGGCGTCGTCCTCCACCGAGACGGTGTACTGCACCTGGGTGGGGTTGCTGGTGCCAAAGTACAGGTACAGCCCGTTGGAGCCGGTGCCGAAGGGGTTCAAGATGGCCAGGGGGGATCCCAAGGTGTAGTTCCCCTCCTGGGTCAGGCCCAGCAGCGTGGAGGCCAGGCGGTCCTGGACTTCCTCGTCGTAGTAGGTAAAGCCCTCGTCCTCGTACTCGTCGGGGACGATCTGGGTGATTTCAATGGTGGCCTCCACCGGGTCGGTGTACACGGTGACCTGCTGGGCGGCTTCCCTATCGGCCACGTCGCCGGTGTCAATCTCCCAATCGGAGCGGGTGGAGATTTCCGACTGGATGAAGGAGTGTGCCACGGTGCGGGCGATGAAGTAGGCAGCCACGGCCAGCACCACCAGCGCCGCCACCACGATCAAAACGATGAGGCGCTTTTTCCTAGGTTTTGCGGGTTGGTTCTCGTTCAACTCTCGATCCATCCTTTCAGGTGTTTTTATCCTGCCCACCGGCAGCGCGGCCGGCGGCAGTTTCCGGCATTGCTCGCAAATCTGCGCATAATAATTATAGACTTTTTGCGGCGCTTGTCCAGAGATTTTTTATGAACAGGGACCTGCTTTTTCCCGCCCACCGGCCTGGGGACTGGAGAGGGGCGTGAAAAGACGACGGGGTTTTCACAAAGCCAGAAAAAAACTGGCGCTTTCGCCAGCCTTTTTGCAAAGCTGTCACCTTCCCCAAAAAGGGCAGCAGAAAAGGGAAGCAGCCAAAGCTCCTTCCCTCTGTGTGTCAGATATTCTGATAGTCCTGCAGCAGCTTGCGGGCCAGCTTGGAATCCACCCGGGCAAAGCCTGGGGGGTCCACAAAGTCCAGGGAGCGCAGCACCTCCTGGGACTGGCGGTACACTTCCAGCTTGGTGGAGTGGTACACGGGCTCCTGCTTGCGGGGCAGGAACACGGCGAACTCCATCTCCCCCTCGTTGATGCGGCTGAAATAGGCGTGCACCCGGTTGACCTGGTAGGTCCTGGCGATGATGGTGCACAGGGCGTTCTTCACCAGCTCCACAGCCACGTCGTCATAGCCCAAATCGAAAATGAGGATTTTTTCCTTCAGCTCCGCCAGGTTCTTCACCACCCGCTTGGTGTAGGACTGTATCTCCTGGGTGGGCTGGGCGGTGCGGCCCTCCCCGCCGGGGGCCACGCACACAATGTACCCCGCCTCGGGGTCTGTGTACAAAAAGGAATAGGCCATGGCGGCAAAGTAGTTGCACCGCTTGCAGCGCCAATCGAACAGCGTCTCGCTGAGCACCCGGCGCTTGAGCTCGGGGTTCTCCTTGGCGTTGATGCTGGCGTACAGCCTGTACTTTTGGGACTGCCCGCACTGGGGGCAGAGGATATCCTTCTCTATCTCGGTCGACATTCCCTATTGTTCCTCCAAGGTTTAGCCCTCAAAGGGCAGATTCTCGTTTTCTTCCGCCGGGGCGGGCGTGGCGGCGGGGGCCTCCTCCGCGGGGGCTGCCTCCACCGGGGCGGGGGCCGCTTGGGCGGGGGTTTCCTCTTGGGCGGCGGGGTCCTGGTCAAAGGCCTGCACGTCCTCTAAGGTGACCTCCTCCCGCGCCTCGCTGGCGCTGTAGCACTGGCTCAGCTGGTCCAGGGCGGCGTCCAAACGCTGCTCCATCTCATCCAGGGCCAGGCAGTGGGCCTCGGTGACGTCGTTTTCCTTGTCCCGCAGGTTGTGGTAGTAATAGCGGCCCAAGGCCAGGTATTCCTTCTCCGCGGCTTTCTCCTGGCAGCGGATGAACGAGCGGATGCGGCTGAGCTGCGCCGCGCGGTGGTTCTTTTCGCCCAGATGGGCGGCCGCTTCTCCCACGGCCTTGCCGATAGTTTTCAGAAATTCCATACCGATACCTTCCTTTCCCTTTGTGATGGCAGGGGTTGGGGCAGTGCGAGCACGCTTCCCCAGTTTGTTTTATTATACCGCAGGATAAGGAAAAATAACACCCCTTTTTCCAGAAAATCACAGTTCGAAATTTTGTTCTATTTTTTAAGTGAAAACCCTTGCATTTCCCCGGGGAGTTTGATACAGTAGGGGCCGCAAACAGAACACACGTTCGTTTTTCTTTTGGAAAGGAGTGGCACAGCGTATGGATTACACCGCGTGGAGCATGGCCTATTGGGAGGAGGCCTCCCGTGTGCAGGAGCGGATGGCCCAGGTCCGCCAAGAGGGGCTGCCCCCCTCCCCCCAGGAGGAGGCGCTGCAAAGGCGGCGGCTTTCCATCTTATATGAGATGTACCTGGACTGCGTCCACACCGCCAAGGACTTGGGCCGCCGAGCCCAGCGCCAGGAGGCGGTGTAAATGCCCCGGGATGTGCTGAGCCTGGACCAGCTGCGCGGCGTCACCGGCACGCCCTTGGGGGACACGGCCGCCAACCACAAGCGCAGGCAGGCGGCCCTGCACGTGCTGCGCCTGGCCTTGCAGCAGGAGCTGACCCCCCGGCAGCGCCAGTGCATGGAGCTGTGCGTCCTGCAGGGGCTGAGCCAGGTAGAGGCGGGCCGCCAGCTGGGGGTGAACAAGGCCACGGTGTGCCGCCACCTGCAAAAGGCCAAGCGGGCCCTGCGCCGGGCGGCGGGCTATGCCGGGCTGCCGGTGTGAGGGGCGTTGCGGCTGGGGGGATTCTCTGGTATACTAGTTCCAGAACATGGTGCGCGGGCGCGAGGAAAAACTCCCCGCCCGGCCCGGCGGCTGGAAAGCCCTGTGGTATCACAGCACCAAAGAAAAGGGAAAGGGGTGGGCGCTATGGCGCTTACACAGCAGCAGCTGGAAAAATTGCGGCAAGTGCGCATGTTCGTGCTGGACATGGACGGCACCATCTACCTGGGGGAGAGCCTGTTCCCCTTTACCAAGGGGTTCCTCCGCCGGGTGGAGGAGACAGGGCGGGACTTCTGCTTTTTCACCAACAACAGCTCCAAAAACCGGGAGGCCTACTTGGAAAAGCTGGCCCGCATGGGCATCTCCCTCCCCCCGGAGAAGATGCTCATCTCCAACGGGGTGATTTTGCAGTGGCTGGGCCGGCACCACCCCGGGGCCCGGTGCTACGTGGTGGGCACGCCCGCCCTGCGGGAGGACTTCCGCAAGGCCGGCTTCGCCCCGGACGCGGAGGACGGGGACGTGGTCGTCCTGGGCTTTGACACCACCCTCACCTACGAGAAGCTGCGGGTGGCCTGCGACCTCATCCGGGCGGGGCGGCCGGTGTACGGCGTCAACCCCGACTGGAACTGCCCGGTGGAGGGGGGCTTTATCCCGGACTGCGGCTCCATCGCCGCCTTGGTGAAGGCCTCCACCGGGGTGCAGTGCGAGTTTTTCGGCAAGCCCTCCCCCCACACTTTGGAGTACATGCTGGCCCAGACCGGCTGCCGGCCCCAGGAGCTGGCGGTGGTGGGCGACAGGCTGTACACGGACATCGCCGTGGCCGCGGGGACGGAGGTCACCTCCATTTTGGTGATGAGCGGCGAGACCACCCCCCAGCTGCTGGCGGAAAGCCCCACCCAGCCCGACATAGTGGTCCAAGACCTGGGGGAGCTGACGTCCCTTTTATAAGGCGGGGCCCACCTCCAGCAGGTAGACGGCGGCCTTCTTCCCGTTGACCAAGGTGTCGTACCGCTGGCGCAGGGGGAAGCCCATCTCCTGGGCGGCGGCCTCGGCCTCCCGCTTCCGGGCGGAGAGCAGCACCACCTGGCCCCGGGGCTTGAGCACCCGGCGGAAGGAGGCGAACATCCCCCGGTAAAAGACCTGGATGTCCTCTATCTCCTCGTAATAGCCCCAGGGCGGGTCGGTGATGATGGCGTCCACCGTGGCGCTGGGGACGCCCTCCAAGGTCAAGGCGTCCCGCTGGGCCACGGACACGCCCCGCTTCCCGCCCAGGCTTGCCCGCAAGTCAACGGCCCTGTCCCTGTCCCAGTCGGAGACAAGCACCATGGCATAGGGAAAGTACCCCAGCACCTGCTTGGGGATGGCCCCGTACCCGGCGAAGGGGTCCAGCACCACGGAGTCCCGGCCCAGCTTGGCCAGGCTCGCCATCAGGTAGGCCAGCTCCGGACGGAGCTCCCCGGGGTGAAGGTCCCGCTCGGTGGCCTGGCGGCGGCCCAGCAGGCGGCAGAAAAAGCCCACGCCCTCGCTGCGCTGGAGGAACCAATACTCGGTATCGGGGCTGACCCTATCCACCTTGGCGTGGGTGAGGGCGGCGATTTTCCCCTCCAGCTGGCGGGTGCGCTCCTTGGGCACGGCCACAAACTGGTTTTTCACCGAGTACCGCACCCGGAAGCTCCCCCGGCTGGGGGGAAGGCTCTTGATGCCGGCGGCGCTGCGGACCATGCTGTCCATCTGGCTGGCCGGGCCTTGGAACTCCCGGAGGACAAGAAAGGTGTTGTGGAACAGGAAGACCTTGCCCAAATCCCCGGGCTTCCCGCCGTAGCGGTAGTGGACCAGGCCGTCGTACACCTGCACCACTTGGGCCCCGGGCAGCAGCTTTTGTAAGGCGGCGGGTATCAGCCCGGCAAAGCCCGTGGGGAAAGTGGAAATGTATGCACCCATAGAGAACGCTCCCTTGCTATCGTTGGCTTTCTGGAGGTATTCTACCACATCCCGGGGGAGTTTTCCACTGGGAATGAGGGGGCTGCCTCCCCCCAAAAAAGGCAGTTGAACATTTCTTGAATTCTTTGTGGCACCATGGAAAGGAACCGCCACACATCTAGGACTGTGCAAAAGGAGGAGCTTATGAAAAAAGCCGCGCTGCTGCTGTGCACGCTGCTGCTGGCAGCCCTGGCCGGGTGCCAGCTGGGCGGGAAGGCCATCATTTTGCCCAAGGCGGGGAACATCACCGCCATCCAGGTGGAGACGCTGGAGGGGGAAAGCCTCTCCCTCACCCAGGAGGAGGACATCGCCCGGCTGCTGGAGGTGCTGAACACCGGGTGGTCCATTGGGCGGGAGTCCGTCCAAGACCAGCCTTTGGTGGAGCCCTACGGGACCATCCGCCTGGAAAACCGGGGCGGCGCCACGGTGCTGTACTACTACAAGGAGGGGGACGCCACCTTGGTGGAGCAGCCCTACACCGGCATTTTCCGCCTGGAGGGCAGCCTGGAAAGTGCCCTGCCCCCGCAAGACTAAGCATGGGCAATCAGAAAAAAGCGCAACCGTAAAGCTTTTGCCGTGCGTCCCCAGGACGCGCTTGCCTTACAAGCCCCCTAGCGGCGTAGAAAAAGAACCGGCGGACAGGGGCCAGCGGCCCCGGCTCCGCGTCCGATTGCCCCCAGCTAAGGCCCACCGCGGTTTGCGGCGGGCCCTTTGCATATCCGCCTTTTTCCGGGGCACACTAAAGCCCAGCAGGCCACGGCCGGGAGAAAGGATGGAACCCATGGAATATCTCAACGCGTTTTGGGTGGGCGGGCTGATTTGCGTAATAGGCCAGCTGCTCATCGACTTGACCAAGCTGACCCCCGCCCGGATCATGGTGCTGTTTGTCACGGCGGGGGTGGCCCTGGGCGCCCTGGGGCTGTACGGCCCCCTGGCGGAGTTCGCGGGCTGCGGGGCCACGGTGCCCCTCACCGGCTTTGGCTGGGCCCTGTCCGAGGGGGTGCGCAAAGCCGTGGCGGAGGAGGGCTTTTTTGGGGTGTTCACCGGGGGCCTCTCCGCCGGGGCCGCGGGGACGGCCGCCGCCATCTTCTTCGGCACCTTGGCGGCCTTGGTGGCAAAGCCCCGGGACAAGGCGTAAAAAAAAGCAGGGCACACTGCTTTTGCGGCGGCTGCCCTGTTTTTTTGGTTACGGCAGCTTGTTGCCCGCTGCCAGGTAGATTTGGTACCAGTCCTCCCGGGAGAGCTGGATGTCCGCGGCGGTGGCGATGTCCGCCAGGCGCTGGGCCTTGGTGGTGCCCACAATGGCCTGGATGCCCGCCGGGTGGCGGAGGATCCACGCCACGGCCAAGGCGGACTTGGACACGCCGTACTTCTCCGAGAGCTGTTGGAGCTTCTCGTTGAGGGCGGGGAACTTCTCGTTGTCGATGAACACGCCCTCGAAGAAGCCGTACTGGAAGGGGGACCAGGCCTGGATGGTGATGCCCTTTAAGCGGCAGTAGTCCAGCACCTCGCCGTCCCTGTCGGCGGCGTTGGGGAAGTGGGTGTTGGCCTCCAGGCTGTGGGACACCATCCCCGCGCACATAATGCCAAACTGCATCTGGTTGGCCCGCAGCTTCTGCTTCAGGCCGGACTGGAGCAGCTCCAGCTGGCGGGCGCTGAAGTTGCTCACCCCAAAGTGGAGCACCTTGCCTTGGCTCTCCAGCCGGTGAAAGGCCTCGGCCACCTCCTCCGGCTCCATGAGGGCGTCGGGCCGGTGGAGCAGCAGAAAGTCCACGTGGTCGGTGCCCAGGCGCCGCAAGCTGCCCTCCACGCTCTCCAGGATGTGCTCCTTGGAGAAGTCGTACCTATCCGGGCGGATGCCGCACTTGGTCTGCAGGACCAGCTTCTCCCGCAGGCCGGGCTCCAAGGCCAGGGCCTGGCCAAAGCGGGTTTCGCACTCTCCCCCGCCGTAGATGTCCGCGTGGTCAAAAAAGTTGATGCCCTTTTCCAAGGCGGTGTGGATGTACTCCAAAATGGCCTGGGGCTCCATGCAGTTCATGCGCATGCAGCCCACGCCAATGGCCGAGCCCAGCACGCCGCTGCCGCCAATATCCAGTTGCTTCATGGTGGTTCCTCCCTATGTGAAACGATTTGCCCTTAGTATACGGCAAAACCGGCGGGAACACAAGCTCTTTCGCAAAAAGCTTTAATGGCCCGCGGGCTTTTGGGAGAGCAGGCCCTTTTCCTCGGTGAGGTCGGCGTGGACCAGCCGCACCAGCACAATGCCCAAGGGCAGCAGGTTCAGCCAGATGGCCTTGGCGAAAACCAGGTGGCAGGCCAAGGTGGAGAGCACGCCCCCGGCAAAGAAGCAGCCCAGCATCCCCAAGAAGAACAACGCCCGGGACAGGCCCTCCCTGTCGTGCTTGCGCAAGGCCTTGGCAAAGCCCACGCCCACCTGCCGCAGCTGGTTGGTGCAGAAGGTGGTGGCCATGGGGATGCCCTCGGCCTGGCGGAAGGTGTTGTACTGCATGGAGGCGATGAAGTTCACCAGCACCTGCACCAGCTGGTGGGGCCAGCCCAAGGGGATGAACCCAATGGAAAACAGCGCCAAAAACTCAAAGGCCACCAGGTAGGTGTCCCAGCGGAGGAACCCGAACCGCCGCACCGGCGAGGGGAGGATCTCCGACAAAAAGGCCCCGGCCAAATAGGCGGTGATGGGGATGAGGTAGTAGCAGCCCTGGCCCCACTCCCCGCTGCCGAAGGCGATGGCCATCAGCACCACGTTGGCCGTTTGGGCGTTGCAGAACACCCCGCCCCGCAGGTTGAAGGTGTAGGCGCCCATCATGCCGGCGCTCAAGGTCAGCAGGGCGAACACGCTGCGGCGCTCGCACACCAGGTATTTCTTCTTTGCTTCCATTGGCTTTCCCCCTCTTTTTTCGCAAAAACTAAGGGGATTATACCACCAGCAGGGGGAAAGGGCAAGGGCCCTACAGCAGGCGCTCCTGCTGGAACTGCTGGCGCAGCTTCTCCAGGGCCTTTTTCTCAATGCGGGAGATGTAGCTGCGGGAAATGCCCAGGCGCTTTGCCACCACCCGCTGGGGCTGGGGGGCAAACCCCAGCAGGCCGTAGCGCCTGCACACCACCTCCCGCTCCCGGGGGGTGAGGGACGACTGGAGAAAGCGGTACAGCTTCTCGCTTTTCATCTTGGTGTCGATGCTTTCGACGATGGTGTCGTCCACGGCCATGGTGTCTAAAATGGTCAGGGCGTTGCCCTCCTTGTCGGTGTCGATGGGCTCGTTGAGGGACACGTCCTGGGCGGACTTGCGGCCGCTGCGGAAAAACATGAGGATTTCGTTCTCAATGCACCGGGAGGCGTAGCTGGAAAGCCGGATGCCCTTGGCGGGGTCGAAGGTATCGATGGCCTTGATAAGGCCGATGGTGCCAATGGAAATCAAATCCTCCTGGTCGTTTTGGCTGGCGTAGTATTTCTTGATGATGTGCGCCACCAGCCGCAGGTTGTGCTCGATGAGCTTCTGCCGGGCGGCCTGGCTGCCCTGGGCCATCTCCTCCAGGCATTGGCGCTCTTGGGCGGCGGACAGCGCCCGGGGGAAGGTGCCTCCCCCGGTGACGTGCAGCAGCAGGTACAGGGCCTGGGACAGAAGCTGGAAAAGCTGAGAAAACAACGCTGGCACTTCCCTTCCTTACAAAGCTGTTGTATTTGTATGTTGGAAGGGGCGTGGATGTGCCACTCACTCCACCTGGATGCGGAACACGTTGGCCACATCGGCGTCTGGGCAGCAGAAGCGAATATCCCCAGCCCGGGACAGAGGGGGCTTTCCGCCATAGCGCAGAATATCGATATAGGGGAAGCCCGCGTGGAGAGCCATAGGACACAGCTTGCCACGGTCCGTGTCGAAATCGAAGGTATCCCCTATCTGGTGCCCATGATGGCACCTACAGGGCCCCAAGCGCCCCACCAAAGTGAGGGTGATTTTTGCCTTTGCCATATTGCCTCCTCCCTGCCTCAGCATAAGGCAGGTTTTTAAAAAGATTTTTTCCAGTATTATAGCACAGAAAAAGGGGGCAGGGAATGAACCTGCACTTTGCTTTTGGGGAAAAGGGGTGTATGTGTGCTCCCTGCGGACCAACAAGTGGTCCTACGACCACCGGCAGGAGGGCGCCGCCCTGGGCCAGAAGATGAGCTACATCCGCCAGACAGCCGGGGACCGGGGCGCTTTGAAGGACATCCAGATTTTTGGCATGAGCAACTGGCTGCGGCAGGTGCACGACGCCGTGCTGAAGCTGTTCCGGGACTTCCAGCTGCGGGAGCAGCGGGTGCGCCTGCTGGGGGACTTGGCCGAGGTGGCCTTGACCTTCCTGCGCAACGGGGCGGCCTATGGCTACCTGCTGGCACTGGCCCTGGGAGAGGGGCTGTCCGTCTCGGAGTTTTTGCTGTACTTCACCGCGGTGGGGAACTTCACCACCTGGGTGACGGGCATTTTAAAGGGCTTTGGGGAGCTGCACCAGTTCAGCCTGGAGTTGAGCAGCGTGCGGAGCTACATCGAGGCGCCGGAGCCCTTCCGCATGGAGGGGGGCAAGGCCATCGAGCCGGACACCTCCCTGCCCTACACCCTGGAGCTGCGGGACGTGTCCTTCCGCTACCCCAACACGGAGACGTGGGCCCTGCGCCACGTGAACATGAAGTTTCAGGTGGGCAGCCGCCTGGCGGTGGTGGGGGAAAACGGCTCGGGCAAGACCACGTTCATCAAGCTGCTGTGCCGCCTGTACGACCCCACCCAGGGGGAAATCCTTTTAAACGGCATTGACATCCGCAAGTACAGCTACCGGCAGTACATCGACCTGTTCTCGGTGGTATTCCAGGATTTCCAGCTGCTGGCCTTCCCCCTGGGGCAGAACGTGGCCGCCGCAGTGGAGGTGGACAAGGGCCGGGCCGCCAGGTGCCTGGAGATGGCCGGCTTTGGGAAGCGGCTGGCCGCCCTGCCCCAGGGCTTGGAGACGCCGCTGTACAAGGAGTTTGACGAAAGCGGCGTGCAGGTCTCCGGAGGCGAGGCGCAGAAAATCGCCCTGGCCCGCGCCCTGTACAAGGACGCCCCCTTTGTGGTGCTGGATGAGCCCACCGCCGCCCTGGACCCTGTGGCGGAGATGGAGGTCTACGAGAACTTCGACAAAATTGTGGGAGACAAGACGGCCGTGTACATCAGCCACCGGCTTTCCTCCTGCCGGTTCTGCGACGACATCGCCGTGTTCGACCACGGGCACATCGTCCAGCAGGGCAGCCACGACACTTTGGTGGGGGCCCCGGGCAAGTATCAGGAGCTCTGGCACGCCCAGGCCCAGTACTACGCCAAGCAGGAGAAGGATCCGGGCGTGGAGTGAGGTTGTGAGGGGGAGTGTAGAAAACCACCACCCAGCTGGGTGGTGGTTTTTTGCATCTTACCGGGGCCGCTCACTCCTCCAGCATGCGGCCCAAAGCTTGCAGCTGGCGGCGGTAATCTTGGGGGATGGCGCCGTTGTGCTCCAGGGGGATGTCCCAGGTGAGGATGCCATCCTGGGCAAGAACCAGCTTGGTGTAGCCGGCCACCAGTTCGTCGGGGAAGCGGGGCTGGCCCTGGCCCCAGGTCTGGCCCAGGTAGGAGAGCACATGGAGCTTCTTCCCCTGCAGCTGCTCCCGCACCTTCTGGCCGGGGATGGGCAGCCAGTCCCCCACCTCCCCGGCGGTGTAGTCCTCCCAGGGGCACTGGGGCAGGAAGGGGTCCTCCAGGCCCCGGTTAAAGGCCACCACGGCCTGGGGGTTCCCCGCGCGGATGGCCGCGGCGAAGCTTTTGAAATTGGGCTCGTCGGGAAAATTGTACATGGCGTCTGGATAGTAGCAGCCGTCTATCCACCAGCCCTTGACGCGCTCCCCCCAGCGCAGGGACCACTCCCGGATGACGGCCTCCCACTTCCGCTGAAAGGAGGCCAGGCGCTGCCCTTGGCCGTCCACCCACTCCAGGCGCTCCACGGCCTGGGCGTCGGCGCAGGGGGCGCCAGAGGGCAAATACACCCACAGGTCGATGCCCTGGGGCTCTAGGGCGGCAGCCAGGTCCGCGATTAAATCCCGCCGGGAGCACTTGCTGGGGGAAATGCCCACCAGCTGGTCGTACACCGGGTTGGGGGAGCAGTAATGCCCCGAGTTCTGGCCGATGGTGATGCAGAAGTAATCCGCGCCCACCTCCCGCAGCTGGGCGGCCAGCAGCTCCACGTCAAAGGCGTCTACCCGGGCGTTCCACTCCTCTGGGCTGCAGGGCTCCCCGGTGCCATCCCCGGCGGGGACGCACAGGAAGTGGTTGAACAGCCCCCAGCGCTTTCCTTGAAACATCTCTTGCCTATTCATGTTTGTTCCTCCCTTATCTGCCCCGCCTTCCCGGCGGGCTGGCTTTAACTGAAAAAGGCCGTGTCCGGCGGGGGCGGGGCGTCCAGCGTCAAGGGCTGGTGCGGGCACTCCCGCTCCCCCTCCGCGAAGTATTGGAGCACGTGGTCCATGTACACCGGGATGGTGGCCCAGTAACTGACCAGCGTGCCCTGGCAGCCCCGGTCCGGCATCTCCTCCAAATGGAGGCGCTGGTACGCCTGGCTGTGGGCCAAGGCTTGGGCGCAGTGGCGGCGCACCTGGGCTTTTTCCGCCTCCCCCAGGCGCTCCGGGTGGGCGTCGTCCGTAAAGGCGGCGATGGCCTCCAGCTCCTCAATGGCCCGCAGGTGCTCCACGCTGCAGGCGCAGCGGTTCTCCCACAGGCGCAGGCGCCCAAGGCCCCAGGGGCTTTCCGTGGCGGCCAGGCAAGCGGCCAGCTGCTCCCCCAGCCGCTGGTAGGTTTGGATGCTGTGCTCCAAGGCGGAACGCTCCCAGCGGCGAATCCACCCCAAGCCCTTGGGGTTCAGCCAGCAGCCCAGGTAGCAGAAGCCCACATTGAACAAGTTGTCCCGGTTGAAAATGTCCAGCTCCTCCAGCTGGGACATGAGCTCCACAAAGGTCTCCGGCTGGCTGATGGCGTACTCCGCCGCGTACTGGCGGTAGAAGTCCCGGGCGGGAAGGAACGCCCCGCTGGCCTGGGCGGCATAGGAGAGGGTCAGGCTGTTCTCCGCGGTGCGCCAGTGGTTGAAGCAGATGCCGTGGATGGAAGCGCCGCCGCTCTCCCGCCGGCAGTACTCCAGCAGCGCTTGGATGCCCCCGCAGCTGTTCTGCTGCACGTACATGTTCCCGTCGAACTCCACCCAGGAGTAGAGCATGGTCTTTTGCAGCTCCGCAGCATGCACGCCCATGTAGGCCACCGCGTCGGCCACCGCCAAGGCGCCGTGGGCGGGCAGGAAGGTGTAGCCCAGCTCCGCCGGGAAAATCTGGTTCATAAAGGCCTTGGCCACCCGCAAGCTCTCCTTGCAGGTGACGTACAGCCCCACTTGCAGCTCCTTGTCCCCCAGCCACTCCTGGCGGCACTGCCACATGCGCCAAATCTGCTTGACGCTGCGCAAGGTGCCGTCCAGCGCGGTGGAGGGCACCTCCCCCCAGGGCTCCCGGCCCTCCTGCCGCAACGACTGAAGGGCAGCTTCCGCTGCCTCGCCGCCAAAGAGCTCCCGGCACAGGGCGGCGGCCTCCGGGCTGGAGAGGGGCTGGCTGTTGTCCCCGCCGCCCTCGGGGGTAATCAGCTCCAGCACGTCAATCTGGGGGTAGAGGGCCAGCACCTCCCGCACCATGGACTTCTCCTCCTCCAAGGGGGTGGACTCCTGGCACTCCACGGAAAGGGTCAGGCGCATGCCCGCCTCTTTGGCGGTGTCCATCACCTGGCCCAGCCAGTACACGGCGAACCGCTCCCGCTTGTCCGGCTCCTCCAGGATGGCCTCCACCTCTGGGATGCAGAAGGCCCGGCGGTTGTCCACCGCGGCGGCCAGCTCCGGTTCCGTGGGCACGGCATGGCGCTGGCCGTAGAAGAAGTGGCCCGCGGGCACCCGCTCCTCCCCCTTGTGGTAGGGGTGCCACTGGCCGTTGTAGCTGTGGAAGGTGATGGCGTTCATCCCCATGCGCGCCAAGCGGCGGATGTACTCCTTGGCCTCCCGCAGGGGGTAGGCGGAGATGTCCATGGGGAAGTTGATGTGCTGGCGGACGCCCCGGTACCGGCAATAGGGGGAAAAGTCCTGGCTTTCGGGCAGGCTGCCCAGGGCAAAGGGCTTTTTCAAAAAGTCCCCCTCGGTGGAGAAGCAGACGCCCAGCTGGGAAAGCAGCTGGTACACGCAGCACAGCAAGGCGCTCTCCGAGCCGCCCCGCAGGGTGAGGGAGCTTTCCTCCCGCCGCCAGCCGTAGCAGTGGGCCGGCAGGCTCTCGTCCACCTCCAGGCGGAACGTCAACTCCGCGCCCTCCCCAAAGGCGGCGCCGGAATACTTCCGCAAATAGCGTTTCAACTCCCGCTCCGCGTAACAGGCGGTGGGGCCTGTGGCGGCGCGGCAAATCTGTACAGTCATTTCAAAACAACTCCCTGACGCCTGGCCCAAAAAGCGGAATCAAAATCCAGAAAACTTTGGGCAAAAAGGCGGTTTTTCCTGGGGGCATCATACCGCATTTCCCAGGCGCTGTCAAGCGAGAAAAGAAAAAGCGGGGCCCCCTTGCTGGGACGTCCCGCGCTGTCTTTACGCCTGGGTGGAGGCCTCCCCCTGTTCCAGGCTGGCTTTGTAGGCGCTGCCCCACTGCTCCATGGCAGCCAAGATGGGCCGCATGGACTCCCCCAGGGGCGTGAGGGAATACTCCACCCGGGGCGGCACCTGGGGATACACTTTCCGCTGGACGATGCCGTCCTCCTCCAAAGAGCGCAAACTATCGGTGAGCACCTTTTGGCTGATGCCCTCCAAATCCTTGCGCAGCTCGTTAAAGCGCCAGGGGCGGGCCAGCAAATTCCGCAGGATGAGCAGCTCCACTTGCTGCCCACCAGCTGCACCGTGGTGGCCACGGGGCACTCTGGCAGTTCTTCTTTTGTCAGCATCCGGGCACCTCCTATTCCCTAACTACCAGCTATTATAGCGCGGCGAGCGCCGGGCCGCAAGGAGGGGCCACAGTCACCTGCGGGTAACTAGGAGAGAAAAAAGTGCGTACTTGCCAAGGCGGGAAAAACGGCTACAATAGAGGGTGAGACAACCAGGCGGCGTGTACCATCGCGGCCTACAAGGAGGGTTCCCCATGACACAAGAACAGCGGCGGCTCTACCTCATCCAAGAGCTGCTGAAAGAGCGCCCCGACGGCGCCGGGATAGAGATTCCCACAGAGCAGGAAGGACAGAAACGGCTGCTGCGCTCCCTGTTCAACCTGCGGCAGCCACAGCCCGCCAGCCAGGAGTTTTTGGCGGTGCAGGACGCGTACCTCCAGGAGGAGACACGGCGCAAGGGCGTCACCAGCCTTGCCCAGCTGCGACCGGTGGAAAAGGGCCTCTACCTGTGGCAGGGGGACATCACCACCTTGGCCTGCGGGGCCATTGTCAACGCGGCAAACTCCCAGCTGCTGGGGTGCTTTTATCCCTGCCACGGGTGCATTGACAACGCCATCCACACCTACGCCGGGGTGCAGCTGCGGCTGGAGTGCGCCCGCCTCATGGCGCGCCAGGGCCACCCGGAGCCCACAGGCCAGGCCAAAGTCACCCAGGCGTACAACCTGCCCTGCCAGTATGTGCTCCACACCGTGGGGCCCATCATCACCGGCAGGGTGACGCCCCGGGACGAGGCGCTGCTGGCCGCCTGCTACCGCGCCTGCCTGGAGGCCGCCCAGGAGCGGGGCATCCCCAGCGTGGCCTTTTGCTGCGTCTCCACAGGGGAATTCCACTTTCCCAACCGGCGGGCGGCGGAAATCGCCCTGGAGACGGTGCGAAACTTCCAAAAAGAGACATCCAGCCAAATTGAGGTGATTTTTAATGTGTATAAAGACGCAGACCTCCAGATTTACCGGGAGCTCCTGGGCACAGCTTGAGCGCCTGGCCGCCGCCCTGCAAGAGGCGGACGCGGTGCTGGTGGGCGCGGGGGCGGGACTTTCCACCTCCGCGGGGTTCGCCTACAGCGGGGAGCGGTTCCGCCGCTACTTTGGGGACTTTGAGGCGGCCTACGGCTTCCACGACATGTACTCCGGGGGATTCTACCCCTTCCCCACCTTGGAGGAGCACTGGGCCTACTGGAGCCGGTTTATCTTCCTCAACCGCTACTGCGACCCGCCCAAGCCGGTATATCAAAACCTGCTGGAGCTGGTAAAGGAGAAAGATACTTTTGTGCTCACCACCAATGTGGACCACTGCTTTCAAAAGGCCGGGTTTGACAAGCGCCGGCTGTTCTACACCCAGGGGGACTACGGCCTGTGGCAGTGCTCCAAGCCCTGCCACGACAAGACCTACGACAACCAGGAGGCAGTCCGCCAGATGGTGGAGGCCCAGGGCTTCCAGGTGACGGAGCGGGGGCTGCTCCCCCCTGCCCAGCCCAAGCGGGCCGTGCCCACAGAGCTTGTTCCCCGCTGCCCGGTGTGCGGCGCGCCCATGTCCATGAACCTGCGGGCGGACAACACCTTTGTCCAGGACGACGGCTGGTACCAGGCCGCCCAGCGGTACGAATGGTTTTTGCGCAGCCGCAAGGAGCTGCGGGTGGTCTTCCTGGAGTTGGGGGTGGGGTACAACACCCCGGGGATTATCAAGTACCCCTTCTGGCAGATGACCGCGGCCAATCCCCGGGCCACCTATGTGTGCGTCAACTACCAGGACGCCCTATGCCCCCGGGAGATTGAACAGCAGTCCCTGTGCATCCAGGGGGACATCCACCAGGTGCTGGAGCAGTTGGTAGGCAGATGAGAGAAAGCCGGCGTGCCGCCGGCTTTCTTTGCGCCCAGGTTTAGTGGGCGATTTCGTAAAAGTAGATGTGCAGGCCGTCCTCCAGGCTGTGGACCTCCCCCTCAAACTGGTTGCGGTGGAGGTAGGGCGCCAGGGCGGGGCTGTCTGTCAAAAAAGTGGGCACGGTGTGGAAGGGCATGGGCGCGCCCTCCGGGAACCAGCCGTTGTTCTCCACGTAGATGTGGGCCTCTTGGCCCTGGCTGTCCTGGCCGGTGAGCATATACCGGGCGCTCATGTGGCGCACCCCCGCCTGGTTGAGCACCTGGGTGTCCACCCCGCAGGGCTCCACGATGCCCTGGAATATCTCCCCCCGCACCGTGCCCCCAAAGGGAATCATGTCCACCGCCCCTGTTTCGCTGGAAAGGTGCACCGCGGGGCCGTTGCTTTCTATGGCAATGTCAAACACAAGTTTTCGTTCCATGGCTGCCTCCTGCCGGGCCGGATGGCCCTGTTTTTCTCCTATTATAGCGGAGTGCGGTGGTGGGGGCAACCCCACATGCAGATTCTCCTTGCGCCCTTCCCCATTGTATGCTACCATCCTCTTAGGACAAAACACGGAAAGGCGGCGGCGCACATGGCCCACACTTTTACGGAACCCTTCCCCTTTTCCTCCAGCTCCTCCCTTGGCTGCCCGTACTACCGCATTCCCTCCTTGCTGGCCACCCGGGAGGGGGTGCTTCTGGCTGCCATGGACGCCCGCTTCGGCGGCACGCCGGATTCTCCCAACGCCATTGGGACAGCAGTGGCCCGCAGCCTGGACAGCGGCAAAACCTGGGAAGAACCCCATCTTGCCGCGTCCTTTCAGGACTGGGCTGTGGGCAAGCTTCCTCCCTTGCCTGGCAGGAAGCCTCTCCGGCACAGCGCCTCCACCATTGACCCCTCCCTGCTCCAGGACAGCGCCACAGGGCGGATATTCCTGCTGGTGGATGCCTTCCCCTGGGGCATGGGGGCCTTTCAAGCCCAGACGGGCAGCGGATATCGCCAAGGCCGCTTGCTGCTCCGGCGGCGGGGCCGGCGGGCCTATGGCTATTTTGTGGGCGAGGACGGCGCCATCCGCCGCCTGGATGGCAGCCCCACTCCCTACAAGGCGGACGCGTCCCTGAACTTGAGCAAAAACGGCAGGCCCCTTACAGTAGGGCAGCGCCGGCCTGTGTACTGGCAGGGCAGGCCCTGGGGGCTTCCCACGGGAAAACGCGTGCCCATGCACTTGTTTTACCAGGGCGCGCGGTTCCAGGTGTTCCCCACCTCTTACCTGTTCCTGCTGTATTCAGACGACCTGGGCAAAACCTGGTCCACGCCCCGGGAAATGAACGGCCTGGTCAAGGAGGACAGCCTGGGATTTTTCGGCGTCTGCCCCGGCCAAGGCGCGCAGCTTTCCCAAGGCCCTCATGCCGGGCGGCTGGTGTTCCCTGCTTACGCTTTGGACGCCCGCACCGGCAGGCAGCAGTTCCGGGCGCTGTACAGCGACGATGGGGGCAGCCGCTGGCAAGCGGGCACTTTCGCGCCCTTGGGTGAAGGCATCTCCAGCATGAGCGAAACCCAGCTGCTCCCCTGCCCGGACGGGGCGCTGCTGGCCTTCGCCCGCACCACCAGCGGCTTTGTGGCCCGCACCGTAAGCTTGGACGGCGGCGCCACCTGGCAGCCCCCTGTGCTGGACAGCTTCCTGCCCCTGACAGGCGGCGCTGGGTGCCAGGTGTCCGCGCTGGGCCTGCCTTGGAAAAACAGGGACGCTGTGCTCGTCTCCGCCCCCGCAGGGAAGGACAGGACCCAGGGCGTCCTCTCCTTGGGCTTTCTGGAAAAGGGACATCAAATCCGCTGGGCAGCCCGGCGGCAGCTGACGGGGGCCGGGGAGGAATTTGCCTACTCCTGCCTGGCGGCACTGCCCAACGGGAAAGTGGGCCTGCTGTATGAAACCTCCAACCGGCCCCAGGCTGTGGACGCCGTCCGGTTCCGGGAGCTTTCCCTGGAAGGGCCCTGGGACTGGGAGCGCACCCCATAAGCAAAGGGCTGCCGGAAGCACCCGGCAGCCCTTTTCCTTTACGCCCCCAACACCTGCTCAAAGACGCGGCAGCACTCCAGCGTCATGGAGTGGGGCACGGTGGGGCTTTCCAACAGGCCTGCGCCTATACAGCGCACGGCCTCCCGCACCTGGTAGATAAAGCCGTTGACGTCCTCCTGGACGTACTCCTCCACCAGCCGGCCGGACCTGTCGTACAGCTCCACCCGGCCCCCGGTGTGGAGCCGCTCCCGCAGGGCGATGTAGCCCTCCTCCCCGTACAGGCCGCCGTTTTCCGACAGGGCCGTGCCCACGGAGCACTGGCCGTCCACCAGGTAGTCCCCGTAGCGGAGAAGGAAACTGGCGGTTTCGTCCACGCCGGTGGGGGCCCGCACCACAGTGGACTCCACCTGGGTCAAGGGCTCTGTGGCGAAGTAGCCCAGCACCTCGATGAGGTAGACCCCCAAATCGTACATGGAGCCGCCGCCCAAGGCGGGGTTGTAGGCCCGGGTGGTCAAATCCTTACCCGCGTAAAAGCCCAGGTTCCCTTGGGCGCACTTTAATTTGCCGATGCGGCCGGTTTCCACCCACTCCTTCACCTTCTGGATCTTGGGCAAAAAGCGCACCCACATGCACTCCATGAGGAACAGCCCCTTCTCCCGGGCCAGGGCAAAGACCTCCTCCGCCTGGCGGGTGTGCAGCACCATGCTCTTTTCGCAGAGGACGTGCTTGCCGTGCTCCAAGCACTGGAGGATGTTTTCATAGTGGAAATTGTTGGTGGTGGCGATGTACACCGCGTCAATGTCCGGGCGCTGGAGCATCTCCTGGTAGCCGCCGTAGCCCGCGGGGATGTGCTGCTCCTGGGCGAAGGCTTGGGCGCGCTCCAGGCTTTTGCTGGCCACCGCCGCCACCTGGGCGCCCTCCACCTGGCGGACGGCGTCCGCGAATTTCCGGGCAATGTTCCCCGCCCCCATAATGCCGAACTGAATCATACTCTGCTCCTTCCCAAAGCCGCCCCGCTGGCGGCTTCCCTTTTTGTTACGGCATGATTATACACCCCAACCCCCCTGCGCACAAGGAGCAATTTTACCAGGCGCCGCCTTGACAACCGGCCCAGCTTGTTATAGTATTAAATAGAAAACAGTTGTTTTCGAAAATTTTTTTGGAGCATTGGAGGAGTACGCCATGAAAATCTATGTTTCCGCAAGCGCCTACCGGGACGGGGACGGCACCCAGGCCCGGCCCTTTAAGCACATCAACGACGCGGCCAAAGTCGCCCGGCCCGGCGACGAGGTGTTGGTGGCCCCCGGCGTTTACCGGGAATATGTTGACCCCCAGAACGCCGGCACCGAGGACGCCCGCATCACCTACCGCAGCACCGAGCCCCTGGGCGCTGTGATTACCGGCGCCGAGGTCATCAAGTCCTGGCAGCCCTATGAGGGCAACGTGTGGGTGGCCCGTGTGGCCAACACCCTTTTTGGGGACTACAACCCCTACACCACCTACGTCTACGGCGACTGGTACTTCGCGGGCAAGTCCAAGCACACCGGCTGCGTGTACTTAAACGACAAGGCCATGTACGAGGCCGGCTCCATTGAGGAGTGCGTCAAGGGCGAGGTGTACCCCTGCTCCTGGGAGCCCGAGGCTTCCACCTACAAGTGGTACGCCCAGCAGGATGGGGAGTACACCGTGCTCTACGGCAACTTCCAGGGCAAGAACCCCAACGAGGAAAACGTGGAAATCAACGTGCGCCGGGAGTGCTTTATGCCCTCTAAGACCGGCGTGGGCTACATCACTGTAAGCGGCTTTAACATCAACAAGGCCGCCACCACCTGGGCCCCTCCCGCCGCCTACCAGGACGGCATGATCGGCCCCCACTGGTCCAAGGGCTGGATTATTGAGGACTGCGAGATTTCCAACTCCAAGTGCGCAGGCATCTCCTTGGGCAAGTACCTGGACCCCGACAACGACCACTACTTCACCGTGAAGCACGTGAAGTCTCCCACCCAGATGGAGCGTGACGCCGTGTGCCGCGGCCAGTACCACGGCTGGCTGAAAGAGAATGTAGGCAGCCACATCGTGCGCCGCTGCAACATTCACAACTGCGAGCAGGGCGGCATCATCGGCCGCATGGGCGCTGTGTTCTCCATCATCGAGGACAACCACATCCACCACATCAACAACATGATGGAGCTGGGCGGCGCCGAGATTGCCGGCATTAAGCTGCACGCCGCCATCGACGTGATTTTCCGCCGCAACTGCATCCACGACTGCACCATGGGCATTTGGTGCGACTGGGAGGCCCAGGGCACCCGCATCACCCAGAACCTGCTGTACAACAACCAGAAGCCCGCGTTCGCCAGCCGGCTGAAGGGCGGCATGATGAGCCAGGACATCTTTGTGGAAGTGAGCCACGGCCCCACCTTGATTGACAACAACGTGCTGCTCTCCGACGCCTCGCTGCGCTTCGCCACCCAGGGCGTGGCCATGGTGCACAACCTGATTTGCGGCGCCCTCACCTGCGTGGGCGGCGGTACCTATCCCCGCTACACCCCCTACCACATCCCCCACCGCACCGAGGTGATGGGCTTTATGACCTTCCTCCACGGCGATGACCGGTTCTACAACAACATCTTTGTGCAGAAGTGGCCGGGCGACCCCATCATCACCCCCCACGACAGCGACGACGGCCACGACGAGGAAAACCGGGCTGTTGGCACCCATGTTTGGGACGAGTATCCCACCTATGACGAGTGGATCGCTCAGTTCGACATGGACACCGATACTCCCAACATGATGAAACTGGCTCGTGCACATGATTCCCATCTGCCTGTGTGGTCCAAGGGCAACGTGTACTTCAACGGCGCCAAGGCTTGGAAGCACGAGGAAGGCGGTCTGGTGGACAACGAGCACCAGGTGTACGTGAACCTGGAGACAAAGGACGGCCGTCCCGTGCTCTCCACCAACGTGTACGACTTCCTGGAGGGCTTTACCGGCCAGATGGTGAACACCCAGGTGCTGGGCATGGCCTTTGAGCCCGAGGAGTACTACGAGAATCCCGATGGCACCCCCATCAACTTCAACACCGACTACTTCGGCGACCACCGCGGCGAGGCCGTTATCCCCGGCCCCTTTGCCTGCAAGTGCGGCGCGGAGAAGGAGCTCTTCTAAGATAAAAAAGCAAAAGACCCACAGGGGCTGCCGCGGCTGCGGCGGCCCCTTTTTTGCGCCCCCTCTGGACGGCGGGGGAAAACCGTGCTACAATGCGGGAAACGGTATCTTTTGAGAGGAGTTGCTTATAGTGAAAACAAAGGATTTGGCCGGGCTGCTCCACCGCCTGGAGCGGCCCACCGGCCCGGTGGACGTGGTACTGGACACCGACACCTACAACGAGGTGGACGACCAGTTCGCCCTGTCCTACCTGCTGGCCTCCCAGGACCAGCTGCGGGTAAAGGCACTGTACGCCGCGCCCTTTTTCAACGAGAACTCCACCGGCCCGGCGGACGGCATGGAGAAAAGCTACCAGGAAATCCTAAAGCTGCTGGGGCTGGCCGGCTGCCAAGGGCTGCGGGACGTGGTGTTCCGGGGCTCTGCCAGCTACCTGCCCGACGAGGGGACCCCGGTGCCCTCCCCGGCGGCGGAGGATTTGGCCCGGCGGGCCATGGGCTACTCCCCGGAAGCGCCCCTGTATGTAATTGCCATCGGCGCCCTGACCAACATAGCCTCCGCCTTGCTATTGGAGCCCGCCATCGCCCAGCGCATCACTTTGGTGTGGCTGGGGGGCAACGCCTGGGATTGGCCGGACAACCAGGAGTTCAACGCCTTCCAGGACGTGGCCGCGGACCGGGTGGTCTTCGGCAGCGGGGCGGCGGTGGTGCAGCTGCCCTGCCAGGGGGTGGTGTCCGCCTTCCGGGTCAGCGGGCCGGAGCTGCGCCAGTACCTCCAAGGCAAGAGCCCCCTGTGCGACTACCTGGTGGAGCTGGTGGAGGAATCCCAGCGCCACTGGAACGCGGGCCCCTGCTGGACGCGGCCCATCTGGGACGTCACCGCCGTGGGCTGGCTGCTGGGGGAGCGCTTTATGCTGGATAGGCTGGAGCCCAGCCCCATCTTCCAGTACGACCACCACTACAGCTTTGACAAGAGCCGCCACCCCATGCGGTACGTGTACCACATCCAGCGGGACGAGCTCTTCGCGGATTTGTTCGAAAAGCTGCCCAAGCTGGGGCAGTAACAGAAACGCCCTCCGGCACAAGGCTGGAGGGCTTTTTGCTGGGATACATTCCCCGCTTTGGGGCACACTAGGGACAAAACCATGTGGAAGCGAGGAATCTGCCATGATACAAGAGGATACGGTCAAGCTGCTGCGGGAGTGCAACGCCGGCATCAAAATGGGGATGAGCTCCCTGGACGAGGTGCTGCCCAAGGTGCAGTCGGCCAGCCTGCGGAACTCCCTGGAGAAGTGCCGCCAGGCCCACGGCAAGCTGGGGGACGAGACCCACGCCTTGCTGGCCCGCTACGGGGACGCCGGCAAAGAGCCCAGCCCCGTGGCCAAGGGCATGTCCTGGATGAAGACAAACGTCAAGCTGGCCCTGGAGGAGAGCGACGAAACCGTGGCCGACCTGATTACCGAGGGATGCAACATGGGGGTGAAGTCCCTAAGCCGCTACCTAAACCAGTATGAGGCCGCCGAGGAGCAGGCCAAGGACATCGCCAAGCGGCTGATCCACCTGGAAAGCGGCCTGGCTCAGGAGATGCAGCCCTATCTGTAACAGCGAAAAGGACACCCAAGCAGCCGCTTGGATGTCCTTTTTTATGGGCATATTCTGAAAGGGGATTAGGCCCGCTGGGGCAGGCGGCGCTCCAGCTGGTCCAGGGCTTTGCGCAGGGGGTGGTACAACAGCAGCGCCAGCAAAAAGTTCCCACCCGCGTGGACCACGTCGAAGCTCAACCCGCTGATAATCCAGGCGATGACCATCTGCACCCCGCCCACGGGGAAGTACGTCAAAGAGCACAGCGTCCCAAAGGCCAAGCCGAACAGCCCGGACAAAATGGCCCACTGCCAGGCGCGCTTCATCCAGCGGAACAGCCAGGTAACCCCCGCCAGCAGCGGCCAAATGTACAGGTACATCACCCACCAGGTGCCAAAGCCGTAGAGCACGCCCTCCAGCAGCAGGAACACCGCCAGGGCCCCTATCACCCGCCGGCGGAACACCAGCGTAAACAGGATGGTGAGCAGGCTGACCAGCTCCACATTGGGCAGGAAGGCCAGGGCTTCTTTGGAAACCACCATCACCGTGCCCATCATGGCCATCAGGCACAGGTCGGTGAGACGGCGTTTCATCAGTAGCCCACAGTGAAGGTCAGCTCGTAGGTGTCGCCGTCACTGAGCTCCGTGGCGTCGGCGCCGTAGTTCCACATCTCGCCGCCCTTGGTCAGGCACCACCACTCCTGGTTGGCGTCGTCCACCGTCTCGCCGTCCACGGTGGTGATGAACAGCCCGTAGCTGCTCTCCTCGCCCTCTACCAGGCCCTCAGCCACCAAGGCGTCGCCCAGGGTGGCGGCGGTGGTGGTGATGGGGAACTCCTTCTCGGTGCCGTCCCCGTGGACCACCTTTAAGGTGATGTCCTTGGTCTCGGCATCCTCGGCGGAGGAGAGGCTGCTTTCCGAAACGGCTTGGCTGCTCTCCACGGCGGAGGAGCTTGTCTCTGTCTGGGAAGAGCTCTCCTCTACCTGGGAGGAGGTGCTGGCGGGGGTGCTGCTCTCCTGAGAAGCGGAGGAGCCGCTGGCGTCGCCGCAGCCGGCGAGAACGGTCAACAGCAGGGCAAGGCTCAGCAGGAGCGCGGCGCCCCGGCGGAAAAGATTGGTGTGTTTCATGTGTGTTACCTCATTTCTAAAAAGATTAGATTTGAGGGACGGCGCCCGCCTTCCACAGCCCTGGCGCAAGCTGTGGAAAAAGCGGGCAGGAAAACAAAGCCGGGGATAGGCCCGGCCCTTCCTGTACCATGCGCCAAGAACCCGTGGCTTTGGTACGGCCTTTCCGGGCAAGTCTTCCGGCTTAGGCATCAAACAGGGCGCCCCGCCTTCCCAGCCCAAAGGGCCAGTGGCACACTGGGGCGCCCCTCTGCCATTACGGCGACGGGTTCGCCGGGGATTCGCACCCCTGTTCCTATGTTCGGCCGCGGGAAAAGGCCCGCGGGCACCCGGAGTCCCAACGGGCCTTATCATACCCCATACAGGGGATTTTGTCAATTTCCTTCTACAAAAGCCACCAGCCCAGCAGGCGGGCGGCGGAGGAAATCAAAAAGCACAGCAGCAGGCCGCAGCCCGTGGGCAAAGCCATGGACAGGGCCGTCCACTTCAGGCTTTTTGTCTCCCTCCAGATGGTCCAGCAGGTGGTGGAGCAGGGCCAGTGGAACAGGGTGAACACCAGCACGCACAAAGCCGTCACCCAGGTCCAGCCGTTCTCCAGCAGCAGGCCGTGCAGGGCGGAGAGCTCCCCCACCTCCACCAAGGCGCCCTGGGACAGGTAACCCATCAGCAGCAAGGGCAGCACCAGCTCGTTGGCGGGCAGCGCCAGGAGGAAGGCCAGCAGAATCACCCCGTCCAGGCCAAAGAGGCGGGCAAAGGGCTCCAAAAGCCGGGCGCAGTGGGTGAGAAGGCTTTCCCCGGCCCAGGTGACATTCCCCAAACACCAGATGAGCACCCCCGCCGGGGCCGCCACCGCCGCCGCCCGCCCCAGAACCCGCAACGTCCTGTCCAGCACGGAGCGCACCAGCACCTGCCCCACCTGGGGCCGCCGGTACGGGGGCAGCTCCAGGGCAAAGAAGGAGGACAGGCCTTTCAGCGCTGTTTTGGACAGCAGGAAAGAAACGCCCAGGGTCATGGCCAAGGAGAAGCCCAGCAGCGCCGCCATGCCCACCGCGCCCCCCAAAGCCCCCGCCCCGGCGAAAAACAAGGACAGCAAGGCGGCCAGCAAAGGCAGCCTGCCGTTGCAGGGGGTGAAGGCGTTGGTGGCGATAGCAATAAGGCGCTCCCGGGGGGAGTGGATGATCCGGCAGCCCACCACCCCGGCGGCGTTGCAGCCCAGGCCCATGGAGAGCGTCAGCGCCTGCTTGCCGCAGGCCCCGCACCTGGCAAAGCACCTGTCCAAGTTGTAGGCCATGCGGGGCAGGTAGCCCAAATCCTCCAGCAAGGTGAACAGGGGGAAAAAGATGGCCATGGGCGGCAGCATTACCGCCACCACCCAGGAGAGGGTGGTGTAGGCGCCGTCCACCAACACCCCGGAGAGCCACGGTGGCGCGGGCGCCAGCCAGCGGCGGAGCCACTCCCCCAGCTGGGAGAAGCCCTGGCTCAACAGCTGGGAGGGGGCGTTGGCCCCCACCATGGTCAGCCAGAGGATGGCCAGCAGCAGCAGCGCCATCACCGGGAAGGCCGTCCACCGGCCGGTGAACAGCCGGTCCAGCTTCCTGTCCCGGGGGCTGTAGCCCTTGCCCAGGCCTGCCACCACCTGCCGGGCCAAGTCCTCCGCGGCCTGGGCTTGGGCGGCGGAAAGGGCGTCGGCAAACCACTGGAGGCTGTGGGATTTCCAGGCGTCCTCCAATAAGGCACGCTCTTGGGGGGTGGCGGGCTGCTCCCCGGCCTCTAAAAGGCGCAGGGCGTGCCAGCGGGGATTCTCTCGGCCCTGGCGGCGGAGCAGCGGCGCCAGGCGGTCCACAGCGGCCTCCACCGCCTGGGGATAGCGCACCGGCTGGGGGACGCTGCCGCCGCGCCCCGCGGCAGCCTGGGCCACGGCCTCTTTCAGCTGGGGCAGGCCCCGGCCGCCCCGGGCGGCGCAGCCCACCACCGGCACCCCCAGCCTTTGGGAGAGCCGCTCCAAATCCACGCGGATGCCCTTGCGCTGCGCCTCGTCCAAAAGGTTGACGCACACCACAGCCCGGGCGGTGATTTCCAGCACCTGGAACACCAAGGAGAGGCCCCGCTCCAAACAGGTGGCGTCGCAGACCACCACCACGGCCTGGGCCTGGCCCGAGAGCAAGTACTCCCGGGCGGCCCGCTCCTCCCCCTCCTGGGAGAGCAAGGAGACGCACCCGGGCAAATCCACCAGCTGGTACGCCCGGCCTTGGAACTCCCACCGGCCCTGGGCGCTGCCCACAGTCTTCCCGGCCCAGTTGCCCGTGTGCTGGCGCAGCCCTGTCAAGGCGTTGAACACGGTGCTCTTTCCCACATTGGGGTTGCCCGCCAGGGCGATGGCAGGCGCTTCGGCTTCTCTCACGGTATCACTCCTCTCCCCTTCCCAAGGCTATCAACTGGGCGTCCCGGCGGCGCAGGGCCACCACCGCGCCCCGCACCCGGTAGGCGGCTGGGTCCCCCAGGGGGCTTTTTCCCAGGCACTCCACCTGGGCCCCGGGGACAAAGCCCAAATCCCGCAGCTGCCGGCGCAGCTCCCCTTGGGCGGAAAGCTCCCCCACCCAAGCCCGGTGTCCCGGGGCCAGCTGCCACAGGCTTCTGGCGTCCTCCATGTTCTCCCCTCCCCGCTTTGGCTGCAAAAACCTTTGTATGCCACTTTATTCCCGGGGCGGCAGATGTGTGCGCCCCTCCCAGATTTTTGTTGACATATGTTCAAAACCAGGGTATGATAGAGCCGAGGACCGATGGAAAGGAGGGAGCTGTTTGGCCAGGCCCAGCAAATGCCGCTGCATCTGCTCCATGCCCCAGGTGACAGAGTTCCTGCCCCGGGGCGCTGTCCCCGAAGCCGGGGAAAGCGTGGTGCTGCAGGTGGATGAATTGGAGGCCATCCGCCTGCTGGACTACCGGGGGTTTACCCAGGAGCAGTGCGCGGCACGGATGAACATTTCCCGCGCCACGGTCGCGCGCATCTACGAGGAGGGCCGCCGCAAGGTGGCCCAGGCCCTGGTGGAGGGACGCGGGCTCCGCATAGAGGGCGGGGATGTGATGATATGTACTAGCCCCCGGCCAGAGTGCGCCGGGGAACCTCATTGCTGCCACAGGCAGGGAAAGGAAGGGTAACATGAAGATTCTAGTCATCGGCGGCGTAGCAGCCGGCACCAAGGCTGCCGCCAAATGGAAACGGGAGAACCGCGCCGACCAGGTGGTGCTGCTCACCAAAAGCGCGGACATCTCCTACGCGGGGTGCGGGCTGCCCTATTATGTGGGCGGCTCCATTGAGAACCGGGAGGAGCTCATCGTCAACACCCCCCAGAAGTACCGGGGCCTTACCGGCGTGGAGGTGCTCACCCTGCGGGAGGCCACCCATGTGGACCCTGCCGCCAAGGTGGTGACCGTCCAGAACCTGGAAAACGGCCAGGAGGAAACCTACGGCTATGACAAGCTGATTGTGGCCACCGGCGCCTCCGCGGTGAAGCTGCCCCTCCCCGGGGTGGATTTAAACGGCGTGTTCCCCATGCGGGCCCCCGAGGACGCCATCACCATGCGGGACTACCTGGAGGCCAACGGCGTGAAGAAGGCCGTGGTCATCGGCGGCGGCTTCATCGGCCTGGAGCTGGCGGAGAACCTCTTTGACCGGGGCATTTCCGTCACCGTGGTGGAAGTGGCCTCCCAAATCCTCTCCGGCGTGCTGGATGGGGAGATGGCCGGCTACGTCCAGCGCCACCTGCAGCAGAAGGGTATCCGGGTGCTCACCGGCACCAAGGCCACGGCCCTTGTGGGCGATGGCAAGGTGGAGGGCGTACAGACAGACGCCGGCCTGCTGCCCTGCGGCGCGGTGGTGGTGTCCGCGGGCATCCGGCCCAACACCGCCTTTTTGGAGGGCACCGGCATCCAGATGGAAAAGGGCGCCATTGTGGTGGACGAATGTCTCGCCACCAGCGTGGCGGACATCTACGCCGCCGGGGACTGCGCTTTGGTGAAGAACCGCCTCACCGGCAAGGCACAGTACTCCCCCATGGGCTCCTCCGCCAACCTGGAGGGCCGCACTTTGGCCCAGAACCTCAACGGGGAAAACAAGACGTACCCCGGCGTGCTGGGCACCGGCGTGGTGAAGCTGCCCGGCCTGAACGTGGGCCGCACCGGCCTGACGGAATCCGCCGCCAAAGAGGCCGGCTACGACGTGGAGACCGTGGTGGCTGTCACCGATGACAAGGCCCACTACTATCCCGGCGCGGCGTTCTTCATCACCAAGCTTTTGGCGGATAGGAACACCCACCAGCTGCTGGGCGTCCAGGTGCTGGGCCCCGGCGCGGTGGACAAGATGGTGGACATCGCCGTGGTGGGACTCTCCATGGGCCTGAAGCTGGAGGATTTTGAAAACCTGGATCTGGCCTACGCGCCGCCCTTCTCCACGGCCATCCACCCCTTTGTGCAGGCTGTGTATGTGCTGGAGAACAAGCTCTCCGGCACCATGCAGAGCATGACCCCCGCCCAGTACGCCGCCGGGGCGGCCGAGGGCTACACCGTCATCGACGTGAACCCCCAGCCCACCATCCGGGGCGCCAAGTTCGTGGACCTCTCCAAAGTGGAGGGCCCCATCGAAGGCATTGGCAAGGACGAGAAGCTGCTGCTGGTGTGCGGCCGGGGCAAGCGGGCCTACTTCCTGCAGAACCGGCTGAAGTTCTACGGCTATGAGAACACCTTGGTGCTGGAGGGCGCCACCACCTTCAACCAGGTGCGGGTGGCCGCTCCCGGCGCCACGGTGCCCCCCGAGGAAATCACCCGGGTGAAGGGCCTGGGCTTCCTGTGGGACAAAAACACCCCCGACTGCTTCAACGGCCGGGTCATCACCCGCAACGGCAAGATCACCGCCGACGAGATGCGGGCCATCACCGAGGCGGCGGAGCGGTTCGGCAACGGCCAGGTGGCCATGACCACCCGGCTGACCATTGAGATTCAGCACATCCCCTTTGACAACATCGAGCCCCTGCGGGAGTTCCTGGCCCAGCACGGCCTGGAGACCGGCGGCACCGGCTCCAAGGTGCGGCCTGTGGTCAGCTGCAAGGGCACCACGTGCCAGTACGGCCTCATCGACACCTTCGCCCTCAGCGAGGAGATTCACGAGCGGTTCTACCACGGCTACAACGACGTGAAGCTGCCCCACAAGTTCAAGATTGCCGTGGGCGGCTGCCCCAACAACTGCGTGAAGCCCGACCTGAACGATTTGGGCATCATCGGCCAGAAGGTGCCCCGCATCGACCTGGACAAGTGCCGGGGCTGCAAGGTGTGCCAGGTGGAGAAGGCCTGCCCCATCCAGGTGCCTGTGGTGCAGGACGGCAAGGTGGTCATCGACGACAGCGCCTGCAACCACTGCGGCCGCTGCGTGGGCAAGTGCCCCTTCAAGGCTGTGGAGGGCTTTACCAGCGGCTACCGCGTCTACATTGGCGGGCGCTGGGGCAAAAAGGTGGCCCACGGCCGGTACCTGGAGAAGGTCTTTACCGACAAGGACGAGGTGCTGGGCATTGTGGAAAAGGCCATCCTCCTGTTCCGGGAGCAAGGCCTGACCGGCGAGCGCTTTGCCGACACCGTGGAGCGCATTGGCTTTGAGAACGTCCAGGAGCAGCTGCTGTCTGACGGCCTGCTCCAGCGGAAAGAGGAAAACCTGAAGCTGAACGTAAAGGGCGGCGCCACCTGCTAAGCCGCGAAGCGGTGCAGAGGCTTCGCCAGCCACACGCACAACAAGCAAAGAGAGGACCGGGAGACCGGTCCTCTTTTCTTTGCGTTTGCCGCAGCATCCCCCAGCCCGTTTGCAAGACGGCCCCGTTGAATCCTGCATAGCCATAGGGTATAATAAAGAGGTGAAAAACGGAAATGAACGCTTTGATGAAAGGAGAAGGCCCATGGAAAAATATGTGCGGGACTCCTACACCGAGCACGTGCAGATTTTGTCCCAGTCCAGCTTAAACGGCTACAAGCGGCTGTTTGGCGGGCGGCTGATGGAGTGGATTGACGTGGTGGCCGGGGTGGTGGCCCGGCGGCACTCCAACCGGAACGTGACCACCGCCGCCGTGGACAACCTGCGCTTTGAGGGCCCGGCCTACGGCAACGAGACCATTGTGCTGTGCGGGTACATCACCTACACCGGCCGCACCTCCATGGAGGTGTGCGTGCGCACCTATGTGGAGGAGCTTAACGGCCACAAGCGGCTTATCAACGTGGCCTACCTGGTGATGGTGGCCCTGGACGAAAACGAGCGCCCGGTGGAGGTGCCCCGTCTGGTGCTGGCCACCGAGGAGGAGCGCCGGGAATGGGAAGCCGCCGTGGAGCGCACCCGCCTGCGGAAAGAGCGCCGGAAGCTGGAGAAGGAAGCGGGAATCTACTGACAAAAAAGGAGCTGCTGCAATAAGCAACAGCTCCTTTTTCATGCGCGCAAAGCTTGGAAGAACGCCCGCAGCAGCGCTTTGGCCTCGGCCTCGAAGAAGCCGCGGTACAGCTCTGGGCGGTGGCTGTAGGGCAAGGCGAACAGGTCAGCGGCCGTGCCGCAGCAGCCAGCCCTCTCGTCGTCGGCGCCGTAGACCACCCTATCCACGTGGGCGTTGATAATGGCCCCCGTGCACATGGGGCAGGGCTCCAAGGTGACGTACAAGTCGCAGCCGGTGAGACGCCAGGTGCCCAGGGCTTGGCAGGCCTGGTGGATGGCCTCCAGCTCGGCGTGGGCCAAAGCGGTTTTGCCCGCCTCCCGGCGGTTGCGGCCCTCCCCAATGACGCGGCCCTCTTTGACCACCACCGCGCCCACGGGGACTTCCCCCGCGGCGGCGGCTTCCTGGGCCAGCTCCAGGGCCCGGAGCATAAACCGCTTTTCCGGCAAAAAGGCAAGGGGCAGCATCATAGCGCGAAGAACAGGCTGAGGGTGTACAGGGCCATCAGGCCCACCACCACCCAGAACATGGGCGCCCGCACAATGGACGCCGCGCTCTCCCCCGCGCCCAAAGGCTGGGCGGGGCCGTCATACCGGGGGGAACGGGGACCGATGAACATGCCCCGCTTGAAAACCAGCAGGAGCACCAACGCCACCAGGCCCACGCCCAGGGGCACCAGCATCAGCAGGTTGTTGACGAAATAGGCCATGTCCCCAAAGAGGAACTCCCCGTGGCTGCCCAGCACGGCGATGAGGTTGTTCAGGCTGTGGATTATCACCGGCAGCCACAAGTTGTTGGTCTTGGCGTAGAGGAAGCCGAACACCAGCCCGGCCACAAAGGCGAACACCACCGTGGAGAAGTCCATGTGGGCCATGCCGAAAATCAAGGCGGAGGCCACAATGGAGAACCCGATGCCGTACTTCCGCAGGGCGGAGAGCACCACGCCCCGGAAGGCGAACTCCTCCATAAAGGGCACCAGCACGGCGGTGATGGCAATGTCCAGCAGCACCACCTGGAGGGATTCCCCGCCTCCCACATAGCTGGAGGCGGACTCATACCCAAAGCTGCCAAAGAAATTGCTGACAAAGGTGGCGGGGTAGTTGCCCAGCAGCGTCACGGCCAGGCCCCCCAGCACACAGAGGAGGCCGCCGCTGAAGCCCACCTTCTCAAACTTTAAGTAGTCCGCAGGGTCGTCCTTGCGGAAGGCCAAATAGGCCACAAAGGGCAGCGCCGTGGCAAGGGGCACCAGCACCCCGGAAAGCCACTGGTAGCCCAGGCTGTTCTGGAAGATATCCACGCCCACCAAGGCCAGCAGCATCTGCAAGGGGAACTGCCAGAACAGGGACAGGGCGAACTGGGCCAGCAGCAGCAGGCACATGCGGTTCATGGTGCGGGTGGCGCCTTTCTGCCGGGGGTCCCGCAGGGGCTTCTCCCCTGGCACGTAAGGGGGCGCGTACACCGGGGTGGCGTACCAGCCAGGCTGGGCCGGCATCGGACAGGCCCCGTAAGGCGCCGGATAGCCTTGGCCCATCCCAGGGTAGGGCGGATACCCGGGAGGCGGCCCCATAGGGGGCACACCTGGCACCACCGCCTGGGGATAGCCCTGGGGCGGGACGCTGGCTGCCGGGGCCTGCTGGGGCTCCGCTGCGGGGGGAACAGTCCCGCCGTAGGCCACGGGAGGGGCGCTGGGCGACACCGCTTGGGGATAGCCTTGGAGCGGGACGCTGGCTGCCGGGGCCTGCTGGGGCTCCACCGCGGGGGGGACAGTCCCGCCGTAGGTCACGGGCGGGGCGCTGGGCACCACCGCCTGGGGATAGCCCTGGGGCGGAACGCTGGCCGCCGGGGCCTGCTGGTGCTCCACCGCGGGGGGGACGTTCCCGCCGTAGCCCACGGGAGGGGCGCTGGGCACCACCGCCTGGGGATAGCCTTGGAGCGGGACGCTGGCCACCGGGGCCTGCTGGGGCTCCACCGCGGGGGGGACAGTCCCGCCGTAGGCCACGGGAGGCGCGCTGGGCGGCGCTACCTGGGGATAGCCTTGGGGCGGGACGCTGGCCGCCGGGGCCTGCTGGGGCGGCTGGTACGGGGTGGGCGGATAGCCATTCTGCATGGAATCAGCCTCCTTTGCGAGAGATTTTACTGGGGCTTACAGAAGCTGGCACAGCTTCTGGGAGAAGTCGGAGGGGTCCTCCAAAGAGATGCCCTCAAGGAGCAAAGCCTGGTCGTAGAGGATTTCGGCGTAGAGCTTTAAGCGCTCCTTGTCGGACTGGTACAGCTCCTGCAGCCGCTGGAAGATGGGGTGCTCGCCGTTTATCTCCAGCACGCGCTGGGCCTTGATTTTCTCCTGGGCGGGCATGGCGTTGAGCACCTTCTCCATCTCGGTGGAAATCATGCCGTCGGTGGTGATGCACACGGCGTGGCTCTTCAACTTGCCGGAAAGACGCACGTCCTTTACCTTGTCGCCCAAGGACTCCTTTACAAAGGCCAGCATGTCCTTGTTCTCCTCGGCCAGCTCTTTGACCTTCTCCTTCTCCTCGGTGGACTCCAGCTCCAGGTCGTCGGAGGAGATGTTGCGGAACTCCTTGTCGTCGTACTTCATCAGCATCCGCAGGGCAAACTCGTCCACGTTGTCCGTCAGGCACAGCATCTCAAAGCCCTTCTCCTGGAGGGTTTCCGCCTGGGGCAGGCTGAGGACGCGCTCCACCGTTTCGCCGCAGCCGTAGTAGATGTACTTCTGCTCCGGCTTCATGCGGGAGACGTACTCCTTTAGGGAGGTGAGCTTCTTCTCCGCGGAGGAGGTGAACAGCACCAAATCCTTCAGCTCGTCCTTCTTGGCGCCGTAGTTGTCGTACAGGCCGTACTTCATCTGCAGGCCAAAAGCCTTCCAGAACTGCTCGTACTTCTCGCGGTCGTTGTTCAGCATGGACTGCAGCTCGGAGGCGATTTTCTTCTCCAGGCGGCTGGCGATGAGCTTCAGCTGCCTATCGTGCTGGAGCATCTCCCGGGAGATGTTCAAGGACAAATCCTGGGAATCCACCAGTCCCTTTACAAAGCTGAAGCAGTCCGGCAGCAAATCGGCGCACTTGTCCATGATAAGCACGCCGCTGGCGTAGAGCTGCAGGCCCTTCTCATACTCCCGGGTGTAGTAGTCCATGGGGGCGTGGGAGGGGATGAACAGCAGGGCCGTGTAGGTGGCCGCTCCCTCGGTGGAGGTGCGGATGCCCTTTAAGGGGTCCTGCCAGTCGTAGAACTTCTCCTTGTAGAAGGCGTTCATCTCCTCGTCGGTGACTTCGCTTTTGGCCTTCTTCCAGATGGGGGTCATGCTGTTGAGGGTCTCCACCTCGGTGTGGGTTTCGTACTCCGGGTCCTTGCCGTCCACGCCGGTGCCCTCTTTTACGTGGGTGTGGGACACCTCCATGCGGATGGGGTAGCGGATGTAATCGGAGTACTTCTTCACCAAATCCTGCAGGCGGAACTGGTCCAAGAACTCGCTGTAGTTCTCGTCCTCGCTGTCCTCCTTGAGGTAGAGGGTGATGGTGGTGCCGCGGTCCGCCTTGGCGCCGGGGGTGATTTCATAGCCGTCCAAGCCGGTGGATTCCCAGTGCCAGGCCTCATCGGAGCCAAAAGCCTTGGTGTCCACGGTCACCCGGGAGCTGACCATAAAAGCGGAGTAGAAGCCCACGCCAAACTGGCCGATGATGTCCACCTCGTCCTTCTTCTCGGCCTCCTGCTTAAACTGGAGGGAACCGCTGCGGGCGATGACGCCCAGGTTGTTGTCCAGCTCCTCCTGGGTCATGCCGATGCCGTTGTCGCTGATAGAGAGGGTGCGGGCCTCCTTGTCCACGGCCAGCTGGATGGAGAAGTCCTCCCGGGAAAGGCCGGTGGCGCCGTCCTCCAAGGTGCGGTAATAGAGCTTGTCAATGGCGTCGCTGGCGTTGGAAATCAGCTCCCGCAGGAAAATTTCCTTGTGGGTGTAGATGGAGTTAATCATCAAGTCCAGCAAGCGCTTGGATTCTGCCTGAAATTCTTTCATTGCCATGGTTTCAAATTACTTCCTTTCCAATATAGACAGACAGCCCAAAGGCTGAGTGCGAACAAAATCAGCGGCCCGCCTCAAAGGGGTGCTCGTCGTGAAAGCGGAGGTTGTTCAGCCGCTCCTTTTCCCGGATGGCCTCCTCCATGTCGATGCCGTAGGCCTCCGCCAGGCAAAGGGTGTAGTAGAGCACGTCCCACAGCTCCTCGTCCAAGGTGCCTTTCACCGGCTCCCCTGGGCCCCGAAACTGGCCGTGAAAGATGGCGCGGGAGACCTCCCCCACCTCTTCCACCAGCTTGAGGAATAAATTGTGCTTTAACCGCTCCTCCTGGGCCTCCCGCTGGGGGCCTGGGGGCAGGCTATCCAGGGCCAAAAAGCCCAAATCCTTCTGGCGCAGGTAGTGTTGCAGGTATTTCACCGTGGTGTTGCCATCCATGGGGCGGCCTCCTTCACAGCTTTACTGCGGCCACCAGCAGCATCATGGGGCGGCGCAGCTCGTCCTTCATGCCTGGGATGTCCAGCATCCTTTCCGGGGGCTTGGCCTCCACCACGCGGCGCAAGGCAAAGCCGCCGGTGAGCAAGGTATCCAGATAGGTGGTGAGGGTGCGGTGGTACTTCACCACGTCCTCCCCCAGGAACACGGCCTGGCGCTGCCCCTCGTAGAAGTAGTTGTCCACGGGGAAGTGGAGGATGTTGCCCTGCTCGTCGTAGTACCAATCCTGGTTGCCGTAGGCGGTGAAGATGGGGTGCTCCACCGAGAACACAAAGTCCCCGCCGGGCTTGAGCCAGGTGCGGACCTTCTCCGCAAAGGCGGGGAAGTCCTGCAGGTAGTGGATGGTCAGGGAGCTGAACACCACGTCGAATCTCTCCGGGGGGAAGTCCACGTCCTCGATAGCGGCGTGAAGATACTCCACCTGGGGGAAGCTGGCCTTTTGCCGGGCCACTCCCAGCATCTTTTCGGACAAGTCCACCCCGGTGACGTGGGCGGCCCCGTGCTCCGCCGCGTAGGCGCAGTGCCAGCCGTAGCCGCAACCCAGGTCCAGCACCTGCTTGCCGGCAAAGTCCGGCAAAAGCTTTTGCAGGTCTTCCCACTCCCCCGCGCCGGCCAGGCCCAGCCGCGAACGGCTCATCTGGCTGTATTTCTCAAAAAATAGGGGGTCGTCGTATCGATTCTCCCTCATGGAATACCACCTCGTTTGTATGGGCTTCTTTCATCAAGACTAACCACAATTCTAATACAAAACCGCCCTTGTTGCAAGGGCGGTCCTGGTTTCTTTACAATTTGGAAATATTCGCCGGTCCTTATTTCAGCTCCGCAATGGTGACGCCGCTTTCGCCTTCGCCATAGGTGCCAAGGCGGAAGCTCTTCACCTGGGAACACCGGCGCAGGTGCTGCTGCACCGCCGTCCGCAGGGCCCCCGTGCCCTTGCCGTGGATGATGGTCACCTGGGAGAGGTGCATCCGGCTGGCCCGGTCCAGGAAGTTGTCCACCTCCATCAGGGCCTCTTCCACAGTCTGGCCCCGCAAGTCCAGGCTGGAGGATGTCTCCGGCGTGGAGACGTTCTTGGTCACCGTGCGGGTGGGGTTCTTCTTTTTCAGCTGGCGCTTGCTCAACAGGCGGACGTTCCCCAGGGGCACCCGGGTTTTGATGATGCCCGCCTGGACCAGCACGGTGCCGTCCTTGGGCAGTTCCAGCACAGTGGCCTCCTTATCGATGTCGTAGAGGAGCACCTCGTCCCCCACCACCAAGGGCCGGGGCAGCACGTAGTTGTCGTCCCGCCGCTGGTGCACCGGGTCGGAGGAGCTTTCCAGCTCTTTCAGGCCGGAGCGCAGCCGGGCTTTCTGCTCGGCGGAGAGCTGCTTGTTCTTCTGGCGGCGCAGCTCCTCCAGCTCGCCCACCAAGGCGTCCGCCCGCTGCCGTGTCTTTTGGACGATTTGGGCGGCCTCCTGCCGGGCGCGGTCTATCTCCTTTTTGGCCTGGGCCTCGGCCTCGTCTTTCAGCCGCTGGGAGGCCTCGGCGTTTGCCTTGGCCTGGGCGGCGGAGGCCCGCAGGGCTTCCAGCTCGTCCTCCATTTTGCGGCGGTCCTCCTCCAGGCGGCCCACCACCTGCTCAAAGGCGTTGCCCTCCCGGCTGACCAGCTCCCGGGCGCGGTCCACAATGGCGGTGTCCATGCCCAGGCGCTGGGTGATGGCAAAGGCGTTGGACTTGCCCGGCACGCCGATGAGCAGCCAGTAGGTGGGCCGCAGGGTGGCCACGTCGAACTCGCAGCTGCCGTTCTCCACGCCGGGTGTCTGGATGGCGTAGGCCTTCAGCTCGGCGTAGTGGGTGGTGCAGGCCAGGC